>ERZ1026814.900-NODE-900-length-13447-cov-5.483033_pt1 | contig 13447 bp, 14 predicted proteins | sample MGYA00520871_ERZ1026814 | MGnify/ENA primary metagenome ERZ1026814 (study PRJEB33270, sample SAMEA104284478) | anaerobic digester metagenome | biome: Anaerobic digester microbiome; feature: mesophilic sludge digester; material: Anaerobic digester biomass | place... | reverse complement strand
TTTGGTGGTTGTGTTTTTTTTTTTCAAGCAGAAGACGGCATACGAGGTCTAGTACGGTCTCGTGGGCTCGGAGATGTGTATAAGAGACAGCGTCTGTTGTTTACCCAATCCAGTGCGGCACAGGCTAACTGGCTTTTCATGCTGGTAATCACCCTGATCCTGCTGGTGTTCACCTTCATGGTGCTGGGGCAGACTGCCCGCCGATGATCTTGATCAGCACGCGCTTGCGCCTGCCGCCATCAAATTCACCATAAAAAATCTGCTCCCAGGGACCAAAATCCAGCCTGCCGTTGGTGATGGCAACCACCACTTCCCTGCCCATCACCTGGCGCTTCAGGTGGGCATCGGCGTTGTCTTCGCCGGTGCGGTTGTGGTCATACTGGCTGGTGGGGGCGTGGGGTGCCAGTCTCTCCAGCCAGCGGTCGAAATCCTGGTGCAACCCTGGCTCATCATCGTTGATGAAAACCGAGGCGGTGATATGCATGGCATTCACCAGCACCAAACCCTCCTGCACACCGCTTTCGCGCACGGCAGCCTGCACATCCGGTGTGATGTTGACGAAACCGCGTCTGCCGGGGATGTTAAACCAGAGTTCTTTGCGAAAGCTGATCATTTTGACCAGTCCTGCATCAAGTGTCCATAGAATTGGACCATTGGTGCCAGCGAGTCAACGGCAAGCCGCTCGTTGATGCCATGCACGCGCCCAAGGTCCTCACTGGACATGGGAATGGGGGTGAAGCGGAAGATTTCGGCGGTCAACTCGCGGTAATGGCGGGAATCGGTTGCCCCCATCAGGAAATACGGTGCCACGGCGGTATCCGGGAAGCAGCGTTGGATGGCATGGGAGATGGATTTGTAATATTCACCTTCAATATTGGAAACCTGTGAAGCCTCCCAGCCGGACATGGGCTCGAACTGGACGCGCTCATCGCCAATCACCCGGCGGATGCGCTTGCACACCGAGGCAATTGTATCCCCGGGCAGCAGACGCATGTTCACCAGTGCTTCCACGTGGCTTGGGAGGATGTTTTCCTTTACACCGCCGGCGACCAGTGTGGGTGCAATGGTGGTGCGAATACTGGCATTAACGCTGGGGGAGGCGGCTGCCATCCGGGAAATGGAACCCTTGAAGAGCCAGATGTTACTCATCATCACCTGGCGCAGGAAGGAAGCCCGGCTGCCCAACCCGCTGTAAAGTTGAACGATGGCTGACATTCGTGGGGGAAATTCGTAAGAATCCAGCCTTGCCAATGCAGCCCCAAGGATGCCGATGGGGGTTTCAGCCGGAGGCATGGCGGAATGCCCGCCCTGACCGTCCACCCACAATTTAATGGTCAGGTAACCCTTTTCAGCAATCCCGACCAGGGCAACCGGGAAATCCACGCCGGGCAGGGTTCCCTGCATGATGGCACCGCCCTCGTCCAATACTGCAGCCAGGCTGACGCCGCGTTCCTTAAGGAGGGCGGCGATGCTGGCAGCGCCCCCCCCGTTGGTTTCTTCGTCATGTCCAAAGCCAAGCAGGATGGTGCGTTCCGGTGACCATCCCTGTTTGATTAACATCTCGGCGGCTTCCAGAATGCCGATGACCGAGGATTTATCGTCCATTGCGCCGCGCCCCCAGACGAATCCATCGGCAATCTCACCGGAGAAGGGCGGGTGGGTCCATTGATCCAGAGTGCGTTCGTCCACTGGTACCACATCCATGTGGGCAATAAACATCACTGCCGGAAGATCGGGATTGGTTCCCTGCCAGGTGAACAGAAGCGAACCGCCGCTGATGACTTCACGCGGCAGGGTATGCACATTGGGATAACTCCACATCAATGTGCTGTGCAGTGCCTGCATGTCCACCAGCGCGGGTGGGCTGTTGGGCGGTGTGGAGGGGGTGGCGGCTTTGACTGCTTTTGAAAGATGTTCCGCGACCGTAAAGGGATCAATCGGCAGACTGGCAGCAGGTGGCGGCACCTCCCCGGATTTAATAAAACCTGCGGTGCGAATCAGCAGCACAGCCAGCAGGAAAAGGAGAAGGACTCCCAGGATGATCAGGATTGTACTTTCCATGATGACCTCAATTTTTTAATGAATTGACTCCCATTATAGACAAGATCAAGGGATTCTGGCAAGGAAAGGGAGAGCGGGATATGAAGTGAAAAGGGCTGGGGTCCATCCGGGTGAATAAAATTTAAGTTGACAATTAAGATAAAACAACTAAACTAAATATATATTTACCCCTTCCGTTCGGATTTACTCCGATTACTTGATCGATTATTGGAGGAAGCCATGACGATTGTGAAACAAATCCTGCAAACCAAGGGAAACCAGATCTATTCCGTGCTGCCAACAGCAAGCGTACTGGAAGCCCTTCAGGTGATGGAAGACAAGGGGATTGGTGCCGTGCTGGTAATGGAAAACGACCGCGTGCTGGGGATCTTCTCCGAACGTGATTATGCCCGGCGAGGGGTGCTGCGCGGAAAATCTGAATTTGTGAAGATCAACGAGGTCATGACCCGCGGGGTGTATTATGTGGGACCCGAGGATTCGCTGGATACCTGCCTGGCTCAGATGACCGACAAGCATATCCGGCATCTGCCGGTGGTGGAGAATGGTCGGGTGATCGGGCTGGTCTCCATCGGGGATGTGGTGAAATCCGTCATTTCCGATCAAAAGATGCTGATTGCCGGCTTGGAGAATTATATCCTGGGTACGGATTATCAGAAGTAGGTCCAGCCTTCATTGCGATCTCCATGCGGGGTGAGTGAGATGCAACAGCTGCTTTTTCTTAAGCGGTGGAGATGGATTCGCGGCGCTCGACCTGTTCCTCCACTATGAAATTTTAAATTTATCAGAAATCCATAAGAATCAGTTTTTATATCTTGACTTCTGGTGATTTCCTGAATATACTTGAGCCTGGTTTTAGCAATATTAGCAACCTATTGCTAATATCGATACACCAAAAATCATAATCCTGATACAGGAGGAATGTATGGCAATCCATCTTAAACCCCTCGGCAGCCGTGTGGTTGTTGAACCTCTTGAGCAAGAAGAGGTCACTGCAGGCGGTATTGTACTGCCTGATACCGCCAAGGAAAAGCCCCAGAAGGGCACCGTCATCTCCGTAGGTCCCGGCGACCGGGATGAAGACGGCGATCACATCCCCTTGGATGTGAAGGTCGGTGATGTAGTCCTGTTCGCCAAGTATGGCGGCACGGAAATCAAAATTGAGGGCAAGAAGCTGCTCATCCTGCGCGAGAGCGATCTGCTTGCCATTGTCGAAACCAAATAATTGACACAAACGGAGTAGTCCTATGGGAGCTAAACAACTCGTTTTTTCTGAAGAAGCACGCCGCAAGTTAAAGAACGGCATTGACATTGTTGCTACAGCCGTAGCCACAACACTCGGACCCAAGGGTCGCAATGTGGCGCTGGATCGCAAATACGGTTCCCCCACCATCACTCATGACGGCGTGACCGTTGCGAAAGAAATCGAACTGGAAGATCCGTTCGAGAACATGGGTGCGCAGCTTTTAAAGGAAGCCGCCACCAAAACCAATGATATTGCCGGTGACGGCACCACCACCTCCACGGTGCTGGCGCATGCCATCGTTACCGAAGGTCTCAAGACCCTCGCTGCCGGTGCCAATCCCATGCTGCTGAAGCGTGGCATTGAAGCCGCCGCCAAGATCGTATCCGAACAAATCAGGGGACAGTCAATCGAAATTACCACCAAATCCGACATTGCCGCCGTGGCGACCATTTCCGCCCAGGACAAAGCCATCGGTGATCTCATTGCCGAGGTAATGGACAAGGTTGGCAAGGATGGCGTCATCACCGTCGAAGAATCCAAGGGTCTGGAATTTGAAACCGAATACGTGGAAGGCATGGAGTTTGACCGGGGTTACGTTTCACCCTACTTCATCACCGATACCGACCGCATGGAAGTGGTCATCGAGAAACCTTACATTCTCATCTATGACCGCAAGATTTCGGCTGCCGCTGATATTGTTCCCATCCTTGAAAAACTGCTCCAGATGGGCAAACGCGAATTTGTCATCATCGCTGAAGACATTGATGGTGAAGCTCTCGCAACCCTGGTGCTCAACCGCATCCGCGGTGTGTGGACTGCGCTGGCTGTTAAAGCCCCCGGCTTTGGCGACCGCCGCAAAGCCATGCTGCAGGACATTGCCACCCTCACCGGTGCAACCGTGATTTCCGAGGAAATGGGTCGCAAACTGGAAACCGCAACTGTCGCCGACCTGGGTCAGGCTGACAAGGTGGTTTCCGACAAGGACAGCACCACCATCGTGGGCGGCGCTGGCGATCCCGAAGGCATCAAGTCCCGTGTTGAACAGATCCGGGTTGAGATTGACAAATCCACCAGCGATTATGACCGCGAAAAACTTCAGGAACGTGTGGCGAAGCTTGCCGGTGGTGTGGCAATCATCCGCGTGGGTGCTGCAACCGAGACCGAACTGAAGGAAAAGAAACACCGTGTTGAAGACGCCCTCTCCGCAACCCGCGCGGCTGTGGAAGAAGGCATTGTCCCCGGTGGCGGTGTGGCGTTGATCAACGCCATCGCTGAGCTGGAAAAACTCACCATGGATGACGAAGACAGCCAGATCGGTGTGAACATTGTCCGCAAGGCATTGGAAGTTCCGATGCGTAAGATTGTGGAAAATGCCGGCAAGGAAGGCTCCGTGGTTGTGGAAAATGTCCGCCAGGCACAGAAGAAAGCCAAGAACTTGAAGATCGGCTACGATGTGCTGACCGATGAATATATTGACATGGTCAAGGACGGTGTGATTGATCCTGCAAAGGTGACCCGCGGCGCTCTGGAAAATGCAGCTTCCATCGCTGCCATGATCCTGACCACCGAGGCACTCATCACCGATGTGCCCGAGAAGGAAAAACCCGCCGCTCCGCCCATGCCGGAGTACTAGATCGATCGTGATTGAGCAAGCCCAGCCCTGCGTAAAAGCAGGGCTGGTTTTTTGCCAGGTAAGTGCCAATTCCTGTTATTGCAAGTCCTCGCAGAGGTAGGATGATCCATCATCCCCATCCTTCCCGCCATACGTTATAATACATCGCGAACCCGTAAATTCCCCGGGGATTTCCCGGAAAGAGGATTACTGTTATGACTGACGAAAACCCCATTCCCACTGATTTTATCCATGAGGCTGTGGCGGAAGACCTGCGCAGCGGACGGTTCACACATATCCGCACCCGGCTGCCACCCGAACCCAATGGCTATTTGCACATCGGGCATGTCAAGGCATTCCTGATTGATTACAATATCGCCAAAAACTTTGGGGGTTCGATGGACCTGCGTTTTGATGACACCAACCCCGCCAGGGAGGAGACCGAGTTCGTTGACGCCATCATGGAGGATGCCCATTGGCTGGGGCTCGAGTGGGAACGGGTGCTGTATTCGTCTGATTTCTTTGATTTGTTGTATGAGTGGGCAATCCAACTGGTTAAAAAAGGCAAGGCATACGTGGATGACCAGAGTCCTGAGGAGGTCAGCCGGACGCGTGGTTCATGGACCGAACCGGGTGTGGAATCCCCCTGGCGCAGCCGCAGCGTGGAGGAAAACCTGGATCTGCTGGAGCGGATGAAAAACGGCGAGTTTCCCGACGGCTCACGCACCCTGCGCGCCAAAATTGACATGGCGCACGGCAACATGAATATGCGCGACCCGATCATGTACCGCATCATCCATGAACCGCCCCACCACCGCACCGGCACCAAATGGTGCATCTATCCCATGTACGACTGGGCGCAGGGTCAGAACGATGCCATGCATGGGGTAACCCACTCGCTCTGTTCCATTGAGTATGAAGACCATCGCATTTTGTATGAATGGTTCCTGGATGAGCTGGGAATTGAAAACAAACCCCGCCAGATCGAGTTTGCCCGCCTCAACCTGAATTACACGGTGATGAGCAAGCGCAAGCTGCGCCGCCTGGTGGAGGAGAGTCATGTGAACGGCTGGGATGACCCGCGCATGCCCACACTGCGCGGCATGCGGCGCCGGGGTTATACCGCAGAAGCCATCCGCAATTTTATTGACCGGGTGGGCGTCTCCAAGACGATCAATGCACGCGCCGGCGTGATGGTGGATTTCTCGCTGCTGGAAGCCTGCGTGCGTGATGATCTGAACCGTCATTCTCCCCGCAAAATGGCGGTGCTGCATCCGCTGAAGGTCATCATTGATAATTACCCGGAAGGAAAGACGGAGGAGTTCGATGTCCTCAACAATCCTGAGGATCTGGATGCCGGGACGCGCCGGGTGCTCTTCTCCCGTGTGATTTACATTGAGCAGGAGGATTTCCGCGAGGTGCCGCCGCCCAAGTACTACCGGTTGTCACCCGGCAGGGAAGTGCGCCTGCGCAACGCCTACTTTATCAAGTGCGAAAGTGTGGTTAAGGACGCTGAAGGCAACATCGTTGAATTACATTGCACCTACGACCCCGCCACGCGCGGCGGCGATTCACCGGATGGACGCAAGGTCAAAGCCACCCTGCACTGGGTTTCTGAAGACCATGCCGTGCCGATTGAAGTGCGCAACTACGACCGGCTCTTCAATAATCCAGACCCGGAGGAGAGCGGGGATTTCATCGCGGATCTGAATCCCAATTCGTTGGAAGTCTTGACAGGCTGCCTGGCGGAGCCAAGCCTGGAAAATGCCAAAACGGGCGACCGCTTCCAGTTTGAACGCCTGGGCTACTACTGCGTGGACATTGATTCAACAGGCGGCAGGCTGATCTTCAACCGCACCGTCCCGCTCAAGGATGAGTGGGCAAAGGTGGAGAAGAAGGGCTAGTGCGTTTTTTTTTGAACATACGCCATTTAGGGGTCGGGCATTGCCCGGCCCCTGTTTTTTTATTTATGGCTGGCGCAGGTAGATTGTTTCCACCGCCAAAAGCTCCTGCCCGTCTGGGGGGATGTTGTGCATTGTCAGCAGGAAGGTGTCCGGCTCCTGCAGCGTGATGGTGATACGCCAGCCCCAGTCGGATTCGTAGGGTGGGGGGTATGCCCCGCGGACGGAAAAACCTCCGCCGGGCTTCTCTTCACCCTCGCAAATCATCATCTCATGCTGCATATGCCACGAGTCCACCCAGACTGCCCGCACACGGGAGGAATTTTCAGCGCTCCCGGCAACCAGCAGACCCTCCTGCACCTGTCCATCCTCCGCCCAGGTGTAGCGGAGCAGGAGAAAATTCCCATTGGCGGTTGGGGAAATCACCATCTCCGAATGTGATTCCCGCACGGGTTCGGTGGGCATCAGCCAGAGCCTCTGCATGCCCTGCCACGAACCTGCCAGTTGATTCAAACCTGCAGGAATGCTCATTGCTGCCGGGTGATGACTTTTAAGGATGGCTGTTCACGCACCATGTCCAGCAGAGCATCAGGGTGTTTTGCAGCTATGCGCAAGAAGACCATGGCTGGACCTTCCGGCACATGTCTGTCCTTTTTTCGGCACATGATGAGAAAATCCTTTCATGATAATTTACCATGGATTGGAGAAAATCAATCGGTTCTTTTCACAACCAGGATTGTAAAATCATCCACATAATTTTGAACCCCCGAAAAATCCCGGGTCTCCTGGATGATCCCCCGCACCAGGTCGTATGCCGATAGATCCCGGTACTTGTCGATGGCATATTTCAGGCGTTCCATACCGAAATATTCCCCGTCCGGGTTATCCATTTCCACCACACCATCGGTGTACAGGATAAGAATTTCACCGGGTTGGATCGAAAACCCGGTTGGAATAAATTTTGATTTTTCCATGATCCCCAATGCCGGTCCGTGAGTGGTCAGAGCATCCCATCTGCCGTCAGCATGTCTCCACAATGGCGGTGGATGACCGCAGTTGACACAGGTCACAATCTGATCCCGGGGATTCAGAACGGCATAAACCATTGTTATAAACTGACTGCTGCCGGTAAATTCAGGCAGGAGGCGGTTGATCTTGACAGCAATCTGAGCCGGACCAAGCCTGCCATGGGTGTGCGTCCGGAGCAAGCCGCGGAAGGAGGTCATCACCAGTGCTGAAGAGATGCCATGCCCCGAGATATCCGCCACGGTCAGGCCGAGGTTTCCACCTGGCAGGCGGAGGAAATCGTAATAGTCTCCGCCGATTTCTTCAGCCGGGATGCAGATGCCTGCCATGTCATAGCCGGGGATCCGGGGAGCTTCGCCGGGAAAAAGGCTGAATTGCATCTCCCTCGCCATCTGCAGCTGCCTGTCGAGCAATTCCTTTTCAAGAAGCTGGCGGTGCAGCATGGCTTTTTCCAGGGCAATGGCTGCAGCATCCGCAAAGAATTGGAGCACCTCCAGGTCGCTATGATCATAAGCCGACAGCCGGTCGCTTTCCAGGTTCAGGGCGCCAATTGCGCGTTCATTGCGCAGGATGGGTACGGCAATTTCCGACAGGGTCCCCTGACGCGCTTCAATGTAGTATGGATCCTGCCGCACATCCGGCGCCACCAGGCAGCTGCCGGAAAGGATTACTTGTCCTATAATCCCTTTCCCAAAATTCAACATATCGTCCCCACCGGCTGGCAGCGGACCGTATCCGCGGTAGCACATGCCGGCAATCAATTCCCTGGGCTGCTGCCGTCTGCCGTGAACAAGATCCTGGTTGAGGACGAAAATGCCCGCAGCATCATAATCCAGCACGGTTTTGATCGTGTCCAGCAAGTGTTCCATGATCACATCAAGGTCCAGTGTGTCCCGGATCTTGTGTGAAATTTCCAGCAACAGTTGATATTTTTGACTGCCTGTCAGGTTCATTCACATTTATATTACAATGATTTTCCCCAACATTCAACAGTAAAGAATATTCAGCCGCCTTCCTTTATTTTAGGTTTTTCCCATTCCCGGATCCGGGAAGCAGCCCAGGCATAATGGTTGCAGGTGTTGCCCGCGATGTAATCAGCCAGCAGCAGCTGCCTGTCGAGCAATTCCTTGCCAAGAAGCTGACGGTGCAACATGGCTTTTTCCAGGGCGATGGCTGCTGTTCATCGCATGGCGGTGATCATGGGTGCGGGTGTGCAGGTACCGTGAAGAGCCGCCAGGGAGATCTTCGACCAGGCAGTGGATTTGGTGGTGCAGGTGGGGTGGCTGGAGGGGAAAAGGAAGATTCTGGGTGTGTGGGAGGTCGAGCCGGAGATGAAGGTGGCAAATGTGGTGTTCAGGGAGGTGTATAAGGCAGGGAGGGTAGTGTTAGGCTTGGTTAGTCGAACGAAAGCGTAAGAGGGAAACTAGTTATTCACATCATTGTGTTTTGCGGTTTAACGAATATAATATACATAGTTCTGGGAATTTCTTAAAAATGTTTTCATATGGGGATAATCATATAGGAATAAGTAGTGGATCATTCCTCATCACCATATCATCCTTTCGATAATATGCAGTTCACTGACTATCAGTGCTTCTTGTGTGGCAAGTTTTTAAATAAGGACAACGGAACACGGGAACATGTTATTCCGCGCTGGTTGCTGGGTCAATTTGATCTCTTTGATGAAAGGCTTACCTTATTCAATCGCACCTTAATCCCTTACCGCCAGGTTACAATTCCCTGTTGTAATGAATGTAATTCTGTGTATTTATCGCGGATTGAAGCGATTATGGAGGCAGCGATTAAACGTGGAGCTGATGAAGTCCGGAAAATCAATCTTATGACTGTTTATGTTTGGATGGGGAAAATCTTTTACGGTCTGCTCTATCGGGATTTGTCCCTGTTAGCTAGTCGTCAAGATCCAAATGCCGGCTATCTGGTGGAAAAAGAAGCGATGGAAAATTTCCGAGCGCTACATTCCTTTCTCCAGGCTGCTCGAATGGAAATTAAATTTGAAGGCTTTTTTCCCGGCTCTATTTTTATTTTTGATCTCGATCTTCCGGAAGGATTTCCACCCTTTGGCTATTCGGACAATCCCATCGGAATGACCATTTGTCTTCGCATGGGTAATGTCGGAATTATTGCCTGCTTAAAAGATAATGGAATGATTTACGAAGGTCTAGAAGAACTGTATAATAAAACCGTAAATAACCGGTTATTACCGGTACAATTTGATGAACTATGTGCGGTAGTTTTCTATCGGGCATACAGTATGACCCGAACACATAAATTTATAAGTGTATCTTCCCCAATTCAAGTTCCTACAATTTATAGGTTGCCTGGATTTAGTTTACAACCATATTTCAGCGATTGGGATTTTCCACTTCTTGCTCTCTTTTTAGCTGAATTCTGGAAAAAATATGGGCTCACCTATGAAGAAATTTACCAACCACCGCAGTTGATGACATTTCTCCGAGCATTCTTCGAATAAAAGATTCTCGTTTATGACCTAATTTTATTACACAAGGTCACTTATTGTTCAAGTGGTTGAGATTGGGAAATGGTTTACAACGGGCACAGGTACTATCCATTAATGATCGTGTTATCCGGCGTTGTGCGTCAGTGAAACTTAAAATCCTTGACTGCAAACCCAATCTAGCATTAAATCCTCGTAGACTTTGCGCACCCCCCTGGGCGGGCGCGTTTTTTTATTAACCCGGCGTATTCCCCTTTTTGAAAGGTGTGCCTTTTTGATTCCTACCCCAGGAGGGATAGCTTGACTTTCTCTGGTCAATCTCTTTTCCCCACCCACGCCGCGGTTTGCGCGGCAATCATCGTATATGGCTTGCTGAGTTGGTTGCTCCACCGCAAACCCCCAGCCAACAAACTGCTGAGGGATTTTAGCCCGCCGCCAGCAGACACCAAAGCGTCCAATGCCCACGGCTATGCACAATGGACTTGCTCCTTACGGCAACTATAATGGACTGTGTTCCACTTGCACCAACCGGAACGGCGCTGACTACTGCCACCTGTTCTGCTAACCCGACTGGATCGAAAGCCAGCGCCGGAGCGCATCCCTGTAATAGAGAGATATAGCCCGGAGGTCCGTCCTGACCCACCGTTCCATAAATTCCAAATCCGTGAAGTCTTCAATGGCAGCCTGGATGATGGTGATATCCGGACATGGCGGCGTGAAGTCCAGTTCATCCTCCACCATTAACCAATCGCGGCGTGGAGGAACTGGATCGTCCGCTCCCAGGCGAGCGCCGCGGCGGCGGGCTGGTATTCCGGGCGGTCGGCTTCCACGAACCAGTGTTCCGTATCCGGGTAGATGTAAAAGCTCGCCTCCCTACCTGCCGCACAGATGCGGTTTTCAAACCGCTTCACCCGGGCGGGGTCTGCACCCCACGCATCGTGGTCGGCAAAATGACCGAGGTATGCCGCGCTGGTTTTATCAAGCAGACCACCGCCGGTGCCATAAAACACAACCACAGCCTTGACGGTTTTGTTCCGGCTGCGCGCCGCCTCTACGGCGTAACCCGCGCCCAGTGAGAATCCAATCACGCCGATCCCGTTCCCGGTCACGGCTGGCAGCCCTGCCAGGTAGTCCACTGCCTGGGTGACGAGCTTTTGGGTGGCTTTGTGGTCCAGCTCCAGCCGGGCGGCATCGGCGGCTTCAATCGTCTCCGCCACCCTGCCCTGGTAATAATCGGGTGCCAGCGTCACGAACCCCGCCCGGGCAAGCTGGTCACATGCCTGGATGAAGGACTGGTTGAGCCCCCACCAGGCGTGCAGCAGCAGGACTCCCGGTCCCTTTCCCGTTTCCGGCATGGCAAGATGGGCATGGAATGAGCTTCCGTTGGTTTCCATTGTTTGCATTTGATCATTCTCCTTGTCCAGGGATGAAGTGGAACGTGATACTTGCGGCGGGGAGGGTTTTACGACACGTCCCGCTGCCGGTACACAGACCGCCCAGGCCGCGGGTATTGGTGCAGCCATCCCTGGGAAGAAGGCGGTTATTCATGGGAATTCTCTAGTAAATCATAATTGAAGCATGGCTCAGGGGATTTAATGTGGAGATCAATATTGATTATACTGTTATCCTCATGACTGCATTTGCGTGGAGCAGCATTCCCGGGTTGGGAAGATGGTTGTTTTAAAGAATAATGATACCGCAGCCGGCAGGTCATTCACTGCTTTTGGGGGATTGCCGGTTGGTGATGACCCAATGGGTAACAGCAGCCACGGATGCACATAGACCAACAACCACGGCTCCATTCTTATCGGTGATGATCCCGCCGATCATTAAAACAATCCCAAGGATGACTGTGATTGCGCTGAGGATTATGCGAATGTTACTGGACATGGCAGACTCCTTATTCACTGTAACAACTTTTTTGCCCAATGAATGCGCCCGGGTGATATGGGAATCGGGCTTATTACCATTATCCAGATTCGCTGCACCAGAATCACCTGTTGATTCCCCCTGTTGAATGGGATGATCACCTGTGTTTTTCCCCAGTTTAAGAATCAATTCAACCCTGGAACTTACCTGAAATTTTTCATATATGTTTTTCAGGTGAAATTCAACGGTGCGCTCTGATATGCCAAGCGCATAGGCAATCTGCTTGTTGCTTTTGCCTTGTAATAAAAGGGATATTACCTCCTCTTCACGCCGGCTTAATTCCTTTACGCGTTCCATGTCTCAATCACACCTGCATATGTTGGGCGATTGCCAGACCAAACAGGGTACTGCTTTTTGGGGAAATGGATCCAATTTAGCATGCATATCAAGCAGGCATGCTGAATTGATAACCCGATTGATTTGATTATAGTCAAATGTCAGCCAGGATACAATCGTTCTCAGACTTAATACTCACGATGAAATTATGGGAAATCAGCCCCGGGAAAACAGCTCTGGATTCCCATCGTTTTTTTATCTTCATTTCCTTTCCACAACCGCCTGGTTAAGGTATGATTCTCCCATTCCACGCAACAGGAGCAGCAACCATGATCAAATGGCTCGTCATCGGCATCATCCTCATCATGTTCACCTTCAACCTGTGGGTGTCCCTGCTGAATTACCGTCAGCGCTGGCAGCCCATCCCCAAAATCGTGGAGGGCGTGTACGACAAAGAGAAGTACACCAAATGGCTGAGCTACTCCATGGAAAACCTGCGGCTGGAGCTGGTTTCCAAGGGGATTGATTTGATCCTGATGTTGATTCTGCTGCTTTCCGGCGCCTTTGGCTGGCTGGAGCGCACCACCAACGCCTGGTTTGATCACGAAATCCTGCGCACGCTGGCTTTCCTGGGCGTGTATGTGTTGTTTTTCAATCTCCTCATCAATTTGCCGCTCGCATATTATGGGATTTTTGTGATTGAGGAAAAATATGGCTTCAACAAGTCCACCCGCAAGACCTTTTTCCTGGACCAGGTAAAAAACCTGCTGCTCATTGCCGTGCTGGGCGGAGGGTTGACGGCGGGGCTGCAGGCTTTGTTCCAGGTTTTCGCAGACCGCCTGTGGCTGTTTATTTTGCTGGCATGGGCATCCGCTTCGCTGGTGATGCTGTCTCTTATACACATCTCCGAGCCCACGAGACCC
>ERZ1026814.897-NODE-897-length-13467-cov-4.741004_pt1 | contig 13467 bp, 8 predicted proteins | sample MGYA00520871_ERZ1026814 | MGnify/ENA primary metagenome ERZ1026814 (study PRJEB33270, sample SAMEA104284478) | anaerobic digester metagenome | biome: Anaerobic digester microbiome; feature: mesophilic sludge digester; material: Anaerobic digester biomass | place... | reverse complement strand
GTTCCAGTTCCTCCACCGATACCCATTCATCCACAATATGTGCCTGTTTCAGGTCTCCCGGACCGTAAATAAACGCCGGAATGCCGAGCACTCCCGCTGCTGAGGCATTCGTGCCGCAGCCGGAAGCAACAACATTCGCCGGCAACCCTTCCTCCGCCAGGGCTGCCAGGATTTTTCGCACCCAGGGGTCATCCGGCGGATTGCGCCAGCCGGGCAGAAAATCCTCATTTTCCAGCACAACACCCGTCCAACAGGATTCGGACAGGCGGGCAATTCCAACCTCAACCCCGGGGATGTCCTTCAAGCCTGACTTCACCCGTTCAAGGTATCCTTGGCGGGTTTCACCAGGCAGGATGCGCCCGATCATCCGCACCCGGCAGCCGTGCGGCACCAGGGTGCCATTGGGAAATGGTTCCGAGATGATCTCGGTCAATTCCAGCACCTCGCGCCCCAGCAAGGGATCGGTTTGCTTCGGCAGATCCCGCAGGTGCTGGACGGCATCGATCATCCGGTAGACCGCGTTTTCACCCAACTCCGGCTGGGAGGTATGCGCACTGCGCCCATGGGTCCTCAGTTCGATGGTCACCCTCCCCTTTTGGGAGGTGGCAAGGTTCAGGCTGGTCGGTTCGCCGGTGATGAAAACATCCGGTTTGAACCGCTTTATAAGGGGCATCACGGCGGCGCCGGTCAGGGTCTCCTCGTGGATGGTGGCGGCAAGCACCACCCGACCCCTCAACCCGGTACGCGGCAGGCTTGCCACACCCGCCAGCATGGCTGCCAGCGAGGCTTTTGTATCGGCGGCGCCGCGCCCCCAGATTTTACCATCCTCCAAAGCAGCCTCAAACGGCGGGTGCCGCCAGAGGTCCGGTTCGGTCACCGGCACCACGTCCAGGTGGCAGTCAAAAAACAGTGTCGGTCCGGGCTTTTCCCCCTGCCAGATTCCAGTCACACTGCCGTAACAATCCTGTTCAATATCAGAAAAGCCAAGCTGGTCCATTCTGGCTGCAGCCCATTCGACTGCCGCCCCTTCCCTGCCACCCAGGCTGGGGATTCTCACCAACTCACGGCAAAATTCGACCGGATTTATGGACAAATCTTCCGTATCTTCCTGACCGTTTATGAAACGTTGCGCAGGCGCGGATCCAACACATCCCGCAGCCCGTCTCCCAGCAGGTTGAATCCGAGCACCGTCAATGACAGGATGATGCCGGGATAAATCACCACATGGGGGTATGCCTCCATGAACCTGCGCCCATCATTGAGCATCACACCCCAGCTGGCTTCGGGCGGGGGAATGCCCAACCCCAGGAAGCTTAACGACGCCTCGACCACGATTGCCGCCGCAAAGTAAGTGGTGGTCACCACGATGATGGGTGCCATGATGTTGGGCAAAATATGCCGCGCCAGGATGATCAGGTCATATTGACCGATGCAGCGGGCGGCTTCCACATATTCCTTTTCCTTTTCAGCCAGGATGGAACTGCGCACCGTGCGCGCAAAGATCGGGATGCGGACAATGGCGATGGCGGTCATCACCGTCACCAGCCCCTGCCCAAAAGCTGCCACCAAAGCCAGAGCCAGCAAAATTGCCGGGAAGGCATAAATGGCATCCATGATGCTCATGAGGACTGTATCCACCCGTTTGCCCAGGTAGCCAGCCGCCGCACCGACGACCAACCCCACGACAGTTCCCAATGCCACGGAAACAATGCCGACCTCCAGCGAAATGCGCGCCCCAAAGATAATGCGGGAGAAAATGTCCCTTCCCAGGTGGTCGGTGCCCATAATATGGGTGGCATCCGGCGGCTTCAGCCTGTCCTTCAGCCGGATTTCCAGCGGGTTGAACGGTGCAATGACCGGCGCAAGGATACCGGTAATGATCACAATGAATGTAATAATCATGCCAATTAACGCCAGGCGGTTGCGCAGCAACCGGTTAAAAATCGGGTCTTTCCGGCGTCTTTCTGCTTTATTGGGATCGAGGGAGGCAATCTGGTTTTGTTCGCTCATGGGCATTTTTGGGGCTCACCCCGGCGTTTTTGGCACCGGGGCGAGCCAAAGAAAATAATCAGGATGGGAATTACTTGTCCAGCCAGGCGATATTCAAGCCGGTGGATGCGTCCATGTTCAACAACATCGGCATACCCGAGGCTGGTTGATAATTCTTGACGTAATTCTGCCAGCCTTCATTCCACGGCAGACTCACAATGTACATCGTGGCGGCGTCGTCATGCACCAGTTGCAGTACCTGGGTATAGATTCCCTTGCGTTCTTCGATGTTGGCAGTGGCGATGCCCTTGGTAAGCAGTTCATCCATGGTGGGGTTTGAGTACCCACCGCAAAGCCAGCTTCCGCTGCTGGTGGAACTCAGGTAGCCATATGGGCGGTCCGGATCGAAAATGCCGGTCATGGTGCCGATCAGGATGTCATAATCCAATGCCTGGCCGCGGGAGTTCCAGGCGGCGGAGTCGACGATGTCGAATTTGGCTTTGAAGCCAACCTGGGAGAGCATGGCGTCGATGATCTCAGCGGAATCCTTCTGGTTCGCCATCAGCATGATGACAATTTCGGTGCCTTCCGGCAGACCGGATGCGGCGAAGTATTCCTTGGCTTTATCGAGGTTCGGCTCGATGGTGGGAACATCCAGGCGCCACAGATCATCCGGGACGAAGGGCTGGTTGTGCACCTGACCCAGACCAAAGTAGACGGCTTCGTTGTAGGCTTCGCGGTCGAAGGCATACTGCACAGCCTGGCGGGCATCCAGGTTGTTGAATGGAGGTCGGGTGTTATTCATGACAAAGCGGGCGCCGGAGTTGAAGTAGTACACTTCGACGGTGAAGTTGGGATCCGGATTGTCGAGCAGAGTCTTGACATCCGCAATGGGCATTTCTTCAACCATATCCACTTCACCCGTGCGCAGGGCATTCAGGCGGACCACCGGGTCGGTGATGACCTTGAGGACCACGCCATCCAGGTAGGGTTGACCTTCCACCCAGTAATCCTCGAATTTCTTGAGTGTGTAGGATTCACCCGGTTTGAAGCTGTCCAGCATGAAGGGACCGGTGCCGATAATGGTGGTGGCGTTCCCATCTGCATCATAGCCGTCACGGTGCACAATGGCAGCGCGATTGAGCAAACCAATATAGCTCAGGAATGGACCCGCACCGCTGGTGATGGTCATTTTGACAGTGGCGGGATCGACCACTTCAACCTGCAGACCGATTTTGACGAAGGTGGAGCGCATGGCTGCACCGGAATCTTCCGCTATGATTTTGTCGAAGACCCACTTGACATCATCGGCGGTCAACGGAGCGCCGTTGTGGAACTTGACTCCCGGGCGCAGCTTGAAGGTCCAGGTCAGACCGTCTTCCGAGGTTTCCCACGATTCAGCCAGCACGCCAACAAAATTGCCGCCCCGGTCGGCAGCGACCAGTTGTTGGGCAATCAGGGCATTCAGGCGTACATCGCCATATTGAATGGCTTTGTGTGGGTCAAGGGAGGTAACATCTTCCTTCATGGCGAAGGTTAATACACCGCCGTACTTGGGTCCTTCTTCAACCGTTGGTTCTTCAGTCGGTTGCACATCGGCAGGAGCCTCTGTGGCAGTATCGGGCGGAGTTGTTACTTCGGTTGGAGCTGCAGTCTTGCAGGCACCCAACACGAGCGCCATAACCAACAATATGGCGATGGTCAGGATGGTGGTTCGTTTCATCTTTTTCTCCTTCATTGGTCTAAATGGATGATGGTGAGTTTATAGGGAATCTGCCGGATCCCTGTTACTCCAAACGGATGCGCGGGTCGATGATGGTGTAGACAATGTCAACCAGGATATTCACAATCACCACCAGTACAGCGATGGTCATGATGACCCCCTGAACGACAGGGTAATCGCGCGCGAAGATGCTGTCCACGACCAGCAAACCAATACCCGGCCAGGCAAAAATCACCTCCACCACCACCGCTCCGCCCACCAGGAATGCCAGCTGCAAACCGATCATGGTGACGGTGGGGATGAGGGCGTTGCGCAGGGCATGCGTGATGAGAACCCGCGATTCAGGCGCACCAATTCCGCGGGCTTTGCGGACATATTCGGAGCCCAGTTCTTCCAACAACGTGGAACGCGTGAGGCGGGTGGTGGCACCCGCCTGTGCCCAGCCAAGCGTGATGGCTGGCAAAATCAAGTGGTGTAGAAAACTGCCAAAGTTTTCAAAAGGTGAGATGTAACCAATGGAAGGCATCCAGCGCAAGCCAATGGCAAAGATGAGGACCAGCATGATGCCCGACCAAAACTGCGGCAGGGAGATGCCCAGGATGGCAAACACCATGGATCCCAGGTCCACCCAGGAATTTCGTTTGACCGCCGAGGCAATTCCAAGGGGAATTGCCAGAACCACGGAAAACAATAAGGCAGCCACCGATAAATAAAGGGTTGCCGGCAGCCTTTGCAGAAGTAAGTCAAGCACGGGCATCTGGGCGCGGTAGGACCGTCCCAGATCGCCTGTCAGCGCCCGACCAAGCCACCTAAAATACTGAATGATGATGGGCTGGTCAAGTCCGAGAGACTTTTCCAAAGCCGCACGCCTGACGGCATCCATGCCTTCGGAGCCGTACATCACATCCACTGGATCGCCTTTAACCATGCGGATCAGCAGGAAGACAATGATGGTCATCAGAAAAAATACAGGTAAAAGAGCTAATGCCCTTCTGGCAAGGTATCTCAGCATTACAGTTCTGACACCTCTGGGTAATTGATTATAAATTTCTTATGGATAGGGATGATAAAGGTTCGATTATCGTTTGGGGAACGATTTATGGATTACATGTATTGTAATGACAATAAGTTCCCGGTCAATATGTCAGACATCTTAATTCTAGCAGGTTAAGTCATATCGGCAAATTAAAATTTGTTAAGAGTTTTGTCAGACAAGTTCGCTGCTGCCAGGTCTGGAAATCCAAAAAGAGGAATTGCTGCGCCCTCTTCGAGTACCCGCAATGACAGGCGCCATAGTAATTGCCATATAATTACCAGCCTGCATCCCTTACCCTACGATAATTCAAGCCTCTTGTGGCTCAAATATGCAGCCGCCACAAAACCCAGGATGGTGGGCAGCCAAAAGGAAATCAACCTGTACCCCAAAATAACAACCACGCAAATGGGATTGGGCACCTTGAGGCTGGTATAAAGCGCCACCATGCTTCCTTCAATGATCCCCACGCCTCCAGGGAAAATGAATGCCATCTTCCCCACAAGCACTGGAAGCCCGTAACCGGCAAACAACACCCCCAGGCTGACCGGATAACCGGCTGCCAGAAACATAAAAAACAGAGTCACCATATCAAAGGCAATGCTGATGACGGCACCCAGGAAGGGCAGCACCCAGTTGCCGTTCCGCATGGAATCCCAGGCGAAGAAAAAATTTTTCACCGCTTCCTCAACCGGGGCGGGTTCAAACGGATTATGCCGCAGTCCGGCGTATCTGCCTGCCAGCCGAACGGCAAACCGGATTGCCGCCTCCCGGAAACGAAGTGCAATCGCCAGGGCTGCAGCCGTTCCTCCCAGGAACAACAGGATGATGCCAAATTCAATCAACTGTGTATTGGTCAGGTCGTGCAGCAGGATCAGGTACAGGGTGCCAATCAACGCCAGCCCCACCAGAACTGCATTATATAAATACCCCGGCAGAGTGCCTGCCACGACGGCGGTGCTGCCATCCCGGCTTTCCCTGCGGATCCAGGTGTAGGTTGCAGTCGCCCCGCCCATAAATCCCCCGCCAATCAGGCTGATTCTGACGGATGCCAGTGTGATTAATGCACCCTTGAAAACCGACAGGTTTTGTTTGTACACCTTCACGATTCTGTGCAGCATGATTCCACTGCCGACATAGCTCATCACCTTGGCAGCAACTGCCAGGATGACCGCCCACCAGGTCATTTCCCTGACAACCGACCAGGAGTGCTGCAGGCTGGCGATTTGGGGAATCAGCAGGTGGACAGCCAGACCCAGAATAACCAGCGCGGGGATGGAATGCCAGCCCGGGAGTTTTACTGGTTTTTTCGGTGTCATCTCCTTATCCATGGATGTGCACCCTCCGGTAGAACCAGCGCTTGGTCACCTCCGCCGCTGCCACATAAAGCACGACAATGCCCAAAATCCAGGGCAGGTAAATAAATGGAAGCCGGGTAAAGCCAAGCAGCCCCGCAACAGGCGAGTAAGGGATCAGCAGAACGATCAGGGCAATCACCAAAGTCGCTGCCATCATTAACCGGCTGGGGACACTCCGGTTGAAGGGCAGGCGCGTACGGACCACGAAAATCACCAGCATGGCGGACAGGATGGATTCAATGAACCAGCCGGTCTGGAACTGGGCTTCACTGGCTTTCAGCACCCATAGCAGAACGCCAAAAGTCAGGTAGTCAAATATGGAGCTGAGCGGACCAAAAATGAGCATGAACCGGCGGATGAATCCGACATCCCACCTGCGCGGGCTTTCAATGTAATCCGCATCCACATTATCGCTGGCGATGGTCATCTCCGGAAAATCCGTCAGGAAGTTGATCAGCAGGATTTGCTTTGGCAGCAATGGCAGAAATTTCAGGAAAAGGGATGCCCCCGCCACACTGAACATGTTGCCAAAATTGGCGCTCACCGCCATGAACACATATTTCAGGGTATTGGCAAACGTCCGGCGCCCCTCGCGGATGCCCTGCTCCAGAACCGCCAGGTCATGTTTGAGCAGGACAAATTCCGCCGCTTCCTTGGCGACATCCACTGCATTTTCGACGGAAATTCCCACGTCAGCGCTATGCAGGGAGGGGGCATCGTTGATTCCATCCCCCATATACCCAACCACATGACCCGTCTTTTTAAGCGCCAGGATGATCCGCTCCTTCTCGTTGGGATCCACCTCGGCAAAAATGTCGGTACGCTCGGCAGTGTGCCAGAGCGCCTCATCGCTAAACTCATCCAGCTGCGAACCGGTCAGAATCGCCGGCGATTCAATCCCGATGGATTCAGCAATGTGCATGGCTGCGTACTGATTGTCACCGGTGATGATTTTCAAGTGCACACCCAGCGTCCGCAGGCTGGCAATGGCATCCCTCACACCCGGCTTGGGGGGGTCAAAAAAAAGCAGAAAACCGGCGAAAGTTAAATCCGTTTCGTCTTCCTTGGAATAGGTTGATTTTTCCACCATCAGGCGGGTAGCCACGCCCAAAACCCGGTATCCCTGGCGGCTCCATTGGGCATGCAGGTTATGAATTTCCGCCGCCCGGTCCTCCGTGAGAGGCAGCAGGCTCCCATCGACAGTTTCCCGGGTGCAGACATGCAGAATATTGTCCAGCGCCCCCTTGCAGACCAGGGTGCATATCCCCTTCTCCTTTACAACCACGCTTAACCGCTTGCGGACAAAATCATAAGGGACCTCATCCACCTTGTCCGCCCCCGGCACACCAGCTGGCAGGGAGGTGATGATTGCCTCGTCCATCGGATTGGGCATGCCGGTTTGAAAATAGGCATTCAACCAGGCGAACCGCCTGACGCTTTCCGAATCCCTGCCCTGCGGGTCGCAGGCTTGATCCAGACTCACGACACCCAGGGTGAGGGTGCCGGTCTTGTCCGTGCAAAGGATATCCATGCTGCCAAAGTTTTCGATGGCAGTCAGCCGGCGCACAATGACACCCCGGTTTGCCATATCCTGGGCGCCTTTTGACAGGTTGATGTTGATGACCGCCGGCAGCAGCTGGGGGGTCAAACCCACCGCCAGGGCAATTGAAAAGAGGAGTGAATCAAGAATGGGTTTGTGAAAGAAGACATTCGCCGCGAAGATTCCCACAACCAGCACCAGCATGACCTCGGTGAGCAGGTAACCCAGTTTGCGAATCCCATGCTCAAATTCCGTCTCGGGCGGGCGCAGGGTCAGGCGCCGGGCGGTCTGCCCAAAAATGGTATGCACGCCGGTCTCCACGACGAGGAGGGTGGCGCTGCCGCTGCGCACATTGGTTCCCATGAAGACACAGTTGGTGCGCCCGGAAAGGGATGCGCCTGCGTCAACCACGCCGGGTTGTTTCTCCACCGGGAAGGTCTCACCGGTGAGCACCGCCTGATTGACAAAGAAATCCCTGGCTGCCAGCAGGACGCCGTCCGCTGGAATCAGGCTGCCGGCGGATAAATGCACCACATCGCCCGGAACCACCTCGTCCGCCGGGATGGACTGCTCCCTGCTATCCCGCAAAACAGTCGCTTTAATGCTGACCTGGGCTTTCAGCTTTGCAGCCGCGTTGTTGGCGTTGAACTCCTGGTAGAAACTCAGGATTGCGCTGCCCAGTACGATGGTGAAAATGATAAGGGCGTCCGTCCAATCACCGACCACGGCGGAAATGATCGTTGCCAGCAGGAGGATCAAAATAATCGGGCTTTTAAATTGATTCAGGAAAAGACCGGCGGGGGTGATCCGCGCCCGCACGTCCAGGGTGTTATGACCCGCCTTCTGTAAATGGACCTGGGCAATTGTACCTGTCAGCCCGCCAGGGGAGGATTCGAGGGCTTGAAAAAGTTGTTCCGGTTTGAGATTCCAATACCCTGGCAGATTGCCGGTGGGAATGGGAATGGAGGACATGTCACACCTGTCAGGATGAAAAAGACAATCCTGCCGCCAAACGGAAGATGCTTGTATTATCCCATAATTATTCCATGGTTGTCCACTGCTGCCGGGAAATATCCGACCGGCACCGGTTGGGGGCGGCGGGGAATCACAATGACAAATTTGAATATAATATCTTTACAAGGAGTTCTTATGCACATTCGGGTTGGACTTGAAAATGGGGATGAAAACCGCGCGGTTGCATGGGCGCTGGATTACCCGGGCTGCTTTGCCTATGGCGCCGAACCGGCGGAAGCCTTGGTGCAGGCGGCACTGGCATTCCTGGCATACCGCAGCTGGATCCGGGGCAAGGGCGGGCTGCCGGGCTTGCCGGATGACCGCGAGGTGGATATCAAACTGGTGGAAACCTGGCAGGTGTACTGGATCGATGAAAATTACGACGAGGGCGCCGGCAAACCTTACGCCGTCAACGCCTGGTTTCACGACGACTGGAAACCGGTCACCCGGGCGGAACGGCTGCGGGCAGAGAAATTGCTCCAATGGAGCCGCGAGGACCTGCTGGCGGCAATCGAGGGCTTGGACGAAGCGGAGCTGGACGCCGAACGACCCGGTGAACGCTGGTCAATCCGCGGCATCGTAAAGCATGTGGGCGGGGCGGAATGGTGGTACCTGGACCGGCTGGGTCTGGCGGGGATAAAGCATTCAGAGGTGCCCGGTGATATGCTGGAACGCCTGGATGTTGTGCGCACCCGCCTGCTGCAGATTCTGCCCGATCTTGAAGGAAGCAGCCAGGTGGTGGGCATCCAGGGCGAGTTCTGGTCACCGCGCAAGTTGATCCGCCGGGCGATCTGGCACGAGTTGGACCACGCCCAGCATATCCGCAAATTACGCAAATAAACCCGGGCTGCACCCGCGGATGTTCGTTCCCGCTGTCAGGGAATCCGTGTCCACACCACCGGGTTGCCCCTGCTGGTGCTGGTGATGATGGGGTGAATCGGGGCAACCCCACTCCGTTGCCTGGTGATGGGGGTTGCCCTATATATGTTACCCATCCCTGGGTTTAATGATTGGATATGCCGGTTTGCCCCCCGCTTGAATCCGTCAGACCGAACGCCTGCCCCCCATGAGACTCATCGCGAGGAACGTCACGCCAAACAATCCGACGACCAGGATAACGATTGCAGACATGGTGCACCTCCTTGAGACTTTGTTTGAAGTACAATAATGAAAGATATTGGTACTCCTGATTGAATATTAGTTAATTGGTACAACACTTCACACGGGATTTGGTTGCCCGTTATACTTTATATACGTTTAACCAACCCGAAAAGTTCCAAAAAAAATAAACCAGTTTCGGACCAATTCCCATGAAAAAGAACCCTGATTTCCCTGAAAACCATCCCACTGCCAGCCCGGTTGAAGCCCTGCCGATCCCGCTGGCTGCCATGTTGTTCCTGGCTGCCCTGCTTCTGCTCCTTTTCGTGGGGGCGCCCATGCAGAATGCCTCCTTTGGCTGGGGGCTGTTGGCAACCGAACTGATCTGCATTCTGCTGCCGGCTGTCTGGTTGCTGCGGCTGCGCGGCATCCGCATTCTGCCCGGTTTGTCAGTCACCGATCCGGATACACGCAGGCTGAAGCTGCCCTCCCCCGGCGCAGCAATCCTGATCCTGCTGTTGGGATGCGGGCTGTGGCTGGTGGGCAGTTTCCTGGAGGCGGTCCTGACCCAGATTTTACCGGTTTCAGCCGGCTCCCCGCCGGATGCCTTCCCCACCACCACCGGCAGGCTGCTGCTGATTGCCCTGGGCATGGTGGTTGCCGCTCCCATCTGCGAGGAGGCACTCTTCCGGGGCGTCATCCAGCGTTCCAATGCCATCCACGGCAAGTGGGCGGGCATCCTCGTCAGCGCGGGCTTGTTTGCCCTCTTTCATCTCAGCTTCCAGCGCGCCCTGTCAATCATCCCGGTGGCACTGGGACTCGCCTGGCTTTTCTGGCGGACAGGCTCATTGATTCCCGGCATCCTGCTGCATGCCGTCAACAACCTGGCGGGCATGGTGTTGCTGATGGTGTCCACCCGCAATCCGGGTTTAATTCTTCCCATCCATGCAATCATCGGGTTTGCGGCAGGACTGTTGATCATTCTCACCACCATCCCGCTGCTTAAATGGTTGATTCCTGCACCGGTGGAAGAGCCGCGCCCGGAGCCGCTGCCCGGCAGCCCCATCCGCCGCTGGATGCCGGTGATTGTGAATTTCATCGCAATCCTCGTCATGATCGTCACCCTGCAGGCAGGCACCCGACCCGGCGTGCTGGCAAAGGGCAATCCGCTTAAGCTGGAAGCCAAACCGCTCGGTGCACCGGTAGAATTGCATTACACAGTCCACAACCGGCTGGATGCCCATGTGGGGAATATGATCTGCAAGCTCCAGCCTGTGGAATCCGCCACCCAGCTCGATTGCGCCAGGCATGTGGATGCCTATGAAACTACCACATTAACCGGCTATTATGCCTCCGACACGCAAGACTGCCACCTGACTGCCGTGTGGGATGCCGAAATGCACCTGGTATCCGCCTCGCAGACCTGTAAAAGTGATAAATCCACCGGAGAGTGGACGGCTGAACGGGCGGGGGAGGAAATCCAGCTGCGATATGTCGATCCTGAAATGGATAGAACCCTCATCATCCCGGCGGATGGCATGCTGCCGCAGGAGGCTCCCTTCCGTTTGATGGCGCTGCCTTTCAGCCTGGGGGAGGCGCTGGGCAGTACGCTGGGCTGGGCGAACCGCTGGCAGCCGGAGTTGAATGCCATGGGACCGCTGGTGGAGGATGTTGTGGTGTTCGTGCAGACAGCCCAACCGCTGCGCCATTGGGTTGTCTGGCGGGTGATGATTGGCAAATCTCTGGTCGGTTATTATGATACCAACGCCCCCCATACGCTGCTGCAGTACGAGGATGATGTTTTTATTTACAAGCTTGTTGATGAATAACTTAAGGAAAAAACATCCTCTAATTATAAAAATGGTTCAGCGTATGGGCAGGGTTTGTCATTGCGTGTGATCATGCAGTGATCCGCAAGGTAGAGGTGATGCATCCGGCAGGTTCCGGGTTTGTTTAGGTATCATCCCTTTTTCGGATGCCTCGGGTTCCTGTCGTGGCAACCTCTCCATGCAACCCAGCCTGCCGCCCGGTTCCTCCCAAACCATGATGAAAATCCATCAAACTCATGCCTTCCTCCCGCCGAATATCCTCCGATTTATCGTATAATTCATCCGGTGGAGAATTGCTCCACCCCGATTTGATTCAATTCACGTACAGAGGACAGATAATGCCTGAAGAAGATCCCCGAATTATCGAATTGCGCGAGATGCGCGCCAAATCCCGGCAGGGTGGCGGCAAGGAACGCATCGCTGCCCAGCATGCCAAGGGCAAACTCACCGCTCGTGAGCGCATCGAGATTTTGCTTGACTCCGGCACCTTCCAGGAGGTGGAACCCTTTGTCGTCCAGGGGCACGATGAAACCAGCCCCGAGCCGAACAAAACCCCCGGCGACGGTGTGATCACCGGCTTTGGCAGGATTGATGGGCGGACGGTGTATGTCTATTCCCAGGATTTTACTGTCCAGGGCGGTTCGCTGGGTGAAATGCAGTCCCACAAGATCTGCCAGGTGATGGACCTGGCGGTGCGCAACGGCGCTCCCATTATTGGCTTGATTGACTCCGGTGGGGCGCGCATCCAGGAAGGTGTTCGCAGCCTGGGTGGATATGCCGAAATCTTTCGGCGCAACGCCCAGTACTCCGGGATTGTCCCGCAGATCAGCGTGATCATGGGACCCTGCGCCGGTGGTGCCTCCTACTCTCCCGCTTTGACGGACATCATCATCATGGTGGAGAAACAGTCCTACATGTTCCTCACCGGACCCGATGTGATCAAGACCGTCACGCACGAGGAAGTGGACGCCGAAACCCTCGGCGGAGCCATGACGCACCACACCGTCAGCGGGCTGGCACACCTGACCGCCCCCTCCGACCAGGAGGCACTGGCAACCGTGCGCAAGGTGCTCAGTTATCTCCCCAACAACAACGTGGAAAATCCCCCGTTTGCCGATACCGGCGACCTGGTCTCCCGCATGGACGAAAGCCTCAACCAGCTGGTCCCCATGGATCCGGGTGTGCCGTATTCCATGCACAATGCCATTCCTTATATCGTGGACAGCGGCTCCTTCCTGGAACTGCTGGGCGGGTTTGCCCGCAATGCCATCGTGGGGCTGGCGCGGATGGGCGGCATGCCGGTTGGGATTGTCTCGCAGGAACCGGATGTGATGGGCGGCGCCATTGACATTGACGCCAGCGACAAGATCTGCCGCTTTGTCCGCTTCTGCGACGCTTACAACATCCCGATTGTCACCTTTGTGGATTCGCCCGGCTTCATCCCCGGCACCGACCAGGAATACCGCGGCATCATCCGGCACGGCGCCAAGGTGCTGTATGCCTATGCCGAGGCAAGCGTGCCCAAGATCAGCATTGTCACCCGTAAGGCATATGGCGGCGCATATGTCGTCATGTCCAGCAAGTATATGGGCACCGATGTGACCTTTGCCTGGCCTTCCGCGGAAATTGCCGTGATGGGTGCTGAGGGTGCCGCCAACATCCTCTACCGCCGCCAGATCAAGGAAGCCGCCGACCCTGCCGCCGAGCGTGCCCGCCTGGTGGAGGAATACCGCAAACGCTTCTGCAATCCCTGTCTCTTATACACATCTGACGCTGCCGACGATCTACTCTGTGTAGATATCGGTGGTCGCCGTATACTTAAAACAAAAAACACTATATACATCACGCAATAACACAAAGACGACCAGTATGGATCTAGCACA
>ERZ1026814.895-NODE-895-length-13507-cov-5.965172_pt1 | contig 13507 bp, 13 predicted proteins | sample MGYA00520871_ERZ1026814 | MGnify/ENA primary metagenome ERZ1026814 (study PRJEB33270, sample SAMEA104284478) | anaerobic digester metagenome | biome: Anaerobic digester microbiome; feature: mesophilic sludge digester; material: Anaerobic digester biomass | place... | reverse complement strand
ATTAAGCCGCTCAGAATGTAAACCGGATAAGACTGCACCGATTTAAACAGGTTGGAAAAGACAAAGGTCATGATGAGCATCGTGCCCAGCGGGTTGAGCATCGTCCAAGCCACACCCAGAAATGAGCGCTTGTAGCGCGCTACGATATCCCGCCGCACGAGCTGCTTGAGCAAATAGCGGTAATGTTTGAGCTCCTGAATCTCGGTCAGCGCCGGCGATGCGTTTGCGGCAGAGTCATACACAGGTTTGGTGATTGTATTCAATCTGTTTCCTTGTTGGCTTCAAATTTCCTAAATTATAATATTATCATAGCAGGAAATAAGTGCCAATAAAGCCCATAGAATGCCCAACACCAGGTATACCATGACCTCACCTTTTTTTTCCATCATCGTGCTCTATTGGAATAGTGCAAAGTATCTTACCGAAAACCTAAGCGCATTAGCTGGGCAAACTTGGCAGGATTTCGAAGTCATCTTGCTCGATAACGGCTCCCAACAACCGCCTGACCCAAAAGTCCTGGCGCAGTTTCCTGAATTGCAGCTCAGACTGATCACCTCAGAGAAGAACTTAGGCTTTGCCGCTGGCAATAATTTGGCAGCACGTTCAGCCCAGGGGGAATATTTAGTCTTGCTTAATGTGGATGCTTTCCCGCAACCAGATTGGCTTGCGCAAGTGCATGCTGGCATTCAGCGGCACCCGAATGCCTTTTTCGCCTCACGCTTACTCATGGCTGAAGATCCTACCCGGCTGGATGGGGAATGGAATGTCGTGCATGCTACCGGCTTGGTGTGGCGCCGCGCGCATGGGCGCAATCTTTCGGCTGCTTGGCAGTACGAGCGGCGCGTGCTGAGCGCTTGTGCAGCAGCTGGCGTTTACCCGCGCAAGGCTTTTACTGCTGCCGGCGGGTTTGATGAGGACTTCTTTGCCTATATGGAAGACGTCGACCTCGACTTCCGTCTGCAGTTGCTGGGCTACCCGTGTTGGTACCTACCGCAAGCTGTGGTACGGCATGCCGGCTCGGGCAGTACCGCACCACGCAGCGACCTGGTTATCTTCTATGGGCATCGCAACCTTGTCTGGACTTTTGTCAAAGATATGCCAGGCTGGCTCTTTTGGGTAATGCTTCTGCCGCACTTGCTGGTGAACCTGCTTTACCTGATCGTGGCGCTATTCTTGCCCATGCGCAAAGCAATGTTTAAAGCCAAATGGGAAGCACTCATTGGGCTGCCCACCGCTTGGAAGAAGCGCCGAGCCGTGCAGCGCCAGCGCAAAGTCTCGGTTGGCTATATCGCCGGATTGTTAGAGTGGAACCCGCTTGCACCGCTGATAAAACTGACCTACCGCTAAATTTCTGATTGGAAAAGTTCGTTAGGTTAAAATAGGAAAGCAATGTAAATTTCGTCGAAGATTATTGAGGTCTCATGAACCAACCCGAAACACACTATACCGTTATCACTTCCTCCGGCGGGTTTGAAGAGATGCCCACACTTCAGGAAGCGCTAACATACACTACCTCCCAAAATGGTTACGTCTGGGCGGATTATGTGGACCCGACAGCCGAACTCCTGGCAGAGCTCATGCCTGCATTCGGCATTCATCCCCTCTCGATAGAAGACTGCCTCAATGGCAATCAGCTGCCCAAGCTGGATCTCTTCCCCAGTTATTCCTTCCTCATCTTCAACACCTTCGAAGAAACCCCTGAAGAGCTGCTCTCACATGAGTTGGATTTGTTCATTGGCGAAAATTTTGTGGTTACCGCAGGCTTCCGCAGGGAAGATAAACAACCTTTACTAACAGGCTTGCGAGAGCTCTTGGAGCGCCAGCGGGAGGTCGTGAGGCAGGGTCCTTCTTATTTGCTGCATCAAGTGCTGGATAAGACCGTAGATGACAAGTTAGGCGTAATAGAAAATATCGAGGAAGCGCTGGAAGCCAACGAAGACGCCATCTTAGCAGAGCCGCTGGAATTTGACTACAGCTCACTCATGCAGTCCCGCCGGGCTTTGCAGGTCATCCGCCGCTCGCTCTTTCATGAACGCGAAGTGGTGAATAAACTCATCCGTAGAGACAGCCCTTTCATTACCGAGAAAGCTCTGGTCTACTTCCGAGATATCTACGATCATCTTTCCAAGTATTACGAGGTGGCTGAAGCCGCGCGGGAACAAGTGACAGATTTGATGGAAATCCACCTGTCCTTGATCAATAATTCCATGGCGGAAACAGCCAACCGCACGAATGCTATCATGCGCCGGCTGACGCTGATTACCACGATTTTTATGCCGCTCACCTTGATTGCTGGCATTGGCGGAATGTCCGAATTTACCATGATGGTCGGGCAGAAAAACTGGAAGATTGCTTATGTCATTCTATTGGTAGTGATGGCAGTGATTGCTTTGATCAATTATCGTCTGTTATTGCGTATGGAACAAGACGCAAACGAGGACGTCAAAAAGCTCCAAATTAAGAAGTAAACTCCCCCTTAAGGATAAAGTTTTATTCCTCTAAGGAGTTGTCTTGAGGTTTTTCCTCAGCTTTACGCGCCTGCACTGCCGCTTCTAGATCCATTGGGGTGTTAATCAACTTTAGGAGTTTATCCCATGTTTGCGCGTCTTCGATCTTTGCCCACTCTTTTAGGAAATCAGCATACTCAGCTTCGCGTTGGGCAATGCGGGATTGGCGGAAAGCTTCCAAGCCCGGCAGCAACCGGCGCAGCGGCCGTGGATTGCCAAAATAACCAAGGATGCGTGTTTTTTCTTCTTCGATAAACTGGGGAATCATCACAATCCACACATCCAAGTCATGGATAGCGCCAAGCTGATCCTGGAGCTTACGTGCCGTCGTAATATAAGGTTTAAGCTGCCCGCCATAAAGCTCCTCGAAGGTCTCCATGGCATAACGCAAGCGCTTGGCACTAATGCGCATGGCATGCAGCTCCAGCACGTTCTGTGGGTCGGTGATATAAGGAACATGGGCGAGCAGCTCATCAATACGCACCTGGATGCCCTGAAAAGCCAACTGATATAAAGCTGGCGTGTAAAGATAAACGCTCTTGGATTGTTCTAGTAGCGGCGTCGCCCAGGCTTCCAGCCGCTCAATGAGTTGATCCGCCAGCATTCTATCCATGGCTGCATCGACGTGCTGCTGAACTTCTGCTCGGCGTTGGGTAAGGCGAAGCTTTAGCCGTTTAATGCCAGGCTGGAATACGGGATCTGCAAACTCTTCTAAGGCTGCCTCGATTACTTCTAACTGGACGTCTAAATCGCGCGCCTCACCTAAAGCGCGGGTAATTTTGCGCACATCTTTTTGGATTTTTTTGTAATCTTGCTTAGGAAAACAATCTGAAAAAAGCGTAAGCGCGGTGCGCATCCGCCGCGTTGCCACGCGCATCCTGTGAATGCACTCGATATCTTCGGCTGCGCGCACACCTTCCACTTCCGCAGCCATCGCTGCTAAATGCCGTTGGATAATTTTTGCCCCATAGATGCAGGTTGCTTCCACATTGGCGCTCATATTACTTATTCCTCCATCTCAGCTGGCTTATTAGGCTTGAAGCTAAATAACTTTATTTCGGCATTTTACTCTTCGGCAGTTGGTTGTGCAGCAGCTCAAGGATGGAAGTCTTTATTTCCTCGAAAATTGGCTCTACGGCTTGATCTGCATCCACTGGCACAAAATTGTAAATTTCCGAAAGCTCGTCAAACTGCTTGGAGAGTAAAGTCTGATAGGCGATAAAGCTGTCATAAAGGTTATCCGCTAAGTGCAGGTCCATGCCGGCTTCCCAGTAGTTGAGACCGCGCCCATGGATCAGGCGCTGCACGAGGGTGGATACACTGGCTTTCATATACAGGATCAAATCCGGTTTGAGCGCGATGCCATATAGTTTTCGTGACCATTCTTTATCCACCCCGCGGTTAGCATCGCGTGCAATGACGGAATAAAAATAGCGATCCGAAAGCACAATAAAGCCAGCTTGTAGTGCAGGGATGATCTGGTTTTCCAACCGGTCAGCGAAATCAGCTAAATAAAAGAGGCTGAGCGTTAGCGGACCAAGGGTATGACCGCTTTTGGCTTCCTCAATACCCTTGGCTGTGAGGGTTGACCGCGTCAAGCCGGTATCGGAGACGGCATAACCTTCCGCTTCCAGCCAACGCCGCAGCATTTTGATTTGCGTGGATCGCCCTACGCCATCGTTGCCTTCCAAGACAATCAATTTTCCGGTGAGAGGTCCAATTTCCCGATAAGGGAAACCTGCCCCATAAAAAACTGGTTGTTTCATGCCTCACCTCCCGTGTTTCTTGCTTTTGCTTTGCCTTTACCATGCTCTTTTGGGGGCATGTTGGGGTTGGGTAAGCCTTCCCATCCGCGTAAAACCCGCTTGACGATATTGCGTACCTGTTTTTGTTGTTCTTTCACTAATTGTGTGCCGTCCATGAGCGTGAGTCCAAATTCATCCACCATCTTGTCATATTCATTCAGAATACGCCCCTGGAAAAGTTTGAAGCTCTCGTTAATATTTTCCGAGAGGTTCAGGTCCATGCCAGCTTCGTAATACTTAAGCTTAGCCCTGGCAGCGGTAATGCGCTCAACAGCTATATCTAATGGCACACGGAAGTAAAAAGCTACGTCTGGCTTGATAGCGAAGGAGTACATATTGCGTACCCATTCTGGGTCTACTCCGCGAGCTACGTCGCGGGCAAAGGCGGTATAAACGTAACGGTCTGCTAAGACAATTGCTCCGGCTTTGAGCAGGGGGTAGATGCTATTTTCCCAGCGGTCTGCAAAATCAGTGCAGTGCAGGATACTAAAGGTGGTGGGGGTGAAGGATTTGCTTTTCTTGGCGGTTTTGGTGGTTGTCTTGACTAAGGGAGAGCTGTTCCATTCGCTGAAGAAGACTGAATACCCTTGCGATTGCAGCCACTTGTAGAGCAGGTCTATTTGTGTTGACTTACCAGAGCCGTCAATGCCTTCGACGACAATCAATTTGCCTTTGGTTGTATTTTCTTTTAACACAAGAGCCTCACTTATCGACAATGCATTCACGTATGCAAAAGATGAGCATAAAAAAAGATTTTTCTCTTTAAAATATCACTCTGAGGTTATTATAAAGGAATCGCCATAGAATTGCGACTCATAACTGTAAATTTGTAATTGAAAACTGAGGAAATCGCGCTTATGGGTGTGTTGGGAGGAATCGACTAAACCTCAACCCTCTTCCAACTCGTCGTCGGTAGTGTCCATCTCGACGAGCTCGCCAGTGGCGATGAAGAGAATGCGTTCGCAAATGTTGGTCACGCGATCCGCAGTCCGCTCGAGGTTGTGGATTACCCAGAAAACTTGATTCGACAGGTCGATCACTTCCGGGTTAGCGATCATATTTTGCACAATTTTGCAGTAGACAAGATTATAGAGCTCATCCACCTGGTCATCTTCTTCAGGCAGGCTACGGGCAACGCTGACATCTTCAGCGATGAATGCCCCCAAGGCGCGGTGCAGCATCGAGACAGCCATATCTGCCATCATGGTGATCTCTCGGATTGGGATGGGGATTTCGTCATTGGCAACTTGCATTGCCACTTTGGCAATTCCCTTGGCATAGTCGCCAATTCGTTCCAACTCGGTGATAACTTCCAGATCAGCAGCCAATAAGCGCAGGTCGTGTGCCATGGGAGATTGGGTTGCGAAGAGGATCAAGATGCGGTTTTCGATGGCGAAACGTTTATCGTTGATGTAGCGGTCATCGCGGATTACTGCCTCCGCAGCCTGAACGTCACGAGTTTTGAGTGCTTCTACGGCATTGAGAATCGCCTGCTCTACTAAACTGCCTAAGAGCAGGATTTCATCTTGAATTTGGCGTATTTCACGGTCAAGTGCCAGACGGGGCATGTTAATTCCTTTGAATTGGTCAGATAATATCACTACCGTGCTTAATCGTCCAGAGGCTGAATCCGCGGGTTTTGATCACTGTGTAAAAGCAAAAAGAGTAGTGAAAGTCCGATCCGCTTCATAAGACTATATCACATTCGGATTAAATCACTGATTCACATTAGTTAAGCCTATGTGAAGCGGCGTAAAGATCTGTTTAAGCGCAATCATTTTGATGCGATTGGGATAGTGAAAAAGAAACTGCTGCCGTTCCCCTCCTCACTTTCAGCCCAGATTTTTCCGCCGTGTGCTTCCACCATGTGTTTGGAGATAGACAAGCCCAACCCTGTGCCTCCGCCTGTGCGGGCACGGTCAGCTTTATAGAAGCGCTCAAAGATGCGTGTTAAGTCTTTTTGAGCTATGCCTACACCATTATCCCGCACCATAAATACAACACTGTTTTCGTGTGTCCAGGCACTCACCTGGATATGCCCGCCTGGCGGGGTGAATTTAATGGCATTGTGTAACAGGTTTATCACCACCTGGGAAATGCGATCTGGATCGGCAAATACAGCCGGCAAATCGGGTGGACAATCTAAGCTCAAGCTGAGGCCTACACGCTCCGCTTGGAGAGACATGCGTTCGCAAGGTTTGGCAAGGAGCTGGAGAGGCGTAACACGTTGAAATTCAAAATTGGTACGCCCACTCTCGATGCGCGAAAGCTCCAAGAGTTCATTCACCAGCAAGGTCAGGTTATCCACCTCGGTATCCATGCGTACCACAAAGCGCCGCGCCGCTGGAGGGTCTTCCAAGGCGCCATCCAGCAGGGTTTCACTGATTGCTTTCAGGCTAGCCATCGGAGTGCGCAACTCATGAGAGATATTGGAGATAAAGTCTTTACGTACAGTTTCCAGGTGATGTACCTGCGTGAGGTCTTGGAAAAGCAGCATGGACCGGCCAGGTAGGTCTGCACCTAAAGGAATGCCCACCACTTGCAGGAATTTATGCTCAGCACCCATTTCTAATGTAATAGTCGCTGGCTCTGCATCGCGCGTCTTTGACCACAAATCTATTAATGCATGATGGCGCATGACCTCCACGACGGAGCGCCCCAAAGCTTTTTGCGCCTTAATTTTAAACAGACGTTCTGCGGCGGCGTTCAGCAGCTGCACGTGCCCTTCGGAATCGGCAATCAAGACGCCATCCGTCATTTGGCTCAGCACGGTAGAGAGCATGGCACGCTCTTTTGAAAGTGCGGAAATCTGTTCGTCGATTTGATGTGCGGTCTCTTCCAAAGCTTGGCTGAGCTCTTGCATCTCGGGCACCTTTTCCAGACGGCTGGGCACCTCAACACCTTCATAGCGGCCTTCACCTAACTGGCGTGTGGCTCGGGTGAGCTGCTTAAGTGCTGCGGCAATCCTTTCGGCATATCGCCAGCGCGAAATGATAAAAATGGCAATGATCAGCAGCCCAGCAAGGACGATAGAAAGATAAACCCAAGTTAGGTCCACGGGCAAGCCGCTCTGGGCTGAGGCTTGATAAGCTTGCTGGACTTGATAGGGGATAAAAAATAAAAGAAAAGTTAAGCTGAAAAGCAGAACAAGCACATACGGCAGGTCAGCTTTCCAATCGAAGCGGAACTTCATCGTGCTCTATCCTTCAAAGCGATAGCCAGCACCTCTTACAGTTATGATGCGCTGCGGGCTTTCTGGGTTCTGTTCGATTTTCTCGCGCAGCCAACGGATGTGCACATCCACTGTACGCGAATCGCCCACAAAATCCCAGCCCCAGACGTGCTCGAGGATCACTTCTCGCGTCAGCACCTGACCCTTGTGCTGCCCCATATACAGCAGCAATTCGTATTCCTTGGGCTTAAGCTGCAAGACATCATTGCCCAGCCGCACTTCGCGGCGCGTCATATCAATCACCAGGTCATTGAAGGTGAGCAGTTTAGGTTGTGCGCTTTCTTGCGCGCTGGATTCCACTTCCTCGCGGATAAGGCGCACACGGCGCAACAAAGCTTTGATGCGCGCATTCAACTCGCGCATGCTGAAAGGTTTAACCAAGTAGTCATCCGCGCCCACTTCCAAGCCGACCACGCGGTCAATTTCATCATCCCGAGCGGTGAGCATCAACACCGGAATGTTTGCCTCTTGGCGCAAGATGCGGCAGACTTCAAAGCCATCCAATCCGGGGAGCATCACATCTAAGATCACTAAATCCGGCTTTGAGCTGCGTGCTAACTCCAAAGCCTGATTGCCATCTCCGGCGACCTCAACGGTGTAACCTTCTTTGCTAAGGTTGTAAGCTAAAGTTTCCTGCAAGGAGATTTCATCGTCAACCACTAAGATTTTTTCCGCCACGCATCCTCCAATCCAAAAGGCAAAAAGAACAGACCACTAATCTAAAATATTTATGCTTTATCCTATTTGTTAACAATTGTAACCTACAATAAATTCGCTGCGCAGCTTTTTGTACAACGGTTCTTGGTCTTGTTGCCAAGGCTAAATAGAAATGTCCTAATCAGTGGACTATGTCATCAGCATGATTTTTTTTGCATGATTCAACACCTTATTTCTTCTTGTCTATAATGGTTCATAGTTGCCCTAACCCTGACCCTTCCCCAGCGTCAAGCGGCTCTTTTTTGTTTCGGTCAAACCGCTGGGGAAGGGAAATTGGTTGGGGCTGTCCAAAAAGGATTGTGGTGAAGCCTTTTCAAAATTAAGGGGATGTGATTCAATAGAGGCATGAAAAGAAAAACTGCAGAACCTGTTTTCAAGCCCTACGTCATGGGGCAAGTCCGCCTTTTGCCCGCCAGCTACGATGAAATGATCGAACCAGGCCATTTAGTGCGGGTGGTGAATGGTGCCATCGACCAGTTGGATCTTAGTCCGCTGCTAGCGCAATATAAAGGAGGCGGGACCTCGAGTTATCATCCCCTGATGATGCTCAAGGTATTGGTATATGCCTATACCCAGAAGATCTACTCCTCACGCCAGATTGCCAAAGCTTTGCGAGAGAACATCTACTTTATGTGGATCAGCGGGGACAATCAACCGGACTTTCGAACGATCAACAATTTTCGCAGCAGTCGGTTGAAAGACGTGATTGACGAAGTCTTTGCTGAGGTTTTGGAGTATCTGATTGAGCAAGGGAAAGTCAAGCTCAAGCACTACTTTGTGGATGGCACCACCATAGAAGCTAATGCCAGCAAGCACAAAGTAGTGTGGGCGAAAAGCAATGCGAAGTATCAGAAGCGGGTCCGCCAACAGATTGGGGAACTATTGAACCAAATTGAAGCGGAGAACGATGCTGAACAAGCTGAGTATGGGGAAGAAGACTTAGAAGAACGCGGTGGACTGGGTGACGAGGAGCTGAACTCCACCGAACTCAAAGCACGCATGGAGAAACTAAACCAAAGGCTGCGAGAAAAAGGGCAGACCAAGCCTGAAAGTAAAGCTAGTCGCAAGGCGCTGCGGAAATTAGAAAAAGACTACTTGCCACGATTAGAAAGGTACGAACACCAAGCGGAGGTACTGGGTGAGCGCTCTAGCTATGCTAAGACCGACCCAGATGCCAGTTGTTTGCGGGTAAAAGAGGATCGTGGCAAGGAAAAGCCCTGGCCCAAACCAGCTTACAACGTACAATGTGGCACCGAAGGTCAGTTTATTGTAGGCTTTAGTGTGCATCCCCAATCCAGTGATACAGTCTGTCTTATTCCCCACCTGGAACAGGTCCGCAAGAACACGGGTGGGCATTTGCCGCAAAAGATTGTAGCGGATGCAGCTTATGGGAGTGAAGAAAACTATGCCTATCTAGAAGAAAACCACGCCGAGAGTTTTCTCAAATACACTACTTTCTATCAGGATACCCATCACTATCGGGATCCTGAGGTGCTGCGTGCCCATCAATTTCGGGCTGAGCACTTTCAGTATGATCCCAAAACTGACACTTTCTTTTGTCCGGCTGGGAAGAGCCTCAAATTTCAATATGCTTCCAAGAAGACTACCACTACTGGTTATGTTGTTGAGCAACGTTACTATGAATGTGGAGAGTGTGCGGACTGCCCCCTCAAAAGTCAATGTACCAAAGCGGTAGGCAACCGTGAGATTCACGTCTCTTTGCGCTTGTTAGCATATCGCAAAAAGGCTCGGGAAAACTTGACCAGTGAGGAAGGCAAGCAGTTACGGGCTAAACGGTCAGTTGAAGTGGAAAGCGTCTTCGGGCATCTGAAGCAAAATATGGGCTTGAGGCGCTTTCGCCTGAGGGGGTTAGAGAAGGTCAAAACAGAGTTCGGATTGTTCAGTATCGCCCATAATATGAAGAAAATGGCAGCCCAATAGCACGCCAATTTTTTTGTTTACCTCCAAAATCTCACTTTAATCCCCTTTTCTCTCCAATACTAGGTTTCTTTTTCGTTCTTTTGGGACAGCCTCTCAAACATCGACTCCCCGTCCCAGCGATAATTAATGAGGATAATATTATAAATATTAGTCCGCTGGGAAGGGGAGTAAGAGGGGAAAGGCTCTATTTCGCTGTTCGTCATGATTTTATCGTTCCTTTGAAAAAACTCGGAATAATGAGCGACGATTTCATAGCTCCGAATCTTGATTAGGACATTTCTATTTTGCTACATTAGGACATTATTATGTTGCTCTTACAAACAAAGAGGTGAACTCTCGGTACCGTAAGCTTATCGTATAATTGCTGCAACCATTCACATCTGTCGAAAGGATTAGCATGGACGAAGAAAAATGCCGCATTCCTCCTAAATCAAAAATTAACCTGAAAGATTTTGACCCGAACGATACAAGCTTATTTGACGGCGGGAAAAAAGAAGCCAAGGCTGCTATGGTGGAGCTCAATCAAAAGCTGAGTGAGCTGCAGGAACTGCTTTACGCGGAAGGAAAGCATAAATTGCTGATCATCCTGCAAGCAATGGATACCGGCGGAAAAGACGGCACCATTCGATCAGTTTTCGAAGGCGTAAATCCCCAAGGTGTAAAGGTAGCATCATTCAAAACGCCCACAGCGTTGGAGCTTTCGCATGATTACCTTTGGCGCATTCACCAACATACTCCCGCTCGTGGTGAAGTGGTTATCTTCAACCGCTCGCAATATGAGGATGTATTGGTGGTGCGGGTGCATTCGCTGGTACCCGAGGAGGTTTGGTCCAAGCGCTATGAACATATCAACGCGTTCGAACGCATGCTATGCGATGAAGGCACAACGATCCTCAAGTTTTATTTGCACATCGACCTCAAGGAACAGGCTAAGCGCTTTTTAGCCCGTGTGGAAGACCCCACCAAGCAGTGGAAGTTTAATCCGGGTGACCTAAGCGAACGCGAACGGTGGAATGAATACATGCAAGCTTATGAAGATATGCTCAACCGTACCAGCACAGCTTGGGCACCTTGGTATGTAATCCCCGCAAATAAAAAATGGTATCGCAACTGGTTGATTGCCAAAATTGTGGTCAAGACGCTCAAAGACCTGGATATGCATTATCCGCAACCGGCTGAAGACCTGGAGCATTATCATAAGCGCCTGTTAGAGATGACCCTTTCAGAAGAATAAGCATGAGTGAAACAGATCTTACCCCGCTGAATGCCGTTTTTGGAGGCAGGCTCCAGCGCGATTTTATCCTGCCTTTTGAAGGCAAACCCCAGCTGAATGTTTTAGGTGGTAATTTGCCCTACGCAGCGGCAGGATATGCGCTCTGGGGCGGGAAGGCGGGCTTAGTCGCTCGCATCAATCGTGATTTCCCACAAGCCTGGCTGGACCAGTTGGCAACGGCAGGAGGTGATACGAGCGGCATCAAGAGGGTCAATGAACCCCTAGATGACCGCCGTTTTATTGTTTATCTCGACCCACTCACCCCAAGGATGGACAGTCCGCTGACCTACTTTGTTGAAAGAGGCATTCCCTTCCCACGCGAGTTGATCGGTTACGAAACAGCTGAACCGCGTTTTTGCAGCAAGGTCGAGTATGCACCCTACTCGGTACATGTCAACGATGTTCCCCATCTCTATATGGACGCACCCGCTGCGCACATTTGTCCAATTGATTATATGTCGCATAAGATTATGCCCTCACTGCTCAAAACTGGATTGGTAGATACCTTGAGCATGCGCTCTACAGCTTGTTACATGGACCCGACCTATTGGGAAGATATACGCGGCTTGATTGCCGACTTGACCATTTTTATGACCACAGAAGCCGAAGCCAAGCGCTTGTTCCAAGGGCGCAGTGTGGATGTGTGGGAAATTGCCGCGGGGCTGGCGGATTATGGTCCCCAAATCATTGTGGTGAACATGCCGGATGGCTCCACCTGGGTTTATAGCCGGCTGCAAGCTAAACGCTGGATCGTGCCTGCTTACCCTACCCGCGTTGTAGATCCTACTGGTATGTTGGATGCCTTTGATGGCGCTTTTCTCTTTGCTTATCGCCAAGACTTTGACCCGGTTGAAGCCGCGCTATGCGGCAGTATCACCGCAGCGTTGTGTCTGGAAGGCTCAGGTCCCTTCTATATCTTAGATACGCTCCCCGGCTTAAAGGAAGCCCGCCTGGAAGCATTGCGACCGCGCGTGAGGGTTATCTAAGACCCTTAGTCAACATTCACTAAGGCAATTTCATAAACATAAGGCCAATTTTTACCCGTAACGAACAACCGGCTCTCTTTGGCATCGTAAGCAATGCCATTGAGAACGTCCGCTGGATTAGGCGCATGCTCACCTTCTCGCAAGCTGCTCAGGTCGATCTGACCCAGCACTTGCCCGCTGCTTGGGTCGATGCGCACGATGACGTCCTGATACCAAATATTGGCATACACTTCACCTTGGATGTATTCCAGCTCGTTAAGCTGTTCTACAGGCTGCCCCGCTTGGCTAACTTGGATCGTTCGGTTGGTTTGCAGGGTTTGTGGGTCGAGGAAATACAGCGTGGCGCTGCCATCAGAAAGGATGAGGCTGTTGCCGTCGGTTGTCAGCCCCCAGCCTTCTGTGGGGTAGCTGAAGCTTCCAAGTAAAGCAAAAGCCTTATCGTAGATGAAGCCGGTGTGTTCTTTCCAGGTGAGCTGGTAGAGCTGGTCCTTGTAAAGCGCTAACCCTTCGGCAAAATATTGGTCCTCTAACTTCAGCTCTTGCACCACTTTACCTGTAGCAGGCTCTACTTTACGCAAGGTGGACTTGCCATAAAGCCCGGTGCTTTCATAAAAGTATCCATCTGCATAAACCAAACCTTGCGTAAAGGCGTCCGTATCATGCGGGTAGGTTGCTAATACGCTGATTCGAGCGTTGCTGCCCAAATCTGCGGGGATGGATTCTGCGTGTGGCAAACGAAAATACATAATCAACAGAAATATGGCGAGTGCGATCAAAGCGAGAGCGATGTTGCTGCGTTTGCTCTGTGAACTTGGTTTCTCTTTGGGAAGCATAGCTAACTCCTTTGTGATGGTATTATTTTAATCCATACCTCCCAAAGCCCCAAATAGTTGCACCGAATAAGCAAAATTTACCGAAAATCCACTGATCGATTACCTGCGTGATAAAATCTTCTGGAAATAGCAAACAAGCTAATTAGCAGCTTCGCAAAGGAGGACCATGTCCGAAGTATTAGACCGTTTTATCCGCTATGTGCAGATTGACAC
>ERZ1026814.893-NODE-893-length-13541-cov-3.399135_pt1 | contig 13541 bp, 9 predicted proteins | sample MGYA00520871_ERZ1026814 | MGnify/ENA primary metagenome ERZ1026814 (study PRJEB33270, sample SAMEA104284478) | anaerobic digester metagenome | biome: Anaerobic digester microbiome; feature: mesophilic sludge digester; material: Anaerobic digester biomass | place... | reverse complement strand
TCAGCGTCGTATTGTATTTGTTACTCCATTTGTATGTGTTGTGTTCCTGATGTTTAATTGCTTGTCATTCTACTATTTTTAGTTAGTTTCGTTGTTTTGCTTGTTTGTTTTGTCTTTTTTTTTTTTTGTTTTTTTTTCAAGCAGAAGACGGCATACGAGATCTAGTACGGTCTCGTGGGCTCGGAGATGTGTATAAGAGACAGCCCTGGTGCTGCTGGTGGTGTTGCCGGCCTGGCAGGCCCACCAGCGGATGGGTTTGAACATGATCAGCCGCCCCGCAGCGTGGAGCGCCGGTCTTGCCACCGCCTCCGTTGGCGTCGTCACGTTGCTCTGTCGGGTGTCGTTTGGTGCAACCTGGCTCGGCCTCATCGTGGCCGTTGTGGGTGGCACGGTCACCTTCGTCGGGTGTGTGTGGCGGTTCCGAAGTGAGACCGGATTGGACCGGTTGCTCCCCGGTCGGGCGCAGTCTCGACACGGTCGGCTGCCGGCCCGACTTCGTTCCGAGGCGGCCACGCGTCCGCTCACGGCACGCTCAACCAGCGAGCGGGTCGCCCCGGCGCGGCCGGCGACTCTTGCTGCCAACCCCCGACCATCAAGGGAGGCCGTCGTGGACGGTGAAGACACCCCAACCCTGGCCGACTATCTCGGCCTGGCCCGTCGACGGTTTGTCATCATCGCGATGGCCGGCGTGCTTGGAGCGCTGTTTGGTCTGGCCTACCTGGCCAAGGCCGAGCCCGGCTACCAATCCACTGCTCGAATTGTGTTGGAACAGGCACCGACCGCGCCAGGAAGCTCCGGCACCGGCGGGATCAGCCCGGTCGCCACGCTCACCGCCACTCAGAAGAGCATCCTGCGCTCCGACGAGGTGGCACAGCGCGCCGCTGAACTGTTGGGCGACGACGTGTCGGCCGACCAACTCCGGGACCACTCCTCGGTCACGGTACTTCCCGACAGCCTGGCGTTGGACGTCAGCTATCTGGCCGACGATCCGGCGGCGGCACAGGCTGGAGCGCAGGCGCTGGTCGACAGCTACCTGACACTTCGCCAAAAGCAGGAGGAATCCCGACGATCCCGCGTGATCAATGGGCTGGACCAGCAGGTGAAACTGCTTGACGACCTGGTGCTCGCCACCTCGCGCCGACTGGAGGATGTCGACCCCGAGAAGAACCCCACCAAGGCGACCGTGCTCTCCGCACAGCTCAACTCCCAGTTGAGCGAACAGAGCAACCTGAGGGTGGAGAGATCGGGGTGGCAGTCCATGGACAGCACCACGGGCAACGTGGTCAGTCCCGCAACCCTGCCGGTGGACAGCACCAGCCTGGGGGCACCTGTGGTACTCGTCGGGGTTGTCGCCGCAGCCTTGGTTGTCGGGTTCCTCGTGGCGCTCATTCGTGACCGCACCGACCCGAGGGTCCACAGCAGCCAGGACATCCAGGAGCTGGTCGGGGCCACCCCGGCCAACGTGATCACCACCGACGATGATGCCGACGATGACAACAAGGAGTGGTCTGGGGAGTGGTACGGACGCGCCGCCAGCCGCCATGCCCCCGGGGTGGAGGTGGCCGGCAACGGCAACGGTGCCGAGGCCGAGAGCTACCGTCGCCTGGCCCTCCGACTGGGAGGCTGGGAGGGCCCGGGGCCCAGGTTCCTCCTGGTGACGTCAGCGGGTTCTGCCCCCGCTGAGGAGGTCGCAGCGAACCTGGCCGTCACCCTCGGCCGCGAGGGCAGCCGGGTGCTGTTGATCTGGTCGAACCTGCGCCAGGACACGTTGGGTGCCTACTTCTCGGTCCCCCGAGGGCCCGGGCTCGGTGAGGTGTTGGCCAACACGGCCAGGCTGGAGGACGCCGTGCTGGAAATCCCCGGTTGTCAGGGCCTCTACCTGTTGCCGGTGGGGTCACGCGCGGAGGCACGCGATCAACTGTTCCGCTTCTCGGGCCTCAAGGACGCGTTGACCGACCCCAATGGGGTCGCCTTCGATCAGGTTGTTCTGATCGCGCCTTCGCCCACCGATTACGCCGACGCTCTTGCTTTGGCACCGCAGGTGGACGGCGTGCTGTTGACCGTCGAATCGGAGTCGGCCGACCGCAAGGAACTGACTGCCACCGTCGAGAGCCTCCGTTCCATCAACGCGCACCTCTCCGGTGTGGTGGCACTGTGACCGCACGATGCGCAACCTCGGGTTCGATGCCGAGCCGCCACGCCTGCGCGCCGAGGGTCTGACGGTGGCGATTCGTCGCGGCCGAAAGCGTCCGGACGGCACCGAGGCGTTGGTGATGTTGGTGACGTCCTCCGGTGGGCACCTCTCCCACCTGCTGGAGCTGAGTGGGTTCTGGCAACGGCACCGGCGGGTGTGGGTCAGCTTCGACTTGCCTGATGTCGTGTCGCGGTTGCGGGGCGAGGAGGTCGTGTGGGCGCATCACCCGACCGCGCGCAATCTGCCCAACCTGGCTCGCAACCTGGTGATGGCCTGGCGGGAACTGCGGCGCCGGCGGCCCGACCTGATCGTGTCCACCGGTGCGGGTGTGGCGGTGCCCTTCTTCTGGCTGGGTCGGTTGATGGGGATCAAGACCGCCTACCTGGAGGTGTATGACCGCATCGACTCGACGACGATGACCGGCCGCCTCGTGCGTCGGGTCAGCGACGCGGTGTTGGTGCAGTGGCCGGAGCAGGGTTCGCTCTATCCGAACGCTCAGGTGATGGGCACGATCTGGCCCGATGCGCCGATCGTCGCCGTCAACCCACGCGATCCAAACGGGGCTGAGGACGACGTCGCAATGCGCCGCGCCGGTTCACACCCGGCATTGGTTGTGGTCACGGTGGGCACCGACAGCCACCGGTTCGGTCGGCTGGTGACATGGGCCGGCCGCTGGGCCGACGATCATGCCGACGATGCCCAGGTGGTGATTCAGCGAGGCACCGCCCCGCATCCAGGTGGGGTCGCGTACTGCCCGGAGGCCTTGGACTTTGACGAACTGTTGGATCTGATGTCCCGTGCGGATGCGGTGGTGTGTGCTGCGGGGCCGGGCACCGTGATGGATGCGTTGCGTGCCGGGGTGAAGCCGCTGGTCGTGCCGCGCAACGACGAGATGGGTGAGCACGTCGATGGGCACCAGGTGGCGTTTGCCAAGGTTCTCGTAGAGCGGGGCGTGACGCTTGGTGCCAATACCGAATCCGAACTGCGAGCCCAACTTGACCGTGTGATGGTCCAACCTGGTTGGTGTTCGGTGACACCCCTGAGCTCGGCCCCAACGCCAGGGGGGATTCGCATCTCTGCCGCCTTGGAGGCGCTGATGTCGCCGGTACCGCATGACACGGTCGCCCATCGTGGCTGAGCGGCGCCGGTCAGGCGCGGAACCTGTGCCGGTCCGGGTCGAGTGCTTCGAGCATGCCGCCCGTTCGCAACCGCGACCGCCTGGGAACACCACATGGTCATTGGCGTCCCAGCGAAGGCGCAGCACCGATGAGTGCTCGGACCGTTCGTTCAGTGCCCGGAGGTATCTGTCCATCGGGTGGCCCGTGGCCTTATGGTCGCTCGGCATGCCGGTGTTGTGGCTGCTTGGCCTGTACCCGTTCGTGTGGGTGCTGCCGGCAGTTGCGTTCGGGCCGGTGATCCTGGCTCGACCGTCCCGCTTCCGAGTGCCCACCGGCGCTGTCGCTCTGAGCGGGTTCCTCGTCATCGTGGGGCTCTCGGGAGTCCATATCGAAGAGGCCCAGGGGCTGATGCTGTTCGGTTACCGCTGGGTGATCATGGCCTCGCTCTGGGCCTGCCTCGTGTGGTTCGCAAACGTTCCCCGCCAACGCCTGCCGACCCAGGTGGTGCAGTACTGGCTGGGGTTGATCTTCGTCGGCTGTGTCGGGTTTGGTTATCTGGCGTTGGTTGCGGGCACGTTCACCGCACCGAGTGGCCTGCAGCTGATCCTGCCCGAGGGTGTCGCCACCAGCGGGTTCATCGATTCCGTCAGCAGCCTGCGCTTGGCGGAGGTCACCAACTATTTGGGTTACACCCTGGCCCGCCCCTCGGCGCCGATGGCCTTCGCCAACGGCTGGGGTTCCACCATGGGCCTGACCCTCCCGTTCTTTTTCGGGGCATTCGTGCGTTCACCACTGGCACGGCGGCGTCGCTTCGGCCAGGTGATGCTGGCGCTGTCGACCGTGCCGACGGCGTTCTCGTTCAATCGTGGTCTGTGGATGTCCATCGCAGTGCTGTTCGTCTACTGGGCGGCCCGCCGGGCGATGAGCGGCGATTGGACCGGTGCGAAGGTGGCGGTTGGCCTGGCGGTGGTGGTGGCGCTGCTGTTGGCCTTTTCGCCATTGGGTGACCTCGTGTTCACCAAAATTGAGACTGCGACGGATTCAAACGAGTCGCGGGCCACGCTGTACGTGGATGCCTGGGGTGGTGCCCTGGAGTCTCCGCTGATTGGGTGGGGCGCCCCGACCCCACAGGAGGGCACCCCGCCGATCGGCACCCACGGCCTGGTGTGGTGGATCATGTACAACCACGGTTTTGTTGCGCTTGCGCTGTTCGTCTACTGGATGGTGCGCACCACCTGGGCGGCGCTGCGCACCCGCCGCGACGTGGAGGTTTGGTCAGCGGTCGTGTTGGTGATCTTCCTGCTGCAGTTCGGGTTCTACGGGCTGCTGCCGCAGCTCCCAATCGTGGGCGTGGCGGCCGGGCTGGTGCAACGCGATCGCTGGGAGCGGGCCGCCGGCCGCCGTCGTGCCAAGGAGGCACCGGCGGCGGAACCGGCTCCGATCCTTGCCCGTCACCCTCAATCCATCCTGGCGGGAGCCGACTGAGGTCGATATGAGTACCGATCCCACTCAGGAAGTCGAGACACCGTCAGCCTTGCGAGCGGCTCGAGAACGTGTACGTCAGCACCCCATGGGTCCGCACCTGGCCTCAGCGGCCAAGGCCGTTCTCAGTCGATACGGAAGGGCCACCGCCGCTCGGCGCCCCCCGCCCGAATTGTTGATCGTGGGTTCCAAGCGGGGTGGCACCACCTCGCTCTGGCAGTACTTGGCCGAGCATCCGGGCATGCTGACCCAGTTCCCCACCCCCAACTCCAAGGGCACCTACTTTTTTTCCGAGGAGTGGCACCGGGGCGAGCGCTGGTGGTTGTCGCACTTTGCATCTACTCGAACGCGTCGCCGGGCCGAGGGTCGGCTTGGGTACGCGCCGGCGACCGGTGAGTCGTCACCGTATGACCTGTATCACCCGCTCGCCCCCGTCCGAGCTGCGCAGGTGGCGCCCGACGCGCTCGTGGTGGCTGTGCTCCGCAACCCGATCGATCGGGCCTACTCACACTGGAAGGAGCGCAGGCGCCATAGCGAGGCGCTCGGCTTTCCCGCCGCCATCGAGGCGGAGGCCGACCGAACAAAGGGGGAGGCGGCCCGCATCCTGGCCGACCCGACGGTCACCTCGTTTGCACATCGTCACCAGAGCTACGTCGATCAGGGTCGCTATGCGCCGATGCTCCAGCGTTGGTTTGACGCGTATGGCCGCGAGCAGGTGATGGTGGTGACCGCCGAGGTGTTCTACGACGACCCGCAGGCCTTCATCGACCGGGTCACCGATCGACTGGGCCTGCCCCGCCATAGGGTGTTGGACACCTCGCCCCGCAACGATGCTCCGTCCGACCCGATGGATGACGACCTGCGTTCGAGGCTGCGAGTGGACCTCGCCAGTGACATCGCCGCGGTCGAGGACCTGCTGGGCATCAGCACCGGCTGGAGCTGACCCCGGCGGTCGGGGCCGCATGCTCGGGGGATGATCGACGAGGCTCCTGTCCACCAGGCGGCGTTGTGTCGGCACGGGCTGCTCACTCGAACCCAGTTGCGGAAGTTCGTCATCTCCCCTGCGATGGAGTGTCGCCGAGTGGCAAGGGGCCGGTGTTGGGCCTGGTTGGTGGTGCTGCGTGCCGTGGTCGACCAGCGCTTCGAGCAGCCGGGGACCGCCGGCGACATGGAGTTCCTGTTCCCTGAGATCCTTGAGGGCACGTCGTTTCAGCCGCCGCCCAGCCAGCGGAAGTTCCAGTGGGGACGGGTGGACTTCGTGTGGGATGACGCGAGGATCAACCGCCACGCCACCGGGAAATGGGCTCCGCCTACCCCAGCTTGGCCAGCAGTTCCTGTTTCAGATCCCACAGCGACTCGGTGATGGACACGTGGTACGTGTGCGGATTGACCAACCGTCGAACGCCGGGCCCGAGGGCGGCCACGTCGGCCCGCCGGCGTTCAGAGATCACCCCAAGGTCGTTCAGCGCTTCCATGCCGCCGTCGCTCACCACCTCGCCGTCAGCGATCACCCGCTGAAGCAGTTCGTCAGCGCCGGCCCACTCCTCGGCTCGAATCACCCGGGAGACATCTGCACGCGAATGGTGGTGCAGCGCCATGGCGGCACCGGGAAGGAGCGCTTCGTCGGCGGTGGACAACACGTCGGCGGTAGCCATGCCCTGCTGATCGGTGACGCGCCAGAGACGTTTCGTCCCCGGGTTGAGCACCTTCTCGGGCGTGTCAGATCGTTTGATGGCGGGCTGCCACGCACCATCTCGTTTCAGCGCCACCAGCTTGTAGACGCCATCGAGGCTGGGTGACCCGTCGCTGGTGGCCAAGCGCGAACCAACGCCGAACACCAGGCGGTTGATCACCGCCTGGGCATCGAGCCCGGCATGGGACGCCTCCTCCTGAATCTGATGGGTGATCTGCCAGATCGTGAGCTCGTCCAGTTGGCTGGACAAGACAATGGTCGCCTCGTCGAAGCCCGCCTGGTTCAGCTGCCGGGCGGCTTGGATGGCGAGGTAGGCGAGGTCGCCGGAATCCAGGCGAATCCCCACCGGTCGGTGACCCCGGCGGCGGAGACCTTCAAAGACGGCGATGGCGTTGGGAACGCCGCTGCCGAGCGTGTCGACGGTGTCGACGAGTAGCAGGCAATCGTCCGGGTAGGTGTCGGCGTAGGCCTGAAACGCCGCCCGCTCGCCCTCGCCCAGCGCCAGGTAGGCCTGGATCATCGAGTGGGCGTGGGTTCCAGACGGGTCCACCCCCCAGGTGTATCCGGCGGCGGTGTTGGACGTGGAGGTGGCACCGCCCACCAATGCCGCCCGGGTGGCCGCGTCGGCGCCCGCCTCGGCGGCGCGACGCATGCCGAACTCCAGCACGGGACGGCCCAGTGCCGATTCGCTGACGCGGGCGGCTTTGGTGGCGATCAGCGTGGGAAAGTTCAGCCGGTTCAACAGCGGGGTCTCCAGCAGTTGGGCGGCGGCCAGCGGGCCCTCCACCACGGTGATCGGCGTGTTGGGGTGAACCACACGACCCTCGGGCACCGCGTGCAGCGTGAGCGCCGAGAAGTCGAGGTCGGCGAACCAGCCCAGGAAGTCGTCGCCGAACAACGCCTGACCCGTGGAGCTGCGGTGCCCCCGCAACGCCTCCAGGTCGGCGTCGGTGGGGTGCGCGTCGGTCATCCACTTGGCGAACGGCGCCATCCCGGCGGCCACGCAGTACCCGGCCTGGTGCCGTCCGTAGTCCGGGTAGCTGCGGAAGAAGTGCTCAAAACGGGCCGGGCGGTCGGCCAGTCCAGCCCGGAAGTACAGCTGCGCCATGGTCAGTTGGTAGAAGTCGGTCGACAGGATGCCTCCGAGGAGCCTGTCGCCGGTGCCGGTGTGCGGAACGCTCATCCCCGCAACCTACGGCCGCGTGTCCCCGTTGCGGTACGACCGGGTACCTTCGGGCAATGGGCCAGATCTTCAACATGACCAACCCGGATGACGACCTCGGTGGCCTGTTCGCCGATCAGGGCGCACCGCCGCTGGAGCCCGAGCCCGAGGATGATCTACGGCCCCGCTACGACGAGCACACCGCATTGGTAATCGTCGACGTGCAGAATGATTTCGCAGACCCGGGTGGCTCGCTGTTCGTTTCGGGTGGGCCCGAGGTGGTGAAGGCGACCAACGTCGAAATCGCCGAGGCGACTGCAGCCGGTGCGTTCGTCGTGTACGCCCAGGATTGGCACCCGCCGGCAACCCCACACTTCGGGACCGGCGGTGGGCAGTGGCCGGTGCACTGTGTTCGCGACACCTGGGGGGCGGAGTACCACGCCGACCTGGTGGTTGACGGTCCGACGGTTCGCAAGGGCACCGGCGGCGAGGACGGTTACTCGGCGTTTACGATGGCCGACCCCGAGTCGGGCGAGACCTCATCGACCGGTCTGGCCGATCTGCTGGAGGAGCGACACATCGAGCGGGTGGTCGTCGTTGGACTGGCGCTGGACGTGTGCGTGAAAGCCACCGCGCTCGATGCCCACTCGCTGGGCTTCACCACCACCCTGGTGCGCGCCGCCAGCGCCCCCGTCGTGGAGTCCGACGGCGAGCGGACCGTGGCGACGCTGGCCAGGATCGGCGTCGCGATCGCGTAATCACCGCCGTTCCATCACGCCCCAAGTTCAGGGGTGGTGGGGGTTGCTCGGACCCACCACGGTCAGGCCCGGCCCCTGATGTTCTCGACCGCGATCTCGATGACCACCCGGTCGTCCCGTTCCTTGGGTTGGCGATAACGCTCTGCGTAGCGATTGACCCCCTCGGCCACCCGGTCGGGCTCCGAGGTCACCACAGCGGGGCCCTCCAGCGACAGGAACCGACCGCCGTCCACCTGACACACCGACGCTCGTCCGCCGTCGGCCAGGTTGCGGGCCTTGCGTGAGGGGGCGAACGTGATGACGCGAGCCAGTCCCGCAGCGTCGTCCCAGGTGAAGCCGACCGCAACCGAATGGAGCGATCCGTCGGGAAGCAGCGTGGTGAGCGTGGCCAGGTGACGCTCAACGAGAAACCCGAGTACCTCGGCTGGAACGTTCTTGGGGTCGATCATGCCCAGCGGTCTACCAGGCTGCGCCCACCGGCGGGGTCGGGGTGGCTCGCGCCCGCGGTGGCTACTCGTATCCGATTGCCGAGAGGATGGGCCGACGGGCGGCCCGCCCGGCTGGCCACCAGCCGGCCGCCATGCCGGCGATGGCCCCACCCAGACCCAGCACCACCAACTGCACCCACGGCACGTGGATGGTGGCTGCCGCGATGTTGCCCGACAGCACGGTGAACAGACCCGCACCAAACCACACGCCCAGGGTGATACCCACCGACGTGCCGATGGAGGCCATGATCACCGACTCGGCCAACACCAGGCGACGGACCTGGACGCGCGTGGCCCCCACAGATCGCAGCAGTCCCAGCTCGCGGGTGCGCTCGTAAATCGAGAGGTACAGCGTGTTGACGATGCCGAACAACGACAGCAGCACGGTGAACCCCAGCATCACGTACACCAGGTTGAGAGCCAGGTTGAACGTGGCCACCGTGTCGTCGAGCCACTGCGGGACCAGTTGCGCCTTGGCGGCGGGTGCAACCCGTCTCAGCTCGCCGTCGATCCGGTCGGCGACCACGGTCGGGTCGGAGCCCGGCGTGACCGAGATGTAGTAGAGCGCGTCCTGGCGGAAGGCCACGGCGGTCACGTCATCGAGGTTCTCCATGGGCATCAGGAAGCTCGCTGTGCCGATGGGGCCCTCGAACAACAGGGAGATGGGGTACTCAACCGCCCCAACCTGGGGGTAGAACACGCTGATACTGTCGCCGACCGCCCATGCGTTGGCACGAGCGGTGTCCGCGTCAACGGCGACCGTGCCCGGCGTCAGCGAAGCCGCAGTCCCGCCGATGAGCGGCACCTTGACCAGCGAGAAGAACGGCTTGGGGTCGACGCCCGAGACCGATCCGCCCCCGGTGGGGTTGCCGTCGACTCCGGTGACCGTGGCAGGAATGAATCGCACTCGGGCCAGGGTGTCCACGCCGCTGGTGGCGGCCACGTCACCCATCACGCCCTCGGGGAGCCCGCCGGAGGTGGCGCCGCCCAGGCCGGATGACACCACGATCTGGCCGCGCAACTGATCTGAGAAGCCGGCCTTGACGCTGCCGACCAGCGAGGCGACGAACACCGCCAGTGTGGTGGCGATGGCCACGCCGATGGTCAGCGCCGCCGCCGTGGCGGTGGTACGGCTGGGATTGCGGCGTGCGTTTTCGCCGGCGATGTGTCCCACCGGACCCCCGCCCAACCGAAGGGGCCAGCCGATGATCCGACCGACCGGCCCGACCACCACCGGCCCCACTACGAGGAACGACAGCAGGGTGATCGCAGCGCTGACTGAGAACACCACGGTGCGCAGGTTGACCGCTGTGGCAGCGGTGCCCGCCGCTGGATCGCCCGCAACGAGGGTCAGCCTGGCGTTGGCGTCGATGGCGAACAGCGCCAGCGACCCGGCGGCCAGGCCCCCCAGCGCCATCACCATGCCCAGCAACCGACGGGTAGCAGAACCGCGTCCCCGGTCCTCCGCCACCTCGCCGAGTGCAGCCACCGGGGAGATGCGGGTGGCCCGCCAGCCCGGCACCATCGAAGCCGCCACTGTGGTCGCCACGCCCACGATCAGGCTGCCGAATACCACCAAGGGCGTCAGCGTTGGCACCGTGGTGGGCAACGTGATCAGGTTCCCCACCAGTTGTAACAGGCCGATGACACCCACCACGCCAATGCCCAGTCCGACGATCGATCCGAGCACACCCACGAGCGTCGCCTCGATCATGATCGAGCCGAGCACCTGGGCGCGGCTCGCACCGCAGGCACGCATCAACGCCAACTCCCTCGTGCGCTGGGTGATCAGGATCGAGAAGGTGTTCGCGATGATGATGCCCCCGACGAACAGCCCCACGTAGCCAAAAACCGACACCAATTGGGTCAGCAGTCCCAACGCGCCGCCGGCCTGTTTTTGGGTATCGGCCACGTAACGCTCGCCGGTGACCGCCTCGTATCCGGGTGGCAGTGAATCGTTCACGCGGTCGGCCAACCCCTGCTGGCCGACGCCGGGGGCGGCCCGCAGGGTCACGAACGCGAACTGGCCGTCGGCACCGGTGAACTCCATTGCCTGCTCGGAGGAGAGAAACACCACCCGGGCGCCGATGTTGTCCTCGCCGGTCGGGCCCAGCCCGCCGATGCCCACCACCTGGTAGCTGTGTAGGCCGACGGCACCCTGGAGCGACATGGTGTCCCCAACCCGAATGTGTTCGTCGGCGGCGGTCCGCGGGTCCAACACGATCTCGGTGGGCTTCTTGGGGGGGCGACCCACCACCAACGCGCCCTGGGCCAGTTGGGGGTCGGCAATCCAGTTGGTGACGAGCGTGGGGACCAATCCCGAGTCGATTGGTTCGCCGCCGCGGCCGATCACCCGACCGAACCCCTGCACCACCCCTGCGACCCCGGCCACCCCGTCGACGTCGTCAACGTCATCGACCAGGTCGGCGGGCACCGTTTGGCGCACCTCGGCAAAAGCGGAGGTCTGCACCGACGTGGAGCGCACCACTGCATCGGTGCCCTCGAGGGTCGAGGAGATCAGGCCGGTCGCCGTCTCGGTCAGGGTGTTGCCCAGCAGTTGGATGCCGGACAGAAAGGCGACACCGAGCACGACTGCCAGCGCGGACAGCGCCAGCCTGGTTCGGTGGCCCCGCAGCCCGGTCAGCGCAATGCGGATCATGGGGTGGGGCTGCCGACGTCCGTCCTGCTCAGTTGCCCAAGCCCTTCATACGGTCGAGTACCGATTCGGCGGTGGGCTGTTGCAGGTCACCGACCACGCGGCCGTCGACCAGGAAGATCACCTGGTGGGCATAGCTGGCCGCCACCGGGTCATGGGTGACCATCACAACCGTCTGGCCGTAGTCGTCGACGGCCGAACGCATGAAGCTGAGTACCTCGGCACCAGAGGTGGAGTCGAGGTTGCCGGTGGGCTCGTCGGCAAAGATGATCTGGGGACGGGTGGCCATCGCCCGGGCCACCGCCACCCGCTGTTGCTGGCCGCCTGACAGTTCGCTGGGACGGTGCGACAGCCGGTCGGTCAATCCAACGGTGCCGATGACGGTGTCCAGCCAGCCCTGATCCGGCTTGGTGCCGCCCAGGTCGAGTGGCAGGGTGATGTTCTCCGACGCGGTCAACGTGGGGATCAGGTTGAATGCCTGAAACACGAACCCCACCTGCTCGCGCCGCAGCAGGGTGCGTTCCTTGTCGGACAGTGTCGACAGGTCGGTGTCGCCGATGAACACCTGGCCGGCCGTCAGGGTGTCGAGCCCGGCCATGCAGTGCATCAGGGTGGATTTGCCCGAACCGGAGGGCCCCATGATGGCGGTGAAGCGGGCCGACGGAAATGCGACGGTCACGTCGTTGAGTGCCAGCACCTGGGTGTCGCCCGCTCCGTAGGCCTTCGTGGCGCCGACCGAGTGGGCCGCCGGTGCATCAGTCGCCACGCCTGAACCACCGGGCACCGAGGACGAATAGGGGGTTGATCCGGTCGGAGGTACAGGAAATTCACTCATCTCCCCACGCTACCGGCTGAGCGGCTTCGCTCACGTCGGGGGGCAGTGATCCGGCCTGGGCGCACGTAGTCTCTCAAGGGTGAAGTGTCCGTCCTGTGGAGCCGAGGTTCCACCCGGCTCGCGGTTCTGTGGGACCTGCGGGATGCCCCTGGGCGTCCCGACCGAGGAGCGACGCGTGGTCAGCGTGCTGTTCGCCGACCTGGTGGGGTTTACGGGCCTGTCCGAACGGCTCGACCCGGAGCAGGTGAAGCACCTGGTGGACGGTGCCTTCGAGCGGTTGGTGCAGGACGTGGTCAGCTTCGGTGGAAGGGTCGACAAAATCGTCGGCGACGCCATCGTGGCGCTCTTTGGTGCGCCCCTGGCACACGAGGACGATGCGGAGCGGGCAGTGCGGGCGGCCCTGCGCATGCAGGAGAGCCTCGCCGACTTCGCAGCCGAGACCGGGGTGGAGGTGCGCATGAGGGTGGGCGTCAACACCGGCGAGGTGCTGGTGGGGGCATTACGCGCGGGTGGCGACTACACGGCCATGGGCGACGTGGTGAACCTGGCGTCTCGGCTCCAGACCTCGGCCGACCCCGGTTCGGTGCTGGTGGGCGAACCCACCCGTCTGGTCACCGAGGACACGATTGCCTACGAATCCCGGGGGAGGTTGGTGGTTCGTGGCCGGGATCAACCGGTTGAGGCGCACCGTGCGCTGGAACCCATCGCCCGGCCAGGCGAGCGCCCGTGGTCTCCCCGGGTGCCCCTTGTGGGTCGACACTCCGAGATTTCACTGCTGGGCGATGCCCTGACCGGCTCGATCGACCGAAGCCGGGCGCTGGTGATGCTGCTCAGCGGGGACGCCGGGGTGGGCAAGAGCCGCCTGGCCGACGAACTGGCCCATCGGGCCGCCGGGCTGAACGGGGCGCGGGTCTTCACCGGTCGGTTTATCCCGTATGGCGAGGCCAATCAGTTCTCGGCGATCGCCGAGGTGCTGCGGCAGGGATTGTCCCTTTCCGAGGATGCTGACGAGGACGAGACCCGACAAGCGACGGTCGCGTCGGTGAACGACCTGCTCGACCCGGTGGTGGACGGCAACGACCTCGACGGCGTGGTCAACGGCCTGTTGCACCTGCTCGGTCACGACAGCCCGCTGCGCGGCACCTGTCTCTTATA
>ERZ1026814.891-NODE-891-length-13562-cov-2.979308_pt1 | contig 13562 bp, 14 predicted proteins | sample MGYA00520871_ERZ1026814 | MGnify/ENA primary metagenome ERZ1026814 (study PRJEB33270, sample SAMEA104284478) | anaerobic digester metagenome | biome: Anaerobic digester microbiome; feature: mesophilic sludge digester; material: Anaerobic digester biomass | place... | reverse complement strand
TGTTGAGGGTTATACTTTGTTTGACTGTTACGGTCATTGGAAGTTCCTTTCCTTTCGTTTTTCGCAAAACTTATTGTATTGGAACTTCCTCTTTTTTTCCTTGACTACGGACTTTTGAAACGCATACGAATCAGTGCGCTGCTTCCCAGACCAGGCGTTTTTTACGGTATACTTAAACATGGAACCCTGCTCATCTCACCCATCGTGCAGGGAAAATTTTCCAAAAAAAGGAGGATGCGCATGCCCGCTAAGGGATGGGTAGAAATCAACGAACTGTACTGCAAAGCCTGTGAGTTGTGCGTCACCGACTGCCCAAGCAAGGTTTTGGCACTCGATCTCACCCGACTCAGCCCCAAAGGCTATCACCCCGCCATCATGGTGCACCCGGAAGCATGTACCGGCTGCGGTATCTGCGCGGTGGTCTGCCCGGACGCCGCTATCACCGTGTACCGCGGCACCAGACCAGAGAAAGTGGAAAAGGAGGTGGAGCATGGCGCGTGAACTGATTAAAGGCAACGTTGCCGTGGCGGAAGCCGCGGTGCGGGCCGGTTTGGTTTCATATTTTGGCTATCCGATTACCCCCCAGACCGAACTTTTGGAATACCTTTCCGGCCGCATGCCAGAGCTTGGGCGTGCGTTTGTGCAGGCGGAAAGCGAACTGGGCGCCATCAACATGGTCTACGGCGCGGCTTGTACCGGCCGGCGCACCATGACCTCCAGTTCCAGCCCGGGCATCAGTCTGATGCAAGAAGGGCTCTCGTATATCGCCTGCACGGAACTGCCCGTAGTGGTGGTGAACGTCGTGCGCGGCGGACCAGTGTTGGGCAACATCGCGCCTTCCCAGGGCGATTACAACCAGGCAACCCGCGGCGGCGGTCATGGTGAGTATCACCAATTGGTCTTGGCGCCGGCTTCCGTGCAAGAAGCCGTGGACCTGACCACCCTGGCGTTTGACCTGGCCGAAAAATATCGGAATATCGTCATGATACTGATGGACGGTAGCCTGGGGCAGATGATGGAACCCGCCGAGCTGCCGCCTTTCCAGCCAATCAAGACAGAAGTCCCGGATTGGGCGGTGAACGGCGAGAGCGGACGCGCCAAGCGCGTACTGACCTCTATAAATATTGACCCTCCGGCGCAGGAACGCACCAACATCCGCCTGATGTCCCGCTGGCAGGAAATTGAAGCCAATGAAGTCCGCTTCAAGGGCTATTACCTGGAAGACGCGGAATACGTGGTAATCGGCTACGGCACCGCCGGCCGGATCGCGCTCTCCGCGGTGCGGACAGCGCGCGAAAATGGCATTAAGGTCGGGCTGCTGCGCCCAATCACCGTGGCGCCCTTCCCGGTCAATGCAATTGAAGCGCTGATACCCAACACCAAAGCCTTCCTGGTTGTGGAAATGAACAATGGGCAAATGCTGGAAGATGTGCGCCTGGTGATTTCCGGACGCAAGCCTATCGCTTTTTACGGCAGAATGGGCGGCGTGGTTCCCTATCCGGATGACGTCCTGCGGGAGATTCAGGCGCTGACTTCGCCAGATGTCAGCTTTGAAGGACACCCGCGCGACCGTTGGCTGGCGCAAATGCGCGCTGAATTTGGAACAGGAGCTTGAGATGGTTGAATCAGACGTAAAACTGGTCGCTCAACGCCCGATTGGCTTTGAAGAGCGCGTTACGCATTACTGCCCCGGCTGCACGCACGGGGTGGCGCACCGCCTTATCGCGGAAGTGTTGGAAGAAATGGGCGAGCTGGAGCATAGCATCGGCGTCGCGCCGGTCGGCTGCGCGGTGTTTGCCTACAATTACTTCGCTTTTGACTTTGTGGAAGCCGCGCACGGGCGCGCCCCAGCCATGGCAACCGGCATTAAGCGCACGCTGCCGGACCGCATCGTCTTCACCTACCAGGGCGATGGCGACCTGGCTTCTATTGGGATGGGTGAAATTGTGGCGGCGGCTGCCAGGGGTGAACAAATCACCACAATTTTCATCAACAACACCAACTACGGCATGACCGGCGGTCAGATGGCGCCCACCACGCTGCCCGGGCAAGTGACCACTTCCTCTCCGCAGGGTCGGGACGTGGAACGCCAGGGCTACCCCATCCGCACCGCGGAAATGCTGGCCACCCTGGAAGGTGCTGCGTATGTAGTGCGGCGCAGCTTGCATGACGCGCGGAACATCCGCCTGGCGAAAAAAGCGCTGCGCACGGCCTTTGAGGTTCAGAGGCAAGGACTGGGTTTCTCCATGGTGGAGCTGCTTTCCACCTGCCCGACCAACTGGGGCATGACGCCCGCCAACTCGAGAATTTGGCTGGCGGAACACATGCTTCCCTACTACCCGGTCGGCGATTATAAGGTCTCGGACGCGATTGCTTTTGAGAAGCAGGGAGGGAACTGACATGCAGAATGAAATCATCATTTCTGGATTTGGCGGCCAGGGGACGCTCTACGCCGGTCAGCTTTTGGCGTATGCCGCCATGGACGAAGGCAAACACGTGACCTGGATCCCCTCTTACGGGCCGGAAATGCGCGGCGGCACTGCCAACTGCACCGTGGTAATCTCTGACCAGGAAATCGGCTCCCCGACAGTCCGCAATCCGCGGGCGGTTCTGGCGATGAACCTCCCCTCGCTGGATAAATACGAGCCGCTTGTGGCCGCGGGAGGCTGTCTGGTGGTCAACCAATCCATGGTAAACCGCGACGTGACCCGGACGGACCTGCGCGTGGTTGCGCTGCCAGCCAACGCTATCGCGATGGAAATCGGCAACGAACGCGCCACCAACATGGTGATGCTGGGCGCGCTGATGGCGAATATGGACATCTTACCCGAAGGCGCCCTGGAACGCGCGCTAAAAGCGCATACCGCCCAACGCCTGCAAAAATTCGTGGAAATGAACACCCGAGCGCTGGCGCGCGGGGCGGAATATAAGGCGAAATAAACTGCCCGAACAGGACCAGCTGCCCGGCTTAAGACCGGGCAGCTTTTTATTGCGCGTAAAGAAACCCGCGGATAACACCTGTATAATTGAACCCGCCAATGGAAACTGAATTTTACCCCTCCAAACGCCTTGGGCTGTGGGTCAGCCTGATTTTACTGGCCGTCACCCTCACCCTGCTCTTTCTGCTGGTTCTAAACCCCGCCGGGTTTGGCACGGCTCTGGCGCTGCCGTGGAAATTCGCGGCAATCTTACTGCTGGCGGCGTTTGCTCTGGGGCTGCTCAGCCGGGTTTATAAGCTGCTCACCACGCGTTACATCCTAGGGCGCGGCGGGCTTGCGCTGCGCTGGGGGCTTAGGCGGGAAGTTATTCCGATGCCGGCTCTCAACTGGATACGCCCTGTCACGGATTTCCAGACAAAACTGCCCCTGCCCTTGGGGGCACTGCCCGGGCTAATTTTTGGCGCGCGCAAGGTGTTGGGCTTGGGCGTGGTGGAGTATGCCGCCTCAGACCGGCGCGCGTTGCTGCTCGTCGCCGCCTCCGGGCGTTATTTCGCGATTTCTCCGCGCGACCCGGAGACGTTCCTTAGCCTGTATGACCGCCTGAACGAACTGGGCAGCCTCAGCAGCTACGAACCCCGTTCCGAAAGCCTGGACAGCTTGCGTAAAAAAATCTGGCAGGATAAAACCGCCCGCGCTTTGCTGGTCGGAGGCCTGGCGGCGGGGGTTTTGGTGTTGGGGCTGGCGTTTGGGCTGGCGGGCAGCCGCGCAGAAATTACCTGGACAACGCTCGAGTTGGTGCCGTCCAACCACGCATTCCTGTTCGCTTTTTTCAGCCTGGCGATTTGGCTGATGAATTTTGGAATCGGGCTGTTTTATTATTTGCGTGGGGGCCTCGAAAAGACAATGATTTACGTGCTATGGGGAGGTTCGATTTTGATTACGTTGCTGTTGACTTCCGCGCTGCGCATCCTGGCACTATAACTGCATCGTTTCGTTTCAATGCAGACTCTCAGGATTGAGACCGGAGGAACCGCAATGCGAACAGGCGCCCCCGGGAAACCAGGGATTCCGTGCTATAATCCAAAAAGAAGCGGAGTGAATTCACCCCGTAATTTTGCATTGAAGCTATGAAAGCGCCGCGCACCTTACCATTCCAATATTCCGGTTATGCGGGTTGCCTTTTGGCAGCGTTGGCTTTGACGCTTATTCTGACGGGCTGCGCCCGCGCTGCGGGCACGCCCACCGCGCTTGCCTTTCCGGACCCGGCGGAACTCACCTCCACCCCGGCGTTCACAAACACGCCCACGCCTGAGGTCTGGAATACCTTCGCGCCGTACAGCATTGAGCCTGCCACGCCGATTCCTCCGGCGGCTGAGCGGATGGCTCTGCCTAAGGACGTGGAAATCTGGCTGTTTTTAGGCTCCGACCAGGAAGCTCCGTACCGGGGGCGCACCGACGCGGTTCATCTGGCGTTTGTCAATAAGCGGCTCTCAAAGGCCAGTGTGATTTTTATTCCCGGCAGCCTGTTCGTGTACATTCCGGGATACACGATGCAGCGTCTGAACACGGCTTATGCTCTGGGAGGTATGAACCAGGTTCGGGAGACGATCGCGTATAAATTTGGAATTAAAGCGGACCTAATTACGGTTGCTCACCAGCATGAATTTGGCTTGTTGGACTACGCCCTGGGTGGCGTGGATGTCAGCGTTTTATTGCCCATCCGCGATGCTTGCGGCGGCTTGCCGGCTGGCTTGCACACCATGACCGGGCAAAAAGCTTTGTGTTATGTGTCGTATCTCTCTGGCGAGGATGAGATTGACCGGACCCGAAGGCAGCAGCAAATGCTGCAACTGCTCTTTACAAAATTAGTCCAAAATGGAAGATTGGTTAAGCTGCCGGCTATGTACGTCTCGTACATACACCAGCTGGACACCGATTTTTCGCTGCCGGAACTGCTGCTGGACATCCCGCTTTTCTTACGCCTGGGCGACCCGCAGCGCCTGAGCTACTATTTGCTCGGCTGGAACGAGCTCCAGAGCTGGGAACTGCCCGATAACACCCAGACCAGCGTGCTCCTCCCGGACGCGGAAGCGGTAAGCGCGGTTTTTACGCGGGCGTTGGCGGACGTCCTCCAAGCCAGCCCGCTGGGAGAAATCGTGCTCACCTACGAAGCTCAGCTGACCGAAGCATCGGCGTTTTCGCCGACGCCGCTGACCCCAACGGCAACTGGCGCCCTCCCGGGCATTACCGGAACGCCAACCCCAACGCGCACCTTACCGCCCGGTGTTACGCCAACCCCCGGCAGGACGCGCACAGCCGTACCAACTGCCATTTTCCCGACCCCCTATCCTGTGATTACTCCCACGGACGGGGGCGAGTATCCTTAACAGAGGAACAACTTTGTTCTGATGCATATGGGCGCCAAACCACCGACAATCAAGACTGTTCTGAGCAGAATATTTCTGGTCTGTGTTTTTGTGCTGCTGGTGCTCAAGCCTGTGCCGGCTGCTTCGGTGCCGCTTCCATCTGAAGGGCCGCAGCGTTCGGTCATCCTGAGCATGGACTACACGATCTACGAGTGGTGGCTGCTCTCCTGGAAAACTTCGCAGGTCCTCTGCCAGATTTACGCCGAACACGAATCCTGGCCTGACGACAGCGAAGTTTTATATTATTGCGGAAGCAGCATCCTCAGCCAGTGGAAAAAGACCTCCGCCTGCGTGTTTGACGACCAAATCACCAACCCCCAGCAGTGCGCGGGTTTGTATCTGCACCTCGCGAACGTCACCCCATCCTCCCGCAAGGTGGAAGTGAAGCTGCCGCCAGCCGAGGTGTATATCTCGGTGGTTGGCTGTGGAAACGCACCTGGAAAAAACCAATGCACATCCCTGCCTTTCTTGCGCCTGGAGGCGGTGGAACCGCTGCCCAACGAACAAATTATCCTGATTCTGGGGACGCTGAACGGACAGCCTTTCACCTGCCCTGGTAATATTTGCGACCTACCCTTATCCCCCACCGGAATGAACGGCGTGGAGGTCGTGTTTTGGGCGGAGTCCAGCTATGGAGACGCAAGCAAAAAATTTAACGCGCAAGTGCGCGTAATACCCTGGGGAGATTTTGCCAATCCGGATGCCACCTCTGCGGACCAACCGGTCTACTATGTGGACGTGCTCAGCTCTCAGTACCATCAAGAGAGTCTTTCCAGCTGTTCGAATATCTGGCAGGCTTTCTTGCCCGTGGACGGCGCGCCAACCTGGTTGAATACCCCCTCGCTCTCAGAGAACCTGGTTTCTATGAACGAGTATTATCTGCTGGCAGGGTCCTTGATTAAACAAGGATTGGTGGATGCCAGCGCCTGCCAGCACGGCGGCCTGGAGAGTAACGGAGCCGCGAACGTCTGCGGAATGGAATTGGCGCGCCCCTATGTCAACGAATGGCAGAATAGTTTTAACGCGGAAATCTTACAGGTTGCCAACAACACCGGCGTACCAGCGCAGTTGATGAAGAACATTTTCAGCCGCGAGAGCCAGTTTTGGCCGGGTATTTATGCCAGCGTGAGAGAAGCCGGGTTGGGTCAACTGACCGAGTTGGGCGCGGATGCTGTGCTGTTGTGGAACCCTGAATTTTTCACGCAATTTTGCCCGCTGGTGCTCTCCGAGGAGACCTGCCAACGCGGATTTGGCAACCTGGACGAAGCCCAGCAAGCCATGCTGCGCGGTGCGCTGGTACAAAAAGTGAACGCGAGCTGCCCGGATTGTCCGGTGGGGATTGATCTGACCCAGGCAAACTTTAGCATCAGCGTTTTCGCGCGCGGGCTGCTGGCAAACTGCGAACAGGTCAACCAAATCATTTACAACGCGACCGGCAGAAGCGCGGGTCAGCTTTCGACATATGAGGACTTATGGAAGTTCACCCTGTTGAACTATAACGCGGGTTCCGGCTGCCTTTCCCGCGCAATCCGGCAGGCGGTCACGAACCAACAGCCGCTGACTTGGGCGAACGTTTTGCAATATCTGGAACCAGTTTGTCAGGCTGGGATCGCTTATGTGGATGACATCAGCAATATGCCAGTTTCAGGCGAGCCTGGGGTTGGCAGTTTGCTGGCCACCCCCAACCCCGAGGTAGTTCTGACGACACCGACCCCCGTCTCGACACTCCGGTCAACTATCACGCCAACTTCAATTTACCCGAGCCCGACCCCACCCGGGTATCCGGTCATAACCTCCACGCCTTTGCCAGATTACCCCTGACCCTTCCGGGAATGGAGAGCGTTACTCGCCTGAGCGCAGGGAGTTCAGTTCGGCTTCCAGTTCAGCGCGTTTTTCTTCGCCTGCCAGCCGCACTTCTTCCCGGAATTTCTGCGCCGCGTCCTGCAGTTTGCTTTTAAGCTCACTGCCCTTGGCTGGCGTGTAGAGAAGTACCAGCGCGCTGCCCAATAAACCGCCGATGATTGCACCGGTCATCCAAGATTTTGTTTTGCTCATATTGCTTCCTTTGCTTCGTTACATACAAATTATAAGGGATATTTTTGTGTTCCGATTCGCTGATGAAGGTTTGGCGTGATAAGGCGCCGCGCGGACAAACACAGCCGGACCCCCGCGCCAGCGAACTGCCAGGCAGCCATTAATGGATTTCATTGGAAATGTTAACATTCTTCTATCGTTTGGCAGGTATATTCAAATCAAGTGATTTTTGAAAACAAGGAGATTGTTTATGAGCAAAATTATTGGAATTGACCTCGGTACCACCAATAGCGTCGTTTCCGTGATGGAAGGCGGCTCGCCTACGGTTATTTCAACATCAGAAGGTTCGCGGCTTTTACCCTCGGTTGTCGCGTTTACAAAAAACGGCGAACGCCTCGTCGGCGTTCCTGCCAAGCGCCAGGCGGTGGTTAACCCCGAGAACACGATTTACTCCATCAAGCGTTTTATGGGGCGTCATTTTGACCAGGTCGCGTCGGAACGCAAAATGGTCTCTTATAAAGTCGTGTCCGGACCCGGCGGCGACGTGCGCATTGAAGTTCCGGTAAACGGACAGACCTATACGCCGCAGGAAATCTCCGCGATGATTCTCGGCAAGCTGAAAAGTGACGCGGAAGCCTATCTGGGCGAGAAAGTGACCCAGGCTGTCATCACGGTGCCGGCATATTTTAACGACAGCCAGCGCCAGGCAACCAAAGACGCGGGAAAAATCGCGGGTCTTGAGGTTTTACGCATCATCAACGAACCTACCGCCTCTGCTTTGGCATACGGGCTGGATAAAAAAGAAAATGAAACCATCCTGGTCTTTGACTTGGGCGGCGGCACCTTTGATGTCAGCCTGCTGGAAGTGGGCGGCGGCGTTGTGGAAGTGAAAGCCACCAATGGCGATACCCACCTGGGCGGCGACGACTGGGATGAGGTGGTTGTCAACTGGGCGGCGGATGAGTTTAAGCGCGAACAGGGCATTGACCTGCGAAGCGACCGCCAGGCTCTCCAACGCTTGCGCGAAGCGGCCGAAAAAGCAAAGATTGAACTCAGCAGCGTGATGGAAACCGAAATCAACCTGCCGTACATCACGGCGGATTCTTCCGGACCAAAGCACCTGCTGCTCAAGCTTTCCCGCGCCAAGTTCGAGCAGATGACCGATCATCTCTTGCAGCGCTGTAAACTGCCTTTCAACGCGGTTATCAAAGACGCGAACCTGAGCGTCGATAAAATCAACGAAGTTGTGTTGGTGGGTGGTTCCACGCGTATGCCTATGGTGCAGGAATTAGTGCGCCAGATAACCAATGGTAAGGACCCCAACAAGGGCGTGAACCCCGATGAGGTGGTCTCAATTGGCGCGGCTATTCAGGGCGGCGTGCTTGGCGGCGAGGTGAAGGATGTGCTTTTGCTGGATGTTACCCCGCTTTCTCTGGGTGTGGAAACCCTGGGCAGCGTGATGACCAGGCTGATTGAGCGCAACACCACGATACCGGTCAAGAAAACCGCAGTCTTTTCCACCGCTGCAGACAGTCAAACCTCGGTAGATATCCACGTGCTGCAGGGCGAGCGCCCGATGGCAGCCGATAATATGACCCTCGGGCGATTCCGCCTGGACGGTATTCCGCCGGCGCCGCGCGGCATCCCGCAGGTGGAGGTCACTTTTGATATTGACGCGAACGGTATCCTGAGCGTCACCGCCAAGGACAAAGCCACCGGCAAGGAGCAAAAGGTAACCATCACCGCCTCGACCAACCTGAACAAGAACGATGTGGAACGCATGGTGCGCGAGGCCGCCCAACACAAGGACGAGGATGACCGCCGCAAAGCGTTGATTGAAGCCAAAAACATGGGCGACAGCACCGCTTATCAGGCCGAAAAACTGCTGCGCGACATGGGCGAAAAAGTAGAAGCGGGTAAACGCGCTGAGCTTGAGAGCAAGATAAAAGAGCTGCGCGACCTCCTCAATGAAGATAATGCCGCCGCGATTAACACGGCAGCCCAGGCAGTGCAGAACCTGATGCAGGAGATTGGCACGGCAGCCTACCAGCAGCCGCAGGACGGACCTGCAGCAGGCGAAGGCCACACAAATTCGGGCACCGAAGAGGGCGGCGAGGACGTCGTGGATGGAGAATTCCACGAAGCCTAAACCAAGCCCGCGTATAGGCACACGAGGCTGCGATACCGCAGCCTCGTTTTTTATTGAAACACGCCCGGATACCTTGAAATATCTTATGGAAGCTTAGACGCGCTTTTCATCAGAAAGACGACTTATTCGGTTTGCGCTATAATGGCTTTTTGTTATGGCAAATAAAAATAAGAAAAAATTTCAGCGCCAGCTTCACGGCAAGCCGGGCGCGCGCTGGTTTGGGATTACGTTGGCCGCGGTTGCAGCTCTGGTGCTTTTGTTAATTGCTTTGTACCAAAGTCCGGCCATTCAAAACCACGCTTACTACTACGTCGCGAAGGCAAACGCCAGAATACAATACTTTTTCAGCCCTCCCGGCAAGAAAAGTTTTAACCCGGGCGGGCAGGGCACGCTTGCCCCGGAAGTGGTAGCCAGCCTGACCGCGATGGCGCCTACCCCCACGCCAACGCTTTCGGCAACCAAGACGCCAATTCCAGAGCCAACCCAAAAAGCGACTTTTACGCCAACCGCGACGCTTCCACCAACCCCAACCTCCACGCCTATTCCCAGCGCCGTGACCCTGACCGGCATCAAATACGAACGTCAGCTCTTTAATAACTGCGGACCCACCAACCTGGCAATGCTGCTCTCTTATTGGGGCTGGGAAGGCGACCAGCACGTGGTGGAAAAGGTCATTAAGCCCCTGAAAGAAGACCGCAACGTGATGCCGTACGAAATGCTGGAATAAGTTAACGAGCAGACGAGCATGACCGGAGTCGTACGCTACGGCGGCGACATAGAGATGGTAAAGAAGTTGGTCGCGGCTGGCTTCCCAGTGTTGGTTGGGCGCGGGTATATTAACGCTAAAGAGGGTTGGATGGGGCATTACGGCCTGATTACCACGTACGATGATTCCATCCAAAAAGTGCACATCCCCGATTCTTTTCTGGGGGATATCGCTTTGCCCTACGACCTGCTCAGTATGTATTGGAACCAGTTCGACGGCATTTACCTTGTGATTTACCCGTATGACCGCGAACCCGAGGTGATTGACATCCTGGGTCCGCAGTGGGATGCCGATTACAATCTGCGCTACGCGCTTGAAAAGACCACCGAACGGATTAACACCCTGGAAGGGCGGGAACTTTTCTTTGCCTGGTACAGCCGGGGGAATATCCTGGTTGAAATGAAGGATTATGCCGGCGCGGCAGAAGCTTATGACAAAGCCTTCGCGGAGTACGACAAAATCCCCGTGCCGGATAGGCCCTGGCGCGTTTTTTGGTACCAGACCGGCCCGTTTTTCGCGTATTTTTACACTGCCCGCTATAACGATGTCTTGAACCTGGCAAATTACGTGTTGGATATCACCCCGGAAGACGCCATCCCCGAAACCTGGGTCTGGCGCGGGCGGGCGAATAAGATGCTGGGCGATTGGACGGCAGCCGAAAGCGACTTCCGGAGAGCTTTGCAATGGCATCCGGGTTGGTGGGTTGCCGAAAGCGAGCTGACCAATATGGGTCTGACTCCATAAACCTCCGGCCAACTTGATATAATTGCGCTATGGTAAAAATCCTTCATTTTGCGGACGCGCACATTGACATTGCCTCGGGCGGTCCTTTTGACCCTGCCGTGGGTTTGCCCGTGCGCGTAATGGACTTTCTCAAATCCCTGGACGCGATTGTCGCGGCGGCGATTGAGGAAAAGGTGGACCTGGTAATTTTCGCTGGCGATACTTACCGGGACCGCAGCCCCGCGCCCACCTATCAGCGCGAATGGGGCAAGCGGATTATGCGCCTTTCCAAAGCCGGCATCCCTACCATCCTTCTTACCGGCAACCATGATATTTCTCCTTCCCAGCTGCGCGCGCATGCCATTCAGGAGTTTTCCACGCTGGACGTTCCGCACGTGATTGTGGTGGATAAACCCCGGTTCCTGGGCCCAAATGAGCTTGAAAACCTGCCTTTGCAAGTGCTCGGCATCCCCTGGATTACCCCCTCCACAGTAAAAGCCGCCGCAGCGCAAACCGCTGACCCGAACGCTGAACTGGATGTCATCATTGAAAACACACTGGGCGGGATGATCAGACAAGCCCTGGAGGAACGCGACCCGCAGCTGCCGTTCATCCTCGCGGCACACGCTTCCATTCGCGGCGCGCTGATTGGCGATGAACGCACCATCAAACTGGGGCGGGATGTGCAGCTTTCCCAGGGTCTGGTGCGTGACGAGCGCATTGATTACGTAGCTCTGGGGCATATTCACCGCTATCAGGACCTGAACGCCGGCAACCACCCGCCGGTGGTCTATTCGGGTTCCATTGAACGGGTAGACTTTGGGGAAGTGGGCGATGAGAAGGGCTTTGTGATTGCCGAAGTGGCGCCGGGGAAAACGCGCTATAGCTTTCGTAAGCTTGCCACGCGCCCATTTCGGGATATCAGCGTAACCTTGCGCGCTGGCGATAAAACGATGGAAAAAATCCTCGCGGCAATGCCGCAGCCCGAAGAACTGGAAGGCGCGATTGTCCGGCTGAACATTAACTATCCCGCCGACGTGGAGGCGACCATTGATGACGCCCAAATTCGGGAGCGGGGGCGCCTAGCGCAGGAAATAAAAATCAACAAAAAGCCCGAATACAGCGTGCGGGCTCGCCTGGGGGATAACAGGGAAACTCAGAGCATGACGCCCGAAGACCTTTTGAAGCTTTACTGGAAGCAAAACCACATGGAAGAAGCGGAAATTGACGCGCTGCAAGCCTTGGCGGAGCGCGTCATCCGCGGAGACCTTGCGGAAGACCAAAGCTGACAATCAGGCAAAACGGATCGCGTCCAGCATCTTTGCCAGGCGCGCGGTCTGGCGCACGTCGTGCACGCGCAGGATATCGGCGCCGTGCAGGATGCCGTAGGCGTTGGCAGCCAGGCTGCCCTCCAGGCGGTCTTCGGGGGGCAAATTTAATGTGTAACCAATAAAGGATTTGCGCGACACGCCCAGCAGAAGCGGAAAACCAAGGGTTTTAAAATATTCAAGCTCTTTGAGCAGGCGCAGGTTTTGGGCAGTAGTCTTACCAAAACCAATACCGGGGTCCAACAAAATTTGCCCGTCATGGACGCCAGCTTCTCGCGCGATTTCCACAGACTGCCGTAAACCATCCGCCACTTCGGCGCAGACATCATCATACGCAACATCCACATACCGTCCGCCAAGGCTGGTGTCGAGCGCGGCGTTCTGAGGGGTCGAGCGGTTGTGCATCAGCACCAGGCCGGCGTTATGCCCGGCCGCTGTCTGCCCCATCAGAGGGTCCGCGCGCAGCCCCCATACGTCGTTGATGATATGCGCGCCGGCGCGCAGGGCTTCTTCCGCCACGGCAGCTTTGGTGGTGTCCACGGAGAGAATGATATCCGGCAGTTCTTCGCGCAGCGCGCCCAACACCGGCAGCAGGCGTTCAAGCTCCTGCCCGGCTGGAACAGGGCGCGCGCCGGGGCGAGTGGATTCAGCGCCGATATCCAGGATTTGCGCGCCTTCAGAGGCAAACGCCCGGGCTTGCGCCAGCGCTGCCCGCAAGGGTTCGCCCTGCTGCAGCAGCCCGTCGCCAGAAAAGCTGTCGGCAGTGAGGTTGAGAATCCCCATAATATAGGTTTGTTTTCCCAGGTTTGGCAACAAATCTTTAAGCATCGGGCTCCTTAGCGGGCGGGTCTGGCTTCCGCGAAGACTTCCACATGGTCAATTTTTGGGCCTGCGCTGTACACGAAGACCGAGAAATCCAGCCCGGCAGGCAGGCTTTGGGAATCCCAGCGGCGAATCCCAGCCACGCGCCCGTCCTGAGTGTAAGCAACCACGAGCACCCACAGCGAACCAGCCCTGGCGGATTCCGGCGTGAGCACCGCCTTTCCACTCACCGCGCAAGACAGCTGCTCACGCGCGCAGGCAAGCTTAAGTCTGTCTCTTATACACATCTCCGAGCCCGAGCCCGTACTAGACCTCGTATGCCGTCTTCTGCTTGACAAAAAAACAATCGACCTCATAGAAGTGCTTTACCTCCAC
>ERZ1026814.888-NODE-888-length-13618-cov-4.531317_pt1 | contig 13618 bp, 13 predicted proteins | sample MGYA00520871_ERZ1026814 | MGnify/ENA primary metagenome ERZ1026814 (study PRJEB33270, sample SAMEA104284478) | anaerobic digester metagenome | biome: Anaerobic digester microbiome; feature: mesophilic sludge digester; material: Anaerobic digester biomass | place... | reverse complement strand
CTCATCAACTGTCCGACATCAAAGTGCTTGCCGCCTACGTGAACGGAGCGGAGATTTTCAGGGCCCCGGAAGCGATCCCTCCGAACCGATAATCACGGCGGACGATCGAGGGAGGGATCGCGGTTTCCGGAAGCTTTCTCTCTTTCTCCCGGGGAGGGCCGGCCGCCCTCATTCGTCGAAGAGGTACTCCTTGCGGGAAAAGACCGCGACGGCCAAGGCCAGGAAGACGGCCGTGAGGAGAAGAAGGACGGCTACGGCCGTTCCCGCCGGGCTGGGCTCGTGCCGGAACAGGAGGAACGCCGTCAATCCGCCTCCCTCCGTCGATCCCATCCCTCCTCCCAAGCCCGGAAGAAGCGACTTCAGCCAGTGCATGATGGTGAATTTCTGGGTCATCCCGGGGAAGTACTGGACGATGTTTTCCCAGCCGAAGCAGAACACCAATCCGATGAGGACGGATTTCCGGAGGAACGTGCCGGCGAAGGTAAAGAGTGCCGTGTAGCAGATCGTGCCGAAGCCCAGGGCGGCGAGGCTCCGGCCAAGGAACGTCCAGGCCGTTCCATACGACAGCCGGTCGATCATGAGGATCAGGAACGAAACGACCGTGGACGTCAGCACTAGGACGAGAAGAAAGGATACGGAAGAAGCGTATTTTCCGAGAATGAAGGCCGCCTTGGAAACGGGCCGGGTGGCCGGGTAGGTCAGGGTTTTGTTGTCGACCTCGTCGGCCGTGATCGCCGTGCCGAAAAACAAGGACAGGAGAAGGACCAGAAACTGCAGGGAGAAGCCCATGACGAAGTTGGAAAAGACCTCCAATCCGTCCAAGCCGCCGCCGGCGGCGGCCGCCCGGGTGATCTGGAGGATGACCGCCAGGATCACGGGAAGAAGGCCGAGCGCGCCCAGGAGCCGGGAGCGCCGCGAGCGCCGGACCAGCCGGGCGCTGAACTTATAGACGGAAACGAACGGCGCAATCCGCATCTTATTTCCCCACGAGATAATCGAACACCGACTGGAGGTTGTCGTCGGGCGAAGTGATTTCCTCGATCTCCCACCCCTCCTCCGCCGCCAGCCTTGTCAGGCGCTCGAAGAACCGGTCCCGGTTCCGCGTCTCGAAGAGGACCGTCCCCTGCGCCTCGTCGAAGCGGACGCTTCTCACGTCGTCCTCCTCGACGAACTTCGCGGCCAGGGCCCGGCCCCGGCCGGTCCGAACGGCCACGATGTGCGGGTGGGCGTCGATCAAGTCGCGGATGAAGTGGATGTCGCCCTGGGCCAGGATTTTCCCCTGGTGGATGAGAATGATGGACCGGGTCAGGGCTTCGATCTCGGGCAGGACGTGGCTCGAGACAAGGACCGTCCGCCCTTCCGTCCGGTATTCCTTGATGAGGCGGATGACTTTGCGCTTGCTCAAGGGATCGAGGCCGTTGAGCGGCTCGTCCAAGATGAGAATCTCGGGCTCATGGGCCAGCGCTTGGCTGATTTTCAGCCGCTGGCGCATCCCCCGGCTGTAGCCGCGGATGAGCCGGTCGGCGTCGGCCTGAAGCTCGACGAAGGCCAAGGCCCGGGCGGTCCGTTCCCGGATCTCGGCCGCTGGAAACCCGCCCAGGGCCAGGAGTCCGGACAGGAACTCCCGGCCGGTCGTGTCCTCATAGAAGGCATCCTGTTCCGGGCAGAAGCCGACGCTCTTGAAGATCCCCGGATTGTTCCAAACGGGCTGTCCGGCGATCGTCACCGTTCCGATGCTCGGCCGGAGCTGGCCGGTGATCAGCTTCATGAACGTCGATTTCCCGGCTCCATTCGGGCCGAGAAGCCCGGTGATGCCGGGTCCGATCTCGATCGAGACGTCGGACAGGCCGAGCACGTTGCCGTACCACTTGCCGAGCTTGTCCGCCCGGAGAATCAACCCGCCGGCCGTCACCGGATCACCTCCGTCGCCCGGATTTTCCTCCGGAGGACGAGAACGGCCGCGGCCATGATCGCGGCCAGGATCAAAATCGAATAAATCCCCGGGACCTCCATCGGGGGCTTGGCTCCCAGGAAGGCCGCCGAAGCCTGCCGGAGATTCCGCTGGATGGAAACGAGACAGAAGGCCGGTTCCCGGAAGATCGCGTAAAAAATCCCGAAAAAGACATCGGAGAGAAAATACGCGGCCAGGATCAGGATGGAGGCGAAGCGGCGGTTCCGGCCGAGCGAGGACAGCAGGAGGGTAAACAGGGAAAAGAAAGCGGAGACGAACACCGACCAGGCGAGGAAGGAAAACGGCAGCCAGGGGAAATCGGACAGGATCTTGGCGCTGCCGGAAAAAATCAGCTTCAGCAGAAGGAAGACGATTCCGGGGGCGAGGGTCAGCAGCAGGAGAAAAAAGGCCAGGGCGGCGCCTTTCCCGCCGATATAATCCCGCTGGCGGAGCGGCCGGGAAAAATAGAGCGGCAGGGCGTTGTGGCGGAGATCATCGGCGATCAAGCCGGCCCCGCCTCCGACCATGATCATCAGCATCATGAAGAAGAGAAAGCTCGATCCGTAATACGCCTGGAAATAATCGGGATTGATCGTGAGGAACTTATCCGCCCCCTTCAGCATCTCCTGGAAGTCCCCGAGGCGCTCGGAAACATAGATCCCGCCGGAAAAAACGACCGCCGGCAGGAAGGAGAAGAAGAAAAGACTCTTGAAGGACCTCCGCTTCCAAGCCAGGCGGACGGCCTGGCCGGCGATCACCCGCCACGGGCGCCGCCCGGTTCCCAGCGTTCCCTCCCAGTGGGTATATCCGCGTTCGGCGATGGGTTCCATCAATCCACTCCCACCGTCCGGGCGAAGAGGTCTTCCAGCGACGTCCGGCTCTTGACGAAGCGCCGGACCTGGACGCCGGCGGCCGCGGCCAGGCGGAACACGTCCCGCCGGCTCATCTCCTCCGGCAGGTACGCCTTGAGGAGCCCGTCCTCGGTTTCCTCGATCCGGCAGCCGCCGCGGCGGAGGCCCTCGAGAAACGAACCCTTCTCCCCCTTCACTTTCATTTCATACAGGCTGAACCGGACTTCGCGCAGGGAAGCCAGATCGCCCTGGGCCGCGACCCGCCCCTTGTTGAGGATGACCAGGGCGCTGCACGTCTGCTCGATGTCCGTGAGAATGTGCGAGGAAATCAGGACGTGCAAGTCTTTTTTGGAAGTGATGTCGGAAATCAGCTCCAGGATTTCACTCCGGCCCTGAGGATCGAGGTTGGCCGTCGGCTCGTCGAGAAACAGGATCTTGGGGTCGTGGACGAGAGCCTGGGCGAGCTTAAGACGCTGCTTCATCCCGGCCGAATACGTTTCCAGGAGGCGGTAGCGCGATTCCCCCAGCCCGACATAATAGAGAACGTCGTGAGCCCGTTTCATCGCCTCGGCCCGGGGCATGCCGGACAGCTCGCCGAAGTTGGCCGTGAAGGAGACGGCATCCAGGCCGGGGATGAAGCAATCGTCCTCGGGCATGTAGCCGACGACCCGGCGGAGGCCGAAGGAATCCTTGCGGATGTCATGGCCCAGGACCAGGCCTTCCCCGGCTTCGGGGCGGAGAAAACCCAACAACACTTTCAAGAGGGTGCTTTTCCCGGCTCCGTTGGGCCCGAGCAAGCCGCAGGCGCCCTCACCGATTTGGAGAGTGACGCCGTCCAGGGCCCGAATGGAGCCGTAGCTGAACCGGACGTCCCTCAGCTCGATATTCATATCTTTTCATACGAAATAAAAATCAATTCGTTCCCGCCCCAACTTCAGGGAAGCGGCGGAACGGCCCGGCCGTCGCCGAAAACCATGGCCCGGTAGGCTTTCTCGATCCGGTCCCAGTTTTCCTCGCGGTCGAGCGACCAGTAGCGCCCGAGCACCGTGACCACCCGGCCCAAGCCGAGCTCGCGGCATTTGTCCTCGACCTTTTCGACATAGAGAGCGCCGCTTTCGGGCCGCTCGCCCCGGCGGCCGAGGAAGCCGTGGACGTAGACGTCCCGCATGCCCTGGCGGCGGGCGGCTTCCAGGAGGGCGAAGAGATGCCGGATGGTCCCGTGCGAGCTGTAGTGGGAGATGATGCCCATCAAGTGAAGGCCTTTCCCCTTGGTCCGGGCTTCCGTCATCGCCTCGACGAACGCCTCGTTCCGATAAAACGTTCCGTCGGCGACGGCCCGGTCGATCCGGACCCGGTCGAGGAACACGCGCCGGCCGGCCCCGATGTGGAGATGGCCGGCTTCCGAATTTCCGACCGTCCCGGGCGGCATTCCGACCGCCTCCCCCGAGGCCTGAAGCTCCGTCCGGGGACAAGCGTCCCACAGCTCGTCGAAATGCGGGGTGGCCGCGGCCGCGATGAGATTGCCCTCGCCGTCCGGCGCCAAGCCCCAGCCGTCGAGAATCAGGAGGATGATTTTCCGTCGCGGGGGAACGACGTCCCCCCGGGAGGCAAAGAGGCTCTCGCCGGTCATTTCGGCCGGCTTGGGCAGGCCGAGAAGATCCAAAACGGTCGGGGCCACGTCGGCCAGCTCGCCGCCGTCCCGGAGCGTCACTCCGGCGACGGCCGGCTCGGCGAAATCAAGGAACAGGAAGGGAACGGGGCTCTTGGTGTGGCCGGTGTCGATCTTGCCGTCCGGGTAGAGCCAGTTCTCCACCGTTCCGTGATCGGCCGTGACGAGAAGGGTCGCCTTGTTCGCCCGGGCGGCCCGGACAACCCGGCCGAGGGCGGCGTCGACGCTTTCCACGGCCTTGAGGATGGCCTCCCGGTTTTCGATGTGCCCGACGACGTCGACGTTGGCGAAATTGGCGACGACCAGGGCGTGTTTCGGGTCGGCCGCGGCGGCCTCGACCGCGGCGGCGACGGCGCCGGCCGACATTTCCGGAACCGCGTCATAGTAAGCCACGCCTTCGGGCGAAGGAATGATGAGCCGGTCCTCCCCGGGAAATACGTCCTCGCTCTTGCCGTTGAGGAAGAAACCGACGTGGATCGCTTTTTCAGACTCGGAGATCTTGAGAAGGGACAACCCCGCCCGGGTGACGGCCTCGGACAACGTGTTGCGAAGCCGGCCCTCGGGCGGGAAAGCGACCCGGACCGGAAGGCCGGGGGCGTACTCGATCAGCGTCGTGTAATGGAGCTGCAGATCGCCGGCCGTGGGAAAACGGGAAAAGCCGGGCTCGACGAGGCTCCGGGTGATTTCGACTTCCCGCTCTCCGCGGATGTCGTAAAAAATCAAGGAGTCGCCGCGGCCGATCCGGCCGGCCGGCCGGCCGGACGCGTCGGTCGCGATCAACGGAAGAAGGGCTTCGTCCTCCTCGCCGGACCGGTAGGCCCGGCGGATGGCCTCGCCCAGGGCTGTTCGGGGATAGGATTCTTTTTCATTCATGATGATGGAGGACCGTTCCTGAAGAACATGGAGTGTCCTACTATAGAAACCGGGAGCCTCAAAGTCAACTTGCCGTAAAAAGGCCCCCTGAATTTCCCGGCGGAGGATTCCGGTTTGAGAAAAACGGGCCTTCTGAAAAGACCCGCGCGGATCCGCTCGTTCTCCTGTTTATCCCCGCCGGCCGACGGCGCGCCGGGCGCGGCCTCAGGCCTCGGCTCTTCCGCCTTCGCGAGGCCGGCCCGCGTCTCGATGTCTCCGCCCGGCATCCGATCATCCTTTTAACCGCGGGAACGATATTCCCGTCGATCACGCGGGAACGAATCGATCACCGGCGCCCGGCCGAAGGATTTTTTTCCTTGAGTCGAACGGAGCCGATTTGTTATTCTATATTCAGATGATGAAAGAGAGAGTTGGCGGCGTCGTCTCCGCCGGGCCGGAGAGGCCGCCGGAGGGTCGGAGCGCTCATGGATAATCCGCGGCGCGACCTGCCCGTCCTGCTTCTCCACAACCTGGATCCCGTTTGGACCGGAGAGGAACGAAGCGAAGCCGAAGAGGATGTCGCCACGCTCGGCGACGCCCTGAAAGCTCTGGGGCATCCCGTCGAAGTCGCGGCGGTCGAGGACGCGCGCCTGGCTAAGAGGCTGACGGCCTTCGATCCCCGGGAGCACATCGTCTTCAACTGGTGCGAGGAGCTTCCCGGCGTTCCCCACAGCGAGCCGGAGGTGGCCGCGGTCATGGAGCGGCTCGGCTTCGTTTTCACCGGCTCCTCCTGCAGCGTGCTGACCCTTTCCCACGACAAGCCGCGGGTCAAGCGTCTGCTCGACGCGGCCCGTCTTCCCACGCCGCCCTGGGCCGTCTTCCACACGCCCAAGGCCGGGGATTGGAATATTTTTCCGGCAATCGTCAAGGCCGCCCACGAGCATTGCAGCATCGGCATCTCCCCCGACTCGGTCGTCACTTCGCCGGCCGAGCTCGAACACCGCATCGCCTACGTCCTGGAGACGCACAAGCAGGCGGCCCTGGTCGAGGAATTCATCAACGGCCGGGAATTCCACGGGGCGGCTTGGGGCAATGGGACAGTGTCCATGCTTCCGGTCGCGGAAATGGATTACGGAAACCTGACCGACATCCGCGACCGTCTCTTCACCTACGAGGCCAAGTATGTCCCGGGATCGCGCTTATATGAAGGAATCGACTTGCGCGTTCCGGCCGACCTGGACGAGGACGCCCGGGCCGAGCTCGAGCGGATCGTCCTGGCCACCTACCGGGTTACCGGCTGCCGGGATTACGGCCGGATCGATGTCCGTTATCTCGACGGCGTATTCCAGGTCATTGATGTCAATCCTAATCCCGACATCAATCCCCAGACCTCGATGACCTGGGCCGCGGCCGAAATCGGATTCTCCTACGGAGAAATGGGCAGCCGGATCGTCAACCTGGCGGCCGACCGCCATCCCGTCTTCCGCCGGAACGGTTCCCACGTCCCGGTCGACGAATAAAAAGCGGCCTCATTCTCCGGGCGGCGGGCCGTCGTCCTCGAATTTTTCGATCTCCGCGTCTTTCTTCAGCTTGTCCAAGCGGAGTTTTAAAAAGGCGACCTGCGTTTCAAGCTCCCCCAGGGACAGCTTCCGGAGCGCATCCATAATATCCCGGATCTCCTTCAGCGAGGAAGCGGCGTTTTTCCTGATTTCCTCGAAGGCCGCGGCCGTTCCGGAGGCGGCCGCAACCGGAATCGAAGCGGCCGACTCGGACAAGCCGACGACCCGGCCCTGGGCGTTAACGGTCAGCTGCATGTTCCGGGAGGAAAAAGCTTTTCGATCGAATCCGGCGCTGAGGACGGGAGCTTGAGGATGGACGGAGAAGACGAGCTTTTCGTCCAACCGGGCGAACACCGGCCGGAACCGGCCGGCCTCGCGGTCGACCGCCTCCCTCCAGGAATACACCCGCAAAAATCCCGGAACCGGCTCCCGGTAAAAGATTCGGATTTCCTTCTTTCCGGCCGGAGCAGGATCGGCGGCCGGTCGATCCGGGATCCCGGGCAAAGCCGGGTCCGGATCAAAGGCCACGGCGATCCCCGTTTCCCGGTAGAGATCCAGCGCCCGGGGAGACGCCCCTTCGAGAGCTTCGGTGATTCCCGCCTCATCGGAGGCGCCGGTCAACGCGGCCGACGGCGGCAGGTCCGAGATGTCCAGGTGCCGGCGGACCTTCCGCTCCCGGGTCGTCCGGCCGATTCCCTCGGCCGCGGAAAATTTCGCGGCCGCCGAAGTGAAAGCCGCCCGGGCCGTCTCGCCTTGTTTTTCTAAAAACCGGATCGATCCTTCGAGAAAGGCGGCCCGCTTCTCGGCGAAGGAATAACGGGAGGGCTCGGTTGTTTCCTCCGCCTCGTCCCTCGCCCGGCGGAGGGCTTCCCTTCGGCCGGCCAGCTCTTTGTCGATGCCGTCCGCTTCCTCCCAGAGCTCCCGCCCAAAGGACGATTCCTGAAGATAATACCGGTGCTCGAGGGGCAACGACTCGAGGCGCCGTCGGGCTCCGGCTCCGGAAACTTCCGTTTTCTTCGTCCCTTCGTTCAGCCCTCCCCGGAAACCGGCCGCCGCTCCGGCGGCTGCTCCGACCAGCCGGGCGACTTGAACGAGGATGTCCGCCGACGTGTCCGTGGGCGGGAACTCGGCCGAAGTCAAGAGGCCGTTGTTTCCCACGCGGACGGCCAGGGAGTGATCAGCGGTGCCGCGGGGAGCGGCGTCAAGCACATAGAAACGGGACGGATCGGCCGAAGTTTCGAGGCCGACCGAAGCTTTCACCGCAAAAATCCCCGATTCCGTCACCGGCTTCAACAATCCGTCCGCCCCGGTTTCGATTCTCGTCTCGACGAATTCGGTTATGTCGGCCTCGACGACGACAAAATCCCGGGCGAGATAATATCTCAATCCCCCCGGAGGCTTCGGCGCCGCCGACGGCCCCCGGCCCGCGGGCGCGCAGCCCGTCATCAACCCCCAAACCGCCGCCCCCAGCATCATCCACCTTGTCCGCATGATTTATGAAAATTCTTTTGATTCATATCTTTCTTTTGGAGTCAAAAAGAAATTCACCATGAGTGATTCCCTTTCGCGCCCCGCGCCCGCCGGCCGCCCGGCTCGTCTAAAACACGGATGGAGAGTTTTACGCCGCGCCCGGCTCCCCGGGCCGGCCGCCGCCGGTTCGTCCTTGATTTTCCCATTTCCGGCGAAGGCTCATTCCCTGAAAGCCGTTGTCCGCGGCGATTCCACCCCCAACTGAAACGGCTTTTCGCCGGCGAATTCCTCCGCTCCCGGGCCGTAAAGCGCCAGTTGCGGATGCGGCGGATCGAGGTTCCGCCCGATCCGGCGGACCAGGTCCCGATAATCATCCGGAAAATCCGGCGTCAACGCCTCGCAGAGGGCGAGAGTGAACGCCCCTCCCCCCCGGTAAGCAGGAGCTTGTTCCCCGTCCCGGCACGCGCCGATATGAATAAGGGAAGCTTTCATCGGAAGGAGGGCCGGCCGGAAAGCGGGACGGGAAAGAACACGCTCCCGGGCGCCGGAATTTTTATAGACCGTGCCGGAATGGCAGGCGTCGATGATCACGAGGATCCGAACGCCGCCGGCGAACTCCCGCCAGCAGGCGTCCAATTCGTCGTCGGCCACCGGACGGTCGTAAGCCAGCAGGAGCTCATCGAGGCCGTCTTCCTCTTCGCCGCCGGAATCGGGGCGCTGTCCCCCGTGGCCGGCGAAATAAAAAAACAGGAAATCCCCGGGCCGGCACAGCCGGGCGGCCCGGCGGAGATTTCCCAACAGCGCGGCCGCGGTCGCTTCGGCCGTCTTCAAGGCGAGGCACTCGAAGCCGCGGGAGGAGATAAAGCGGATGATCCGGTCGACGTCTTCTTCCGCCCCCCAACAGCCCGAAGCAGGGACGGAGCCGCCGTAAGACGACGGGTCGACGCGCCGCAGTCCGGCGGCAAACGCCAAGCCTTGAGCCATGTTGACCTCCGCTTTTTTCCCTTCTGTCGGAACGGGGCGAAAAAAATGGAATTATGGATTATAATTTCCTCTTTGCGACGACCGAAACGGAACAAGGAGGCCCTCAGGTGAAAAAACGAATTCTCGTCCTTCTATTCGCCGCCGGATTCCTGGCCGCGGCGCTCCCGGCCCGGACTTTGAAGCCGCTGTCCATCGACGACTTCTTCAAGATCAAGCGTTTGGCCGATCCTCAGTTGTCCCCCTGCGGAAAATGGGTCGCCTACACGGTCACGGTCATGGACAAGGAAGCGAACAAGGGCGACAGCGATATCTGGGTCGCGCCGCTCGCCGGAGGCGACCCGCGCTTGCTGGCCTCGAGCCCGGCCGCGGACAACACGCCCCGCTGGTCGCCCGACGGCAAGCAAATCGCCTTCATCTCCTCCCGCGGCGGAACGCCCCAGGTCTGGACGATCGCCGCCGAGGGAGGAGAGCCGGTCCAACTCACCCGGCTTTCCACCGGCGCGTCCGGCGTCATTTGGTCGCCCGACGGCCGGCTCCTGGCCTTCGCCTCGTCGGTTTATCCCGAGGCGGCCGACGACGCGGCCAACAAGGCCCGGAGCGAGGCGGCCGCCGCGGGCAAGGTCAAAGCCCGGCTGTTCGACACGCTCCTCGTCCGCCACTGGAACGCATGGAGCGACGGCACGCGGAGCCACGTCTTCGTCGTTCCGGCCGCCGGCGGCCCGGCCGTCGACCTCACGCCGGGGGACTTCGACACGCCGCCGATCGCCCTCGGCGGAAGCCAGGACTACGTCTTTTCCCCCGACGGGAAAGAGATCGCCTTCGTCCGCAACATCGATCCCGAATTGAAAAAAGGGCTGGGGACGAACAACGACATTTTCGTCGTCCCGGCCGCCGGCGGAGAGATCCGCCGGATCACGACGAACAAGGCCAACGACCATTCGCCGCTTTACTCGCCCGACGGCCGATACCTGGCCTACCTGGCCATGGCCCGGCCGGGATTCGAGGCGGACAAGCAGTCCTTGATGATCTACGACCGGACGGCTGGCACGACGGTCAACCTGACCGAAGCTCTGGACCGGTCGGTCGGCGAGATGCTCTGGACGCCGGACTCGGCCGCGTTGTATTTCGTCTGCGACGATTGGGGCCGGAAAGCCGTCTTCCGGGCCGCCCTGGACGGCCGGAAGGTCGAACGGGTCCTGGAAGGACACAATCTGTCCTCGCTCCAACTGACGCCGGATGGAACGACGTTCGTCTTCGCCCGGCAGGCGATGAACCAGCCGGCCGATGTCTTCGCCTGCCGCTTGGCCGATAAGACGCTGTCCCGGGTCACCGACATCAACCGGGATCTTTTGGCCGGGCTGGATATGAACCCGGCCGAGGAAATCACCTTTCTCGGGGCCGGCGACGAGCCGGTTCACGGCTGGCTGCTCAAGCCGCCCGCCTTCGACGCCTCCAAGAAGTATCCCCTGGTGATGCTCATCCACGGAGGTCCCCAGGGCGCTTGGACGGACGAATTCCATTTCCGGTGGAACGCCCAGATGTTCGCCGCCCCGGGCTACGTCGTGGCCATGATCAACTTCCACGGGAGCACGGGCTACGGCCAGGCCTTCACCGATTCGATCAGCGGCGATTGGGGCGGCAAGCCCTACGTTGACATCATCAAGGGCTTAAGCTACGTCCACGGCCGGTATCCGTTCATCGACATCAGCCGGAACGCGGCCGCCGGCGGCTCCTACGGCGGCTACATGATCAACTGGATCGAAAGCCAAGGAGCCAAGATATTCAATTGCCTTGTCAGCCATTCGGGCGTCTTCGATCTGCGGTCCATGCACGGAGCGACCGAGGAGCTGTGGTTCCCGGAATGGGAATACCTGGGAACGCCTTGGACAAGCCCCGAACAATACCGGAAGTTCTCTCCGTCCAGCACCGTCGCCGACTTCAAAACGCCCTGCCTCGTCATCCACGGGGCCAATGATTTCCGGGTTCCCCTCGAACAAGGGCTCCAGATGTACACGTCCCTTCAGCGGATGAACATCCCGTCCAAATTCCTCTATTTCCCCGACGAGGATCATTTCATCCTGAAGCCGCAGAACTCGGAGCTGTGGTACCGGACGATTTGGAACTGGTTCGCCGAATACCTGAAATGAGCCGGCGGGGCTACGACCGGACGGGACCGCGGCGGGAGAGAACGAAAAGCGTTCCGTTTCCGCCCAGGTAGCCGGCGGTCAGGGCGATGCCGGCGGCCGTCGCCCCGATCATTCCGAGGGGCCCGACGGTCAACCAGAAAACCGCCGCGACCATCGCGATCTGGACCAGGACCGCGGCCGCGATCGGATTGGTGTCGCGGGCCCGGACGAGAATCCCCCGCCGGTAGGCGAGGACGGCCTCCAGAAAGGGAAGAAGGACGAGCAAGCGGGCCGGCAGGAGTGCGAATCCGGCCAGATCCGGCGACAATCCCGAGATCTTTCCCATCCAAACCGGGGCCAAGGGCGAGAACACCACCGCGGCCATCCCCAGCGTCCCGGCCAGTCCGATCGTCCCGGCCATCCGGCGGAGAAGGATCTTGTGCTCTCCCCGGTCGCCGGCCAAGGCGATCACCACTTCCTGGACGGCGATGCCGCCCGTCCGGAAGATGAAGGCCAGCCCCATGATCACCGGCACGACGGCCAGCGATTCGATCGGCATCCGGCTCCGGCCGAGGAAAAACGACGTCAGGGGGTGGACGGAGAAGGAAAGAAACGAGGTCATGGCCAAGGGGACATAAAACCGGCTGATTTTATCGAGCGTCAGGGCCCGGCCGAAGGCGCACTCCTCGTCGCTTTGGTTTCGGAGCCGCCGGACCAATCCCCGGGCCATGAACCGGCTGGCGGCCGCCTCGGCCAGAACCCCGATCCCCAAGGCCCCCCCGCCGACGCAGGCCCCCGGGAGGCGGACGGCCAGGGCCAAGACGACCCCCGTTGCGGCCATGGTCGAAAGGCGGACCACCGTCCCCCAGGCGACGCCGCGCGGCTTCCCCCCGCGGATGAGAATCCCCTGGTAGAACCGGCGATAGCCGATCGCCGCCGGCCAGAGGATCAGAAAGATCATCGATTGGGCCGACAGCCGGGCGACGTCCTCGGGCAGGCCGATCAATCCTCGGGCGATCCACCGGAAAACCGGCGGCAGGAGAAGAAGGATCATGATCGCGGTCACGGCCGCGTTCAGGACGTTGGAAAAGCGGCGGAGGCGCCGGAAGGCGATTTTATCCTGGACCAAGGCGTTGGAAGCCGAGAGCATCATGACGATGGGCGACTCGACGATCCAGGCCAGCGACGTGGCCACGCCGAAGGCGGCCAAATTGATCTTGGGATCGGCCAAGCGGGCGATGATCGCGGCCACGAAGGGACCCTCGACGGCCATCATCAGCCAGGTCGCCTGGAGCGGCAGCCAATAGTTCAGGGCGGTCCGGGGGGTCAGGGCGGCCGCCGGTTTTTGATTCGGGCTCATGGGCCGGGAGGATACCATGTTCGGGGCGCCGGCGACAAACGCGGAATCCGCGCGGTTGCCGGCCGGCGGCTTCACGATTATAATGACCGGAGAAGAATGAACGCCTCTGATGACCGGTTCCCCGCCTTGATTCGAAATCTGGATCTGTTGAAGGAGATCGAAACGGCCGCCGGCCGTCTCTACGCCGGATTCGCGGCCGCCTTCCCTGAAGACGCCCCGCTCTGGGACGTCTTAAGGGCCGAGGAGGAAGGCCACGCCCGCCGCGTCGAACACGGATTGGCCCATCAGGCCGCCGCGCAGCAGTAGAACCTTGCTGTAACGGGGGAACTTGCTCTGCACTTTGGCCGGTGCAGACACCTCGTTATAGCAGAAGGTGACCGCGGTCGTGCCGTTCAACAGCGATTCCGGGGCCGGCAGGCCGACCTCGGTCAAGGCGCGTGCCATCAGCGTGTTCTTGCTGACCGCAATCTCGCCCTCAGCCCCGCGCAATTCGCGGCGCAGGGTTTCGAGCTGCTTGTGGGTCAGTCCACGATACTCGGTGACGATCACCGCCTGGCTACGCCGCAGCTTGTCGACGTACTCGTTGACCAGAGTTTCTTTCTTCTCGCGTGTGATTGCCAAGCGACGTACCTCCTTTCGTACGTTTTGACCAATGAAAAGAGCCTCTGCGCTGTGAGGTAGGCGCAGAGGCTCCGGCATAGATGACGGAGTTGCGCTCTTCCTACCTCGGCAGGTGTGCCATGTGCGGCACGTTAGGTCCATAAGTTTGGCCCTGTCCCTTATACACACCTGACGC
>ERZ1026814.885-NODE-885-length-13643-cov-9.434374_pt1 | contig 13643 bp, 8 predicted proteins | sample MGYA00520871_ERZ1026814 | MGnify/ENA primary metagenome ERZ1026814 (study PRJEB33270, sample SAMEA104284478) | anaerobic digester metagenome | biome: Anaerobic digester microbiome; feature: mesophilic sludge digester; material: Anaerobic digester biomass | place... | reverse complement strand
CAACACAGGGTAGATCTTCGGCAGCGTCAGATGTGTATAAGAGACAGTGGAAGGAGTGACTGTCGCAGTAAGTTGAAGCTGGCCACCGTCACTGCTTATTACTGATGAACCTCCGGCTCCTGTTACCGTAATACCCGTGACAGGTATGGTTTGACCACTAATGGTAATCACCAGCTGACCAGACACACCACTGCCGTCATTAGCTGTCGCCCTCGCTGTAACAGTACCGTCGGCAACTGCTGTAACAAGTCCGGTGCTGCTAATCGTGGCCTGACCTGTACCGTTCGTGATACTCCAGGTAACACTCTTGTTCGTGGCATTGGCCGGGGTGACTGTTGCCGTCAGGGCTAATGTGCCGTTATCTTCAGTGATGGTAGTTGCTCCACCCTCACCTGTGACTGTGATTCCTGCAACCGGTATGACCTGACCACTGATCGTTATAACCAACTGACCATAAACACCACTGCCATCATTAGCTGTTGCACGGGCTGTGACCGTACCATTGGCAACTGCTGTAACTACCCCGGTGCTGCTAATCGTTGCCTGGCCCGTGCCGTTGATAATGCTCCAGGTGACACTCTTGTTCGTGGCATTAGCCGGAGTTACTGTTGCTGTCAGGGCTAATGTGCCATTATCCCGGGTGATGGTAGTTGCTCCTCCCTCACCTGTAACCGTAATCCCTGTAACAGGCACATATCCTTCACCTCCATCCCATCCGGCAATTCTTGCAAGCATCCACCACATAGCCTTGGCTAGTCTCAGCGCTCCAGCATTTGAAATATGACCAGTCTGTTCTGGTAAAGAATTTGTTGTTGTTATTATTGGATACACATATCCGTTATAACTTGTGGTATTGGGTACTTCAGAATTATCATCATAGCATAGAATATCAGCATAATCAAACAGAATCCTGTTATTCCCATTTGATACATGTGCTCTTATTAATTCATAACCAAGATGTTTTGAATATCCGGTTAATCCTGTATATCCATCAACCGTCCCTGTTGTAAAGAATACCTTTGATGAATAATTGTTAATAATGCAATGTGTTATATATTCTTCAGTTGCATTGAGATACATATTAAACTCATCTGTAGTGTTTATTTCCGGATCCCAACACCAACCAAATCCCATTGCAGCAATTTCTAAACTATGTGTATTACAATAAGTAATACCCGCCTTAGTCCTGTTTATTGCAGTTGAACTGGTGAACCAATCCTCCTCGCCATAACTATATATCCACCCTGTACTACTTGTCAAATTGCCCCATGTAGCACGACTAGCTCTCAGATGACTATTTGTATAGGATTCCGGAGTCCCTGATTCAGTAATATTCACCTGATATTTTGGATTGATAGACTCTAGTAATGCAAGCCCTGTCCTGATTGCGGCTGAATGAGACTCTCCGGCATATACCAGCCACATCTTCTTTACCTCATCTATATACTGCTGTGGTATATCAACGTACCTGTCAACCACAGTGTGATCAGCTATGATCTGGCTGAAAGAAATGGCAGAAAAAAATACAGAAAGTACAAAAAGAAGTAGCTTTTTCATCCAATTGAATGATATAATATTTTGACGAATGTTAAATTATAATTGACAAACATACCAAATTAAACGACAAATTGATTATTAAGTTCCATTTCCTCTTTATCTCAAAGGGTCGTTTTCAGTTATTTTGATCAAATAATCAGTTACCTCACCACTTCTTGCTGAGAAGCACATTAATCCAAGGTACCAAAGTAAATAACAATTGGATTTTAGTTTTATGATTTATGATAATAATTCTGACGGTTATCAATTCTCTTATGCTACCGGAATTACCCAAATCTGGCAGGCCTCAAGCCTTGATATATCATATTTCTGATTAGCTGTATCTTACATTGACACTTTATTGACATGCCTATACAGGGCAATGCCACGCTAAACCGCCAATAATACGGGTCTGACATTGCAATCCACCCAACCCTGCCCTACAATTTTTCTCAAATCATTCCGTCCTGATGAAACTTGACAACAAATTCCACGTTATCTCTATGTTCAGTAAAAAAAACCTAGATGTCATTCATCAGAAACATATCCCTGATTGCCGCATTGATTGTATGCGGAACAAAGGTATCAGCCCAGCATACTCCCATATTCCCTATAGCCAACAGGGTCTTAACTCCTTTTATTATAAACCCTGCAATAGCAGGAAGCAAAGACTTTATGGCTATTGACCTGGCCGCCACGGTCCAGGGTGATTATTTCTCACAACTGCTCAGCGGAAATACGCGTATAGCTCATAAAGGACCCCGGTACTTCGGGGCACCGGTAGGGAAAAGCTTTTCCAACCTGGGAGTCGGCGGCAGCCTGTTTAATGACCATTATGGCTCCTCGCGCAGTATCGGTGTAAGCGCTGCCGCATCCTATCATATCCCGCTAAGCAATAAAAATATATCTTTTGTTTCAGGAGGAATCGCAGTCAAGGGTATCTACAACTTTATGGACTCAATCCCTGATCCCGGTCTGCCCGGGAGAGAAAGCTTGATCCCCAATATTGATGCAGGCATCTATCTCTACAGCAAGAATCTTTATGCCGGAGTATCAGCAACAAATCTGCTTGGTAGTATGATTGACAGCATTGACATGGCTACTTACAAAATCCCTGTCACCAGACAGTATTTCTTTCTGGCAGGATATAAAATAGTCCTGAGCAGGAGTCTCAACATAGTACTTGAACCATCCATCATCATTAACCTCGATGACTCCCTGAATTTCAATGACAGGGGAACCTATAAACCGATGCTCAAGCTTTATATGGACGCGTTCTGCGTGGGTTCTTACCTGCATGATTATGACAATCTCACCCTTTTCTTCCAGTATAAGTTCCCAAAGGTCTATATCGGCACACTCGTGGACTTCCCCAGGGATGTTCCCTTTTTCAAGAGAGACCTGACTATAGAGATAGCAGCAGGATTCAATTTCGGGAGTGTAAACCAGACTGCCGGAAGCAGATATCAATGGTAAAAAAGCGACGTTATGAAATCAATGATCATACTTCTTGCATCAACGATTCTGATAGCCCCGGATGTCAGCCCGCCGGACGCCAGCGCACCAGTGGTCTTAAGCACAACAATTGAAGAAAACCGGTCAGAAGAGACAAACAGACAGGAACAACTGCAGGTAAGGCCTTTCCCGCTGGATATTACACCACCCTCATCAGGTGTGCAATTCTATAAGGATGGAATTATTTTTCTTTCTCATTCAAAGATTGAAGAAAAAGTACCGGCAAGGCATGTCTCTTTTGGTGCACTAAAGACCTATACAACCAAAATCACTGACAGTGTCCCTGGTGACTATATCCCATTCATCATTAAAGGATCTGTCATTTTCCCGAGTGAAGCAGTCACTTTTTCAAGCGATTACAAAACCATGTATGTCAGTCTCATCCCTGAGAAAGCCAAAAGTGAAAAGATTTTCAGGGCTGACCACACTCCTTCCGGATGGATAATCTCAGATGAGCCAATAAATATATGTGCTGACAATTCAATCTATTCACACCCCTCTCTTTCAGCAGACGGTACATTCATGGTTTTTTCATCCGACATGGTTGGCTCAATGGGAGGGCTTGATCTGTTCATCACCAGAAAAGAGGGTGAAACCTGGAGTGAACCGAAAAACCTGGGTAAACATATCAATTCATCAGGGAACGAGCTCTTTGCTTCATTTGACAGCCAAAACAATCTCTGTTTTTCCTCTGATGGTCATCCGGGAGAGGGAGGATATGATGTCTTCATCTGTGCCTTTGATGGTGAAGAGTGGGGAAAACCACATAACCTTACCGGTGCAATTAATTCAAAAGATGACGAACTGGCATTTACAATTTGTCGTGAAGACAACAGGACAGCCTTCTATACCACAAGAACCAGAACGGGCAAACCGAGGTCTCAGCTGAAAATGGTTACCTGCCCCGAAGAGGAGCAGAACATAGGCGAGCAATGCCTCGCCATGGTCTATGGAAGTGAGTCAAAACCATCCCTGAAACAGGTTCAGACCACCCAATCTCATCCCGAAGATCAGAATCAGACAACCATTCCGGATAATGTGATGGCCACACAGGAAACTGAGTCCAGGCAGGTATCTGACACACTTCCTCAGACAGATATGGTTCAGGAAGTGAAGCAGGACATAATTGTATACAGGGTGCAGATAATTTCCAATACAAAACCTGTCGGTACCCAAAACATTACAGTGGCAGGTAAAACCTATAATTCATTCGAATACCTGTACAAGGGGGCCTACAGGACAACGATCGGGGAATTCAGCAATCTTGCTGAAGCAACACGCCTTCAGATTATCTGCCGGCAGAATGGCTTCAGCCAGGCCTTCGTCGTTGCCTTTAAGAATAACATCCGTTCAACCGATCCTTCCCTGTTCAGGTAAATGCAACCATATACCGTCAAGGGCTTATCCCTGGCTGGCAGATACAACAATCCGGCAAGCGGCTTATTAATACAAATGAGGCCAGAATAAAGAATTGTTGACTGGAGAATATGGTTTAACATCAACTTCTTTATACTATATTGTGAATGTTGGCGCATCCCCCGGTTTCTCTGCAATGCAGGCATTATTTTTGCAGAGAGCTTATAGAATAAGTTAACGGAATGCACGTTTAGTAATTGATCGCTTTCAGAAGCTGACTAATTGAAAAATTGCTGATGGATATATTCAGTACATTATATCGTTTGCACATAATTCCCTTTCTCAAGAAATGGAGACTCCTGAGTTTTATACTTGGTGCACTTGACGTTCTTGCAATCTTTCTGGCTTTCGAACTTGCTTACATAACCGTTTATTTACCTCATGGCAAAGAATTCTTTTTCTTCCTTGACAAACGGCTCCTTCTTCTTTTCATAGTTATCACCCCCCTGTGGCTGCTAATCATGTACCTGCTTAAAGCCACTGAAATACCTCGTACAAAAAAATATGCTGCCCTGTTCTGGGAATATTTTCTTTCCGCCGGAGCAATCTTCATGATACTTGTTTTTATCTATTTTATCTTCAAACTATATGCCCTGTCCAGAACTTTTTTAATCCTGATACCAACATATGGCTTTCTTCTACTTTTTTCCCTGAGGGTACTTGAGTACAGGGTTTTCAAACAATACAGGGCAAAAGGATTCAATTTTCTCAATGTGGTGCTTATTGCTGACGACACTTCGCTGCCATTCATTGAGAGCTTGCTTGAACACAAGGAGTGGGGTTATAAGATCGTGGCTATTTTTACTGGTTCGGAAGAAATCAGGAAAAAGTACGAAAAAACGATTATCATACTTCCTGAAGACTATATTGAGGTATTGAATGATCTTATGGAAGTGGATATGATTGACGAGGTGCTCTACATAAAGAATAGAATCGCCACCAATGTCATCAGAAAGATTATCCGGTCATGCGAGGAGTTGGGTGTAGTCTTCAGCATAATGTACAGGGATGAAAAGCTGACACTTTCCAATACCGTCAGGACCCAGATATCCAATTATAAGTTCCTGACTTTTATCAATGTCCCGCATAATACCTACGCACTGGGTGTCAAGAAGATTCTTGACATCGTCGGATCACTTCTGGCTGTGATTTTCCTCTCTCCCCTGCTCATAACCATAGCTGTTATTATTAAGGTCACCTCCCCCGGACCTGTGATATACCAGCAGCCGAGAGTGGGTCTTCGGGGGAGGCAGTTTCAGCTGTATAAGTTCCGCACTATGGTGGTCAATGCCGATGAACTCAAAAAAGAGCTGGAGGATCTGAACGAAGCAGACGGCCCGGCGTTTAAGATAGCAGATGATCCCAGGGTAACAAAGGTTGGGAAATTCCTGCGTAAAACAGGACTCGATGAATTGCCTCAGCTTTTCAATATCCTCAAGGGAGAGATGTCACTTATCGGCCCCCGGCCGCCTCTGCCGGAGGAGACAGCACAGTATGAGCGCTGGCAGCTCAGACGACTCTCCGTTAAACCAGGGTTATCATGCTTCTGGCAGGTTAAACCTGATAGAAATAGCATTAAATTTGAAAAATGGATGGAGCTTGACCTGGCTTATATAGATAATTGGTCACTGCGACTTGATTTTGTAATTTTGTTTAAAACAATCAAAACAATATTTCATAAAACAGGACTTTAATTCAATAAGCAGATTATAGCCATGAGAATCAGAAAGAACATGCTCCTGAGACTGTCCCTGACAATAATAACTTTTGCAATGCTGGCTGCGTCATGTGTACCAACATACCAGCTGAGCTATTTCAATGATATGGAAGATTTGGCCCAGCCGATTGTCAACCCCAGGACACAAAAACTGATAAAGCCCTTTGACAAGCTTTATATCAGAGTGCTCAGTATTGACCTTCAGACAAACCAGATATTCAATTCAACAGAAGAATTGAGGCTGGGAGCATACGGCAGCACGGCAGGTCTTATCGGGTATCTTGTAGATGAAGACGGCAATATCAGTTTTCCCTTCGTTGGCAAGATCAACGTCATGGACCTCACCACGGCAGATGCTGCTGACAAGATACAGAAAGCCCTGAGCGATTATGTTCCTCAGACTTCTATTATTGTGAGATATGTTGACAATCAGGTGACTGTTATGGGAGAAGTCCAGCGGCAGGGCATCTATTCATTCTCGCAGGACAAGCTGAACATTTATGAGGCTATAGGTCTGGGAGGGGGCATAACGCGGTATGGCGACCGGAAAAAAGTCATCCTTATCAGGAATGAAGATGGCAAAGTGTCACATTATGCTCTCAATCTCTCTGACTCAAAGATAGCGAACAAGAGTTACTACTACGTAATGCCCAATGATGTAATTGTTGTGGAACCTCTTAAAGCCATCTCAACCAGCTATTCAAATATTACCTATACAACAATACTATCAACAATCTCAACGGCCATCGCGGTACTCCTTTTCGCTGGCCTGAGATTCTAAACACTTCTTTCCGGATGGCACACAATATCAATAATGATTTGCAGAGTGAAGCCTTTAATATAAAAGAATTCATTACAGAGGCTTTATCATACAAGTACCTCTACATCGCCAGCTTCTTCTTCTGTCTGCTGGTTGCATTCCTTGTAAACAGGTTTTCACCAACTGTTTACCAGGTCAATTCGGTGATCGGGCCGGTTCAGGACAGGCGCTCATCCATGTTGAGGTCAAACGATATGTTCCTTGGCCTCGGGGCACTGGCAGAATCGCGTAACCTGGAGAATGACATAAACAGCCTGAACTCCTTCAGACTGGTTGCCACAACCATTAAAAACCTGAACCTGGAAATTGGATATTTTACCGGCAAAAACAGTTTTCTCCAGAAACCGGCACAAGTATATCTTGGCAACCCTTACACTGTCAGTATTGACAAATCGCATATTCAACCAATAAATACAAGGTTCCGCATTGAAATACTGGATGATCATTCATACCGCCTGACAGCTTATGAAGATGAGGCATCATTCTACAATTATATTGACAATGCCATAGTCAGCCGGAAGAATGTTTTCAAAATTGACACTATATGCCGGTTTAATGAGACACTCTCTGCATATAACTTTAAATTCTCCGTTACGCTTAACCGTGATTTTTATAATCCACAGACTGCTAAGGAGACCGGTTACTATTTCGAGTTCTATCATCTTGATCAGCTTACCAAGTCATATCTTAAGCGACTCAAGGTGGAGCCTGTCAGTATCAGGTCATCCCTCATAAATCTCTTTTTCAGCGGCGAGAATAAAAGGCTTACCATTGATTTCCTGAATAGCTTCATCCAGGCTTATCTTGACGACAATCTTTCCAAAAAGAATAAGATAGCCCTGAATACAGTCAATTTTATTGACTTGCAGATATCTGAAATCTCAGATTCACTCTCTATATCTGAATCGAAATTGCGTGATTACCGGTCGACACACCAGGTTACTGACCTCAGCTACCAGGGACAGCAGGCGCTTGAGCAGCTTCGTCAGATAGAGAACGAAAGATCAATGCTTCAGGTACAGGAGAGATATTACAATTACATCCTTGACTATATGGAGAAGAACCAGGATATGGCCGGTCTGCCCACACCTTCCGGGGCAAATGTGTCGGACCCTATCATGAACTCCCTGGTACTTGAGATGCTTGCACTGAATGCAGAAAGGTCAGCTATTCTCAGCAACAAAGCTGAAAAGAACCTATTTCTCAACCAGATTGAAAACAAGATCCGCCTTCAGAAACAAACAATAATTGAAAATGTAAAGAACAACCTGAACACTCTTAACCTGACGCAGAACGAGCTTAATTACCGTGAGAGCAAGCTGTCAGGCGAGATATCCAGGCTGCCCCGCACGGAGCTGAACATGGTCAGCATGCAGAGGCAGTTTAACCTTACTGATGCCATATATACCTTCCTTCTGGAAAAGAAAGCTGAAGCGGCCATTGCAATGGCATCAAATTACCCGGACTATGAGATACTGGAGCCGGCAAGAGACGTAACCGCCGGAATTATAGCCCCAAGAAGCAAGCTCAACTGGATCATTGCCCTCTTCATGGCTTTAATGTTACCTACCCTGTTTATCATCCTTAGAAATTTCTTCAATGAGAAAATATCTTCTGTCAGAGATGTTGAAAGGATGATCGGACAGCCGGTAATGAACCTGATATACACCAACTATTATAAAACCGAATCTGTAGTCATGGACCATCCGGGGTCATCAATTGCAGAGTCGTTCAGAAACCTGCGCAGCAGCCTCTTCCTGAAGTTCAGGTCTGAACCGCATAAGGTTCTTATGATCACCTCATCACAACCACAGGACGGCAAGAGTTTTGTTTCAAGCAACCTGGCTGCATCAATCGCCTCGGTAGGACATAAAACCATACTGCTCGACTGCGACCTGCGCAGACCGACACTCCATGACAAATTCAAAGTAGTCAACTCCGTCGGCCTCTCTAATTATATGGTCAATGATGTCACAAGCAGGGAGATTATAAAGAAAACCTCCTCGGATAACCTTTGGTTCATCCCGGCAGGGCCGATCCTCCCGAACTCATCAGAACTGATTGAGGCAGGAGCGCTGGATAACCTTATTGAAGAGCTGGAACAGCAGTTTGATTATGTTATCATCGACTCTACTCCTGCCGGACTGGTTGCCGATGCTGCCCTGATGATAAAATATGCATCATACATCCTTCTGGTATGCAGGAATGATTATACCCGCAAGGATGTTTTCACTGATGTCCTGAACTTTTTCCGGACAAATGAAATCAATAATTTCGATATTGTTTTCAATGATCTTGACCTGAAAAAAAGCAGATACGGACGCTATGACAATTACTACAAACAATAAAATCATAAGTTATTACGCTAGTATATTACAATCATTATAATTAATTATGACAACAGATGTAGATGCCATGAGGGAGAAGATCAGGAACTATATCGTTCAAACCTCCCATGCTGATGCCGATAAAGTCAAAAATGAATCACTGATCTTTAAGGAAGGTTTTTTTGATTCAATGGGATTTATTATGCTGATCACATTCCTCGAAGAGGAATTTGGAATTAAAACAGTTGACTCTGATCTTATCGAAGAAAATTTCGAATCCATCAACGCGATAACTGAATTCATTCAAAGGAAAGCATCAGCATAAATGTGCGGGGTAGCAGGAATAATAGACTACAGTGGAAGAGATGACAGCATTGGTGCAGTGGAAGCAATGCTCCGGTCTTTCAGTTACCGCGGACCGGATGAAAGCGGAATATATCATTCCCCAGTTGCTGCCATTGGCCACGTAAGACTCAGCTTCACAGACCTGGTATCCGGCCAGCAACCCCTGTCAGACATGACAGGCAGATACTGGATCGTTTTCAATGGAGAGATATTCAATCACATAGAACTGCGGAAAAAGCTGGATGAAAAAGGTATTAAGCTTACATCCAGGTCTGATACCGAGGTTCTCGTTAATCTCTTTGCCCTGTACGGAGAAAATTGTCTTGGGCTGCTTAACGGGCAATTCGCATTCGCCATCTGGGACAAACTGGAGGAGAAGCTTTTCATTGCACGCGACCGGGTGGGGAAAAGGCCACTATTCTATACTATGGCAAACGGAGCGCTTTACTTTGCCTCGGAGATTAAAGGCATTTTCCGGAACCCTGAAATTACTCGCACACTCAATCCGGAGAATCTGGCACAGATTTACACCTTCTGGACTGCTCTGACACCGGCCACGGCATTCAAAGGTATCAGTGAACTTTCTCCGGGACATTATCTGACCTTCAGCAAAGAAGGCCTCACCGTCCGCAAATTCTGGGAGTTGAACTTCTGTAAAAGCGAATCAGCCATTTCTCTGTCAGATGCTCTTGAAAGATTTCACGAGCTCTTTAAGAGCGCAGTGCAACTCTGCCTCAGGGCTGATGTGGAAGTAGCTGCATACCTCAGCGGAGGAATCGACTCAAGCGCAACAGTTGCTTATATAAAGGATCTCAAGCCCGGTGTTCTTAAAACTTTTTCCATTGGGTTCGAGGATAAGGATTTTGACGAAAGCAAATATCAGGAAGAGGCAATAAGGTACTTCAATACCAGCCACAGGGCAATAAGCTGCACTTCGAAGGAGATAGCTGAGGCATTTCCAAAAGTTATCTGGCATGCAGAGACCCCGCTTACGCGCACTGCCCCCACCCCGATGCTGATCCTGTCAAAGCTGGTCAGGGACAATAATATTAAGGTTGTCATCAGCGGTGAAGGTTCGGATGAGGTCCTTGCCGGTTATGATATTTTCAGGGAGGCAATTATCCGGAGATTCTGGGCTTCGCAGCCATCATCATCATTGCGGCCGTTGTTGCTCAAGAAGATCTACCCTGACATACCACATCTGCACAATGCAAGTCCCAACATCCTGAAGATGTTCTTCGGATACAGGCTTGAAGAGACTGCAAATCCATTGTACTCACACCTGTTAAGGTGGAACAACTCCAATCATATAAAGAAACACTTCTCGGACCATATAAGGGAATCGATTAACGGATATGATCCTCTCACGGATCTAGCCGGCAGATTACCGGAATCGTTCATGGATTGGTCGCCACTTGCCAGGGCACAATGGCTCGAGACAACCATTTTCATGTCAGGGTACCTGTTATCATCCCAGGGTGATCGCATGGCGATGGCCAACTCGGTTGAGGGAAGATATCCGTTCCTCGACTACAGGGTCATTGAGTACTGTTCAACACTCCCGGACAAGCTTAAACTCAACGGTCTGAATGAGAAGTACCTGTTAAAGAAGCTGATGAGCGGGAGAATCCCTGAGAGTATCATTAAACGGCCCAAACAACCATACCGCGCTCCTATCAGCAGCGTATTCACAGGCAGTGAAAGACCGGATTATGTCGGTGAGATGCTGTCAGAAGAGATGACACGGCTCGCCGGAATCTTCAACAAAGACTCTGTAGCAGCTTTACTGGCAAAGATTGAAAAGAGCGGTACGGCATCTGAGATGGATAACATGGTACTTGCCGCGGTAATATCAACTCACCTGGTTCATCACCAGTTTATTGAAAACAATAATTCGGAGTTCCGGAGCGAACCTCTGAGCAATCTGAAAATAATAGAAGAAAACAAATAGAGGATCGATTCTCTCCAGCAGGGATTTCCTGTGGCAACAGCAACAGGAAAAAACGAACAGGAGAGAGTGACCACACAAAAAAACGCATCATGCCAACAAGAAAACCATTCTCAAAAGACATCATCCTTCTTGAAAATGTAGAAAGGGTAGTTGACAATATTATTGAACAGCTGCGTTCAGACGTGTTGCAAAGGTTCAAAAGACGCGGTGCAGTTATCGGAATAAGCGGAGGGATAGACTCCTCCGTCTGTCTGGCACTGGCTGCCAAAGCATTTGGCCCTGACAGGGTACTGGGGGTCATGCTGCCCGAGAAGGACTCCAACCCTGACAGCGAGATTCTTGCACGGGAACTTGCCTCACGGTTCGGCATAAGAGCAATAAAAGAAGAAATAACCGGAGCACTGGCGGGATTCGGTTGCTACGAGAGGCGGGACGAGGCGGTGAAACGTGTTTTCCCGGAGTATGATCCGAAAACATGGAAGATGAAGATAGGCATAAGGCAGAGCGGGTTATTCAATAACATCCCTCCCATCTTTTATCTTACCGTAATTGACCCTGCCGGGAATGAAAAGGACAAAATCCTCCCTGCAAATGAGTATCTGCAGATAGTTGCTGCCTCCAACTTCAAGCAGCGGACCCGCATGTCAATGCTTTACTATCATGCTGAAGCTCTCCATTATGCAGTTGTAGGAACACCCAACAAGCACGAGCAGGAACAGGGGTTCTTTGTCAAGCATGGCGATGGCGCGGGCGATGTGATGCCTATTGGCAATCTGTACAAGACACAGGTTTATCAGCTTGCTGAGTTCCTTGGAGTTCCCGGGGGCATTATTGAGCGCACGCCTACCACTGACACCTACTCTGCAGAACAGACCCAGGAGGAGTTCTTCTATCAGTTACCTTTCCATCTGATGGACAGGTTCTGGTACGGCTTTGAGAACGGGTATCCAGCCGCAGAGGTAGCTGCTGTTATGGGAGAAACCACTGAACGTGTGGAAGCTCTTTTCTTCAATTTCGAACGTAAACGGAAAACGACTGAATACCTTCGTATGCCTCCGGTGAGGGATTATTATCGCGGATAAAACTATAATCATGAATGCAATTGATTATTTCTTCGGGAATACTTACCGGCTTGATAAACCATTCCTGGTCGGCAGGGAAGAGATAAGTTACAGAGACTTGTATATATCATACAACCATCTGGCAAAATGGATCAATGGGATGGTTGGCACAGACAAACATATAATCCTGTTGTCGGTCAACAACCTGTTCTTCATCAAGATGTATTTGGCTATCATCAAGTCTGGAAATATCTGCATCCCGCTTGATCCGGGGATTGAAAAGGAAAACTACATGTATATTCATGACCTTACGGATCCTAAACTGATTTTTTTGACCCGAGAAGTTGAAAAGCGTCTCGAGCTGAATTCAGACCAGGCCTGGTACCCTGACACCCTGCCTTCTTCAGAAGAGAATTCTACGGATGAGATACACGGCAGCGAATTTGACAGGGAAAGATGTGCCGAGATAATTTTCACATCCGGCTCCACGGGTAAACCAAAAGGGGTGATGATCTCCCATAAGAACCTGATTGCCAATACATCTTCAATCGTTGAGTATCTTCAGCTGACATCTGACGACAGGATGCTGGTCGTGCTCCCGTTCTACTATTGTTATGGGTTATCCCTTCTTCACACCCATCTTAGGGTCGGAGGATCAATTGTGTTCAACAACTCCTTTATCTTCCTGGGAGGTGTTCTTAAGAGCCTGATTGATTACAAGTGCACGGGATTTGCGGGAGTGCCAAGTCATTTTCAGATTCTTTTACGGAAATCAGATTCCTTTAAACAGACCAGATTTCCTGATCTGAAGTATGTCACCCAGGCTGGCGGTAAGTTGGCTCCTGTCTTCATTGATGAGTTCAGGCAGGCGCACCCTGAGGTCAGGTTCATCGTGATGTATGGTCAGACCGAGGCAACAGCGAGGCTTTCCTGGCTCCCGCCGGAGGTATATGAC
>ERZ1026814.882-NODE-882-length-13678-cov-4.553465_pt1 | contig 13678 bp, 11 predicted proteins | sample MGYA00520871_ERZ1026814 | MGnify/ENA primary metagenome ERZ1026814 (study PRJEB33270, sample SAMEA104284478) | anaerobic digester metagenome | biome: Anaerobic digester microbiome; feature: mesophilic sludge digester; material: Anaerobic digester biomass | place... | reverse complement strand
ATTCAACACCGCCGAAGAGCTCAAGATCAAGTACGGGCATGCCATGCCCGCCTCGCTCCTGACCGATGAATCCATCGAGATCACGTCATTTGGCAACGGTGGCCGCGAATCGGTCTCGCGGCTGCAACTGGCACAGGTAATAGAAGACCGGGCGGAAGAAATCTTGTACCTCATCCAGCGGGAAGTCAAGCGCTCGGGTTACGATGGCTTGCTGGCCGCGGGGCTCGTCCTGTGTGGCGGCTCTGCGGAACTGGCCGGTATGAAGGACCTGGCACAGCAGGTGATGGACTTGCCCGTACGCCTGGGCAATCCACACGACCTGCAAGGCCTGACCGACATCCTCGAAAGCCCGGCCTATGCTACCGCCGTCGGCCTGCTGTTGTGGGGCCAACGGCCCGCGCAGCTGAGCCAGCCGGAGCCGCGGCGACAGCGGGTGCCGAGCGTGGCCTGGCAGCGGCTGCGGAACTGGTTCCGCGCCTTTTTGCCCGGCTAGTTTGCAGCACGGGCAACTCTATCAGGATTCAAGGCCGCAGCGGCGCTCCACCCGAACTGCGGCAAGACGAGAGAGGGAGGGAGAAACATGCAGCGCAGACTACCAGAGGTCGAGAACTTTGCCCGCATCAAGGTGCTTGGAGTGGGCGGCGGCGGCAGCAACGCCGTCAATCGCATGATCGAGGAGGGCCTGCAGGGCGTAGAGTTCATTGCCGTCAACACCGACGCCCAGGCACTGATGCTCTCGCAGGCTGCCAATCGCGTGCGCATCGGCGACAAGCTGACCAAGGGCCTTGGCTCGGGCGGCGAGCCGCACGTGGGCAACAAGGCAGCTGAAGAATCGAGCGACGAGCTGTACGAAGTCATCAACGGCTCCGACATGGTCTTTATCACCGCCGGCATGGGCGGTGGTACGGGAACCGGCGCGGCGTCGGTCATTGCGCGCGTCGCCCGCGAGCTCGGCATCCTGACCGTGGGCGTCGTCACCAAGCCGTTCCTGTTCGAAGGCGCACGCCGCGCGCGCATTGCCGAAGCCGGCGTCGCGGAGCTGCGCAACTACGTCGATACGCTGATCGTCATTCCGAACCAGAACCTGTTCCGCGTCGCCAACGAGCGCACGACCTTCGCCGAAGCTTTCGGCATGGCCGACCAGGTGCTGCATTCGGGCGTCCGCTCCATCACGGACCTGATGGTGCTGCCGGGCCTGATCAATCTCGACTTCGCCGACGTCCGTACGGTCATGACCGAAATGGGCAAGGCGATGATGGGCACCGGCGAATCGTCCGGCGACAAGCGCGCCATGCAGGCCGCTGAACTCGCTATTGCCAATCCGCTGATCGACGATTCCTCGATGAAAGGCGCGCGTGGCCTGCTCATCTCGATCACCGGCGGCAAGGATCTCACCCTGTTTGAAGTCGATGAAGCCGCGACCCGCATCCGCGAGGAAGTCGATCAGGACGCCAATATCATCGTCGGCGCGACCTTCGACGAAACCCTCGATGGCGTCATCCGCGTCTCGGTGGTGGCGACCGGCATCGACCAGGCCGTCAATGCGCGAAAGCCTTCGACGGCGGCGAGCGCCGCCGCCAGGGCGAGGCTTGCCGTGGCGCCCCACTGCAGGTTGGTGCCCCAACCGCCGCTGGCGCCGATGAGCCAGTTGCCGGCGATGCCCCCGCCGCCCGCCGCCGGGGCCGCGCCGAGAAAGGTTCCGGTCCAGTTGAAATAAAGGTTGTGGACGAAGGCGTCGATGAAGGCGATGAGCCAGAGAATCAGGACGAAGGGCCGCCCGAGCAGCTTGAAGGCTTCCAGCCAGGCGAAGCGTTCCGTCCCGTTCGCGGCGCCCGCGGCCTTCTTCTTCGGCGGCGTGTGGGGCAGGAGCAGGCTGAAGGCGGCCAGGGCCAGGGAGGCGACGGCGGCCACGATGAAGGTCCAGCGGGTGGCCTGTTTCAGCGCCTGGCCGGTGAGCCCCGAGCCCAGGACCGTGCCGATCCAGGCGACCATGCCCTTGGGCGCGGCCGCTTTGACCCGGGCCCAATCGACCAGGATGAAGGTGAACGGCCAGGCGGCTAAAATCCAGCCCAAGGTGCCGCCCATGCGGATGAGGCCGAACTCCTTCTGGGGATCCTTCATGTTGGCGAAGGCGATCGAGTTGGCGATCGAGTTGGTCGGGACATAGAACAGGCAATGGATCCACATCAGGATCAGGAACGGCCAGAAGGCGCGGGTGAAGCCCAGGCCGAGCATGGCCACGCCGCCGATGAGATGGCTGAAGCCGAGGAACTTCTCGGCCGCGAAATGGCGGTCGGCGAACTGGTTGCTGAAGAACATGCCGATGATGGCGGCGATGGGGAAGGCGTTCAGGATCCAGGCCTGCTCGACGGGCGTGAACCCGAGGCTGGGCAGGTAGCTGTAGATCAGAGGCAGCCAGGCGCCCCAGATGAAGAACTCCAGGACCATCATGAAGAACAGCTTGTTGCGCGGGCTCTTGGTCACGGCGGTCATGCGGGATCCTCCTTGCGTCTCACGGTTCCCGGGGGCCGCCCCGGTCGCCGCCTCCAAACATTGGATGGAGTATAAAAGAGAGCCCCGGGGGCGTCAAGGACGAGCGGGCGGGGCGGCCCGCGGCTCTTGCGGCGATATCGGCAAAAAGGTTTTACTAAAAAGCGATCCCCAGGCCCGCTTTGAGATAAAAACCGGAGAGATCCACGGCCGCGTCCCGGATTTTGGTGAGGCGATGCCCGGCCCAAAGGCCGGGCATGCTCAGCGATGCGTAGACCGGTCCTTCCCCGGAATCGTCGAATTCATAATAATAGAGCGGGACGTCCGAGCTCTCTTCCCAATATCCGCCCTCGGGATAACCCCAGAAATAAGTGAAATCGCCTTTGAACCCCGTGATCTTCGCCCGACGGTAGCCGGCGTCGGCCCACAGCCGGAGCACCGGGGCCGGGGCGATTTCGATTCCCAGGCCGGCGGAGAATCCCGGCTTGATCGCGGTGGTTTTCAGCTTCCAATCCATCCAGAGGACCCGGTCCCCGGTTTTCAGGCTGACGTTCGTCCAGGATCCCGCGTCCTCAAATGACGTCCGGTGCAATTCGCCCGCGGCATAAGGACGGAACGAAATCCAATCCGCGATCGGGATCTCATAGGCGAGCCCCAGCCGCCTGTAATCATCGCGGATTTTGTCCTCGCGGAGGTTTATCTTGTCGACGGCCGGATAAGTGACCGTGAACTCGTTTCCCGTCGTCTCGGCTTTGATCATCCCGTAGGCGGCCAGAATCTGGACGCGCGGCTCGATCGGAACGGACAACGCCGCTTCGAAATTCGCCGCCTTGCGGACAGGCTTGAACCCGAGCCCCCGGGCGGTCGATCTCGAATCGGCTTCCGCGATCCGGATGGAATCGCGGAGAAACGAATTGAGATCGGCGGGGGAGATGAAGCCCGGTCCGACGGAAATCCGGATCTGCCAGGCCCCGCCCCCAAAGCCGGGAAGCGCAAACCAGATGAGGACAAGCTACACGGGGAGGATCGGGCGGGGGGTCTCATTATCCATGAAAGCATCCCAACGCGCGTTGCGGCCGGTCTGCTTCGCTTGCCTCCGTAATGCGCCTGAGCGCGTCACGCCTTCGGAAAAATAATTCGGTTGGAAGTCGCCGGCCGATCGCGGATTGGAGGAAGAGCCGCACAAGGGGGGCGCGCGCCGGCCGTCCAGCTCAGGCCCGAAGGAGGCGTCCGGGCCTCAGCGTTTTTTCGCCGCCGCGGCGATGTCGGCGACGGCTGCGATCGCGGCCTCGATGTGGGGTTCGGTGTTGAACGGCCCGATCCCGAACCGCACCGCGCCGTGGATCTTGTCCGTCCCGAGGCGCTCGTGAACGAGCGGGGCGCAATGAAGCCCGGTCCGGCAGGCGATGTTATGATCGACGTCGAGCATCGTTCCGACGTCGGCCGCGTCCATTCCCTCGATGTTGAAAGCCAGGACGCTGATGTGATCGCGGAGGTCGTCCAGACAGTAGAGCTTGACCCGGGGGATATTCCGGAGGCCGGCGGCAAGCTTTTCGGCCAAGGCCATTTCCTGGTGATGAAGAGCCTCGACGCCCCGGGCCTCGACCCATTTCACCCCGGCGTGAAGACCGGCGATCCCGGGCAGGTTGGGCGTTCCGTACTCGAGCCGGTAGGGATATTCCTCGAGGTGGAGCTTCTGGGCGGACCGGACGCCCGTTCCGCCGGCCCGGGTCTGCTTGATCTCCACGCCTTCCCGGACGTAAAGCCCCCCGATCCCCATGGGGCCGAGAAGCGATTTGTGGCCGGTGAAGCAAACGACGTCGATGAAGTCGGCTTCCAGGTCGATCGGGATCTTGCCCGCCGACTGGGAAGCGTCGATGACGAAGAAAATGCCGCGGGCCCGACATCGGCGCCCGATCTCGCGGATCGGCTGAATCGTGCCGATGACATTGGAGGCGTGGTTGACGGCGACGACCCGGGTGTTCGGCTTGAACCGTTTCTCGATCTCGTCCGGATCGACGAAGCCGCGGTCGTCGAAGGGAACGATGTCGAGTTCGACCTTGCGGTCCCGAGCCAGGTGGTAAAGGGGCCGGAGCACGGAGTTGTGCTCGACCATCGTCGTCACGGCGTGGTCGCCCTCGCCGAGAAGACCCCAGAGGGCCAGGTTCAAAGCGTCGGTGGAATTGTAGCCGAAGCACAGCCGGTTCGGGTCGGTCCCATGAAAAAACCGGGTCATCTGTTTGCGCGTGTTATCGACGACTTCGCCGGCCTCGAGGCAGAGGTCGTAGCCGGAGCGTCCGGGATTGACCCCCGCTTTACGGTAAAGCTTGTCCATGAACATGTAGACTTCATCGGGTTTGGGATAGGATGTCGCTCCGTTGTCGAGAAATATGAATTCGGACATTTCGTTTCTCCTTAAGTGAATATCATTTTTAGAAAGAGTAATCCTATGAAAAGAGTGCGAAAAAAGCAACCCGATGTATTCTCCCGGAAAAATAATGGGAATGATGGTATAATCGCCTTCCCGCCGCCGGGCGTATCATGGGCGCTTTCTTTCGTCCGCGGCCGACGGCGGAAATCAGCGAGGGAGAAAGACGCGTGAGTCCTTTGTTACAGTTTGTCGAGGACAGGCTTCAAATCGCCGCCCTCCTGTTCATGGCTTCCGTTTATGTCATCCGGGTGCTTTGGCTTTTCCATTTCCGGGCCGTCCGCGAGCGGGCGGCCGCGGAAGGACGAGCCTCGGCCGGAGCCGGGTATTCCCTGAGCAATATCGCCCGGCCTTGGGCGATGGAATCCACCCGGACCCGGCCGCTGTTTTATCTTCAATTTGTCGTCTTTCACTTGGGCGTCACCGCGGCCATCGCCGCGACGTTCATCATTCCGTACGCGCCGCAGTGGCTTGCGCCGCGGGGCCGGGTGATCACTTTTCAAGCCTTGATGGCCGCGGCCTTTGTCGTCGCCGTTTTCCGGCTCGTCCGTCGCTTGCGCCGACCGGTCCTGCAGTTGGTGAGCACGCCCGATGATTACGCCGCGATCACCTTGATGATGGCTTATTTCATCCTGGGGATCCTGGCCGTACCCAACCGCCCGGACCGGGGGGAGGGGCCGATGATCGCCTTTTTCATCCTGACGGCCTTTTTCCTGGTGGTCGTCCCCTTTTCCAAGATCAGCCATTACCTTTATTATCCCTTCACCCGGATCATTCTCGGCCGGACGCTCGGCCGGCGCGGCGTCCTGCCCGTCCGGCGCCCGCGGTCTCGGCAAACGGCGGAGGAAAGAGGGGAGGAGGTGGGCGCATGAAAACCGTAAAAGCGGCCAAATCCCTTTCCGTCGAGAACCTCCCCCTGGACGTGGCTACCCAGGACAAGGCCCGGGCGGACGCCTTGCCCTCGATTCAAAAAGACATGCTGAGGACATATGATCCGGCGGCCGACAACGTCCGCCGTTTTCTCGATCTCCTCGCCGAACGGATCACCCGTCCGGTGGCCGCCTCCCTGGCCGCCTGCGTCCATTGCGGCCTGTGCGTGGAGTCCTGCCATTACGCCCTGACTCATCCGGACGATCCGACGATGACCCCGGTCTACAAGGCGGATCAAATCCGGAAAATCTTCAAGCGGCGGATCGATTGGACCGGCCGGATCTTCCCCTGGTGGGTCAAGGCCGGAACGCCGCGCGGCGACGAGGACCTGAACCGGCTGAAGAATATCGTCTTCGGCACCTGCAGCGCCTGCCGGCGATGCACCCTGAACTGCCCGATGGGGGTCGACACGGCCATCCTGATCCGCTTCACCCGCGGGCTCCTGACCGAGCTCGGCATCGTTCCGGAGGGCGTCTTCAACGTCAGCCGGGACGAGTGGGAGACGGGAAACCAGATGGCCGTCACGCCCCTGGACTTCCTGGAAACCCTCCAGTGGATGCGGGATGACCTGCGGGCGGACCCGAAGCTTGCCGGGCTAGACATCCCGGTCGACCTTCCCGGCTGCGACTTCATGTACACGATCAATCCCCGGGAGATCAAGTTCGATCCGCGGTCGATCGCCCAGGCGGCCAAGATCTTTCACCTGGCCGGAGAGAAGTGGACCTTGCCGAGCGCCGGCTGGGATCAGACGAATTTCGGCCTTTTTTCCGGCGACGACAGGCTGGGCGGGGCCCTCGCCCGCAATCTCTACGAGGCCGCGATCCGGCTTCGGGCCGGGCGCATCGTCATCTCGGAATGCGGGCACGGCTACCGGTCGACCCGTTGGGAGGGATACAATTGGGCGCAATATGATCAGGACCTCCCGTCCGAGTCCGTCGTCCGGACGCTGCAGCGCTACCTCCGGGAGAAGCGGATCCGGGTGGACAAGACGAAAAACGACCTGCCGGTGACGTTCCATGATTCCTGCAACGTCGCCCGGTCGGGCGGCATGACCGAGGAGCCGCGGGACGTGCTCCGGCGGGTGTGCGCCGATTTCCGCGAAATGACGCCCAACCGGACGGAGAATTACTGCTGCACCGGCGGGGGAGGGCTGCTTTCGATGGCCGAGTACCGTCCTCTCCGGATGGAGGCGGCCGCGATAAAAGCCCGCCAGCTCGAGGCGACGGGGGCCAAGCTGGTCTGCACGATCTGCCACAATTGCGTGGACGGCTTGAACGATGTGATCAAGCATTATAAGCTGGACATGCGGGTCGTCCAGGTCCTCGAACTCGTCGAAAACGCCCTCGTTTATTAAAAGGAGGAGTTCCGTGACAAAAATCGGGATCATCATTTGCGGCCGCTATAAAACGTGCGGCGGAGGAAAATGCCTCCGGGCCCTTCGGGAAAGAGTCGGCGCGTTCGCCCGCTATCCGAAAAACGAGGCCGTGGAAATCGTCGGCTACAGCTATTGCGGCGACTGCCCCGGGGGAAACGTGGAGTACGTCCCGGAGGAAATGAAGAAAAACGGAGCGGAGGTCATCCACTTGGCCACTGGGCTCGTCGTCGGATATCCTCCCTGCCCGAACATCCGGAGGTTCAAGGAGCTGATCGAGATGAAATTCGAGATTCCGGTCGTCATCGGGACGCATCCGATCCCCTTGAAGTATGCCCAGGCTCATGAAAAGCTTTCTTTCTGGAAAAGCGCGGGGATGGAAGCGTTGGCCGGCGGGCTGATGAGGGAGGACAAGAAGATCCAGGAAGCCTACAACTGAGCGGGGGCGGTTTGCGATATTATCTCGGCCTCGGCGGCAACACCGGCGACCGGTTCGCGAACCTCGAGGCCGCCGTCCGCGGCCTCCGCGAGGAAGGCGTCCGGATCATCGGCCGTTCCTCCATTTACCGGACCGAGCCGGTCGGCCTGCGGAACCAGCCGTGGTTTTTAAACCAGGCGCTGAAGGTCGAAACGCGGCTTTCTCCGGAGCAGCTGTTGAAGACGGCGAAAGCCGTCGAGGCCGGAATGGGCCGGAAACCGGGCCGGAGGAACGGCCCCCGGCCGATCGACATCGACCTTCTCCTGGCCGGAAAGCGAAACGTCCGGACCGCCGGCTTGCAGATCCCGCATCCGCGCCTGGCCGAACGCCGGTTCGTCCTCGTTCCCCTGGCTGAGATCGCCCCCCGCGCCGTCCATCCCGTTTTGAGAAAAACCATCCGGTCGATTCTCCGCGATTGCCCGGACGCCTCGGCTGTCCGGCGCTTGCGGAGGGATTGAACGCCCTTTCCCCCGGCGCTCCCGTCGATTTGCAAATGACGGGACGAATATTCATAATGATAGATCATGAAAAGAATGATCGTTCTCATCGTGACGTTCATATTCATCGCGCCCGTCTTCGGGGCGGACGTGGTCGCCGTCCACGGCACGGTCGCGAGCACCGGAGGAAAGCCGGTGTCCGGAGCGGTCGTCTTGCAGCGGGAAAGCGGCCTGAAAACCACGACGGGCGAAGACGGCTCGTTCTCCCTGGAGCTGGAAAGATCCGGTCGGACCGTCCTGGAAGTCATCCATCCCGATTATTCCGACGGACTGTTCCTCCTTCCGGCGAAATCGCTCGATCGGCCGGTCCGGCTGACTCTCGCCCCCCTGATTCAGCAGAACGAGGAGGTCGTCGTCACGGCCCTGCGCTATCCCGAGCCGACGGCCCGCATCCCGGCCGCGGCCACGGTGCTGTCGTCCGTTTCCCTGGGGGTCGCCCCGGCGGCCAACTTGACCGGCGCCCTGGAGCGGGCGATCGGCGTCGCCCCCCTCGGCACCGGCGGGTTTTCGATGGTTCCCACGATCCGGGGCATGGCCCGCAACCGCATCCTCATCCTGATCGACAACGCCCGGATCGCCTCCGACCGGCGGACGGGGCCGAGCGCCTCGTTCGTCAGCATCGAGGATATCGACCGGGTCGAGGTCCTGCGCAGCCCCTCGTCCATCTTCTACGGATCGGACGCGATCGGCGGCGTCATCCATATCTTCACCAAGTCGGGCCGGGAGGAAGGAATCCACGGAACGGTCCACGCCGGCTACGGCACGAACGGGGCCCACGCCGAGTACGGGCTCGCCCTGAGCGGGAAAAGCGGTCCTTTTTCCTTCTACCTTTCCGGCCAGAACAACAAGGCCGGGACGTATGACTCGCCGGACGGCGAGGTCGGCCAGTCGCAGTACGGCCAAACCGGATTTTTCGGCCGGGCGGCGTACGAGACCGAGGCCCGCCGGGTCGACCTGAGCTTCCTCCTGGGACGCGGGACGGACATCGGCAAGCCGGCGAAAAACACGCCCACCAAGCCGACGTGGTATCCCCGGGAAAACCAGAACCTCGCCCAACTGCACTGGATCGAGAAAAACGTCGGCGGCGGCGAGCTGAGCGTCATGGCTTACGCCAACCCCAATTTCCTGGAAACGCGGACCGACACGATCACCGGAGCCGGCGGGCCGGGCGCTTATATTTCCAAGAAAGCCTACGCCAAGACGGAGAGCACCGAATACGGCGCCCAGCTGTCATTCACCAAGCCGCTGGGCGGAGATTTCCGCCTGACCGGCGGAGCCGATTTCTTCGGCCGGACGAACGCCGGGGCGATCAACAACGAGACCTCTTATGACGCGTCGGGGAACGTCAAAAAAATCCTGGAGGAGACGCCGTATGCCGGCGGCCGCCGGCGCGACCTCGGATTCTATCTTTCGGCTGATTATGCCGGGATCCGGAACGTCGACTTGATCGCCGGGCTCCGCTTCGACACGGTGAGGCAGAGCGCCCGGCCCGGCGGAAAACCGGACGAGCTCGCCTCGAACCTGAATGCGGCCACCGGCTTTTTCGGAGCCTCCATGCGGCTGACGGACCGGTGGACGATCTTCGCCAACGTGTCCCGGGCCTACCGCACGCCCGGCCTCGGCGAGCTGTTTTATTCGGGAATCACCGGCCGCGGCGTCATCATCGCCAAGCCGGACCTCCTGCCGGAAACGAGCCTCAACGGGGACGTCGGCGTCCGGTATGTCGGCAAGAGGTTTTTTGTCGGGCTGTACGGCTTTCTCTACGGGATCGACGACCTGATCGACCGCCTGCTCGTCGCCCCCGGCGTCTATTCCTATCTCAACGTGGAAGACGCCCGGATCTCCGGGTTCGAGCTCGAGGCCGAATGGTGTCCGGCCGCCGGCTGGAGGATCTTCGGCCAATGCGCCGCCCTGGACGGCCGGAGCCGGGCGACGGGGGATCCGGTCAACGACATCCCGCCGTTCCGCGTTCAAGTGGGAAGCCGATTCCTTTGGCGGGGCTTGTCGCTCGAGGTTTCGGGCTCATACCAAGCGCCGAAGGATCGTCCAGGGGGAGCTGAAATCGCCATCCCGGCCTATCACTACATTCAAGCCCGCCTCGGCTATGATTTCCGTTCGGTCGGAATTTTCGCCGTCGTGAAAAACGCCCTCAATGCCGCCTACTTCGGCCGGCCGGATCCCGACGGCGTCTACGAGCCGGGCCGGAACATCCTTTTCGGAGCCCGCTACAGCTTCTGAGCGGGGGATCGACGGGAAAGACAAGGCCGAAACCCGTTTCATTGAGGCGGGATGAGGATTCCCTTACGGTTTTTTCACGGAGAAAGAGGCCTGACCCTGTTTCACGGCCGCGGCGGCGGGACGCGGAGCGCGCCCGGGTCAAAAAGCGTCCCGGATATGGCGGACGATCGGTCGACCATCCTCCTGGAATTCCACCGCCAGAACATCAAAGCGGCAGGGAAGGCCGGCCGTTTCCGGGTGTTCGTAGAGATAGCTCCGGGCGATTTTCCGGATTTGGCGGCGCTTGGCCGGGGTCACGGCTTCCTCGGGATAGCCGAGCCGGGGATCAGTCCGGGTCTTGACTTCAACGAAAACGAGAGCCGGACCGTCGCGGGCGATGATGTCGATTTCCCCCCGGCCGTAGCGATATCCACGCTCGACGATCCGAAAGCGCCCGCCGGCGAGATAGAGGACGGCCGCCTCCTCGCCGCGGCGGCCTAGCTCGATTCTTTCCTTGGAGCGATTTTCCAGCGGATTCCGTCCTTCGTGTCTTCCAGAACGATCCCGGCCTCGAGAAGCTCGCGGCGGAGGCGGTCGGCCTCGGCCCAATTCTTGGCCTTGCGGGCCAGCTCGCGGGCTTCGATTTTCTCCCGGACGGCCGCGGATACCTCCTCTTCCCGCCGTTCGGGGAGGACGGCCAGCACGTCGTCCACTTGAGAGACGAAGGAACGGAGCGCCCGGGCCTCATCCGCCCCGATTTTTTCTTCCCGGATCAGGGAATTGGCCTTGCGGATCAGGTCGTAGAGGGCCGTGAGGGCGGACGAGACATTGAGGTCGTCTCCCAATCCGTCGCGGAATTCAGCGTCCGCCTCGGCGATCAGGGGACCGGCCAGGCCCGAGCCGGCGTCCGGGAAGGCGCGATGCTCGAGCTCGTAGACGAAATCGGTGATCCGCTTCAGGGCCGCGGCCGCTTGGTCCAGCGCCTCGAAGGTGAAATTCAGGACTTTCCGGTAATGGGTGGAGATGAGGAACATCCGGAGGACGGAGGGATCCACCCGCCGGGTTTCGACGAGGTCATCGAGAGAGTAAACGTTGCCCTTGGACTTGGACATCTTCTCCCCGTCGACGATGAGGTGGTGGCAGTGGAGCCAGTACCGGACGAACGGCTTTTCGAAATAGGCCTCGGATTGGGCGATTTCATTCTCGTGATGGGGGAAGATATTGTCCACGCCGCCGCAATGGATGTCGAAGGTCGGCCCGAGAAAGGCCGCGCTCATGGCCGAGCATTCGATGTGCCAGCCCGGCCGGCCCGGCCCGATCTCCGTCTCCCAGAAGGGCTCGCCCTCCTTGGGGGCTTTCCACAAGGCGAAATCGCGGGCGCTTTCCTTTTCGTACTCGTCCGTTTCCAGCCGGGCGCCGATCCGGGACGTCGTCCGGAGGGCCTCGACGTCGATCCCCGAGAGCCGCCCGTAAGAGGGGAACTTGGAGATGTCGAAATAGATCGATCCCTCCTTCCGGTAAGCGACGCCCTTGTCGAGCAGGCCCTTGATGATCCGGACCATGTCGGGAATGTGCTCCGTCGCCCGGGGATAATGATCGGCCGGGTGGATCCGGAGCGTCTTAAGGCCGGCGAAAAACGACTCGATGAAGGGGGCGGTGTACTCCCGGAGGGAAAGACCGGCCGTTCGGGCATCCCGGATCGTCTTGTCGTCCACGTCGGTCAAGTTCATGACCTGGATGGTTTTGTACCCGGAAAAACGGAGAAACCGGAGGAGCAGGTCCTCAAAGACGTACGCCCGGAAATTCCCGATGTGGGGAACGTTGTAGACGGTTGGTCCACAGGTGTAGACGCGGACTTCGCCCGGAACGAGCGGCAGGAATTCCTCCTCCCGGCCGCTGAGGGTGTTGTGAAAACGAATCATGGGCCCCTCATTATACCGGCTCCCTCGTCGAAAAAGAAGAATCGGATTTGACCGCGTCGTGAAATTATGCCATAATGTATCTTAACTCATACCAAATCAATCATTTAAGGGTGTATAATGAAAAACGTCATCGCTCTCCGCCGAGAGGACAGAAACCCGTTCGAGAAACGAGTCGCCCTCATCCCCAGCCATGTCCGCGAACTTGTCAAAGATCACGGCGTGAAGTTCCTCGTCCAGCCCGCTCCGATCCGGGTGTTCGTGGACGACGATTTCAAGCGCGAGGGGGCCAAGGTGGAGGAGGATCTCTCTTCCGCCGCGGTCATTCTCGGCATCAAGGAAATGCCCGACTCGATTTTCGAGAAGGACAAGGTCTACGTCTTCTTCTCCCATACAATCAAGGGGCAAAAGGCCAACATGCCGATGCTCCGGCGCATGATCGAGAGGAAAAGCACGCTGATCGATTATGAAAAGATCGTCGACGAGAAGGGCCGGCGGCTGGTCTTTTTCGGCCGCCAGGCCGGCACCGCCGGGATGATCGAATCCTTTTGGGCCCTGGCCCGCCGACTCGACGCCGAAGGCCTGCCCCATCCCTTCGGCCCGATCCGGCGCATGATCGATTACGCGAGCCTGGTCGAGGCGAAGGAAACGATCAACGAGATCGGGGAGGGGATTCGAAAGGACGGCCTCCCGGCCCATCTCGTTCCGTTCATCTGCGGCTTCACGGGCTACGGCCACGTCTCCCAAGGCGCCCAAGAAGTCTTCGACATCCTGCCGGAAGTGGAAATCCCGGCCGAAGAGTTCGATGCTTTCCTCGCCGCCGGAAATTTCTCGGCCCACCGCCTCTACAAGATCGTCTTCCGGGAGGAGCATCTCGTCCGTCCCCGGGATCCCGGCCGGCCGTTCGATCTCCAAGATTATTACGACCGCCCGGAGGGATATGTCCCGGTCCTGGAATCCTTCCTGCCCCATTTACAGCTTCTCGTCAACGGCATCTATTGGGCCCCCAAGTACCCGCATTTCGTCTCCAAGAAATTCATTCGCGAGCTGTATGCCGCCCCCGGCCGGCCGAAGCTGCGGGTCATCGCCGACATCTCCTGCGATATCGAGGGCGGAATCGAGTGCACGGTCAAGGACACCGATCCCCACAATCCCGTGTACGTCTATGACCCGGTCAAGGACGCGGCCGTCGACGGCGTCGAGGGCCGGGGACCGGTCATCATGTCGGTCTACAATCTTCCGGCCGCGCTTCCCCTGGAATCGCTGGTTTTCTTCACCACAAGCCCCAACCCGTTCAATCCGGCGATAGCCCGGGTGGATTTCCCGCGAACGTTAGAGGCTCCCTGG
>ERZ1026814.877-NODE-877-length-13718-cov-5.630270_pt1 | contig 13718 bp, 13 predicted proteins | sample MGYA00520871_ERZ1026814 | MGnify/ENA primary metagenome ERZ1026814 (study PRJEB33270, sample SAMEA104284478) | anaerobic digester metagenome | biome: Anaerobic digester microbiome; feature: mesophilic sludge digester; material: Anaerobic digester biomass | place... | reverse complement strand
TTAGAATTGTTGTATCATCGTTATGGTATATTGATGTATTGTTTTTTTTTTTAATGATACGGCGACACCCGAGATCTACACAGAGTAGATCGTCGGCAGCGTCAGATGTGTATAAGAGACAGATCCACAATAGTGCCTCTTCTTCCGCTTCGATACCTGTCTCTAAAGCGACTTGCTTTAAAAGTTCAAAAATAATATCTACCGAAATCAGTCTGAAATTGAATTGCTGGCATCGGCTTTTTATGGTCGCTGGCACCTTATGGGGTTCTGTGGTTGCAAATATGAATGCAATATATGGCGGAGGTTCTTCAATGGTCTTAAGGAGTGCGTTAAAAGCACTCATTGATAGCATATGGACTTCGTCTATAATATAGATTTTATAGCGCCCGATATTGGGAGGGAATAGCACTTCATCCTTGATCTGTCGAATATTATCAACAGATGTATTCGATGCGCCATCTATTTCAATAACATCGAGGGAAGAACCATTGGTTATGGAAATGCAAGAATCGCATTTCCCACATGGATGGGCAGTAGGACCTTGTTCACAATTCAGTGCCTTAGCTAGTATGCGAGCTGTACTGGTCTTTCCGCATCCTCTAGGTCCAGAGAATAGGTAGGCATGTGCTATGCGTCCTTGTTCTAGCGATGAAATAAGTGTAGCGGATACAAAGCTCTGGCCTGCGAGTTCTTCGAAGGTTTGTGGTCGTTTGCGGGTCGCTGTGACTTCAAATGGCATAATAGAAAAATACCATGCGAGGGTGTAAGGGTAAAGCAGTCAAAGCGCATAAGGCCAGGCGCTCTGCGGCACCGCACCTGCTGTGTACCGTTGCTTCCTTCCGGACCTGGCGGGTTTAGACAGTGGTTACGAGCACAGTGCCTGGCCTTATGCGCTCGGCCTATTCACGGAGAGAGAGGGATTTGAACCCTCGGTACCCTTTCGGGGTACACACGACTTCCAATCGTGCACCTTCGACCGCTCGGTCATCTCTCCAGAGTGTAAAACGCAATCAACAACTCAACACTTGAAGGCAATTAAGAGAAAACCGTGGACTTAGTCTGCGGTTTATTATAGCGGAGAGAGGGGGATTCGAACCCCCGGAACCCAGAGGGTTCAACGGTTTTCGAGACCGCCCGATTCAACCGCTCTCGCATCTCTCCAATAAGAATGAGGCTAAGAGGATTCGAACCTCCGACCTTCAGATCCGCAATCTGAAGCTCTATCCAGCTGAGCTATAGCCTCACGAAAAATCGGAGAGGGAGGGATTCGAACCCTCGGTACCCTTTAGAGGTACAACTCCTTAGCAGGGAGCCCGATTCGGCCTCTCTCGCACCTCTCCTTAGACCAGATGGCTTTTATCGGAGCAGGGGGGATTCGAACCCCCGGTACCTTGCGGTACAGCGGTTTTCAAGACCGTCTCCTTAAACCCCTCGGACACCGCTCCAATGTCAGCAGACCAGTCGGCGAGAATCGACAATACGAGAAAGCATGGCAATTGTCAAGGGCTGAAATGACTATCATCGATGGCTCTTCTTTCAGTCAAATTCAAACCTCTGTCCCTGAAATGAATCACGAACTGCAAGTTCTTCCTCAACTGCTCGAGCCAGTTTATGTTTGTCGACTTGTGGATGAAGATTGATTGTCTCATCATGTCGAAAATCAGCTGACAGACGCATAATCTCAGTCGATGCAGGCATTAGCTCAAGACAGTCAGCTAGAAGAGCAGGAAGGCGAGAAGGGTGCATCAATGCAATCTCGCCAGAGCAGAAACTTCGCGCGAATGCTGATCCTTTTACTAGATGTAAATCATGATATTTCAATCCCTCTGGTTTTATTTGGGCAACGAATTTAGCAGTCTCAATCATAGACCCGTGAGATTCTCCCGGTAATCCTAAAATTAAATGTACGGTTCTACTAAGCTGAGCTTTTTTGGCAATATCCATGGCATTGAGAAATTCATCGATACCATGGCCTCGATTAATAAGAGCGAGTGTTTCCTCGTGCATTGATTGAAGGCCAAATTCGACCCATACTTCAAAACCCTGTTTTCTATAGGATGCTAGCAGTTCTGCCTTCGCTATATCAAAACAATCTGGTCTTGTTGATACAATAATTCCTTTTAAAGGTGTCTTAGACAAATTAGATAACTGAAGATCCATGCCAGCTTGTTTTTGAGCATCATAGTAAAGGCGCTCAAATGTCGCTATAGCGTTGTCGTATATTCTGGCGAGCATAGGGACTGGCGCGTTAGTACAGGTGTATGCCTGAAAGTAGAGAAAGAAGGCTTTTGCCTTATAACGTCGTTGAGTAAAAGCAAGCGCACGGCGGATCTGTTGTTCGATAGTGGATCCATCATCGATATGATTGCTTGCATTGACGTTGGCATTAATGGTATTGGGGACAGAGGTTTTCGACTTGAAGGTTTGCGATTTCTGGTAAGCTGAGACATTTCCATCTGAAGCACAGAAACGGCACCCTCCGTGTAACCGATCTACACTGCGGTGTGGACAAGTGAAACCTGCATCGATGCCTAATCTCCATACTTTTTCACCATAACGAACTCTTAGGCATTGAGAGTGCCAATTGATTCTTGCTCTTTCTATCGAATCGAAGGATTTTTGCATAATCTAGCTTGACCTTCTTCTTTGCATGCAATTGATTCTTTACTATGATAGCACTATCCATGAAGATTATGTGAGGAACGAGAAATTGTATAGACGATGCGCATTTCGCATTGGTATTGGCATATTTGCTCTATTGATATTCTTTCTATGCACTGCATGTGCAAATTTTGCCCCAAGGGCTCTTGTTTGGACAGACATGCCCGAACTGATAATCGCGGCTCAACTTTTTAATCGAGAGAACGATCGGTATATCATCGATGTTGAATATAAAGCGTTCCCTGCTTCCGAGATAATTAAGACGACCAAACCTCCGTCCCTGATAATTGCAAGATACATGCTTTCGAATCTTGTGATGAAAAAATTCGCTTCATTGGATGAACTTTTTTCAGAGTATTATCTTGATCCAAACGATATGTATCCAGCCTTGCTCAATGCAGGTAAATTGGGTTCAAAGCATGTTTTATTACCTGTTTCTTTTGATTGCGAATTGATTATTGAGAACAAATCCGAAACTGCAAGAGCAGGTACAGCCATGCTTGATCCCGAGACGATTCGCCAAACATCTCAAGCTTTTACTCGGATAGAAAATGGCAAGATTAGCAGCATGGGATTTTCTCCAAGGTGGGATCTGGGTTTTGCTGAGAATTGGCTTCTTGCAGCAAATGTCGGTTTTACTCCAAATGAAAAATGGAAGCCGACCTCTGTCCCCGCCATATCAGATGATATTAGCTCATGGCCGGTTTTATGGAACAAGCAAAATCTTGAAAAATGTATTGAAGGCTTGTTATCTTTTAATTCTGATATAGGAGTATCTCAACAAGATGACTTTGCATTTACATATTTCAACATGCCTGGATATCAGCTTGTTCTTGAAGGAAAAGTGCTTTATTGGCCTATGAAGGCAAGCGAATACTTCAAGCTTCCTCACTCAATCAGGGAACAGCTTCGCTATCGCTTTCCAGCGGTAGACCATAAGATCATATTAACCGAAAATTCGAGATTTATTGGAATTCCTAGGGGCTCAAAAAATCGGAAAGCAGCGTTAGAGTTCGCTAGATGGCTTTTTGTCGCAACAAACCAGGAGAAAATATGGAAAGAAATGGAATCACAGCAGCTTCTGCCCGATTATGTAGGCGCCTTTGATGGTTTCAGCAGTATAATGCAAGTAAATGAGACTATATTCCTACGATACTTTCCTGAATATGGACAAAACCCATTATTGCCAGCTGCCATACCGGAGCCTGCCCGAATTCCAGATTATTGGGAAGACTTCTCGAGAGATTTTTTGCATCATTGGCTCGAAGCAGTGATGTCTAATCCTGAATCAAGGGTAGCAATAGATCAGGGTTTTCGAAGTGCTTTTGAGCAATATATGGGTATAATGCCCGATTGGCTCATTTCTAATCATTGATATTATCTTTTGAAAAGATCAATTTAGGTAGGCGCTTTGGCAATTATCTCAATAAGGGGCTTGTACTCGTCAATAGTAGAGCAGCGAACCGCTTTGGCACGTAATTCACTTCCTCCAGGAAGACCTCTTGTGTAAGCGCAAAAGTGCTTTCGAAACTCGATGCATGCTGTCCTCTCTCCGAGATATCTAGCAGACATTTCGAGATGGTGAAGAGCAGTTTTAGCTATAATACCTGGGTTTCTAAGTCCCAATAAGGTTCTCTCTGGGCAAGAAGAATTCTCAATGAACAGGGACGGAGGTTTGTAAGAATATGCCTCGGCTTCTTTGGGATTATCCAACTCATTCAGATCCGAGAAAATGAAAGGATTACCTATAGCTCCCCTTGCTACCATGACACCATCGCAGCGTGTCTCGCGGATCATGGATATTGCTGCGCCTGCATTTAGGACATCGCCAGAACCAAATACAGGGACAGAGGTTTGCTCAGAGAGAACCTTAATTGCTTCCCAGTCCGCTTTGCCTGAATACCCCTGTGCGCGTGTTCGGCCATGTAGTGTTATAGCGCATACTCCTGCTTGTACGGCAATGGCTGCGACTTCGAGATAATTGATCGAGTCTTGATCCCAGCCAGTACGCATCTTTATGGAAATGGGGACGGAGGTTTGATCGCGCATCGCACGTACGATTTCTCCTATGCGTTCGGGAGTTCTGAGCAATGCTGCTCCCGCTCCTGCTTTGATGATTTTGGGAACAGGACAGCCACAATTCAGATCTATTACAACTGGTTTATAATCAGCTGCGATTCGGGCAGCCTTTGCTAATGTTGTGGGGTTGGAACCGAAAAGCTGGATAGCAAAATATCGCTCCGAAGAATCGCGGGCCAGAAGGAGTTTTGTTTTAGGATGACCTCGGACCAGTGCTTCCGCGCTAATCATTTCTGTATAGCAGAGCGCAGCTCCCATCTCAAAACAGATGGCTCTGAAAGCCACATCAGAATAACCGGCCACCGGCGCAAGAAAAAATGGCACATTCCGTGAGTCGAAATTCATCAAAAAGGAGATCGCTTTCTTCAATTGCTTTTCAAATCTCTTTATCCAAGCAATATAATTTCTAAGGCGCAAGCTTAAAGAACTGGCAAGCGTTTTGGTATGTTGTTTCAGCCACTTCTTCCACATCGATGTTTAAAAAATCAGCCAGGAATTGCGCTGTGGAAGGAAGGTATTCAGGCATATTGCGCTTATTTCTATACTCTGCAGGTACCATGAATGGCGCTTCACTTTCTAGTAATATTCGATCTAGAGGAAGGAATGCAACTGTTTCGTGCAGATTTCTCGCATTCCTATAAGTGAGATTACCTGCAAATGAAAAATAGATATCCAGTTCGAGATCGAGGATGTCTGCCGCATAAGCTGCATTTTCCGAATAGCAGTGCAGAACTGCTCCTGCAGGTGGCAGTCGATCCTTTAGGATATCCAGCACATCTTTACCAGCTTCTCGATTGTGGATAATGACAGGGAGACCTAGCCTTGCGGCAATTTCTAGCTGCTCGATAAAGAGCTCTATCTGACTGCGTCTATCACCAAATTTGTGATAATAATCGAGTCCGATTTCTCCTATTGCGATTACTCTTGAAAGCTTTGAAGCTTCTTCGATAAAGCGCTGCCAATCCTTACCAGGATTGTTTACTTCTGATGGCGATACACCGACAGCATGGTAGACATATTCAGCAGGTTTAAGGTTCTCATATACCTGTTTGAAGTCCACGAGGCTGTTGCAGATGCTGACTATGCGACTGACCCCGGCAAGTTTAGCTTTTTGGCAAACAAGAAGCTGTTCAATCGGGTCATCATAAATAAGCCCGATGTGGGCGTGAGTATCAAAATACCTCATGGTTTTTCCGATAGAAAATGGTGGGTAGCCCATACGGGCTGTCTAGAATGTAACATGTGCACTCCCTGCCGTCAACAGCAATTTATGCTCTGTAATCTTCTTCTCCAAAAGACTATGTATGAGCCAACTTAAGGTTTTTGAAGGCCGCAATATATTATTCAACTTTTTCTCCTTGTATATATTGCAATAAGCTTTTATCGTCGTTATTTAATCTATGGCTTTTTATGATGCGCTTACATAAAATATCAACCCAAACGGAGCGTCTACATTTCGAAATCATGCCCTAGATATGTTTCACGGACAAGAGGGTTTTCGATAATGCTCTGTGGCTGGCCATTTGCTACTATAGTTCCTTTGCTAATTATATATGCACGCGATGTAATAGCAAGCGTGTCACGAACATTATGATCAGTCAAGAGAATACCTATTCCTTTATTAGAGAGATTATGTATAAGGGACTTTATTTCGCGTATGGCAATAGGGTCTATCCCAGTAAATGGTTCATCGAGGAGAAGAAATTTCGGCTCTACTGCTAAAGCCCTTGCTATTTCAGTTCTTCGGCGTTCGCCTCCAGACAGAGTGTAGGCCGGCTGTTTCGCAAGATGCACAATCCCAAATTCATCCATAAGAGAATAGGCTTTTTCCTTTCTTGCAGCAGAGGATAATCCACTACGGACTTCGAGCACCGCAAGGATATTTTCTTCGACGGTCATCCTGCGAAAAATAGACGACTCCTGGGGGAGATATGAGATTCCAAGTATTGCTCGCCTATACATGGGGAGATTATTAATAATCACTCCATTGAGACGTACGGAGCCAGAATTTGGTTTTAGAAATCCTGCGATTATATAGAATACTGTTGTCTTTCCAGCTCCGTTTGGGCCAAGTAAACCAATTATCTCACCTTCCTTCATGGAAAAACTGACATCAGAGACAGCGAGTACAGGACCAAAGGATTTTCTTAAGTTGAATACTTCGAGTATTGCATCGGTCATTGAGATGTGGCGGTCTCCTTTGGGGTGATAGTCCCTGAGACTTCACCAGAGATCTTGAGTTTGGACCAGTCAGACGAAGAAGAAATTACATCGCCTTTAAGGACGCCATCTTCGGTCACTGCAATAGCACCACCATGAAGCCATATTTCCTCTGTATCGCGATTATACAATGCATATTCTGAACTTATCGACATATCTTCCTTGCGTACCTGCACTGTGACCGCTGCTTCAAAGATTGATTGTTTTTGATCGAATCTTAACCATTCAGCTTCTATGATGGTGTTGTTTTTTGTATCATTTACATAAACCTTTCTCTGCGCAATGCCTATCTCGGTATCTCGATGGTAGTTGAGCTTTTCAGCGACTAGAGAGAATCCTTTTTCCGTGTCCAGTACGGTTACATTGCCCAAGCAGACTACATTGACATAATCTTCGCCGCTAAGATCTATGCGATCTGCGGTAATGGTCAAGCTTCCTGTCGTAACATGTACGGATCCCATAAGAATGGTATTCTCTTTGCCTTTTGCAATAACTCCCTGGACAGTATTAGCGCTAAAGACGATTGGCTTTTTGCCGCTCGAAGGCTGAGTCTGTTGACCTTGCATTGGCGGTTCAGGGCTAGGCTGCACATTGGGCGGGTTTGTTTGAGCAAAGCCAATACTGAATGGTACGAATATCATCATAAAGCTGAGAATCAATGCAAAAATCTTCGATTTCATGCCGACATTCTACCTCATATTATTGATTTACTGAACCATGAACATTTTTCTCAATATGATAGTATTGTTGCTTAACATCGAAAAGAAGGCCATTGCCAGCAAGAAGGAGCTGATTGCCTATTTTTATCAGAACTTCGGCGTCAAAGGGTGTCTCGAATACATCAAGGCTTCTTCTATAACTAAGTTCAAAAGCTTCAAAGCAAGCATCGCCTTCAGCACTCTGCAGATGCACATGGCCTGAGAACTCTGCGTCTCCACTAATTTCATATAATATAGCGTGTTGCGCATCGCCATAAGCTGATACAGAGCCATCATCGCCATTGTAGGTGATGAAAGCAAGCTCTTCAACCTCCAAGCGCCTATCTGTTTCATACCAGGAAGCATGTTTTGCGGAGAATTGCATGGATAGCTTTCCTTCCCGATATTCATTTCTTATGAGATCATAAAATTGAGCATCTGGAATATCTTCTTTAGCAGCAAGGGAATTCTCTTCAGTTACTTGACTACAGGAAGACAATAGAGCAATCAAGGCGAATAATAGACAAAGAGAAAAAATGCATTTAATCAGCCATTCTTCTCTTCTATAAACACCCATATCCTAAAACACCTATATCCCTGCCTTGCTCCTTGATGGGCAAAGCACTCTTTAGTTTGTACTATAATCTAGAGAGGCTCAAGGCTGCTCCGATAAATTCTCTAAATAGTGGATGAGGAGCTGTAGGCCTCGATTTAAATTCTGGATGAAATTGAACGCCTACTGACCACGGGTGATTTGGCCATTCGCATGCTTCGATTAGCTCTCCATCCACTGTTGTCGCGCTTATGCGTAGATCATGGGCTTCGAGTTCGAGACGAATATCACTATTGACCTCATATCGATGGCGATGGCGCTCGCTGATCAATTCGACACCATAAGCAGCTCGAATGTTTGAACCAACTTTTGTAACCGCATCATATGCGCCGAGTCTCATGGTTCCGCCATAATTTTTCATTTTCTTTTGTTCCTCAAGCAAGCAGACAACAGGATGTTGAGTGGATTTATTGAACTCAGTTGAATGAGCATCTTGCCATCCTAGTATTGAACGCGCGTATTCGATGACCATGATCTGCATACCTAGACAAATGCCAAAATATGGAATGTTCTTTTCTCTTGCATATCTAGCAGCGCATATCATGCCTTCTATTCCTCGCTCACCAAAACCCCCTGGTATCAAAATTCCATGGATGTCTTTGAATATAGCATCTAGGTCTGCTCGCGGGTCTTCGAGGCGCGAGGAATCGATTCTTTCTATATCTATGCCGGCATGGTATGCGATACCTCCATGGATCAAGGCTTCCCATATCGATTTATAAGCGTCTTGCAGATCCATGTATTTGCCAACTACTGCTATCTTGACTTTACGATTGGGCTTTGTTATTGCCTGAACGACCGTTTGCCACTTGTTCAGCTCCGCGTGGCGGCTTTCCACATTCATTTTTCGTAGCAGGAATGTATCGAGCCTCTGGCCGTAATAGATGAGAGGTACTTCGTAAATTGTCGCTGCGTCGTAACCACTGATGACTCCTTCTTCTTCTACATTGGTGAAGAGCGAGATCTTGCGGCGTAGTTCATCGCTCAGGGGTTTTGACGAGCGAAGGATAAGTGCATCGGGCTGTATTCCTATTTCCTGCAATTCCTTGACGGCATGCTGTGTTGGTTTTGTCTTGATCTCGCCGCTGGAGACAGCTGGGACCAGGGTGACATGAATTGAAATTGCATTCTGTTTGCCTAATTCGTGAATGAGCTGTCGGCAGGCTTCAAGAAATGGCACCGATTCGATATCGCCCACCGTACCTCCAATCTCCACGATCGTCATGTCTACATCAGGATTGCTTGCAACGGCTAGTATGCGCTCTTTGATTTCGTCAGTGATATGTGGAACGACCTGTACTGTGCGGCCGAGATAGTCTCCGGCTCTCTCTTTTTCGATGACCTTTTTGTAGACTTGACCTGTTGTAATGGAGTTTGATCTGCTCAGCTTTGCAGTTGTGAATCTTCCATAATTGCCTAAGTCTAGATCGGTTTCAGCCCCATCATCAGTGACATAGACTTCGCCATGTTGATAAGGGCTCATTGTGCCGGCATCGACATTTAGGTAGGGGTCGATTTTAACCATCTGCACATTAAAACCGCGAGCTTCCATGAGAGCACCGATGGAAGACGCTGCAATCCCTTTTCCGAGGGATGAGCACACGCCTCCCGTTACGAATAATAGTTTTCTCATGGGTTTTTAGTATCCCAAATTGCGGGACTTGCTGTCAATCCTCCAGAAAAAAAGAATAGGAATAAGGACTAAGAATGGATCGATTAAGATTATCTTGCTGAACTATGGCTATGAATATTGGGTATTTCATCGATTTATGCGCGAAGCTTCTAATGATATAATAAAATCAGATGGATCAACAACAATTATTAGCGCGGGGCTTGGCTGCACTCGACTTCGATATTTCCAGTGGGGTTCTTGAAAAATTATTGCGTTATGTCGATGAACTGGAGCAATGGAATCCTGTTTATGGCTTCGTCAAGGCGAAAGGACAAGATTTGATTATTAAGCATGTCTTGGACAGCCTTGGTCCTTGGCGGATATTGGAGGATCTATTCAGTGAGATGGACAAGCAATTCTCCGATAATAATAAATTGCGCATCGCTGATATTGGGACAGGAGCGGGATTCCCAGGCATTCCACTAGCCATTGCGTTTCCTCAAAGATCCTTTCTTTTGATTGAAAGACTAGAGAAAAGAACCCGTTTTCTGGAGAACGTTATTTGTATATTAGGACTTGAAAATGTAGAAATTCATCAAAATACTGTAGAAGATGAAGACGAGAATTTGGAATGTGCCATATTCAGGGCATTGAGGCCATTCACTGACAAAAAATTATTTCGAACCATTTGGAAAAAGATTAAATTGGGCGGAGCCTTATGCGCCTATAAAGGGCGCATTATGCATGCAAAGCTAGAATTGACAGGACTCTTGGATGATCCTGTGCTTAGCAATATGGCAGCTCATGCCAAGATTACTCCAGTCTGGGTTCCATTCCTTGAAGAAGAGCGATGTCTAGTTATAGCGAGGAAAACCCTAAATATCTAAGGACGTTGTTGGAAGCGTGTACTTAATGCGCGTAGATGGGTTATGTAGGCGTATGCTGGGGTATGTGGGGACAGAGGTTTCAAAAGGATTAATAAGATCCATGGTAGGTTTATAAGAAATCTCTGAGGTCAAAAAGGGAATCGTGTCTAAAGATCCGCGATCTCTGTGTGATCTTTTTAGGGACGGAGGTTTGATAGATTAATTATCAGAAATATTCGAACGCCCTAAGGAGGGTGCTAAAGAAGGCAAGGCAGCTTTGACAGACAAAGAGCAACAGTCCATTCATGAATTTGAGGAATAATCCCAAAACTTTGCCTTTTCCATAATCACCTTGTTCGAGCGGATTGGAATGGATTCGTTTTCGAGAAGTGAACGCTTCATTTCAATTCCCCCTTGATATCCTGCAAGATTCCCATTTGATGCCACTATGCGATGGCAGGGAATTAGAAGGGGAAGTGGATTATGTGAGAGTGAGCTTGCTACGGCTCTAAAAGATAGCTGTCTTCCACAAGCCTTCGCGAGTTCCTTATAACTGCTTATATAACCAAAGGGGATGGTGGCTTCGGTCAAGAGCACCCTTTGTTGAAATTCGGGTAGTTTGAGATTAGAAAGAGAATGCTCAATGATCTGAAGGGGTACCTGTACTGGATGGCCTGAAAGCATCTTCAAAAGCAATTGCAAAATCTGTTCAATATGTTGAGGCAGCGGAACTTCTTTTCTCCATGGCTCCAATAGATTGAAATCAGTCTTAGCTTGAGCTATTCGAGAAACCCCATTTTTGGGAAGATAAATACAATGAATCATTGGAGTATCCGTATCATGCCAGATAAGCAGGATTTCTCCAAAAGAAGAAGGAATATTATAGTAGAAGGTTGGTAAGAATTGAGGTCTTAGCCAAAAACGCTTGTCCTGGCTTTTTATCATATTCTGAGTATTCATTATGAGAATCCCTCCCAGAAACACCTTTTCAAATTTTTCGAGCCCTAATTCCCAGATTGTCGACTCTTAAAGGCAATACTATCCATTTGTGAGTAGCGCTTTTTGCAATTTGTGTCTCAATCGTCTCATTCAGGATATCTGTAGTGCTTGATGCGACATCGGGGACAGAGGTTTCAAAGACTGCCATGATAGTAGGGCCAGAGCCTGAGATACAGACCATTTTTGCACCTTGTTCGAAGCATGCAGTTTCCACTATTTCGAAATCAGGAATAAGAGGTCGACGATATGGTTCGTGGATTCGATCCGAACATGCAAGGTTTAAAAGATCGAGATTCCCCTTAAGAAAAGCTAGAGCTACAAGCACTGCATGAGAAATACCGTGAACTGCATCTTGTCTTGAATAGGAATCCGGGAGAGCGTTTCGTGCGACGCTTGTTTCAAGAATAAAATCAGGAATGAAAGCCATGAACTGCCAATGCTCAGGGGCTGGATTCTGGCTGATCACTATACTCTTCTCGGTGAATGTTACAGCTGTAAACCCACCATAGATAGCCGGGGCAGCATTGTCTGCATGCCCTTCGATATCGGTTGCTGCTCTAAGAAGAAAACGCTGATTTTCTTCTTCGTGCAGAAAGCGTGTCAGACATGTCCGATCAACCTCTGTCCCCGTATAAGCTCTTAGGTTAAACTCCGTCTCCGTGTCACCGACCGCGTCGTCCATCATATCAACCTCTGTCCCCAGGCTGGTTACTGTACCAACTGCAGTATTAGCTAGATCTTTGAGACTCTTGGCTGTCTTTCCTGAAAGAAGCAATGCCGCAGCAGCACCAGCTACAGCAAGAGATGCACTTGAGCCAAGACCTCTTGCGGGAGGAATACTCGTAATGATTTCGGCCGAGATCTTGGGGACAGAGGTTTGCAATAGCTCACAGCTATGGCGCAAAGAGCGCAGGAAGAGGTTATCCTCATCAGCCCATTCCATGGGGCAGCCTTTTATCTGAGTTTTCTCAGCTGGTTCGAAACGCACGATATTCGAAAGAGACAACGCTATTCCAAGGCAATCGAAACCTGGGCCAAGATTTGCGCAGCTAGCAGGGACTTCGATTTCTATCATGAGAACCTCATATCGTTAATTTTCTGCAGGCATGTGAGTTAGCAGTCTTATGAGCAAAATCAACCAGAACTGATTCTAGGGCTGATTCCTCCACAATTATAGGATGATTTATTTTAGCGGTGACAAGATCAGCGATAGGTTTGGGGACAGAGATACCCGTAGCCTGCGAAAGCTCAAAGGCTCGGGAAAGATCGTTTTTGGAGATGGAGATCGGCGGATTTGGCAAACCACTCTGCAAAGCCGCACAGCAGGATGCTGGAAACTTGAAAGGACTCGCAGTTGCGGCGATTACGATAGGATTGACTACCTGAGTTTTCATGATTGTCCGATCCTTTTGGTGATTTTGAGAATTACTGAAAAGTTCGTGAGCAACCTTGCAAGCAACCGCAGTGTGAGGATCGATAAGCAAATTGTGAATTTCCCACATATGCCGAATGCTCTCGAGTGTCTGAAGATCATCGGCCCATCCAGCGCAAAAGTCAGATATATTAGCAGCAAATTGCTGTGGAATTAGGAAGAAGCCTTCGTTTTCGAGTTGTCGCATCAGCCTCGATACGAGCTCGGAGTTTTCGCAAAAAGCATGATAAAGGAGTCGCTCTAGATTGCTTGAGACGAGGATATCCATTGAAGGACTTATCGTTTTGTTGAATGATCTTCTTCTATCATAGATGCCCGTCGCAAAAAGATCATAGAGAATTCTATTCGAATTGGAAGCACAGACCAGCCTACGAATAGGAAGCCCCATTGCCTTGGCATATCTCTGTCTCTTATACACATCTGACGCTGCCGACGATCTACTCTGTGTAGATCTCGGTGGTCGCCGTATCATTAAAAAAAAAAACAAATAACAGCAATAACAACCAACAAGTGCCACATCACGCATATGAACAAATTA
>ERZ1026814.876-NODE-876-length-13724-cov-7.051997_pt1 | contig 13724 bp, 14 predicted proteins | sample MGYA00520871_ERZ1026814 | MGnify/ENA primary metagenome ERZ1026814 (study PRJEB33270, sample SAMEA104284478) | anaerobic digester metagenome | biome: Anaerobic digester microbiome; feature: mesophilic sludge digester; material: Anaerobic digester biomass | place... | reverse complement strand
CTTGCGGCCTGCACCAGGCTTCCGCTGGTACAGGCGACCCTCTTGGCGAACCGCTCGCGCCGGAATCAGCGGCTCCACTCTTTGCCAAAACGCATCCGAAACCTCCCAGGATCGCGCTCGTGCCATGCTCGCCCTCCTGGGCCAATCTAGGTTCGAGCACTCAAGAAGTCAATCTATTTACGGATACGCTCTTACTCGACGTTGACGAAAATCTCGAGCGCGCCGCAACCAGCGCCCACGAACGGCTCCAGCGCCTTGCCGAGCAATGCGCCGGCCAGATGGATCTTGACTCCCTTTTCCTCGATTGGCAACGCTTGCATGGCGTGCCCAGACTCAGCCGATGCAACACCGGGGACGGCTGGTCGGATCTGGCGCCCACCCAGGACGGGAAGATGCCGGTGACCGAGATCGCGCGCCGCCCAGGTGGGGGTTGGTCTTTCGAACCTCCTTCACGGCCCCACGTATAACCTCCACCTATGGAACTCGCAATCGAAACCCATGCCCTCACCCGAGCCTTCGGTACCACCATTGCCGTCAACGCCATCGACCTGGCCGTACCGCGTGGCAGCTTCTACGGTTTTCTCGGTCCCAACGCCGCCGGCAAGTCAACCACCATCAAATGCCTGACTGGCCTGTTGCGCCCGACGAGCGGCAGCATCCGCATCCTCGGCTTGGACCTGGCGACCAGCGAGCTGGAGATCAAGCGCCATCTGGGTGTCATCCCCGAGGAGCAGGCCCTGTTCGAGCGGCTCACCGCCAAGGAAACCCTGGCTTTCGTCGGACAGGTGCACGGAATCGACAAGAAGACCCTGGTCACCCGGATCGACGAGCTGCTCCAGTTGCTCGATCTCACGAACGCTTCGGGCAAGCTGGTGGCCGACTACTCCCACGGCATGCGCAAGAAACTCGCCCTCGCCGTGGCCCTGTTGCCAGCTCCCAAAATACTTTTCCTCGATGAGCCCTTCGAAGGGATCGACGCCGTGGCATCGCGGGAGATCAAGGAACTGCTGCATGGGTTCGTCACCCGCGGCGGAACGGTGTTCTTGACCTCGCACATCATCGAAATCGTCGAGCGGCTCGCCGATCATGTCGGCATCATTCACCAGGGGCGCCTGATCACCCAGGGCTCGCTGAGTGAACTGAAACAACGCTACTGGGCCGGCGCCACTTTGGAGGAAATCTTCATCTCCCAGGTCGGCGGTGTGGACGATACCAACGCGGTCTTGGAATGGCTGGCATGACGTGGCGCATCGTTCGTGCGTTGCAGTACCTGCAGTGGCGGCTGGCGATCAACAACGTGACGCACTCGCGCCAGCGCGGCGAGTTGGAAAACCTGTCCCGCCTCGCCGATTTCATTTTGCCCATTATTCTGGGTATCGTTCTCATTCCTCTCACCTTGGTCCTTACCGCCGGTGGTGGTATGGCCGGGTATTTTCTCGCCGATGCCACGCACGATCCGCGAACGATCGCGATGGTGCTCGGTTTCGGCCTGTGCCTACCCTGTGTTTGGGTCCTGTTCCGTCCTTTCAGGATGTTGGCTTCCCGCAAGGTGGAGCGCAACGATCTCGTCCGTCTGCTGCCCATCCCCCGGTGGCTATTGCACCATCTCGAACTGTTCCGCGCCCTGCATGAACCGGTGTTTCTCGCCTTTGTACCTGGTTTGCTGCTATTGCCTTTGGGAATCTTGGTCGGTGGCAAGGTGCTGTTGGCCTTCGCCGCGCTTGCTGCTGGCCTTCTGATCATCGCTTTTCTCGCCTGCACCGCCACCTTGATTGCCCTTGCCGTCCAGCTTCTGCTGCGCAACCGCAAGCGGGGTGAGGTCGCCGGATTGGCCTTTTTCCTGATCGCGTCGATTGTGGGATTGCTCCCCCAGTTCTTTGCCCATAACCATGAGCCACGGCGTTCTGGCGCGTCTTCCTCCGAGATCGAACGCCCGATGTCCCAAGAGCAGCCCGACAGATCCCTCGGAGATCTCGAACTACCCAGGGCCGTGCGAGCGCTGCCGCCATTTTTGTACGGCGATGTGTTGGGCAGGGGGGCGACCGGTGATTGGCCAGGAGCCGGCCTCGCATTTTGTGGACTTTTCGCACAATGTGCCGTGATTTACTCAGTGTCGATTCCGATCTATCGCCGTCTCACGGTAACTCCGGCGGTCTCGTCATCGACCAGGAAAGACGAGGTCATCACCGATGCCACCGGCGCGATCCCCTTCGTTCCCGGTGCCATCGCAGCCGTGGCCTTGACCAGTTTTCGCGTCTTGATCCGGACTGTTCGCGGCAAAGTCGCCGTGGCCATGCCCATCATGATTGCCGTGGTCATTTCCTCCGCGGCGCGGCAGGTTGGCGCCGACGGCATCGGATTCGTGGCCAACCCCCTGGTAGTTGGCGCCTTCACCGTATTGGTGAGTATGGCCCATCTCGGCGCCTTCACCACCAATCAATTCGCCGTCATGGGTCAGGGTTTGATTCTGGAGTTTCTCCAACCCATCGCGCCGCGCACGCTGCTGCGTGGCCGTTTTCTCGCGGCAACGGCCATGTTCGTCGTTGGCGTGACCCCGGGATTGCTCGCTCTGTTCGTTCTCCTACCGCACAGCACCCTTTCGCTGTTACCCACCTTGTTCTTCGCCGCCTTGTCGGTCAACTTCCTGGCCTTTCCCGTGGCCGCCCTGCTCGCCATGGTTTTCCCCAAACTCGCCGACCTCTCGTCGGTGGGCCGGGGGTCTCAACCCCACGCGGCTGCCGGCATGCTGCAACTCCTCGGAGTCATGCCCGCCGCGCTTCCTTCCGCCGCGCTGATTGCCCTGGCCCTGCTCGTCTTTCACAGCCAATTGCTCGCCGCGATATTGACCGCAGGTTGGACTTTGGCGGCTTTTTGTATCGCTCTCGGGGCCATGCGCCTCCTCGAACCCGTCTTGCTCAAACGGCGCGAGAATCTCGCCCTGGTCGCCGTCGGGAAATAGGAAGGCATTCTTTCGAGGCGATCTGTTCTCAACCCCTGTCTGCCACACCGAAAGCCACGCGAAAGCCCCCTCCCCCACCCCTGGTTTCCTTGACCACCCGACCAGGGACTGTCGAGCGGCCCTCCGGCGTCCCGGGAGCCTGATTCGGCAGGCTCTCCACCTCGACCAGCAGGAGGCCGGCGACGGCTTCCCGATCCTCGAGAAGCGCGAGCTCTGGTGGATCCCCGACCTGGGAAGGCCGAGGCGGTCTGGGGCTCCCACGTCCGGCTCTCGGACCGCTTCTTCCGGGAGGCGACCGAGGCGCCCGTCCCGCTCGACCTCCGAGTCCTCCGCGCCCTACGCTCGCCGTTCGAGATCGACATCTACATCTGGCTAACCTGGCGGTTCTTCCGGCTCCGGCAGCCGGTGACGATCCCGTAGGCCTCGCTTGCACTGCAGTTCGGGTCCGGGTACGTGAGCCCGCAGTACTCCAAGAGCCGGTTCCTGAGCTATCTGCAGAGCGTGGTCCACTCCTACCCGGAGATGAGGCTCGAGAGCACCGCCGCGGGCTTCGTACTCAAACCGTAACCGACCCATGTGACGAGGCGGGCGGGAGCGAAAGCCTCAGACTCCAGCGGCGGTTGGAGGCCCGGGGGGACCGGTCTGCGCCTGTACTTGAGCCAAGGTTGACTGCCGAGCGAATGTTCCGTTTTATCGGCTACAATACCTATTAGGCGACATATTGGAACATGGCATCACATCCTGAATCCGCCCTGCAGCTAGCCCGAGAGAAGGGGATTATCCGCCCGAGAGACTTGGCGGCGCGAGGCATCCCGCGGGTGACCCTGACGCGGCTAGTGCACAGCGGTCGACTCGAGAGGATCGGACGCGGTCTCTACGCCCTGCCGAACCGGGATGTGACCGAGCACCAGGGCCTGGTCGAGACGGCGAAGCGGATTCCGCACGGTGTCATCTGCCTCCTCTCGGCGCTCCGCTTTCATGGCCTGACCACCCAGGACCCTTTCGAGGTCTGGATGGCGATCGACCGCAAGTCGCGGCGACCCCGGCAGGATTACCCACCACTTCGTGTCGTTCGGTTCTCTGCTAGAGCCCTCGTCGAGGGAGTCGTGGAGCACCGGATCGAGGGCGTCAGGGTGCGGATCACCTCTCCGGCACGAACGGTCGTCGATTGTTTTCGCTACCGTTCGAAGGTCGGCTTGGACGTTGCGATCGAGGCGCTGCGCGACTACCGCCGTGGCGCGGCTGGTACCGTGGACGAGCTCTGGAAGGCGGCGGAAGTCGCGCGCGTCCGGAGCGTGATCCGGCCCTACCTGGAGGCCCTCGCGTGACCGCTTCTCCCAACGTCGCCGCGTCGGTCAAGCAGCGACTTCTCAATCTGGCGAAAAAGCGAGGCGTCGAGTTCAATCGACTGCTCACCAGGTACGGCATCGAGCGGCTGCTCTACCGACTCTCGAGAACATGCCACGAGCGGCAGTTCGTGCTCAAGGGAGCGATTCTCTTCCAGATCTGGCGCCCCGAACCGCATCGCCCGACGAAGGACGTGGACCTGCTCGGGAGCGGCACGCCGGACGAGACTTCGCTCGCGAAGATCTTCGCCGAGATCTGCGCCGTGGACGTCGAAGACGATGGCGTGGACTTCGCCGCCGACAGCGTGCGGACCGAACCCATTCGCGAAGGAAACTCCTACCTGGGAGTCCGGATCAAGCTCATGGGACGGATCGGCGTGGCCCGGATTCCCATCCAGGTCGACGTCGGTTTCGGCGATTCGGTGGTGCCCGCGCCCCAGACCGCCGAGCTCCCGGCTCTTCTCGGCCACGCGCCGCCGCGGCTTCGTGCCTACTGCCGCGAGACTGTCGTCGCCGAGAAGCTTCATGCCATCGTCGATCTCGGCTTCACGAACACTCGGATGAAAGACTACTTCGATCTCTGGTTCCTGTCGGTCAACTTCGCATTTGACAGCGTCACGCTCGCCGAAGCGATCGCGGCGACTTTCGATCGGCGCTCGACGACCATTCCCGACGCCTTGCCGACCGGGCTGACCGATGAGTTCGCCAACGACTCGACGAAGCGGGCCCAGTGGCTTGGCTTTCTCCACCGTGCGGGACTGCAGACTGAGGAGATCGACCTCGAAAAGGCGGTGAGCGTGATTGGTGCCTTTCTCGTTCCGCCACTGGCGATGGCGCGGACTCGGGACCTCCGGAAGCTGTCATGGCCGCCGGGTGGGCCATGGCAGACCGTTCCGGAGCCCGCGCAGTAAGGCGGTCACTTCCCTTGGTGGAAGCGGGGAAACGACCCGTACAAGTGGCGTGGGAGCCTCTCGATCGCGAGGAGAAGCAGCTCGAACAGCTCGCAGCCCAGGCGAATGAAGTGCGGGCCCGAATCCGGATGTTGCGCGATGAGATCTCCACGCAGGCAGCCATACTTGAAGAGAGCCGGCCGGCGGGCGCCGGCTTCCGGGTCGCCGAGAAGCGGGAGCTATGGTGGAATCCCCGGCCCGGGAAGGGCGAGGTGGTCTGGGGCTCCCACGTCCGGCTCTCGAACCGCTTTTTCCGGGAAGCGACCGAGGCGCCCGTTCCGTTCGACCTTCGGGTCCTGCGTGCCTTGCGTTCGCCGTTCGAAATCGACATCTACGTCTGGCCGACCTAGCGGTTCTTCCGGCTCCGGCGGTCTTGCTCGACCTGGGAGCTCGCTACCCAGGCAACGTGCTGGCGCCACTCCGCGATGTGGTCCGCCGGGATCACAGGTCGGGCTCCACGTCCGCGTTGACGCGGAGCTTCCGGCGCTCGTCCCGGGGAGCTTCGCTCAACTCGGCTTCGGGGATCAGGGAAGCGGTCTCGCTCGCACGGCGCGCGACGAACGCGGCGAGCGGCTCGGTCCGCGATCTCTGGCCGACGCGCTCGAGCAGATAGCCTAGGCGCTGCGCCCAGGGGATCGGCGAGAGCGGGCCCAGCTCGGCGAGCCCGGTCGCATCTGACCAGCCGCAGCGAAGGCGGGTCGAGGATTCGCGACATACCGGCCCTGGATAGTCGACAAGAGAGAGAGCTACCATCATGATGAGGCGAAAGGACTGCATTCGGATGCCGGCGTTCGTGGTGTTGTCGCTTTGCATGTCGCTGTCGACGGCGGGGTGGGCTGGCCACCCCCCCGCCTTCGTTTTCACCCGCGAGGCGGTGGCGAAGAAGGCCCTCGGGAGCACGCAAGGCATCGCCATGGACGAGCAACGCTGGCTGGCCCGAAAAGCCGCCGCCGCGTGGGTGCTGGAACCGGATCTCCGGCGCGTCTCGCTCGTGGTGCTCGGCGCCGGCTCCGAGACCGTGTCGCAGGCGCCCACGGCCTTCTGGCCGCTCCCGCCAGGCGTCAAGCTCGAGCCGCCGCGCACCGGCTTTCTCGGTCTCGCGCCGTGGGGCGAAACCGGGACGTGGCTGGTGGACGGCGAAAACCAAACGCTCTGGCGGCTCGCCAGCGGCGCCTGGGAGGGTCCGTGGCCACTGCCCGATCCGGTCGCCGACGCGGTGGCGCTCGGGGCCGAGGAGGTGGTGCTGCAAACGCCAACCCATCCGAGCTGGGCGCTGGCGCGGGTCGGTCGCGGAGGCGTGGTCGCACAGCGCTTCGGAGGACGCCTGCTGGCCCCGCTGCCGCTGCTCGACCGCTTCGAGAACACGTGGCGGCTCGCGATCTCGGAGGACGGCAAGAAGCTGTTCTTGGCCCACACGTTCCGGCCGCTGCTGCGGGCCTACACGCTGCCGCGCTGCGAGCTGCTCGTGGAGACCGAGCTGACGAGCCCCGAGGCGAGCCGGCTGGCTGGCCTACGAGAGCAGACGATCGAGTCGATCAAGGTCAACCCCGAGACCGGGTGCGTCTCCTGCCGGCTGGTGCGCTTCGCTTCGGCTCTGGAGGTCAGCGCCGAAAGGGAGCTCCTGGTCCACCTCGGCCGCGCTCCCGGGATCGAGCGGCTGGACGGAGCGGGGCGCTGGCTCGATACGGTGCCGGTGGTGCTCCCCCGTGGCCAGACGGAGTGGGTTGCAGCCGGGATGGCGGTACGGGGCGGGTTCCTTCTGGCCCGTGAAGCGGAAGGAGTCGTCGGCTACCGCCTGCGGGAAACCGCTAAACCCCTCGTCATCCGGGTCGTGGATGAGGACGGAAAGCCCATCGAGCGGGCGACGGTGGCGATCGAGCTGGCTGGCGGCTTGCGCCATGACTTGGAAACCGACGCCGCTGGGACGGTGTCAATCACGCAGCCCCCGCCGGAGATCGAGGTCACCGTACGGGTTCGTGCTCCCGGCTTCCGGCGCTTCGAGCGGTTCGGGCTGGCGCGCGAGGTGCTTGGAGAGGCACTGACGTTGGTACGAGCCGACACGCTGTGCGTGGCGGTGACGGCGCGGTCGTCGCGGCAACCGGTCGCACGTTTCGAGCTCAGCATCGCCCTGCGTACCGAAGGGCCCGACACCGTGGGACTCGAGCGCGGCGGCGAGATTGCAATCGAGGATCCGGAAGGGACGGGTTGCCTCGAAGCCCCGTGGGACTACCCGGTGGTCCTCACGGTGCGGGCCGAGGGCTTCGCCAGCCAGGACGTGAAAATCCTCGAATACCCCGACGAGCCGGTGCCCGTCGAGCTCGAGCCCGCCGCGGTGCTGCGCGTCACGGTGTCGGACGCACAGGGCCGGCCGGTGCGGGACGCTGTCGTCGCGCTGCGCTCGGGAGCTGCGACTACGAGCCCGGGCTGGGTGGTGGGAACGGACAGCACCGCTTCGACCGACGAGACGGGCATGGCGTTGCTGGCCCGGCTGGCACCCGGGAGATATCGGGCGTTGGTGCGGCGCGAGGGGTTTTTGGAGTGGGTAAGCGACTGGACCCTCGAGGCGGGAGCATGCACCAAGAAGGTCGTGCTCGACCGGGGCGCGAGGGTCGTGGCGCGCGTGACCGACCGCCACAGCGGTGCTGGCGTCGCCGAGGCGCGCATCGAGCTCGGGGGTCACAGTCAGATCAGCCGCCGCCTGGGCTGCTCGACCTCCCACGACGGCAGGTGCGAGATCAGCGGCGTGCCGGCGGGCACCTTGCTCGCGACCGCAACCGCCTCCGGTCGCGCACGCACGACCCAGCAGGTCGTCGTCCCCCCCGACCGGCGCGAGGTGAACGTCGAGATCCGCATGGTCTCCGGCATCCGCGTGCACGGCCGGGTGGCCGGCACCGAAATGTACGAAATCCCGCTGGGGGTACGCATCGGCACCCCGGGGTTCGAGGTGCGGGAGGGACCCGTGGGCCCAGACGGGAGGTACGCCATCGATGACGTGCCCGCGGGCCGGTGCAGTGTCTGGGTGCGCGAGACGCCGGCCGGCGGGGCGCTGCTTCACCTCATCACCACCCTCACCGAAGACCGTGACGCTCAGGAGCTGGACCTCGACCTTCCAGTCCCCCGGGCGTTGGTGGGTTGGGTGCGGGAGGGAGGGGCCCCGTGCTTTCCTTGCCGTGCCGTCGTGGAGCTGCAGGGGGTCGATCTCAACCGCCCCCGGTCCGAAAGGCGCACCGACCCGAGCGGCCGGTTCGAGGTTCGAATGCCTGTATCCGGGCAGTATCGGGTGCAGATCTGGAACCGGGACGGCTCGCTCGGACTCGACGAGACCGTGGGGCTCACCATGAGCACCGAGCGCACGTTCGAGCTGGGAGGGGGCGGGGTCGAAGGGCGGGTGGTGGACGACGATGGGACGCCGGTAGCCTCCGCCAGCGTCAGCGTCTCCCGCGCCACGGACGGGAGCGTGCTGCGCCAGCTCACCAGTGGTTTGGGCGGCGCGTTTCGCTTCGATCGGCTACCCGCGGGCTTGGTGCGCGTCTCGGCAGTCGAGGAGGGTACGTGGGCGCACGCCGACGTTGCGGTGGAAACCGGCGAAACGGCGCGCGTGGAGCTGGTGCTCGAGCGCCGGCAGGGACTGCGGCTTCGCCTGCGCGATGGCGCGACAGCGGTTCCCCTCCGCGCCGCCGCGATCGGCGTGCAGGCTCGTTCAGGCGCGTTTTCCGTGCATCATCAGGCGGGAAACCCGGATGGGGTTTTCCGTTTGCCGGTCGAGCCCGGCGACGTCGCAGCCGTTGTGATCGGAGCCCCGGGGTACGCTGTTGCGACGGTGCGGGGACCGCTCGGCACACCCTTGATCGAGGTGGCGCTATCGCGAAGCCATCGCTCGTTCAACCTCGACGTGCGACCCGAGGCGGGGACCCCCTGCACCGTGACGTTGCTGGATGCCTCGGGCATGCCCGTTGCGCTGTCGGTCGAGATGCCTCCCGGCCCGGCCCCGCTGCACTCCCGGACGGTGCTGTTCAACTTCCTTCCGATTGGCAGCTACGAGCTGGTCGTGGGGATGTGCGAAGGCAAGGTATTCCGCCGAACGCTGGCGCTGGTGCCCGGCTCGATACCCCTCATCGTGCTGCCATAGGCGCGCCCGGGTAGACTCCCGTTCCGCAGCCAGCCCGGCGCGGGCTGTGATCATGCCCCCGAGCTAGCGTTCCAAGCTCTTCCCTCCACCCTCGGCTGGCCTCGGAGCGTGTTCCTCGTGCTCGGACGATGGCGTGGCAACCGGAGTTTTGGGCTTCGTAGTCTCTGGCGGTTGCTGGCCACCCTTCACGAGCGCCGCATACGCCGCACACGGGTCGTCGAGAGGCACGGCGTGCTCGGGAAGCGCCCACCGCGAAAAGCGGCGGTCCTCGCTGAGCAACCAGGCATGCTCCTCGCCCAGGCTCACCAGGTACATCCCCTTCGGGATCTGCGCCACGGCGACCACGCTCTCCAAGGTCATGTCCCAGAGGTCCAATCGGTCTCCCTCGGGGAGCTTCGGGTCCCGCACCGTGACGGCCAGCAGGCGCCGATTGGTCGCCACGCTGGTCGACGCGAAGTTGAACCCTTCGCGCCGAGTGCTGGCCCTCGACTGCGCCCGAACCTCTTCGGGCACATCCTTGAGGACCTCCTCGAAGAACTTCCGGAGCTCCTCGCCCGTCGCTCGCCGTCCCTTCACAGCCAGGCAGTCTGGGGGCACGACCTCTCGGAGCGGCAGGCCACGCTGCGGGGGTCGCCACAGCTCGTACATCGAGTGGGGGAGAAACCACACCTCCTTGCCGCTGGCGAAGAGCCGGCCGCTGAAGGCACCATACAGATCGGTCAGGTCGGGGTTGTCGACCCGCTGCCGGAGGTGCCGTAGCAGGTCGAACCTCCTCACCACCCTTCCGTCGTCATCCATCTCGATGAATGCAAAGCCATCCTTGGCAGGGAGATGCTCGTTGACCACCAGCAGCCAGCCGTCCGCCGACGGCGCGACGGTCATCAGCACGCCGGGTATGCCGAACTCCTTGAGCACCTTGCACCGTCCGAGCTCGAGCACGGCCCCGCGCTCGTCGCCCGTGGTGCTCGCTGCCGGAGGGTCGAAGAAACGCAGGAAGGCCCGATCGCCCCGTACCGTGACCTGAGATGGCGAGACTCCAAGGCGGGGATCGCTCGCCACACACTCCGTGAGCAGCGCACCGTCTTCTTTCCAGACACTGATACGACCGGTGTCCCAGTCCCACGCGGCAACCCTGCCCTGGGCGTCGGCGCCGACGGCACGGAGGTTTACCACCTGAACGGACTCGAGGTTCGTCTCGGCAGCCCCTTCTGGTGCGGCACCGAGAGTGACGGGATTCAGCAAGGCCAGGAGGAGTAGACCGCGAAGAACCGGTTCTCCCATCTCAGTACCTCCACGTTCCGACCGCGCTAGGCGGCGTCTCGGGTGGTGGGACCTTTCGGGCCCACCACCCAGCGACCTCTTTTGACCGTCAGACACAGATCTCCTCGGTGCGAACGTTGCCAAGGCAGTCCCAGGTTCGAATGAAGCAGTTACTTCCCTCGATTTGGTAGTACGCGCTATCGCAGTATACGCACCCACAACAAGCTGGCCTGCACGCTTCACTGCGCCCGACAGTACCTACCAGAGAGACCACGACCACCACCACCACAACCAACAGGAATACTAGCCTCTTTGCCATCATCTCCTCCCTCACCTATCCGAATGCCTCGCAGTGGACTTCAGGGATCATTCCTTCAGTCGGCGGAATTACACGAAGTCGATTTGCGGCGGAGGCAGCCTCGGTGCCAACGCCCTCCTTCTCGAGAAGTCCAGTCTGGACCTTGATCTCATGCCAGCGTGGTGAGCCCCGTGGCCTGAGAGTCTCATAAGGCCCTTCCAGCGATCGGGAGCCAGGCCACTCGTCCCCGTGAGAAGCTCCAAATGCCGCCGACCCCAGCCGCGACCTGGGTGGGACATGGCCCCGGGATTGGAAACGACTGCACCAGTCGCGGAGGGGTGAACTCCCAGGCATCCACCCGACAACCCCGGTCCTCAGCGGCTAGATTTTCCACGACCAAGACAAAGACGTGGTTTCTGACTGCCGTCACTCGCCTTACAGCCGAAATGCTGAACGTGCCACTTCTCGGACCCGACCCTGGAGAACGGAGCTCGTCCACCCAGGACGCCCGTGCGGAGAGGTCGACCTGGCATTGCGACCCGAACAAGTCCGCCGGGACCGCCACGGCATCCCCACCCTCCACACCGATGCGCCAGAAGCTGTAGTGACCTGCCGGGATTGCCCAGAGCTCATCACCCACCCCGAAGGCGCGAGGAAACCACAGGTACTGCAGTGGCCCCGCGGCAACGGCCGCCTCACGCCATTTCGATGGCAAGCGAACCGAGCCCTGGTACCTCCCCTGTTCGTCGAGCCCCATGACAACCGGCTCGTCGGACGCGTGACCCAACGTCTGCACCAGAAACCCCGTCGTGCCCGGGTACAGCCAACAGGGCCATGGGTCGAGCCCGAAGGTCCCACGGATCGAACCAGTCTCGACGTCCAGGACCGCGCAGCGCTGAGGTGGTCCGGTTCTGGTTCCCATGCACGCCAGGAAGGTTGAACCGCGCCCCACAAGCGCCGACGGCAGGTCACCCTCGCGAGTGCCCGGCAAGCTCACACAACGCTGGAACACACCCTCCTGCGTCCACCAGCAGACTCGCCGACCCTCCGCCAGGAGCATCGCCACGGCCCGCTCGTTGCTGTCGATCAGGGTTCCCCGCGGGGTTGCCGTGTCAACCAGCCGCTGCCCATCCACAGAAGGCGCTGCTCCGACCAGCCTGGCAATGAGCAGTGCACACAAAACACCAATCCGGACTTTTGCTAGCCTCATGAGTCCTATCTTATGGGAGGGCGGTGGCGTGTCAATACTCGCGCCGTGCCCGGTGCACACAACCGGGCGACTTCGTCATCCAGATCACGATTCCGACTTGAAATAGCGCATCTGGGTGATGCCAAGCAAACGATCGTGTGCCAGCAGGCCTGCGTCAGGCACACCGATGATCTCCCCGGTATACCCGTCCAGCTGGCTCGCCGGCTCCTCCTTCGACCGTCCCTCGAGCACCCCGTAGGTGCTCGTCTTCGGGCTTGCCAGACACCAGACGCGCCAGCGCGGTGTGCCACCGTCGAGCAGCGGCCACCGCGATTCGTCACCGCCGATCACCGGGGCCACCAGGACCCTGGAGGCGATCGTCTCATGACAGGCGTGAGCCCCTTGGCCAGGGCCTCGAGCCGGTCCCACAGCCCCGCGGTGGTCACCTCGAACCCGACGCGCGCCATCATCCGACGAGGGCAACGATTCCGTGGCACTGCTGCCTGCCCCGCTGAGACACGATGCTGGCGCCGCCTTATCCGGCAGGCCTGCCGGCCTGGGCTCCGTCAGGCGTTCGTGGTGGTTCTCCTCATCGCAAGGGCCACCGACCGCCCCGACACACCCCACCTGCGACCCGATCGGCTCGGCAGCTTCCCTCGATCACGCTCCACCCAGGGTACAATCGACCTCAGGTGCGAGAGGATATTTCTATCCATTCATCATCGGCCTCGTGCTCGCCTCGGCCTTCCCGGCGATCGTGGTCTACGCGCAGGACACGCTCGTCCACCGGCCCGGAAGGCCGAGGCGAGCGCCCCCGGCCGCGGTTTCCCGCCGCTGCTGGTGCGGGGTACACTGCGCTTCCAATCGCTTTTCGAAAGAGGTGTCCCATGATCCGAACCACGGCTCTGTTCGCCGTCGTCTTCGCTCTCCTGGCCGCGCCCGGTCCGCTCGCCGGCCAGATGCCCCCTCCCACCCTCACCGTCGGCGGCCAAACGGCGACGTTCGCTGAGCCGCTCGGGCTTTTCGACGCCAAGACCGCGCGGATGTCGGTCCTCTTCCCGCGGGTGCCGCTCGCCCCGGAGGCCGAAGCCGCGGCCCGCGCCAGCGGCTCCTGGGAACAGGTGGCGGGCACGGTCACCCCGGCCGTGATCGCCGATTTCGACTACACCCCCGGCTCGACCTCGGGCCTCGTCGGCGATCTGAAGGGCTGCCGGCTCAAGGCGGTCGGCTTCGCCTCGGCCTGGAGCCTCGAGGGCGACGCGGCGCACTGCCACGTGGTGTCGATCGGCGGGCTGCTGCGCCCGAACGGCGGGATCGCCGGCCTGCTCGAAGGGAAAGGCTCCGGCTACTCGCTCCGCCTGCCGTTCGCGATCGCGCTGCTCACGGCGCCCGCTGAAGCGGCCGCGAGCCCGGGCGCGCCGGCGGCACCCGACACGCCGCTCGGCACGGTGCGCGCCACCGCCACCTACAAGGGGCAGACCCTGTCTCTTATACACATCTCCGAGCCCACGAGACCGTACTAGATATCGTATGCCGTCATCTGCTTGAAAAAAAAAAACTATATCGTCTTCCAACACGATTACATTCCTATCC
>ERZ1026814.875-NODE-875-length-13727-cov-9.456471_pt1 | contig 13727 bp, 8 predicted proteins | sample MGYA00520871_ERZ1026814 | MGnify/ENA primary metagenome ERZ1026814 (study PRJEB33270, sample SAMEA104284478) | anaerobic digester metagenome | biome: Anaerobic digester microbiome; feature: mesophilic sludge digester; material: Anaerobic digester biomass | place... | reverse complement strand
CAATTGACCATTGCAGAGTCGAGAAATTCAGAAAGTCGTTGTTATAAAAGAATGGTGATGTATATCTCGATGATAAAACATGTGAATTGGAATCCCCAACAAATCTTACCAGATTATTAAAAAACCTAAACTGACCTCCTTGTAAAGATGAGTTAGAATTCTCAATTAGTAAAACTGAACCTCCGTAGTTGTTCTCTATGATGTTGTTATACATATAGGTCATGGTGGCGTTTGCCATGGTGTTTTTAACCTGAACACAGCCATACATATAGTTATCTGATACATAGTTCGTTCCATAACCTTCAGAACCTAGTATTAGTGGAGCATTATGAGGATTAATATTTAAGGGTTTTATCAGTTTATTTCTTCTGGCATATACCGTATCTGCGGCTGTTGATGAATAGCAACCCCACCCCTCCATACCATTAATACTGATGTTACCATAACTTGATACATTAGAAGTTGTGGGTCTTAGTATCTCTGACTTCTCAGCCCCTGCGCCAAAATCATATATAGCGCCAAAATCATATAGAACATTGTTTAAGAATAAAGCATCTGTATACTCGAAATTATAAACAAAAAAGGGATTCCCAGTAAAATAGCACTTTGCAATTGTGAGGAGGTAATTGTCACCTGTATCCGATGGACTTGTTGCTCCAATAGTTATTGCTGTAGCAAAACCAAAAGGGGCAGGATAAGTGTCATTGTAGGATAGAAATCTACAATTGTAGATAGGTAAGTCCATGCTTAGGTTGCCGGTTCCCAATGCTACATAATTGTTTTCGAACAGACAATTTCGGACCGCCAGAATTCCATTCTGAAATGCAATTGCAGCCAATGACCAATCCCCTGGAATATAATCACAAAAAAAGGTATTCCTAAATTCACAAAACTCGAAAGTTGAAATGGGAGCGTTAGGATACATATATATCCCTCCCCAGCGGTAGTCAGTATCCGTTTGATACTTGTCAAAGGTGATCGGATTATCAGATGTTCCAACAGCATTGATCGCGCCATTGACGATGATCATCTTTGCCAGGGGCTGGTTATTACCACTCCACATAAAGTTGTAGATATTGCTTTTATCTGCACCAGTGCAGCGTATCTGAGTGCCAGGTAGAATGGTCAGCGTAACTCTCGCATCCACATACAGGAATGATGTTATGATATATGGATTGTTGTCAGGAGACCAAGTAGTATTTTGAGTAATATGCCCACCAACATCTATACATAGTAGTGTAGACACTATTGAAGTTAGGACCAAGATAAATAGAATTCGTTTCATATCATATTCTCAATACCCGGGCTTTAGCTTCAAGCCAAAGCCCTGATTACTGGATTCTATTTCATTAACATCATTTTATGAATTCGATGTTTATTCCCTTGTTCTATCCTTGCAAAGTATAGGCCGGAACTAACTGTTCTGCCGCTTGAATCAGTTCCATTCCACATAACAGCATATCTTCCAGCAACTACTTGCTCGTTTAGTATTTGTTTTACTCTTTGTCCTTTGATATTGTAGATAGTCACGGTCACCCTCCCCTCACTCGGCACAGAGAATCTGATGGTTGTATCAGGATTGAACGGATTAGGGTAATTAGTAAGACCGAAATCTGCGGGTTCAGGTGACTGCGTATTATCATCATTAGCGACATTAGTTCGCACAAGCGGGATGTTTAATATGATGTCCTCACCCTGAGCAACTTGGACATTGGGAATAATCAAGTCCTGATAATCCCACCGGCTTGCTCTAACTGTATAATTCCCAGATCCGGAGGGATACTGGAAACAGCCAAGGGTATCGCTAAACTCAGGGAGTTTCCCAAATATCTCGATCTTCACGCAATCAACAGGTAATCCCGATACGGAATCATAGACATATCCGTTTATCCCGCCGATATAGAAAGAATTGTATTCATAGGCACCAATGTCAACTGAACGCGGACCACCAGTAGCACCTGGGGCAATGCGTTTGTGATACCTGATATCAAAATCAGGTAGATCGGGTCGGTATGCTCCTGCATCAATGCAGGGAGAATTGGCTGATAGACTGTAATCCCCATTCAAGGTATCCGCAAACATGGGATCGGCTACAATATTGCCCCCCCCATCGATTATGTCCCAGGGATATATTAATGGCATCGAGAGACAATTGTTGATTAGAAGGGGGTGATGCTCCTGAGATATGCCTCCTGAAGACCAAAAAGTACATTCAATTATATTGTTTGTAAATATCTCATCACACTCGCCAATTGACCATTGCAGAGTCGAGAAATTCAGAAAGTCGTTGTTATAAAAGAATGGTGATGTATATCTCGATGATAAAACATGTGAATTGGAATCCCCAACAAATCTTACCAGATTATTAAAAAACCTGATCTGTCCACCCTGATACTCAGGATTAAAATTCTCGAATTTCAATAGCGATCCTGGATAGTTGTTCTCTATGGTGTTATTGTATATATACGATGTAGTAGCATTTGACATCATAGTATTAACCTGAACACAGCCATACATATAGTTATCTGATACATAGTTCGTTCCATAACCTTCAGAACCTAGTATTAGTGGAGAATTACCTGGATTCACATTCTCAGGCTTAATCAATTTATTCCTGCGAGAATACACTGTATCGGTTACAGCATATGATGAGCATCCCCAACCGCCTTTACCGTTGTTCAGTACATTTCCATAACTACTAACTGAGCCAAATTCAGACCTATATTCTTCTTGCTGCTCACTTCTACCGATAAAATTGTTGGCAACATTATTAAGGTACAAAATATCCATATAATATCCAACTGGTCCCAATCCCGCAGTTCCCGTAAAGTAGCATTTGGCTATTGTCACTTTATAATGAGTCTCAGGTTCTGGTTCAGGTGCAGCACTGAATCCTATAAAACCAGTCATACCGAATGGATTGGGATATGTATCATCTATGGATATAAATCTGCAATCATATAGCAGGATATCATCTTGCAAAAAACCAGTGCGTATGGCATTTAGGTTATTCTCGAATGTACAGCTCCGGACATTGATAACCCCGTTATCAAAATCAATCGCAGCCAAGGACCATTCACCAGGAATATAATCACAGAAAAAGGCATTCCTGAATTCACAAAACTCGAAGGTTGATATAGGCGCATTGGGACCTATGTAAATACTCCCCCATCTGTATTCATGATCTGGCTGATACTTATCAAAAGTGATCGGATTATCAGATGTTCCAACAGCATTGATCGCGCCATTGACGATGATCATCTTTGAGACGGGCTGGTTATTACCACTCCACATAAAGTTGTAGATATTGCTTTTATCTGCACCAGTGCAGCGTATCTGAGTGCCAGGTAGGATGGTCAGCGTAACTCTCGCATCCACATACAGGAATGATGTTATGATATATGGATTGTTGTCAGGAGACCATGTAGTATTTTGAGTGATGTGCCCACCAACATCAATACATAGTAGTGTAGACACTATTGAAGTTAGGACCAAGATAAATAGAATTCGTTTCATATCATATTCTCAATACCCGGGCTTTAGCTTCACACCAAAGCCCGGATTACCTGATTCTATTTCATTAACATCATTTTATGAATTAGATGTTTATTCCCTTGCTCTATTCTTGCAAAGTATAGGCCGGAACTAACTGTTCTGCCGTGTGAATCCGTTCCATTCCACATAACAGCATATCTTCCAGCAACTACTTGCTCGTTTAGTATTTGTTTTACTCTTTGTCCTTTGATATTGTAGATAGTCACAGCTTGATCAAACACTAGGCATCTCCTTCACTTTAATTATGTTAAAGAAAGAAATTTTAAGCTATACAATACGAAAACAAAGGTCTATGCTACCCAAAATCAGTCAATTGTTTTATTCACAGTAACTACTCCTGCATCCTAACTCAACAATCTATATGTAGTAGTTAAGACGATGTCTAACTATCGCTATTGTTAGTTACAGAGAAATTATTATCAAGTACCGTATCTTTGGCTAATTTATTTAATTCTTGACTTCTTTATAATAGGGACTTAGGTTTATAAAGAGCTCTTTTAGCTCCTCACCATCCTCAAAGTTCTTGAAGATATGCTCAAGTAACTCTTCCTGCCTTGCCTGACCCAGAGTTAATCGGTACAAGGATAGTATCTTGATTAGTCTTTCATAGTTTCCAATATCCTTACTTAGCGGATAGGATGGGACAATGCGTTCTATCTTTATACTAGTTGCATCTGGTAAACACCAGAAGGGTACTAATTCAGAATATTTAGAGTTATAATCAAGCTTAGCTCTATCAAACATCTCTGTCCATACATCAGTTTTGAATGTTATCATTCCCGCATATTTAGCTGCAATGTTCTTTCTTATTGCCAGACATTTGAATCTGTCAATTCTACCTTCTCTTTGTTCGAGATCGACGGGATTTAAAGGAAGATTCCAATGCATAATTTTTCGGCAGTAGTAATGGAAGTCCAATCCCTCCTGCCCGATAGAAGTAGTAGCCAATACAAAGGGTCTAAATGGAGAGTTAAATGAATTTCTAATGCTCTCTTTACGATTTACTATCTTACTTCTTTCGCCTTCGCCTTTATAGAAGCCCACAGCAAAGTGAGACCTGAGCGAAATGCCCTTTTCCTTGCCATAAAGGATGCTATTTTTGAAAGATCGATAGGTTTCTACTTTATAACTTACGGAGTTGGTCTTCATAGCATTCATAATCAGAGCATGAGTTATTCTAGGCCTATTATCATCATCTATTAAGCCATTGGACTCACTAAGCATATGAATATATTCATCCAGCATTGCTTGGATATTGCCATCTCTACAGTAAAGCAACACATTCTTCCAATATGCATCTTCATTTGTTTTCACGAAGCAGAGCTCTATTATAGCAGTCGCTTCATTCCTGTTAAAGAGATTAATCATTGCCTTGGCAAATTGAGATGCATAAAGTGCATTCTGCCTGTAAGCTCGATAAGCACATACAGCGGGTGAAGCCAAAGCCATTCTACACAAAACTTGAGCCAAGTCTTCCGGGAACAGTCCCAGTTGAGCAGTATAAGGATTTCTGTAGTACTCCTTTAATTTTGCAATGTGAACATTAAAACCCATTTGACTTTTCTGCTCGTCCTCATCTAAACTGGCAGAGATAAGCTCTTCGCCATACTCAAGCCACTTCTCAACATAGTCCACATTATCAAAGAGCAAAGGTGCTAAATAATACCATCTTTTATCAACTCTGTTGGGGTTAGTTTGGTAATTGGTCAAACTAGTAAGCTTTGTCTCTATGACACACTGAAGTTCAGCTTCTATTATATGTAGTTCATGACCTTCGTTAATGTGACTGATAGGATTGTAAATATCAGCTAAGGTTTGGGACGGATAAAGCAGACAGAATAGGCTCATTGATTGCGGTATGTCATTCTCAATATTAAAATGTAGCCTTGCAACCGGGAAGCGTCTGCTATTTGGAGCTGAATATGCCGTATTCTTCTTGTCTTTATTTAAAGCAACAAGCTTGCCAACAGATCGCCGTTCTGCCTCATAGGAAATGAGTGATGCTATCATTCGGGGAACCATCTCCCAAGCTGAAAACACCAGTATTTTTGAGAAGTTCTGTGCTTCTTTAAATGCTCCCTGTGGTTCATAATAAGGCATTGAAGGAGGAATCCAGAGTAGCAGTTCAGATTTGTTTTCAAAAGCAATCTCTTTGAGCATCTCCAATCTGGCATTGGGGATGATAATCTCTTTATATTTCTCTATTCTGCTTCTATCTATCCACAGTATCTTTCTCTTAGCTTGACTTATTAGTTGTGGGTTATGCCGAAAGTGGTTATCAATGCTTTTTCTGAACTTGTATTGCTTTGAAAATGAGAGCAGGTATGGACAGGATTTTACATATTCAACAGGCACGGTATTGATTCCAGATATACTCTTCACTAAATCTTCTGCTTCTAAAAAGGCAATTATGTCGTTTTCGTTTATCTTGATTGCTTGTTTAGCTTTGGTATCATCAATCAGCGTTGCGTTTTTAATCGCAGCCATTCTCTCAGTACGGCATACTACTTGGTACATAGCAGCCTCTGCATTCTTTTTGGCTTCAATAACCGAGGTCTTATCCAGTTGTAGCTCTCTAAGCTTGATTGAGTAGTTACTCCATAGGTCTTTAAATTCAAGGTACTTTTGAGGCTGTAAAAACTGCATTACCTCCAGAAACTCCTTATATGGATCATCACTACCCGTTTCATATATTTCCTCAAGTGTAGAATATAGCTTATAGGGCGTAGCTGAGAGCAACAATACTTTTACATTACTTCCCTTTAAGAATTTATGGGCAAGCATTCCAGCCTCACTAGTAGCATCTTCCTGAATCAAAGTCCGGAACCTCTGAAACTCATCCATTATTACCAAGTCTGGCATAAGCAGATTTACACTAATTTCTGCAAACATCTTTCTCAATTTGTTGATAGTACGGTATGGTGAGGCTGTTTCATTTAACATTAACCTAATTTCATCGTCCAGTTTAGTGCTTCGCACATACTTTTCGATTTCAACAGACATATCTTGAAGATATTTTCCATTTGTCTTAGCATTACATTCCTCTACACGTCTTGCATATTTGTCTTGTGCTCCTTTCCAGCTATTTTTTGCGTCTGCACAAAACACTTCAACAAGATGGGATTTATTATCAAGGAACCATTCTCTGAACATATCCATTCGGCTTAAGACCTCGTATATTAACGCCCGCTCATAGACGGTTCCGGCACCACTTGTCATATAAAAAGATGTTGCCGGAGTAAGAGGTATTAACTGAATATATCTATTCAGTACTATGTTGTCAGATTCCTGCTCATAAATCTTCAAGTGTTGCATAGAGAGCCTAGTATCAGTGACCCCATCCACAGTGATATCTTCGCATATTTTCAGCTTATTCAGATTCTGATTAGCTATCACCTGATTAGAGCATACATAAACTACCTTAAACAGGTTATCTCCTAGTTCATCATAATGATATCTCGCTGTTTGGGCAATTACTCCCTTAGCGATCAAGGTCTTACCCAGCCCCACTTCATCAGCCACTAAGACTCTTTTCTGACCTTGTTTGTATAGCTCAAAGACTCTTTTGGCAGTTGCCAGTTGGAAGTCTTTCAATCCATCCAGAACCGTAGATTCAATTAACTTTAGTTTTTCCAGCATCATTCTTTACCACTTTTATAAATAAGTCATATAATTCTTTAAAGCCGTCCGGTATTTTACTATCATCGGTTATAAGCTCCAGGATTTGTTGTAGCTCATCAAGTTTACTTGGAGAATGCGCTGCTGTCTTAAGCATCTTTTCATAAAGAGCTGGAACAGGTGCTTGGTGGTCAAACTTAAATGATCTTGCCTGATTTGCATTCTCAAGCATAGAAATAAGATAATTATCGCCCAGAATGAAAGTGATATATTGGATGAAATCACTTTTGTCCTTTATGATACTATTGGCTATCATACTTTCTCTGTTATCAGGCATATTCTCGGTGTTTATCTTGATGACCCTTTTCATGCTTGTTTCTGTGCCGATAACTCGGATAATGTAAAACTCTGACAACTGTAGCAGATCAAGATTATCAAACCTGATTGCAGCAGCAAGGTTTTGCTCTATGCCCGGTTTCATTAAAGGAGATATAAAGACATTATCATTCTGATGATAACCTGTAAAAGTTAACTCTACAGAATACTGGTCTCCTGCCTCAAGTACTTTGGCACTACTTTTTAACCTGCAGATTGCTTTGATAATTATATCCAGGTTTTCTGCAACTTCAGGGTTCGCTTCACCTTGGTCTTTAAGCTCCACTTGTTCAAATGGATTGTTCCTGCCATCTGTTCCAAAGATATCTTGCTTGAATGCTTCTATATTCAGATTTCTTCTTTTTCCTACGAGTTTAAGCATGAACTCTATATTACCATTAACAGCACTGTGCGTAGCATTCAGGGAGCCCATATATAGCTCACTATCGGAGTTTTTGGTCTTTAGATACAGCTTGGCGTGTATATCCTGGCTTTGCTTGTCATCATTATCACCTTCACTAAGACTTTCTTCTCCATCAATAATTATGTCCTTCATAACAAATAGGTTAAATTTGGATACAGCTTCCGGTTTGAGCTTAGCTAACTCTGTTTTACGGGTGATGAGGGTATTAGGCTGCGGAGAGCTTAGGGCAAGTGTATTAAACTCAGAAACTATATTATTACTCAGAAATGGTGAGATTATCAGCATTTGGTTGTATGATTTGAACAGCCCGCTTTGTACCTTACTATAACCGGAGATTCCCACAGGACAAAAGCTAAAATCAGTAAATATCTTGCTCTCAAGCTGAAATTCCGCATTCAGGAGTTCAGAACTTAGACTTAATAGTGACTTCATTTTTGTCTTATCAATGTCGTGACAATTTACGAGTTTTGTTAAAGCAATAAGAAAATCAGATAAAGGTTTGGTTTTATTGCTGTTCGATTCAGATACAGGCTTTCCTTCAATACAAACTGATACATCCCAACTGCGGTCAAAAGTCAGATTACGGCTTAGCACCACACATCGGTAAAGAGTATCTTTCATTGCATTTTCATACTTAATCACCCAAAGCTTAGGATGGAAGGATTCCGTTTTCTGCATTACAATTTCTGCTACCATCTTTTCCAGAAGGATGTGTAGTTTATTCGATATTCCTGGGTCCTTAATCTGACCAGCCTCACAAAAGACAATCAATTTATCGGATGTCTTTCTAAGAGCTTCAAGCAGGTAGAGTGGGTTATCCTTTAATGCGCTATCAGTGCTTTCTGATAAACCCAGAGCTATACATGCTCCGATGAGTGCATCCAGGTCAAGTGAATAGGTAGTTCCGACTGCAAAAACTGTTTCATAGCCAGCGGGAGGAGCAAGTATCTGGCTGTAATCTAAACGGTCACTGGTTGGCTTAAACATTAGCTGCTCCCAATCCATCAAATATGTCTTTTAACAGCCTCTGGGCATTGGGGAGCCTGTATTGTAGTTTACTGATGCCTACCCACCCTTTATAATCAAAATCTTCTCTATTATTCAGTTTTGAGCGTGACTTACCCTTAAGGTCAATTTCTCTTATTAGCACGAGTTGATCCAATTTCTCAATATCGTTTTGCTGCATAGCAAGCTGGCATTCACACAGAAAGCTGTGAAGCTTCATGTTTCCACCAAGAAAAGGGAATATCAGATTCAAATCTATTCTCGCATAATCCATTATACCTACATGCCACCTGTCCCACTTTTCAAGGACATCATCTCTTTCTCCCTTGGATAGTATCACATTGTATCTCAGATGAGTGCCATATATGAAATCAGCAAATTGCTTTGCTAACAAGAATTGATTCTTGAGTATATCGGGAAGCCTATCCAGAATACCTATGATATGGTCGAATTCTTTGATGGCTAGGAAATCAAGATCATTTTCCTTTAGAACATAGGTCAGCATAGAATCTAGACAGGATGACATAATCTGATGCTTTAGATAAACGGCTTCATGATTGCTAAGTTTGATGCTCAGATTGTCTTTCCATTGTTTAGGAATATCTGGGATACTCCAGAATCTACCTAAAAGGTCTTCGGACACAGCATCTTTATCATCTCCATCAATCTCGTCATCTTTGGCTTTGATACTACCCTGATCCCTTAGTTTATGCTTTCTGGCTTGCAGAGTACATATAACTTTGGCATAATCATAGATTGACATTCTCTCTCCGGTAAATATGCGATAGGTACTGATACCATTCCAGTAAATATCCGAAGGTTTTCGTTTCAAATCAGCTCCGGCAGAGGACCCAATTATCCCTTCCTCCCCATCTTTCATCAAAATTGGTATCAGATCTGTTTCTTGTTTATGCAGATTGCTAATGAACTCGTCTGCCGTGTTTATCTTCTGATCTTCAAGCTTATAAAGGAGATAGGGCACAATAAGAAAGTACTTAGCTCGGGTTTGGATAGTCGAAGTCCCGGGGAAAAAGATATTGGAAAAAGCATCTCTAACGATACCTATTCCTAGCTCATCTATTGCTTCTGGCTCGGTGAGTAGATGCATTACGCTGATTACTTTATTGCGATGTTCTTTGGAAAAATCAATCCAACCTAATTGTACTTTTGACATTTGTCCCCTCCTTCTACAATTACTTTAATCTGCTTCAAGAGCATTAGAATGATACCATTTAAAGTAGTTTTAGCCCACAAACCCTCTTGAAATCGTTCCTGACGATTGATGAAGATAAATATTGCTTGAAGATGTCTAAAGCTAACCAACTCTATTTCTCTCATTAACTGAGTAAAATTCACTATATCAATACAGTCTAGGCAATTTACTATCATCAGGTCAGATCCGTTTATGCATCGCATGAAGGACTCACCCTTTGCGGCATTCCCCAAATATGTCAATGAGTTAAGAGTAACTAGCCCTTTGCCATTCTTGTCACTTTCTGATTCGAAATAATTGATGTATTCAAGAAGATGAGCATTTAAATTCATCCCGGGCTCCATTTAATAATTCTGAACTTCATTTTTTCTAAAGCTCTCGTCCTTGATAACTGGTAATTAATTTCGCTTATGCAGTAGTAATTTTTTTTCTTTGATTTACTTTTAATGTATTTGTCAAGTAAAATATCGCTTTGTCAAATCTGATGGTGGTAAACAGCATCCAAGACAAATATTGAAAGTTGGCTGAGGAGTGAAACCGAGAATGCATCCAAGAATCAGTTACCTTGCATCTTATAAATCGTTTTTCCCCAAGCGTTAAATCCTAAATGGCAAAACCCGTTCCAAGGAATTTGCAGTTATCGTGTCAGAATTTACAATTTTCGTTGATCTTATTTGCAGAAATCCTTTCACAAACTAAATGAACAACACTTGGAAAAGAGGAGTTAGGATGTACTAAGAGGCGACGAAAAATTTCTTCTCCCTCTTTGAGTGTCTCCGGAATTTAAAAGTGCACCAGAAACGGAACTATAAATTGCTGGCGTCTTGGTTTTTCGGGATAATGAAATTAACTACTTTCTAAGGTAATTCAGAATTGCCAATGATTCCTGTTTTTCCATAGTCGGACAAATTGATTTCTTGAAAACCACGCTCATTAGACAGAATCTACAAATCCCCAATACTAAACGCTTCAGAGTGACTTGTAGCGTTTAGTGTTAGTAAAATAGACACTGAAATAATCAGTGATGCAATTAGGTGTTTCATAAATCCTCCCTTATTTGTTTATTTCATCCGGACTATTCTGACCAGATGTTTCTTATTGCTTGAGTCCGTAGCTTGCAGGATGTAAACTCCTGAGCTTACGGGATTTCCCAACCTATCATTCCCGTTCCAAGTAAAGGAATCAATGCCCGGAAGATCGACCTCAAATATCAATCTTCCCTTCACATCAAATATCTTTAGATTTGATATCTTATGCTTACCAGCATCCTTGGTTAGGGAGATTGTCATAGCACCATTGAAAGGATTGGGATAACAATCCATTCTAAATTCTGGAGTTGGTAAGACATCGTCATCTATTGCGGTGTATCTCTGGCTAAGGATCTTGACATAGCTAGGTAGACTATTACTTGAATGATTAAATGCTAAAATCAGAAATTCGTTGCATCCGTCCTGATTCATGTCTCCCAGTACATAGCTACTGCTGCCATAATAGTGGGTCTCGCTATAATCTGAGTTTAAGAAGTCTATGTTCAAATCTAATGTTGGGCTCGTTTGTTCTAAAACACAAATGCAGTCATAGTTCTCTGTCGTTCCAGGAATGAATTGCGAGTAGAATAACAAGTCAGAGTATTGATCATCAATTAGGTTACAGTATGAACGAAGCCAGAAAACATCTGATAGGTTAAAATCAACTTCAAATGAGGTAAGTCCAGCCCACGCAGGTTGTCCATACATAATTTTTAATTTTCGCCCTAGAGCGGAATTGTGCTGCATTGTAATATCGGATTTCCCATCTCCATTTAAATCACCATTGGCAATCATGCTTGAAATAGAGCTTTCACTAGCATAACTAGCCACCTGAGATTCATACACAGGCACATTACTCAAATTGACCCCACCCGAATATATCTTCAAGTCATAGACATATCCCTCCGTCGCATCCGGAGGTGGAGGTGTTCGCCTCTGGCTACACAAGATAATGTCATCAAAACCGTCGCCATTTATGTCACCGGAATCCATAAATCTTCCCAAGTACTCATAAATATTACTGCCTCTGATATGTAATGCTGGAGTTGTGCTAAAAGGGGTTCCACCCAAAAAGACATAAACATTGCCCCAATTCTCATATTGTGGTCCTTCAGCATAGACAAGCAGGTCGTTTATTCCGTCACCATTGATGTCGCAATGAGTGATGAGCTTCTGTCCAAAACACAAATCCCAACTCTGAGTGTAGCCAAAAGGATATCCATCAATAAAGACATCTGGCTGTGCAGAAAGAGTCGTTCCTCCCCAATAAATGGCTATAGCTCCTTGATGAATCCACCCATAATACTTTATGCCTACTACCAGATCGTTTATTCCATCACCATTCAGATCACCAGCATAGGCAAGGCTATATCCGAATCCTCCACTTATCCCGGGTGGATTTGTTAGGATTTGATCAGGAACAGCGTTGCTATCTGGAATGCTATGATAGATATAGATATCAGCGTCAACATCGCCAATTGTCCAGTATCCAAACACCAAATCAGGTCTTCCATCACCGTTTATATCGCCACCTGGGTCTGTCGCGCTGATCCCCGCAATACTACCTGTGAGATCAAATCGCACAATTTCTTGTAGAGATGCCTGACCATAGTACTTTTCAATGGGAAAAAAGCAAAACAGAGCAATAATAAAATAAGCTGTCTGTGCAAAGTGTTTCATCTAATCTAACCTCTATATACGATAAATATCTAAACAATCTATCACCAATAGACAGAAGAATACGACAAATCCAATAATTCGATTCGTATCGCCTTTCAATAATTCCAAGCTAAAACAATCTTTATTATTGTTCAATTCTATGTCAAGAACTTCTTTCCAAATCATGTTGCATCCTTATGCATCCTTATTTATGAGAATACAGGGATGTGCTTTCATTGCTCCGAATCAATGATCTAGTAACTTCAAGGAGCATAAATGTAAGCGAAATTGATGGATAGAATCAATGAGCAGATTGTTAGGCATGAAGGTCTGAGGATGAAACCATACCGCTGTACGGCAGGTAAGCTAACCATCGGTATCGGGTGTAATCCTGGCGATTGTGTGATATCCCAATCAGAAGCTTACATCATACTTATCAATGACAACATAACTGCGAGAAGCAGCTTCAGGTGAAGATTCCCGAGGTTTACAAAATGTCGGCTGAATTTAAAAGTGCACCAGAAACGGAACTATAGATTGCACCAGTCAAAGTATTAACTAAACTATCTTCTGATAAGAAGATCAAGAGGCACAAGTGAAAGGAGTGAATATGTATAACCAAGTTCAGTCACTGCTGCGCCTGTCAAAGAGCCAGCGCCAAATTGTCCTGGAGTTGAGAATAACTTTATAAACACTCCATTCCAGTACGGAGCAATACCTTCATTAAAACTAAAAATATTAATCTTATCACCAGGTAGCAAAGTATTTATATATCTTATCGTTAGTTGTTGAAGGTTTAAGCATTCTCTTGCCATCATCTGTGAAAGATCCTGTCTCTTATACACATCTT
>ERZ1026814.874-NODE-874-length-13746-cov-5.306924_pt1 | contig 13746 bp, 10 predicted proteins | sample MGYA00520871_ERZ1026814 | MGnify/ENA primary metagenome ERZ1026814 (study PRJEB33270, sample SAMEA104284478) | anaerobic digester metagenome | biome: Anaerobic digester microbiome; feature: mesophilic sludge digester; material: Anaerobic digester biomass | place... | reverse complement strand
TTATGAGCGGCAGGGCATTTGCAAGAATTCCAACGAGAATCGCTCCCAAAATAATGCCCGTTACTTTTCCTAGCCCGCCCGATACACTGACACCCCCCAAGACAGTCTCGGCAATTACGTTCATTGCATAGCCAACTGCCGTATCTCCCTGTGCCGAGGCAAATTTGCTTACCCACAGCACACCAGACAATCCATCAAGTAGACCCATAAGCGAATAGACAAGGAGAATAATGCGTCTTCGCTTTATACCAATAAGTTCGGCTGTCTCTGGACTTGAACCCACGGCATAGATATATCGACCTGTCTTGGTTTGATTGATAAAATAGGAATAAAAAATATAAATTATTACTGCAAAGATAATTAGATTGTTGATGCCTAAGGTGGTTCCTGTGCTCAGATTCTTAAAACCGGTCGACATTTGATAAGCGCTGACCCATTTGCCCTTGCTGACAAGGTAGGTCATTCCTCGAAGAATGTTCATAAGACCGAGGGTTGCAATAATGGGAAGAATATTGAAGTAAGCAATGAGTACACCGATGATCGAACCGGCAGCAAGTCCGATCGACATTCCCTCTAGCAAAGATAGCAAGGGCGATATCTCTGGATTTGCGCTTACAGTCAACGCTGTCACCATGCCAGACAAAGCCATCGTGGAACCAATCGACAGATCAATGCCACGGGTTAGAATAACCATCATCATGCCTACCGAAAGAATGCTCAAAATTGCGGTATTGGCGAGTAAATCCTTGATATTTGCAAGGCTCAAAAAACTCGGATTCCGAAGTTGAAAGATCCCAGATAAGATTACTATAAAAATAAGCAATCCCAGTTCTCGAAATGATTCGGAATTTTGAAATAGCCTGAGTATACTCAATTTGGATAAACCAGCCGAATTTTTATCGGTGAGCGACTGATCGATGTCGCTGGGAGACCTCTTCTTATGCGATTGCATGCGCCTGTCTCCTCTGGCTAGTCATGGCAGCTTCGAGGATGGCTTCCTGAGTGGCTGCTGCCGTCTCGAATTCCGCGGATTTTCTTCCTTCGCGGAGCACCACGATGCGATCGCTCATGCCCAGAACCTCAGGCATCTCACTGGAAATCATTATGATACCGTAACCTTGTTCCGCGAGCTTATTCATTATGCGGTAAATCTCGGTTTTTGCGCCAACATCGACCCCTTTTGTTGGTTCGTCCAAAATAATCAGCTTGAGCTTGGAAGTTAGAAGCTTAGCCACGATGAGTTTTTGCTGATTTCCTCCGGAGAGCGTGGAGGCTTTTACATAGATGTGAGCGGCTTTTACCTTGAGATCGTTTATCAAGCGTGCCGCAATTTCTCGCTCTTGGTCTTGCTTCATGAAGCCTCTTTGGCAGAAGGATTTGAGAGATGCAAGGGTGATATTGCGAACCAAATCCCAGTCGAGCACAAGCCCTTGTTTCATCCGGTCTTCAGGTAGGTATCCTATACCATGAGATAGAGCTTCTTCCGGAGACCGAATCGAGATTTCCTTTCCTTCGAGAAAGAATCTGCCCGAATCGCGAGGTGCTATACCGTATATGCTTTCGCAAATTTCGGTTCGTCCAGCACCCACAAGGCCAGTCAACGCTAAGATTTCTCCACGCCGAACCGAAAAGGAAATATCCTTGAAAAACCCCGTGCGGGAAAGGTTTTCCACGCGGAATATTTCTTCTCCAATTTGAATATGTCTTGAAGGGAAGTATTGAGTTATCTCACGACCCACCATTCCTCGTACTAACTGCGCTTGTTCGAGGCCAGGAACCTTCCAAGTATCAACATAGGTACCATCCCTTAGAACTGTAACCCGCTCGGCTATCCGATACATATCTTCGATTCGATGCGAAATGAAGATTATCGATACGCCAGTGTCGCGCAGATTTTCCACAATTCGATAGAGGTCTTCGCATTCGCGTCGAGATAGCGGGGCGGTTGGTTCGTCCATGATAAGAATCTTGGCGTTTACAGATAGAGCCTTCGCAATTTCGACGATTTGTTGCTGAGCAATCGAAAGGTTGCCCATGGTGGATGAGGGGCTAAAATCCGCATCTAGGCTTTCGAGGAGATCGTCGGCCTTCTTGCGCAGCTCCCGCCAATTGATTTTACGAGTTACTGGATCGAAGCTCTCGTGACCCAAGAATATATTTTCAAGCACGGAGAGATCTGGAAAGCAGGCTACATGCTGATAAACTGCTGCAATTCCAAGTCTCTGGGCATCAGTAGGGCTACGAAAATGGATCTTTTGTCCATTGAAATAGATCTCCCCCTGGTCTGGTTGGTATACGCCGGTTATTATCTTGATGAGAGTCGACTTTCCAGCTCCGTTTTCTCCCATAAGAGCATGAATTTCTCCAGGCTTTAGCTGAAAATGCACATCTTTGAGTGCTTGAACGCCAGGGAAAGACTTCGATATATGTCTTAGTTCCAAAATATAATCAGGCATTATACCTTCCTTTTCAACAGACGCGGTTGCACTCGATAGCAAATAGAGCAGCCACTTTTTCGATTTCGTCGGCAACATGCCCTATGCCAATAGCGCAATGATGTGCTGGTCCCTGTTTCGACCAAGCTTCGGAAAACTCACGTGCTGGAATAGGGAATCTATAGCGGCTATTGGTGTTGCCAATCTGCAAAGTCGGTCCAGATACCGACTCGCCTTCTGCAGTCAGGAGAAATACTTTTCCTCTAGCGTCTTCGACTACGGACAAGAGCGTAACTGGGCCATGTCGAACGCTCATCTGAATGGAGAGGCCTTTACCAGGCTTTCCATGATAAAGCGGGAGGGGTACGAGCTTAACTTTGCCTTCGGCAATAGCAGCATGGGCAGGGCCATCATGCCCCCATAACACCACATCATCCTCGTAATCTATCAGATAGAACTCCGAGAACGAGCCCCCAGCGCCCAATAGATCCAGGATCTTCATTGCAATTACGTTCTTTATTTCGCATTCTCCTGCAACCGGCACATGATGTGCAGTCAATAGTGTATTTCCCGCTATCATCGAGGTTGCGATATCCTGATATTCGCTGCCTGGCAGACCTTCGTAATAATATGCCAGAGCTCCCAGATCTTTTTCTTTTACCAGAGCGTCCAGAGCAAGGGATGTTGAGGCAGCTCGCTCCAATTCTGACAACTCGCACTCAGGCACTACATCGAATTCCTGGCGTAATTGAGCTATTTTGCCCTGGACCTGGGCAGCAGTGACATTTCTGCGGAGCCGTACTAGATCGTCCATTTCGATTAGGCTGAAATGGCTACCAAAGGTGCCTGCCATCCGTGTCACATCGGTGTAAACATCGAGCATGCCTTCGTAGTAATGACCGAGGATCCCTATGTTGGTGGATCGCAGCGCTTCGGCAACCCGGGTAGCCTTGATCCAGCCAGTCAGTTCATGCTCTATAAATTCTTCACCGCGGAATCCGGTAACAATATGGTAAGGGATATTATTCCTATTGAATACATTTGCAATTTCCGGCACGCAGCAGGATTGACAGTTTGCGAGCCATTCTGCCGTCATTAGCGCCCGATCGCCCAGGCTGTTGAACCAAGAATAATCGATATTCTTTGCGGGCTGCATGTTGATAATTATTATGGGTACTCCAATTCCTTGTGCAACAGGCAAGACCGTTTGCGAGAGTGCATATGTTGTGATATGCAAGAATACAATTGAGACTGTCTTTTCTCGGAAGAGCCTTGCGGCGGCTCGAGCTTTTTGCACCGAATCCACTAGTTCTGCATCTATGACCGTTGCGCCCGCTTTTTCTAATAAGGTGCGAGTTTGCGTTAGATATCCAGCAAGTCTTTCTTTGAGGCCGGGGAATTGAGGCCAATAGGTATCCAGACCGATACCAAAAAGCCCAACCGTAGGATTGGGCATACAATTCTTAATCATATTTATATCAGTATAGTTTAGCTCTGGCAGAGCACAATGGATTTTATTGTTTTTATGATAGATAATTCTTGCATGAGGGCAAGAAGAAGAGCATCTTGCCCGTTGTAAGAAATCCCACTATAAGGGCGATATTAAGAGAGAAAAACCAATGGAGAAGACCGGAGAGCATACTTATTTTCGCTACCTTACCTACTCAGAGGAAGACGAACAGTGGGAGATGGTCTGCACGGACGCAGGCTATGCCGAAGTGCTGCCATATACCATCTATCCTCCTAACAAGGACGGACACCCACGGATGTTTCAGAAGGTTGCGGTGGGTAGAACACTCAACGAATACCAGATCGTCTATGTAACAAAGGGCGAGGGCGTCTTCGAGACCATGGGCAAGCATTATGAAGTAAAACCAGGCTCTATCATTATGGTCTTTCCGGGCATAAGGCATTTCTACAAGCCAGTCTATGAGATTGGATGGATGGAGTATTGGGTGGGCTTCAAAGGAGAGCATTTTGAAATGCTTGGTGCGCGAGGCTTTTTGAATCCTGGGCAAGCCTTTTTCGAAGTGGGCTTACAGAACAATATCCTCAATCTTTATAACGAAATAATCGACGAGGTGCGCAACCAGAAGCCACTCTACCAAATAGTTGCCACGGCCAAGATTCTATCGCTCATTTCGGAGATAAAAGCTTGCTCGCGAAGACAGGCTCAGTCTAGCCATACGACTAAGATAGTCGAATCCGCAAAATGCATAATGGCGGAAAAAATATATGGAGATATAGACATTCCAAGCATCGCAAGTCAGCTTGGCACGAGTGTCTCCCGTTTCAATGATCTCTTCAAGACTTATACATCCATGACGCCCTATCAATATTATATCCATATAAAGATTCACGCCGCCAAGAGCCTTCTCGAACAAGGCGATCTTTCGGTCAAAGAAGTTGCATATCGCCTCGGCTTCGAAGACCAATATCATTTTTCTAGGCTTTTCAAGAAAAAGACAGGGATTGCCCCTTCGCAATGGCGAGCCTTTATGTATGAATGAGAATGACTGATTTTATGCTTGGTGTTTTATGCAGCTATGATATGCGTTGCGACTGTTCAACTATATAAACATTTCTAAAATAAACCGCCCCCGCGGATGGCTGACCGCAAGGGGCGATTATCTATTAGCAAAACTTTTTACTCTGTTGGCTCTTGATGAGCAAAGGCGGTTGTGAATTCTTCAATGCTATTATAAGTTTTGGAAAATTTGACTTGATTGTTGTCATCATAGACCTTGAGACTGATGGTGATATTGGGCTCCAATAGACCTGGTATCAATTCATCGGAGTCTTCTGCGTCTTCTGGATTCATTGCCTCATCAAATTCTTCGCCAGTGAATGTCCTAGAGTAATCAGCATCTTCCTTTATGACGAATTTACCGCCTTTACCAGAATTGCAGAATGATAGCCCAATACTAAGGCTTTCTCTATAATTTAAGGTTATTGTTGGCGCTTTAGCAGGATCTTCATTCGCGACGGCTTTCACGTTGCCGGCAGCTTTCATCCTGAATTTTAAATCCTTTATAGCAGAGCCTGCAGAATATAGCTTATTAGTCGGATTGACTTCTATATTTAACGATGCGTCTCCAGAAATCTCTTTCAGATTGCTCAAATCCCCAGCAATCGCAGCATCGTCAGTTGTTTCAGCATCCGCTTTTAGAGTAGCTTCTCCCTTGGTAAAGATCAGGTAGTTACCTATCTCCTCTCCATTAACATTGATCGTCTCATTCAGTTGCTTTTCTGTGGGGAATGCTTCTAGATGCTCTTGAATTACAGCAATCTGGGTTTCTAGACTTTCACCAAGATCCTTGGCAGCAGAAAGAGCTCTTTTTGCAATGCTTTCAACTCCCTCATCTGTATTCTCTACTTCTTCATCATCTTCTCCTGAGCCATTGTTAAATGATTCAAAGAACTGAGCAAGATCTGTTACAATATGTTGCTTTAACTTTCCTGCGCCGGCAGCTGCCTGAGTAGGCCGAGGTCCTCGTTGAAGCGTTTTTCCAGGTAGTATAGCTCAGGGTCAGAGAGCCCTAGGCCAAAATTGATAGTGCCGCCTTTTATCTTGATTGTGAGTTCTTTGACGTATTGCCTATTGATTCGCACAGAGCTTTTGCGCACCTTAGCTTCTCTAATATCAGAGAGTAGGCATTGTTGCGCTGAATTCGATAGAAACCCTGAGCTTTTTCGAAGGAGCCCATCCGATGTCAAAAAGAGCTCAGTCTCGGTCATCGAGGGTCCTATTAGGGCTTTGATCATCGAAAAACCAGCAATCCAAAACGGAATACTAAAGAGAGGAAAGAAGAATGGCGCATGCATGCGCAAGGTCATAGTGGTCCAGAAAAAAACAAAACCCATCCATGCGATAGGAAAGATAGTGCCCCCTCGCATGCTGCTATTGCTTCTTTTTGGCATTTTTATATAGAGCCCAGGTGCAAGATCCTGAATTATAAGCTGGCTATTCGAAGGTAATTCCGAAGGGTAGACTCTCTGTTCGGTCCTCTCTTCCAGATTGTGCAGGATCTCTCCTAAAAAGGAATCCCGAGGAAAGGCTCCGCTCCAAGAAGGTCCAGCTCCATTTTGGTTGTTTTCGGCCGAGGTTGCTTCAGTCTTTGCATCTATGCTTGTCCTGGTCTCCGAGGGGAGGACAATCTTTTCTCTCAAAACTGCTGCCGCCTTGATTGCAGAAAGAGTTCGACGGTCTGGATCCGGGTCGAGCCAGTTATCCAACACAAAAGAGAGTCTCGGCGACATATACAGAAGTCCCGATAGATCTATTTTGAGATTCCGCATTGGCAATTCTGAAGGATTTCGCCCTGTGAGCATGAAAACCGTTGTTGCGGCGGCACCATAGAGGTCGGAACGATGGGTGGCTCGACCCGATACCTGCTCCATTGGTATATAACCGGCGGTGCCTACCAGTGTGGCACCAGGATAAAGGGCTGTGCGAATGGCATCCTGAACCCCGGAAAAGTCGACGAGTACTATGTGTCCATCCGGCCTAATTATTAGATTTCGAGGATTGATGTCTCTATGCACAATTGGAGGACGCAGGCTGCCCAGATAAGCCAGTATATCCGCAAGCTCCGCAAGCAACTCTTCGATTTGCTTTTCAGTGAATTTCTTGCCCGAGGCTATATAGGCTTCGACCGTATCTCCTTCTATGTATTCCATAACAAGCACGAAAAGGAATTTCTCTTCTGTGGTCGTTTCGAAACTCTCTATGTATTTTGGGATTCTCGGATGATTTAGGGTGCGGAGAATGTCGGCTTCGCGTCTAAATTGATCCAGGGGCTTCCAGGAACTGGTCTCGGCTATATCGAATATTTTGAGCACACAAGCTTGGGCAGAAAGGGCAGCGGAAGCAGAATTGTCCTCGTCGAGCCCATTTTCTTCGGACTGTGCCGGTTTGGCAAGCCAAGTAGATGCCGTTACACCTTTGCCGAGCCTTTGCTCGAGCAAATATGTGCTTACAGTATCTCCAGATTTCACTCTTTTTCCTTATAGCCTTTCATATCGATAGGCAAAATAACTTGCTTCTTGAGGTAATAAATGCTCACGTAATTCCGAGTATTCGGCATTGCCTTGTTCTCCATAAGAAAGATAATTCAAATACAGACTTTCGTCATCTATCCTAGGGTCGGATTTAGCCCAAAAAGGACTTGAGTTTTTTCGGTTTAGGCTGTATGATATATTCGTTACTGATTTATCGATAATTCTATATTTAGATTTCCTAATATTATTTAAGAGGAGCTACAAGATGGTCGCAGGAGACATCGAGTTTTCGGATGAGTTGCAGACATACATCGATGAATGGAGCAAGAAGGAAGGCGGACTAGTAATGATGCTGCATCGCATCCAGAATGAATATGGTTTTGTTTCGCGGGCTGCAGCAGAGAAGCTATCGTTAATCTCTGGTATCCCACTTGCACGGATTTATGGCGTTATTACGTTTTACCATTTCTTCAAAACAGAAAAGCCTGGTAAGCACCGCATCGCAGTGTGTATGGGAACGGCCTGTTACCTCAAAGGCGGTCAGGACCTGCTCGAAGAAACCCGTTCTATCTTGTCGGTTGAGCCAGGCGAAGTGACGGACGATGGCATTTTTAGCGTAGATGAAGTGCGCTGCCTTGGTTGCTGCGGGCTTTCTCCAGTGATCATGATAGATGATGAAGTATATGGCAAGCTAACCAAGGAACAGCTACCAAGCATTATTGCAAAATACCGAGAGCGCTGAGTGCGATGCACTTTGCAATCGGAGATTTTGTGCTCGATCTTATACAAAATTCAGTAGAAGCAAGCTCAAGTCTTATCGAAGTAGAGATTGATGATGCAACTAATGGAGTCCACGTGCGCATTGCTGATAATGGTTGCGGGATGAGCCCTGACGAAATAAACAAAGCGTTCGATCCGTTAAAGAACAGTGCCGCAAAGCATCCTGGTAGAAAGGCTGGGTTCGGCCTTCCATTTATCAAGCAGGCGGTAGAACAGGCTGATGGTTCCTTTAGAATAAGATCGGAAAAAGGCAAAGGCACTGAGGTATGTTTCTCTTTTCCGAAATCCAGCATAGACAGCCCACCGCTTGGCAATGTACCTGAGCTTTTTTTGAATGCTCTAAATATGGTAGGTCCGCGAGAATTGATACTAAGAAGGAGACGGAGCTCAGACGGGCTCTCGTATGAAGTCAAAAAAAGCGAGCTTGTCGAGGCGGTGGGCGATCTGACGTCAGCCTCCTCCCTGTTGCTCGTAAAGCAATATCTTGCATCTCAGGAGGAATAGAGAATATGGCGAAAATGACCCTCGATCAGCTTCGTGCTCTGCGGGCACAGAAGCAAGAGGAGCTCGAAACACGAAATGTGGAAGGCAAGGATATCCAGTTAATTGTTGGAATGGGAACCTGTGGTATCGCAGCCGGCGCAAAGCAGACTTTCGATGCGATCGTTGCAGCCCTCGAAAAACACAAGCTGGCGAATAAGGTAGTGGTTAGGCAGACTGGATGCATGGGCTTATGCTATGTAGAACCCACGGTCGAAGTGATTATGCCCGATATGCCCCCTGTAATATATGGCAAGATGACGAGCGATGTGGCGGAAGAACTCGTGGTTAAGCACCTGATCGAACACAGTCTGCTCGATAATCATATATTCGACAAGCCAGCCATCGACATTGCAAAGCACTGAGACGGGAGGATGGTATGGCATACAAGAACTTCATTTTAGTCTGTGGTGGAACGGGTTGTGAATCTTCTCGGAGCGACGAGATATACCGAAATCTCATCAAGGAAGCCGAGTCTCTGGGTGTGAGCCGTGATGTGCAGGTTGTCAAAACAGGATGCTTTGGATTCTGTGAGAAAGGCCCAATCGTAAAAGTGCTACCCAGCGAATCATTCTATGTTCAAGTCAAACCGGAAGATGCTCATGACATAATTGCAGAGCAGGTTATAAAAGGCCGTGAAGTCACTCGTCTTCTCTATCGAAAGGACAAGAAGACCGAAACAACCAAACTAGAAGAGATCGAATTCTACCAGAAGCAATTTAGAATAGTCCTTAGAAACTGCGGGGTCATAAATCCAGAAAATATCGATGAGTATATTGCCCGAGATGGTTATAAGGCACTCGAGAGAGTCCTTTTTGAAATGACGCCAGAAGAGGTAATTGCTGAGCTTAAAGCATCTGGGCTTCGCGGAAGAGGTGGAGCAGGGTTCCCAACGGGTATGAAATGGGAAGCTGCTCGCAAGGCTCCCGGTGATATCAAATATATCGTCTGCAATGCGGACGAAGGAGATCCCGGCGCCTATATGGATCGTTCCACGATCGAAGGCGATCCTCACTCTATTCTCGAGGCTATGGTGATTGCGGGGAAAACAGTAGAAGCGAACTTCGGATACATCTACATTCGAGCAGAATACCCGCTTGCCATTGAGCGACTTAAAATTGCTATAGCCCAGGCAAAGGAATATGGGCTTCTGGGAAAGGATATTTTGGGCTCCGGATTCGATTTCGATATAGAAATCCGTCTGGGTGCAGGTGCTTTTGTCTGTGGTGAGGAGACTGCGCTTCTTCAGTCTATCGAAGGAAAACGCGGAATGCCCAGGCCAAAGCCCCCGTTCCCTGCTATGAAAGGACTTTGGGGCAAGCCCACGGTTATCAACAATGTCGAAACCCTGGCTAATGTGCCGGTGGTTCTCACGCGCGGTGCTAATTGGTTCTCTTCCATAGGAACCGACAAGTCCAAAGGCACAAAGGTATTTGCTCTAACGGGCAAGATAAACAACTCTGGACTCATTGAAGTACCTATGGGAACAACCTTGCGTGAGATAATCTTCGACATAGGCGGAGGCATTAGAAACGGCAAGAAGTTCAAGGGCGTTCAAACAGGAGGACCCTCTGGCGGTATCATTGTGGAAAAAGACCTCGATAAGCCAATTTCCTACGAAACCCTGACCGCTCTTGGTTCGATGATGGGCTCAGGCGGTATGATTGTCATGGATGAAGACGACTGCGTTGTCGATGTATCCAAATTCTATATGACATTTTGCGTCGACGAATCCTGCGGAAAATGCGCTCCCTGTCGTATAGGGACAAAGCAGATGCAGATGCTGTTGGACAAAATAACCAGGGGGCAAGGCGAAGAGGCCGACCTAGCCAAGCTCGAACAGATAGGTAAAGCCATGACAAAGGCATCACTATGCTTGCTGGGAGGTTCGGCAGCTAATCCGACGCTATCGACGATAAGACATTTCCGCGATGAATATCTTGAACATATCCACGATAAAAAATGCCGCGCAGGCAAATGCAAAGACCTTGTGGTCTACGAAATCAACCCCGAAAAGTGCATTGGCTGCGGTCTCTGCGCGCGCCGCTGTCCGGTTACATGCATCTCCGGTGAGAAAAAGAAAGCCCATGTCATCGATACCTCGAAGTGCATCAAGTGTGGCGAGTGTTTCACCGTCTGCAAATTCGGTGCGGTCATCAAGCGCTAAAAACAGGGAGAGAAGACTATGATAAACTTAAAGATCAATGGAATACCCGTTCAGGTCGCTGAAGGTTCGACCGTTCTGGAAGCTGCAAAAAAAGCACATGTAAAAATTCCGACGCTCTGTTTCAACCCCGATCTTTCGCCTTGGGCAGCTTGTGGTATCTGTGTGGTTAAGGTAGAAGGATCGAACAAAATGCTGCGTTCGTGTTGCACGCCCGTCTCCGAAGGCATGAGCATAATCACCAATGATCCCGAGCTTGTGCAGACGCGCAGAACAGTGATCGAACTCATTCTTTCGACACATCCCGACGATTGTCTTGCATGCCCGCGCAATCAAGCTTGCGAGCTGCAGACTCTCGCCCAGGAATTCGGCATAAGGGAACAGCCTTTTAAGAAAATAGTGCGCGATTTGCCCTTGGATACATCCACCGGGAGCCTCATTCTTAATCCTTCAAAATGCGTTCGTTGCGGTCGATGTGTCGAAGTATGCCAAGAAATGCAAGGTGTCTGGGCTGTAGAGTTCTTAGGACGCGGAGAATCTATCCGTATAGCTCCGGCAGCGGATGTGAAGCTAGGCGAAAGCCCCTGTATCAAATGTGGTCAATGTTCAGCACATTGTCCGGTCGGCGCCATTTATGAAAACGATCAGACAAGCCTCATCTGGGATGCTCTTATGAAGGAAGGGCCGGATGCAAAGACCTGTGTTGTCCAAATTGCCCCGGCTGTTCGCGTTGCTCTTGGGGAAGCTTTTGGTTTGCCGCCAGGGACAGAGCTGACCGGCAAAATCTATACAGCGCTTCGTCGCCTTGGTTTCGATGCGGTTTTCGATACAAACTTTTCGGCTGACCTTACAATAATGGAGGAGGGCACCGAATTTGTTCATAGGCTGACCGCTGCGCTTAAAGGCGGCGAGAATGGCTTATTGCAGGCTACAATCGATCGAAGCTTGCCGCTAATTACTTCATGTTGCCCAGCTTGGGTCGACTATATGGAGAAATACTATTCGGATATGATCCCTAACTTCTCAACAGCCAAGAGTCCTCAACAGATGATGGGAGCAATGATCAAGACTTATTGGGCAGCTAAGGCAAATGTAGATCCGGCCAAGATTTACTCTGTCTCCATAATGCCCTGCACAGCAAAGAAATTCGAGAATAGCCGCGATGAGCATATGTTCTCTTCGGGATTTCAGGACGTCGATGTCTCTATCACTACAAGAGAATTAGCTCGCATGATAAAGCAGGCCGGAATCGATTTTCTGGAGCTACCTGATTCGGAGCCGGATAGTCCCTTAGGACCTTATTCTGGGGCTGGAGCCATCTTCGGAGCCACTGGCGGAGTTATGGAAGCCGCACTTAGAACGGCTCATTTCCTTGTGACAGGAAAGGAGCTCGAGGAAGTTGAGTTTACTGCGGTGCGCGGGCTCTCGGGCATCAAAGAAGCGACTGTTCACATCGATAACATCGAACTGCGCGTAGCTGCAGCGCATCAGATGGGCAATATCGCTACAGTTTTGGAGCAAGTTCGCAAGGCTAGGGCAGAAGGCCGCGAGACGCCATGGCACTTCATAGAAGTTATGGCTTGCAGAGGCGGCTGTATAGGCGGTGGCGGTCAGCCCTATGGAGCCAATGATGAAGTGAGAAAGCTCCGCATGCGAGGTATTTACGATCACGATGAAGAATGCGAGTACAGATGCTCTCATAATAACCCATTCATCAAGCAGGTGTATGAAGAGTTTCTGGAGAAGCCGGGAAGCCACAAGGCCCATGAGCTTCTGCACACCAAATACAAGGAAAGGCCACTCTATCTAAAATAAGAGGGAAATCCGGAATATAAGGGAAAAGGGGCGCTGCCAAAACTTAAACGGCATGCGCTCCTTTTTTATTGCGCTTGCTTTCTAAATCCTTGGGGCTCTCATCAATACTTCGAGCTGTGAGCCGGGTGCAATGCCAAAGTGCGATTCCCCCCGAATTTCTAAACCATTTGCAGCAATGAGGTCGCCGCGTCCAAGCCCGAAAAACCCTAGGTTTTCAGCCGTCGGGTCGTTTCGAGGCGCTGAAATCGTAACCCTCAAACCTCTATTTGTGCACACGATATAGCGAACTCTTCCGGCCTTGTTGAGCATGGGTTCAGATACAATGCGACCGCGAAGATCAGCGGAATCAAAGGAGCCTGTCTTATTGTCTTGCAGAGCCTCTTTGTCTTTCCCTCGATTTTTTTGTTTCTTCAAGGCTACCCAGGAGGCTTTGAGAGAATCGCGATCAAGTCCTGCACAATCCGCAAGCTCGCGAACCGAAGGGGGAAGATTCCATTGCCATTCTGAGAAACAAGGTTTCTTAACTTGATCCAGCATTGGGCAAGCGAAGGAATGCGGGCAGGGGCCTAAGCAGGCAAGAGAAAAGCCGTTCAAATCTGCTGCAAGCAGACTATCGCGCAACTCAAGGAGCGGAATGCTCGTATAGTGAGCGGAAGGCTCCACTATTATGAGGATTCCCTCAGGCTGCAAATTGGGCAAGAACCGCAATACAAGATCCCGTCGCCTTAAAATTCCATCTGGCGAATCGGCCCATAACTCATTGAGGCTGTTGGCCGCGATGATCAGATCATAGGATTCGTCCTTCGGAGCGCAGAAGTCCTCGATGCTAGCACAATATTCTATGATCTCAAGGTTAAGATTTTTACGCCTTCCTTTGGCAGCTATGGCGGAGGCCATCGCTAGTGCACGCTTGCTCTTATCCACAAGACTAGCTCGCATGGCTCCAAACGTCTGAGCGGCGAAAGAAGCCGGCCCGGGTCCGCTCCCTAAATCCAATACGGAATTAATATC
>ERZ1026814.862-NODE-862-length-13877-cov-4.159345_pt1 | contig 13877 bp, 6 predicted proteins | sample MGYA00520871_ERZ1026814 | MGnify/ENA primary metagenome ERZ1026814 (study PRJEB33270, sample SAMEA104284478) | anaerobic digester metagenome | biome: Anaerobic digester microbiome; feature: mesophilic sludge digester; material: Anaerobic digester biomass | place... | reverse complement strand
GTGGGTATGTGTCTGATCTCGGTTGTGAGTGTTGTGTGATTGTGTTTTTTTTTTTTTTATTGATACGGGGACAACCGAGATCTACACAGAGTAGATCGTCGGCAGCGTCAGATGTGTATAAGAGACAGCCAGAATAGTGGAGTGTATCTAATTGCTTGGGTAATACCGATTCAATTATCCCAGTGCACGATGTGTGCACTGCACTTTGGTAGACTTAGTTCCAGAAAAGGCAGGTGGCAATGTCTCAGCGGCAGCAGTTGGAACGGATCATGGAAATTGACAGGCGCATTCGGGAAGGGGGCTATCCGAACGCGGAGAAGCTAGCGGAGACCCTGGAGGTCAGCAGGCGGGTAATCTTTAATGACCGCAGTTTCATGATCTATCGTTTAGGGGCGCCGATTGCGTTCGACCGTGAGCGGGGCGGTTGGTACTACACCGACAAGACGTGGTCACTGCCGGGGATCTATGTGACTCAAGGTGAGTTGATGGCTTTCTTTCTCTCTTTGGAGATCGCAAGGCGTTACATCGGGACTGACCTTGAGTCACCTCTCCGCTCAGCCGTGGATAAGATCGCCAAAGCAGTTCAAGGTCCGATCAGCGTTGAGATCAACGACCTGCGCTCCCACTATACCATTTCGGAGTTTAACACCATCACACTCGACGCCCAATTGCTGATTGATCTTCATCACGCCATCCTCAACCGCCAGCGCGTTTGGATGCGCTACTATTCAGCCAGGCGGGGGGTGATGTCGGAAAGGGTTGTATTCCCGTACCATTTGCATAACTTCCAGGGGGATTGGTTCCTGATAGCGTTCGACACCTTCAGGAACGACTTTCGCCTCTTCCTGATTGGGCGCATCCAGCAAATGAAGCTGTTGAAAGAGAAATTCGAGAGGGATGAAAGCTTTTCAATTGAGGACTGGATTGACAGCGGCTTCCAACTTTACGCCGGAGGAGATACAGAAGAGGTAGCGATCTGGTTCAGCGTGAACAAAGCCCAGTTCATCCGCGAGCGCAGGTGGCACCCCAGTCAGACGATCGAGGAAAAACCAGACGGGAGCCTGGTATTGCACCTGAAAACTGGCGGGCTGGTGGAGGTGCGCAATTGGGTGCTGCAGTTTGGGGACGACGCGGAAGTGCTGCAACCGATATCTCTCAGGGAAGACATCACTGAAGAGATCCGGAGAATATCTGCCCGCTACGGCATTGATCGCGGCAATGGATGATAGAATTCGAGAAATATTTACGAGGAGGAGAGACATGCAAGAGAAAACAATCATCTATGGCATTACCAATTTGGGTTTATTGTTCGTCCCAGAGAGCAGGGCAAAAGAGCTGGCTGACGGCAACAGAGCCCTGTTGACTGCCAAAACCTGGGGCGAATTTAAATCGTTAGTATCAACTGAGTTGTACATTTTCTATCTGACAAAATCAAGCTATTATGATGGCCCGTATGAGCCTGAAGATGGCGATTACACGCCTTACGATATTGCGCCTGAGACACCTTTCACCCCAAACGATGTCCTCACGTATGAAGAATTGCCAGCCAACCCTGAGATTGAGATGTCGGAGTGGATGCCGGAGGAGATTCAGGAGAAATTTGGTCACAAGATGCGCTACTATGCCATGGATATGAACGTCCCAGAGGGCGATATCCTGGTGTTGGAAGAAGAGCAGATGGATGAAATCGTGGCTGAACTTGAGAAGCATGGCTATGTTTGCCAGCGCGATGATGACCTGCTCATGGCTGGAACAACCCTGGACTTTGACCCGGATGATTATCCGTGGGTTGATGAAGATGATGATGAAGATTTTTGAGGATAACGGTTTGAGAGCTTAAAGGAGGGCCTTATAAAGGTTGCGAATAAATTGAGCAAAATGCTAATTATGTGAATTACATCGGGAACTTAATTTTTATCACGATAATCGCATTGAAAGGGAAGTAAATTATGTTTAAGAAATCTATGAAGAAAAACAACAATCAGGATGAGCTTTTGATTCAACCTCCGGAAAAAGGGAAAAAGGTCTCACTCAACAAGATCATAAATTCTGCACCAAAAGGAAGTTTGATAAAACTTGCCGAAGGTGAATACCTAATTGATAAAACAATTATTATTAGCAATCCAATCAGGCTTAGTGGAGAAGGTATCGATAAAACAACCGTCACGGGATATGATCTGCGAAATCTTCTTATCTTTAAAGGCAAAGGCAAACTATCTCTTGCAGGCATTGCTTTTTCCTTGGAAAGTCAAAAAAAGAGTAATGTGGTCGTGGTGAAATCGGGTGAACTTGAGATGGATCAATGTACGGTCGAAGGCGGAAAGGATCCTCAAATTTCTAAACGCGATTTTGGTGCGGGACTAAACTTACTTGGCACTTCTATCGCTGAAATTTCCAACACAATATTCAGGAAAAACATTTTGGGAATTTCAGTACAAGATCAATCTTCCTTAACCCTCCTTTCGAATGAGTTCTCAGAAAATGTGTATGGCATAGTTTTTAGAGATAACGGCCAATGTAATTCAAGGGATAATAAATTTTCTGACAATCAAGAATATGGATTCATAGCTTATGACAATGCCGAGGTAAGCTCCCAAAAGGATGTCTCATTTAACAACAAGGGTGGATTCGGTTTTCTATTTTCCTCAAAAGCACGGATTGAATTTTCAGAAGCTTATGAGAATAAATATCACGGATTTTTCATCAATGATTGGGCAGATGTCAGAATAAACAAATGTAAAAGCTATTCGAATGGGTATAGTGGTTTTGCAATTTATGCAGATTCTCATTCGCAGTTACAGGAATGTGAGAGTTACGAAAATGGCCACCATGGATTTGAAATTTTCGAGAATGCTAGTTCCGTTTTCCTTAACAACAAGATCTGGGACAATCACTATTGTGGGGTCATGGTCGGAGATACTGCGAAAGTTAAGATTGAAACCAATGAAATTTTCGAAAACGCGATAGGCATTCAGGTAGACGATGAAGCGATTGCTATGATTGAGAATAATAAGATTTATCGTCACTACGATGGAGCGTTTCGAAAAGATTTGTTTAACAAATCAACCATCGGGGAGAACGAGCTATACGAAAACGGTGAGGATTACGTGAACGATGAAAACAGCGAAAACAAAAACGACGACGAGAATCTTGGATTCGAGTTGGGCAATATTTTTGCAAAAATGTTTGGAGGTGAGAATATAAGTAGTGATCCGAATACCATCGCTATTCCACTAGGTCATTTGTTTTCTGGAAATTACGATGTGGGGGATGAAGAATTAGACGAAGATGAAGAAGATGAAGAAGACTAAGTTAAGGATGGTGTTTTTGAATTATTACTTATCTGATTCGATTGGCCATTTCAAAGCGAACTTTTTATGAATCATAAGATAAATTCTAATTTTTCGCCTGGAGGTGACCAATCTTCTCACATGTATTGAATCCATTCATGTTCTTGACACATACCCAAGATATGCTAAACTATAAAAGAGGTAGCGAGAAGACGGTTACTTCGCTAAACAGCATAAAACTATACCGCCTTCAATTTTCTCCTCATTTGAGTTGGGGTAATTAACGAGCGTGTTTGGAATGACGCGGCTAATGGTTGATAAATAATTAAGCCCTTTTATGGGCTTAATATTTATTTAGCAATATTCATGATCTTTTGCCATATTATTTGGAGGGAATAATGAAGTTCAACAAAAAACAAAACCTTGAAACCGAAAATCTGGCAGGCGGCTTGAGTTTTTCTGAATCTCCAAAACTGGAGTTTGTCGCACTATTATTGACTACCTTTCTAAAGGATCAATTCTACCGGACCGAAGCGCAAACGGTGACCAGGATTAGCAATCTGATCGACATTATTGGTGATCCTGAATTTGTGGCCAGAGCGGCTATTTATGCAAGAACCAAATTTGGAATGCGATCGGTAACCCATGTTGTGGCTGGTGAAATAGCAAAAAAGGTTAAAGGCGCTCGATGGACCAGAAGCTTTTTTGACAAAATTGTTTATCGGCCAGACGACATGATGGAAATCCTTAGTTATTACTTCCAGACTGAAAAGAAAGAGACAAATCCTTTAAGAGATGGTTTTGCCAGGGCATTGATCCGCTTTGATGAGTACTCCTTGGCAAAGTATCGGGGTGAGGGAAAAAAAATTAAACTTGTGGATGTTGTCAATATTTGTCATCCCAAAAGCACAGAAGCCTTAAGTAAACTTATGAGGGGCACACTTCAGCCCGCAAACACATGGGAATCTGAATTGACTAAGGCTGGTCAAAATTCTGAGTCTCTTGAGGAAACTGCAGAATTAAAGGATAAGGCATGGAAGCAGTTGATCATTGAGCGGAAAATTGGCTACTTTGCTTTATTAAGGAACTTAAGAAACATTATTGAGCAATCACCCGATTCGTTGCCTGAAGCCTTGCAGCTATTGGTTGATGAAAACTTGATAAAAAAATCTTTAGTATTACCTTTCAGGTTTCTGACTGCCATTGAAGAAATCGAAAAGTTAAACGGAAAAGGCGTGAAAAAAACTTTGGCTGCCCTCTCCAAGGCTGTTGACATTTCATTATCGAACGTACCAACCCTCGATGGTAAGAGCCTGGTTGTTTTGGATACTTCAGGTTCGATGACATGGGGAGGTAGAAATATTGCACCCGTCCAAATCGGCGCGCTGTTTGCCGCAGCTATGCTCAAAGTGAATGATTCCGATTTTATGACTTTTGATGACGACGCCAGATATATGTCGTTTAACCCAGCAGACAGCGCGACGTCCATTGCCCAAAGAATTGTTGAGAAGGCTCGCGGTGGAGGTACTGATTTTCATTCTATTTTTAAGACCGCCAATCTACCGTATGACAGGATTATCATTTTTTCTGACATGCAGGGGTGGATTGGTCACACTACGCCTTCCGAAGACTTTAAGGTTTACAAAAAGAAAACAAATTCCAACCCATTCATTTACTCTTTTGACCTTCAGGGATATGGGAGCCTCCAGTTCCCCGAGCGCAATGTTTTTGCCCTGGCTGGCTTCTCAGAAAAAGTGTTTGACATCATGAAGTTGCTTGAAGCTGATCCCCAAGCTTTGCTAAACGAAATTGCAGAAATCGAATTATAAATCAGGAGGATGTCTAAACAGTTCTACCTCGTCTGGTGATTCTTGGAGATCTATCATTATTTGCAATAGGCAATGCTAACCAGCAAGGTTGCACAACTAATGCTGGGAAGGTTGAGATTTTGAACAACACTTTTCCTGTGAGGATTTCACTTTCCAATCGGATCTTTATACAGACCAAGAGGTTCTGCTTAATGCCTGTCTAAGAATTCTTTTCGATCTTTACGAAATATTTTTAGCGATGACCATAAAATTTCATATTGAGTCATCTGGTACTAAGCTAGCAATATGGAACAAAAAAGCTGGGAAATATTATGACCATTAAACTGCTCGTCGCCCCGCCAGCCTCTGGAAAGACTGCCGCCTGCATTGAACGTATCCTGGCAATCCACAAGGACCAACCACTTGCCCAGGTATGGGTGCTGGTGCCGAACTCGCAAAAGGCGGCTTACTTCAAAGCCCGGCTCGCGGTAGCGGGCGGAGGAATGGGTGTGAAAGTCGGCGAGTTCCGGCATTTGTACAAGGAGCTTTTTGAAGAAAACGGGGTTTTTTCGCCAATCATTTCGTCAGCGCTTTCGCACCGCCTTATACAGGAGGCTGTTCGCGAAACCTATGATTCTGGTAAGCCAATGCATTATTCCGCCATCAAAGACAAGCCTGGCTTTATCTCAGTACTGCGGGATGCCTTCGCTGAATTGCGCAGCGCCTTGGTGGAGCCCCCTACCTTCTTTGAGAACACACACACTGCCACCCCAGCCCGACGTGAACTGGCAATACTGTATGATCGCTATCTGACTCGTCTCGCATCCCTTGGTTGGGTGGACGGCGAAGGCCAAGCCTGGCTGGCGATCGAGGGACTAAAAACCAATCCAATCCTGGCTTCGCATTTGAGCCTGGTGATCGTAGATGGCTTCAGCTCTTTCAACACAGCGCGAAGGCAGTTCCTCAAACTGCTCAGCCAGCAATCGGGTGAGATGATCATCACCCTGACTGGTGAGATGGACTCCAACCGCCAGGTAGATGGTCGATTAACTGATGAGCTGCAGGAACTACAGAAGGTTATGCCCCTTGAAATCAGTGAGATTAATGCAAAGCCGCACTTGCCCGCGGATGTCCTGCATATGCAGCAGCATGTATTTGATCCGGGCGCGGTTGAAAGGATGGACCCGCTAAAGCCGTTCCTGCTCGAAGCCCGCTCCCAATCTGAAGAAGCCCGTGAAGCCCTGCGTTGGGTCAAGCAACTCCATGTGCGCCAACATCTCCCGCTGGGGGCTTGCGCGATTTATGTCCCTAATTTGAGGATGTACCAACCGCTGCTGCGGTCAACCGCGGAAGAGTTTGGCATCCGAGTTCATTTTTCCCAACCCGATCCGCTCCTTGAATCCCCAGCGGTAATGGCCATGCTTGGACTGTTACGGCTGCATCTGGAGGACTTCCCCACGCGTTTATTATTCAACACGCTGCGCTCGCCTTATTTTAATTTTGGGCTTAGTGCCGAAGATCTGGAAAACCTGGAAAGCGTGAGCCAACAAGCCCTGATCGTCAGCGGCAAGGAGCAATGGGAAAAAGCCTGGCTGACATTGCAGCGCTTGAACTCATCCGAGGACTACCTGGACGAAGAACGCCGGCGAAAGAATCGCACCAAAGGGATCGATTTGCCGGCGCTGCGCGAACGCATGGAACGCTTTTGGCAGTTGTATGCGCAGATTGGAACAAACCGCTCACAAACAGAATGGATTATTTGGTTAGAAACCTTGCTTATTAATCTGGGTTTCTATGACCAGATCAACAGCGAACGCGACCGTGAAGCCTGTGACTCGCTTGGGGATGCCCTGCGGGCTTTTCTGCTTAGTGAAAGCGTGGTTGGCACCAAAACGGTGGATTATGCCCATTTCCTGGCTGACCTGCAAAACTCTCTGGTGGGGGCGAGAGTGGAGGAACCGAGGGAAGCTCGCCGCAATGCGGTCTTCATTGGTACGTACGCAAACGCACTTGGTTCACGCTATGAAGCAGTGGTATTGATGGGACTATCAGAGGGCCTTTATCCTGTTGTCGAAAATCCGGACCCCTTCCTGGATGAACAGTTGCGCGCAGAGTTAGGATTGGAACCGCGTTTAAAGCGCCACCAAGCCAGTACTTTTTATCAGGCCTTCACGCGTACCAACATGCACCTGTTGCTGACCCGTCCGTATTTGACTGAGGAAGGGGAGAGGTGGGAGCCCTCGCCATATTGGCATGCTACTACAAAGCTCTTTACAGACAAGGCAATCACCAAAATACAGGCCTCCAAACCGCGGCCGCAATCGGAAGCAGCTTCGCCTCAGGAACTGCTTTTCTGGGCAGTACAACAGCAGTCACTGCACTATCCAAACGATCCAGAATTAATCGCCCGCTGGCAGGGGCTGCAAAAAGCACATAGAGTTCTTGATCAACGCCGCGCCATGCTTGCGCGGGGGGTGTACGAAGGCGACCTTGCAAGTTTTTCTGATCAATTGACCAGTAAGTTCTCTCCTGAATATGTGTGGAGTGCTTCACGCCTGGAGATACATAAGGCTTGTCCGTTCAGGTTCTTCGTTGAAGTTGTGCTGAAATTGGAACCCGAGGAGATGCCAGAATTGGGCTTTGACGTCGCCCAGAGGGGGAAAATTTTCCATCGGGTGTTGGAAAATGTTTACAGAAGTGCCGACGAACAGGGCATTTCCCCCATGGATATCCTCGATGAGGTTGCTGCTGAAGTGTTTGCGAAAGCGCCAACGGTCGATGGGTTTCGCCCCTCCGCCTTGTGGGAAGTAGAAAAAGCTGAACTCCTTGTGAAGCTACGCGCAAGCTTGGAAGCGCTCGAATCGAAACCCGACCAGTGGACCCCACTCCAGTTTGAACAGAAGTTCGGAATCGATGGGGAACCTCCATTGGTACTTGATATTGACGGTAACCCAGTGCAGATCCGAGGAGTGATTGACCGTCTGGACGTCAATCCAGATAACAAACTGCGGGTGATTGATTACAAATCGGGGAGTTACCACCTAAGCAAGAAAGAATTGCAAAATGGTTCGCGTTTGCAGCTGCCAATTTACGCCCTGGCAGCGCAGGACTCTTTGCGGCTTGGCGAAGTTGAAGAAGGTTTTTATTGGAGCATCAGTGATGCCAAAGCTGGCTCACTCAAGCTTTCCAATTTCACATACAAAGAACTGAAAGGTCCTCACGCTGCTTATCAAGCAGCACGCGAGCACATCCAGGGGATTCTGGAGGGAACCCTCGCAGGAAATTTCGCTCCAAATGCGCCGAAAGATGGCTGCCCGGATTATTGCCCAGCGATCGGTTGGTGTTGGCGTTATAAAGCGGGGTACAAAAATGAATGATCGCTTGGTTGACCAGGTACTAAAGCTTTTCACTTTGAACGATGAACAGCGTGAAGCCGCGACCGAAACTGGTCGGGATGTGGTGGTAACCGCGGGCGCAGGCAGCGGCAAGACTTCCACGCTGGTTGCGCGATATGCCAGTTTACTGGCGAAAGGCACCGAACCGCGCCGCATTGCTGCTATAACGTTTTCTACCAAAGCTGCCCAGGAAATGCGCTCACGTGTGAGATTGAAATTGATGGAATTGCAATCGCAGGCTACTGAAGACGCCGATCAGCGCTATTGGTCGGAACTTTCCTCACAGATTGATTCGGCAAGAATTGGCACCATCCACAGCCTGTGCGCTGAGATCCTGCGAAACCATCCCGCGGAAGCCGGGGTGGATCCGCGCTTTGCTCTGATCGATGAAGGTCTTTCTGCAGCCCTCAGAAAGCAAGCCGTGGAAGACACGTTGGTCAAGTTGGTCGAAGAAGATAAGTTTCTACCTCTGTTATTCAAAATCCCAGTCCGGGATCTTTCTAAAATGCTTGTGCAAATGTTGACCGCCCGCCTCGAAACCAAGGAAGCATTCGAGATCGGGGGGGATAACAAATCGCACCTGATCAGGGAACTGGGGCAGCGCATGACGTCGCCTGAAATTTTGGAATTGATCAATGAACTGCGAGCGTACGATCCGAGTGAACTTCTGAAAGAAGAAAGCAGCACTATGGCAGACATGGTGCGGAACCTTTTAGTTAATTGGTCGGCAGCTGAGAAAGCGCTTGAGGAAGGTGACCCAGTCGGTTGTTCGGCAAACCTTTTCCAGGCACGACGTAAGTATATTGATAGGAGACCTGGCAAAAAAGACGGTTGGGTCAAGCCAGTCATCGCGGAACTTCAACAGCTATTTGATAAAATCATTGATCCGCTCACAGGCGGGGCGAATCTCACCGATGAACCACCTTCGATTGAAACAGAAGAGGCATTCGAACAATTGCTTCCCCTCTTGCGGGAGGCGTTTAATCGCGCCCACCAGGCTTATCGAACCCAGTTGGATTTTAGGCAAGCACTAGACTTTGACGATCTGGAAGATAATGCCCATCGTCTGTTGAAAATTCCGGAAATACGCGAACGCTGGCAGAAAGAACTGGATGCCGTCATGGTGGATGAATACCAGGACACCAACCCCCGCCAGCGCGACATTGTCAATGCCCTGGCTGGTGATCGCGGCTGTCTCTTCATGGTTGGGGACATGCGCCAATCCATTTACCGCTTCCGCCGCGCGGATGTGACTGTTTTCAGAGAGGAACTGGAACGCATCAAGCAGCAAAATGGCTTACCAGTCGACCTGGATCGCACTTATCGTGCGCACGAGCAGCTGTTGGATGCCACCGGCGACCTGCTTTCTGGTGTGATTGGCACAGAAGAGGACCCTGTTCGTAAGTACTACGTGCCCTACACTCCGCTTGTTGCTGAAAAGAAGACACCTGAACATCCTGTGGAAGCGCCGCATGTGGAGTTTATTATCGGGACGGGGGAGGACGTCGTCACAGCCAAACCGCACGCGGGTCGAGCCCTGGCAATGCGCCTGCAACAGCTCAAACAAGAGGGGCAGATCAAGAATTGGGATGAGGTCGCGCTGCTGTTTAGAGCCTCGACTGGTTACCCCTATTACGAAGAAGCACTTGAAGACGCCGGCATCCCGTTTGTTACCGTTGCAGGTAGAGGCTTTTATGATCGTCCCGAAATTCGCGACTTGCTGAACATCCTGCGCGCCATCGCCGACCCATTGGATAACCTTTCCTTCGCTGGGCTGCTGCGCTCACCGGCTTTTGGTCTGAGCGATGCCGCGCTTTTCCAATTACGGCAGGAGAATTCGTCTTATTGGCAAGCGCTGCAAGGAGACCTCAGCCAGCTAGGCGAGCCCGACCAAGCCAGTGCAAGGCGCGTTTTGCAGGTACTTAATCGGCTGCTGCCTATGGTAGATCGTGTGCCCGTGGCTGAACTGCTGAAGCGGGTGATTGACGAGCTCGACTACCGTGCCATCCTTGCCACCGCGGATGTTGGGATTGGGGAAGCTCAAGCCAGCAAGACTGGCGGCCGACTTTGGCGCAACCTGGATAAATTGCTGGCGGATACCCAACTCAGCCAGGCGATCAATGTGCGCGACTTCCTGGATAGGCTGGAGACGCTGAACGATGCCGGAGCCCGGGAAGGCGAGGCTTCGACCGAGGTTGAAGGTTCAGTCCGGCTGATGACCATCCACTCGTCCAAAGGGCTGGAGTTTCCGATTGTCGTGCTGGCAGATGCCGGCCGCGCAAAGCCTTCGAGCAAAGCCAACGCGTTTTGGTCTGACGAGCTCGGGGTCACCTTCAAACTGGACCCAACCCCGATGCTCTTTAAGCTCGCAAAGTTAATGGATGAAGATCAGGACAAATGTGAGGATTTCAGAATCTTGTATGTCGCGCTAACCCGCGCTCAATCCAAGCTGATCATCAGCAGCCACGCGACTTATAATGATAATGGCGATATAAAACTACCAGGCTGGGCGAAGGCATTGGGTGAGGTGGTCGGATTGCCCCCGGAGGACTTTAAAGCGCAAGGCGATCAACTATTCACCCTCCAGACAAGCGGTGGGCACCCTGTCCGCGCGATCTGCTTGATTCAACCTGCTGTGCTAAGCTCGCATAAAGAAGAAAATTTGGCTTCGAAGCCATCAATTGAGACGGACCTGCCTCCTCTCTATCAGCCGGTTGAAGGCTTTGGACTGGTGGAACCACCCGATGAGCTGGAAAGCTTCCAGCAGGTCCAGTCCTGGCGGGCAACCCAAACGGATGAACGGGTTTCAGGCAAAATACTTGGGCGCATTGTTCACAAGGCCATTCAACGCTGGCTCTATCCGGAGGACCCTGCTTTACAACGGATGCTGGAATCTGAAGCTTATCGCTTTGGCCTTGCCACCGACTCTGCGCGGCAGGAGGTAATCACGCAAGCAACTAAATTATTAGAAAGGTTTAGGGAGCATTCTGTGTGGCGGGAGATCGACCTGGCACAAGAGCGGCATTCGGAATTGCCTTTCAGCTATATTTTTAATTACAAGGTAGAGAACAGGATCATCGATCTATTGTATCGGGATGTTAATGGTTGGCACATTATCGACTTCAAAACGGACCCCATTTCAACCTTTCAACACAAAGAGCAGCTAATTCAGAAGTATGCTCCACAGGTGCGGCGGTACAAAGCCGTGGTGGAGTCCAAGCTGGGGCAGGCAGTAAGTGGGCGGTTGTGCTTCCTGGATGATCAGGGTGAGATAGGTTTGGTAGAGGTCTGAGGTGCTTCACAGAATACACATCGCGAGACACAAATGTTTACGATCAGTATCTAAGTGAGATGAACGTGATCTCAAAAATCACCCCCAGTACGGCTAAGTTCTCATTGGGTAACCCCACCTAACTTCAGATATCGGGTGCGGTATCTTTTCTACCTTTTATTCGTAGAATGTATACGCGATGCTGACCCGCACAAAAAAGACATTTCTACTCAGCTTTGACATCACCAGAAATGCTAATCCATATAAAGCGTCTTTGGGATGACCACAACAGCCAGAGCAGATACAGGCACTAAATAGTCAATTTATTTACATATGCGTTTAAAACATTCAATTCCTTAGCCAAGTCGTCCATATGAAAAAGGAGCAGATTTTGTTTTGACCTGCCCATACAAGTATATATCAACCTTTTTTGGTAGGATATCGTTTCGGGATCTTCCCTTAAACCCTCCCTGAAAAAGTAATCCATACCGCAGAAAAAAACGACATCAAATTCCAACCCTTTCACACCGTTACAGGTATAAAAGTTAATCCCTTCATTCTTGAGTAATTTCTTATAGAGGTTCAATCGCCCGGAGGATGGATGGATGAGAGCCATTTGATCGTAAGTTATCATCTTCGTAGATCGGAAATATTTAATCTGATTAAGAATGTACTCAATTTCCTTGTCCTGGTTACGTGCTTGAATGAGAAGTGGTTTTTCACCTGGACGCATGACCTCTGACCTCAAATCCGGCTCACTATACTCCCCATCGCTTTTCAGCCTTTCAATAACCGTCGGGTCATTTTTAATGATCTCATTTGCGGCAAGAAATATTTCCAGAGTATTACGGTATGGAACCTTCAATCTGCGCGTCTTGCCAACAACATCCACACCCTTCTGCCGCCAGGTAAAGAATCTGAAAATTGACTGCTTAGGGTCATCTGCCATAAATAATTGACCACCTGGTTTTAGAAGATGGTTTACGATGGCAATCCACGAAGGAGCAAAATCTTGAGCCTCGTCAATCAAAATCGCATCATATTTTGGAGCAACAAGATCTGATTTCTTCAGTTTGTCCAGAAAATAAATAACCAAAGTTTCCCAGGAGAACTGTCGTTGAGCGTCCAAAAACCGTTGTAAAGCCTCAAGGATATCGTAAACTTGATGGCGCTGTTGTACATTTAATAGGCGTTCCGTTCCCCTGCCTACCCGTTTTATTACCAGGTATTGGTCACGCGAAGCGACCATTACTTCCTGGATCCATTTAATTTCTGCCGCGACAAAATTCACACCCAGCTCTTGAATAATCGGATAGATATTCTCCTTACTCTTTATCCATCTCTCCTGTTCAATTACTTCTCTCCATTCGAAACGGTTCCTCTGGCTGACGATTGTCTGTATGAAGGAATGCAGATGTGTGGCTTCGATATTCCTGCATGATTTTAGGACTCGGCTTAAATCCTTTGCCAGAGCTTTGTTGAATGTTAATATCAATATTTTCCAATCAGGATGTTCTCTGGACAATCTTCTTGCCCTTGCTTTGAGGACAAGTGTTTTTCCACTGCCCATTTCTCCCCTGACCAAACGGACCGAAGGATTCCCCAGGATCTTCTTGTTGTCTTCCGGAATTTCAGCCTCTTCCGATTCTTCCGGAGTTAGTTTGGATAACCCGAATTCACTGGTAAACAGGGATGGCTTAGGAATACTGGGTGCAACCTCTTTGATGGTCTCTTTTACGGACGCATCTTCCATAACCAGTTTTTCCTGATCAGGATCCAGATAAATATCCTGAATAATGATTTCAGGATTAAGTACACCCCGTACCACTTGCATCTCTTCTTGCTTCAGGGGAGTAATCTTATCTTCCCGAACGGTTTCGCGAAGCCTTTTGTTTATGTACCCGGGCTGAAGATCCGCGAGATTAAAAACGAAGTTTTCGCCCCAGGCCTTCTGAACTTGTGATTTAATTGCCGGCCCAATTCGCGCCAAGACAACGGCGTGACCATATGGAATACGTGGAACCTCTTCAGCATTCCGTTCTTTGTGTTGCCACCGAATCGCATTCGAGATGTCCTGAGCATAATCGCGGGCTGTTTCAACCGGGTTATGAAG
>ERZ1026814.857-NODE-857-length-13974-cov-6.642955_pt1 | contig 13974 bp, 8 predicted proteins | sample MGYA00520871_ERZ1026814 | MGnify/ENA primary metagenome ERZ1026814 (study PRJEB33270, sample SAMEA104284478) | anaerobic digester metagenome | biome: Anaerobic digester microbiome; feature: mesophilic sludge digester; material: Anaerobic digester biomass | place... | reverse complement strand
GGCATACGAGATCTAGTACGGTCTCGTGGGCTCGGAGATGTGTATAAGAGACAGCTGCTCGGCGTCGTGACCGGCGGTGGCGTCGGCGCGATCCCGAACTGGCGATCGATTCGGGCCTGCGTGCTGCCGACGCTGCCGACCTGGGTCTTCTCGGTGAACACCGCCGTGACGCTGTCGAGTGCGACCACGGCGCTCTCCAGGCTGAGAGGAAAGCGCGCCTTGATCGGGGCGAGCGCCTGGATGAACGCCTCGGCGGATGCGAACCGGGCCTCAGGTGCCTTGGCCAGCGACCGCAGCACCACCGCCCGCAAGTCCTCGGGGATGTGGCCCTCGGGATCGGACTCGGAGAACGGCACCGGCGGATGGAACAGGTGCCCGGCGATGAACGACGGCACGCTCGAGCCACGGATGGGGTGGGTGCCGGTCAGGAGCTCGTACAACACCAAGCCGAAGGAGTAAAGGTCGGAGCGGGCGTCCATCGAGACGCCCTCCTGCGCGTGAAACTGCTCTGGCGAAGCGTACCGGACCTTGCCCAGGAACATCCCCGTCCCGGTCAGGCCCCGCCGCGTGATCTGGCTATGGCCTTCCTCTTCCAGGACCTTAGCGATCCCGAGGTCGATGAGCTTGATGAGGGGAAACCCATCGTCGTTGCGTGACAGCATGAGGTTGTCGGGCGAAACGTCGCGGTGGATGGTGCTGCGCCGATGCAGGTAGCCGATCGGCTGCAGCGATTGCTCGGCGATCTCGAGCCCGAGTGGGAGCGATGGCGGACCCACCCGCGTGATCATCTCCTCGAGCGTGAACCCCTCGATGAACTCCATGACGATGAACGCATTGCCTTCTTCATCCATGGAGAAGTCGTAGAACTGCGCGATGTTGGGGTGACGGAGGCGGACCGCGGTCCGAGCCTCGCGCAAGAAACGGGCGCGGATCGCCTCGTCGGACTCGAGCTGTGGCCGGATCAGCTTGATGACACGGACCTCGTCCAGGAGGCGGTGGCGCACCTTGTAGACAGCACCCATCCCACCTTCTTTGAGCTTGGTGATGATCTCGTACTTTCCCTCGAACAGCGGAAAGGGAGCTGCCACCGCCACAGCCTTTCGAGGCCACGCTGGCCCTGCCGCTAGCCTAGGTCAGGGGGGGGAGGCTGTCAACGAAGCCAAACGAGGAAAGCCGGGATCGAGCGCCTGCCGCTGCCGTGGTTCGCGCAGCCCGACACCGCCCCGCGGACGACACTGCGCGGGCCTCGCTCACCGCCCTTGGTGGCCACACCGAGGTTCTTGCTATCATGCACGCGGGAAGCGAGCTTCCCATCCACACGTTCCGGGAGGGCGCCCCGGAGTGACCGGATGCACGAAGGGAGGGTCCTCGCGGCGCGCTCCAAGGCCTCGGGACACGATCACATGAGCAGCTCGGTCGACCGCATTCGCAACCTCGGCATCTCCGCCCACATCGACTCCGGCAAGACCACCCTCACAGAGCGTATCCTCTTTTATGCGAGGAAGATTCACGCCATCCACGAGGTCAAGGGCAAAGACGGCTTCGGGGCCACGATGGACCACATGGAGCTCGAGCGTGAGCGCGGCATCACGATCACCTCCGCCTCCACGTCGGTCCAGTGGCGTGGGTACAACATCAACATCATCGACACCCCCGGACACGTCGACTTCACGATCGAGGTCGAGCGCTCGCTGCGCGTGCTCGACGGTGCGGTGCTGGTGCTGTGTGCCGTCGCCGGCGTGCAGTCCCAGTCGATCTCGGTCGACCGACAGATGCGCCGTTACCGGGTGCCCCGCATCGCCTTCATCAACAAGTGCGATCGCACCGGCGCCAATCCCGACCGCGTGGTGCGCGCCCTGCGCGACAAGCTCGGCCACCGCCCGGTGCTGCTCCAGATCCCGATCGGGCTCGAGGCTGCGTTCGAGGGTATCGTCGATCTGATCGAGATGCAGGCCGTCTACTTCTGCGGCGCCAGCGGTGAGGAGCTGGAGACCGGGCCGATCCCGGAGTCGATGCGCAACCTCGCCGAGGAGCGGCACGCCGAGCTGATCGACGTCGCGTGCCTGTTCTCCGACGAGCTGCTCGCGGCGGCACTCGAGGGGCGGGCCACGGCCGAGCTGATCCGCGACGCCGTGCGCCGTGGCACTCTGAGCCTCGATCTCACCCCGGTGCTGATGGGTTCCGCCTACAAGAACAAGGGCGTGCAGAGACTCCTCGACGGCGTCGTGGACTTCCTTCCGAGCCCGGCCGAGGTGCCGATCGCGGCCGTGGACCTGGAGAACGACAACGCCCCGGTGCAGCTCGCCTGCGACCCTTCCGCGCAGCCCGTGCTCTACGCGTTCAAGCTCGACGACGGCCGGTTCGGGCAGGTCACCTTCATCCGCATCTACCAGGGCTCGTTCGCCAAGGGCGACACGGTGGTGCAGACCCGCACCGGCCGCAGGATCCGCATCGGCCGCATCGTGCGGCTGCACGCCGACACGATGGAGGACATCGCCGTGGCCGAGGCCGGCGACATCGTCGGCTTGTTCGGCGTCGACTGCCAAACCGGTGACACCTTCGTCGGTGACGGGCCGCGCTTGGCGATGACCGCCATGCATGTGCCCGACCCGGTCATCGCGCTTGCCGTCAAGCCGGCCGACAACAAGTCGCAGGTCAACATGACCAAGGCGCTGTCCCGCTTCGCCAAGGAGGACCCGACGTTCCGCGTCACCCAGGACCAGGAAAGCGGTGAGACCGTCATTTCCGGCATGGGCGAGCTGCACCTCGACGTGTACGTCGAGCGCATGCGTCGCGAGTACGGCGTCGCCGTCACGACCGGTGCGCCGCAGGTCGCGTACCGCGAGGCGATCTCCCGCCGGGCCGAGTTCGACTATCTCCACCGCAAGCAGACCGGAGGCTCGGGACAATACGCCAAGGTCGCCGGTTACATCGAGCCGTGCGAGGAGAAGGACTACGAGCTCGACAACCGGATCCGCGGCGGGGCTATCCCGACCGAGTACATCCCAGCGTGTGACAAGGGGTTTCGCAGCGCTCTCGCGAAAGGCAGCTTGATCGGCTCGCCGATCGTCGGGGTGCGGGTGGTACTCAACGATGGCAACTCCCACGCCGTCGACTCCTCCGACCTCGCCTTCCAGATCGCCGCCCGGGCTGCGTTCCGCGCCGCCTACCAGCGGGCGGCGCCACGCATTCTCGAGCCGCTCATGCGGGTCTCGGTCGAAAGCCCGGTCGAGTTCCAGGGCGCGATCTACCGCACGTTGCTGCATCGGCGCGGCACCATCATCGGCTCCCAGGAGGACGAGGGATTCGCCCGCATCGAGGCAGAGGTGCCGCTCGGCGAGCTGTTCGGCTACGCCACCGAGCTGCGCTCGGCGACCCAGGGCAAGGCCGAGTACACGATGGAGTTCACCCGCTACGCCCCGGTGCCTGGCGAGGTTTCCGAAAAGCTGCTGTCGCAGTCCAAAAACCGCGCCACCCAGGAGGTGGAGTGATGATGACCGAGATGATGTTCGGGTTGCGCCGCTCCGCCCGCACCTTGCTGGAGCGCGACGGCTACCCCGGCCCGGGCCCCGGCCGGCTGGGCCTGGTGATGGCGCGCGCTGGCGTCGGCAAAACGGCGTTTCTGGTCGGGATCGGCCTCGATGCCCTGCTGGCGGGGCAGAACGTGCTCCACATCTCGCTGCAGTCGAGCGTCGACAAGGCCCGGTCGTGGTACGACGACCTGCTCACGGAGCTGCTGCGGCGCGAACGCAAGCTCGAGCACAAGGCCGAGATCCAGCTCGCGATCGAGCGTCAGCGCCACATCCACACCTACGTGGGACGGGCGTTCACGCCCGAGCGGCTGCGCCAGGCGGTCGAGCTGCTGCGCGACGTGGTCGGCTTCGTGCCTGGGGTCATCATCTTCGACCAACCCGACCTGGCGAGTGTCGAGCGAAGCACCGTCGAGGCGCTGCGCTCGACAGCCGCCGAGCTCGGCGCCGAGCTGTGGATGGCCTGCCGCACCCACCGCGACGGCCCGCAGGCCGCCCCCGGCCACCTCCCACCCCCTGCGGACCGTGTCGAGGACCTCGTGGACCTCGCGTTTCGGCTCGACGCGCAGAAGTCCAAAGTCAGGCTGCGCGTGGTCAAGGATCGGGAGCACGTGCTCGACCACGACCTCAACGTCGTGTTGGACCCCGAGACCCTCCTGCTCGTCACCGGCGTGACGCCGCGCAGATAGCGAGGAAACCCCGCTCCTCCTGCGAGCCTGTGTTCGGAGCCGGAGGGAGGAGCCACCACCGTTTTCCCGAACCGTCACGGTAGTGGCCGGCGTCGAGCGTTCCCTATCTCAACCGGTCCAGCAGCGCCCGGGCGATCCGATACACGAGCGGGGCGAGCGCGAGGACGGTGCACCAGAGCAAGACCGACTCGGCGAAGCCGTAGGCGAGCAGCGCCGGCACGCCGACAGCTCGGAGGCTCGGCACGCGGTGGAGCATGTCGAGCCCGAACAGCTCCCACGCCCCTTCGAGCGACTGCACAGCGGCGCCGAGCGTGCAGAACCAGACGACCGCCGGCCCAGGCAGCCGCGGCAGCCAGTCGAGCAACAGCTTGGCCACGATCGTGTAGGCGACGGTGAGGAACAGCGGCAGCACCAGCCGTGCCGCGGGCGGAAGAACGAGAGCGTAAGTTTCGCTCCAGGCGTCGCCCCAGAACACCGCCGCGTGCAGCACCATCCAGACCAGGAACGAGGTCACCAGGACCATCCGCCGGTGTTGGACGAGCTCCGCCCCCGGCAACCGGCGCACGAGCAGCAGCAGAAGCAGCACGTCGACCCCGAGCATCACGCCGGTGCCGACCCAGTACCCACCCCCGCCGTACAGCCCCGCCATCAGCGGCATCGTACTCCGAACCGCGCCGGTGGTAGCATGAGTGCATGGCAGAGCTGGCACGCACGCTCGCGTCGTTCGAGGACATCGCGCATCTCCCCGAGGGCGAGAACACCGAGATCGTGGGAGGAGCGATCGCCTTCGCTCCCCGTCCGACGCTAGCCCATGGAATCGCCCAGGCTGCGATCTCATGGAGCGTCGGCGGGCCGTACGCCTTCAGTGAGGAGCCCGGCGGCTGGTGGATCGCCGTCGAGCCGGAGGTCGAGCTGTCGCGGCACGACGTCTACATCCCCGACGTCGCCGGCTGGCGCCGGAGCCGCGTACCGACGTTGCCGGACACCCGGCCCGTACGCGTTGTCCCTGACTGGGTATGCGAGGTCAGCTCCCCGTCGACCGGCCGAAACGACCGCGTGCGCAAGGCCGACGGCTACCTCCGTGGCGGCGTGGCCTACTACTGGATCGTCGACCTCGAGTCCCGCACGCTCGAAGCGTGGGAGGCCCACGATGGCTCGTGGCTTCGCATTGGCGCCTGGACAGAGGACGACACCGCCTGCATCCCTCCATTCGACGCCGTCGAGCTTCGCATCGGCCGGCTGTTCCCTCCCCCACCTCCAGCTCCCGGGGACGGGCCGACCAAAGCCGAGGCAGCTACCTGACGCTGGGCCGGACCGCAGAGTACATCCTCCGCCCCGAGCTTCGTCTCGGACGACCGCTCTCTCGGCCCCTGCCAACCGGAGCGGCCGAGTGGCCTGCGAGCCTCCGCTCGTTGGCCGGTGCGTGTCCCCAGCCTGCAACCGACAGCAGTTCCGATGACCTCCATGTCCATCGCGGCGCTATTGAGATCGCAACGCGTGGAAGGAGGTACTCACTGGTGACTCCGATCACAGAATATGCCGGGTCGGTTAGCTGTACCCACTTGACAATCGCAGGAATACCTCCCAATATTCTGACTCGTGCTACCAATTGAAGCCTGGTGACGAACGTCACGAACCTGAGAAACTGCTGTACCTACCGATCAGGAGGTCACGTACGAAGCGAGGCTGGGGATTGGCAAGGCCTGCTGGCGTCTCGGCCAGTGTGGTCCTTGCTTCGCTGGCCGTGGTCGTGGCCGTTTCAATCGCGCCGGCCGCCACCGCTCAGTCCGTGTGGATCACGGGGTTCAACCACGACTGGGCACAGCACCCACAGGGCTACCGCCACGACATCAACCAGAGGGGGCAGGACATCGAGGTCGACTTCGACTTCGACATCACGGGGGTCTTCAACGTCGACGTCTTCATCAACGGGGTCGCTGCCGGTTTCAGTTGCGACCTCGGATCCAACTCATGCTATGGCACGCTGACACAGCCGTGCGGGAAGGTGTCCGTGAAAGTGCGTGCCTTCACAATCAGGCACACGTACATCTCGAACCCAGTCGACGTCCTGGTGTTCAACAATCCCACCTGCCTCCCCCAACCGACTGGATGTGAGCTCCAGGGGGGCGGCCAGGCCACCGGCAAGCCCTGCAACGTAGTGAGCGGTCGCCTCTGGTACGAGACCACGGACGTCCAGCTCTCCGGGCCGTTCGGTCTTCGGTTCGCCCGCCGCTACGACAACCAGAGCGCGAACAGCGGCGACATGGGCTACGGCTGGCGGCACGCCTTTGGCCAGGAGCTCCTCTTCGAGAGCGGACAGATCGTGTACGTCGACGACGAGGATCGACGCTCCTACTTCCTCGGGCTTCAGCCCGGGGGGGCCGTCCACGACGCCTTCAGCGGCGCCGACCTTTCGAATAACAGCGCCGGCACAACGTTTACGCTGACAACGTGGGACGGTAGGAAGTCTACATTCGACGCGTTCGGCCGGCTGGCGTCGATGGTCGACCGGACCGGCAACACCCAGACTCTCGCCCGAGACGCCAGCAACCGAATAGCCACAGTCACCGATCAGCTCGGGCGCGTTTTGTCCTTCGCGTACGACGCGTCGAACCGCATCACCGCGATCGCGAGCACCCCAGTAGGGGTGTCTCTGGCCTTCACCTACGACTCGCCGTGCGGTAGTGGCAACCTGTGCTCGGCGACGATGCCCGACAACAAGATATGGACGTACGAGTACGACGGGGCCCACAACCTCACGCGGGTGGTGGATCCGCTGGGTCATGCCGAGGAGATCAACACCTACGACGGCTCCGACCGCCTCGCGACGCAGTCGACCGATGGGGGGCAGAACTCCCTCACGTTCAGCTACGGGACCAACACCACGACGGTCACCGACGGCCTGGGTCGGCAGACGGTCTACACCTTTGACCCCAACTTGCGGGTCGTGACCGACATCCAGGGCGTCGGCTGCGGGTGTGGCGGCGGTCAGCAAAGGACGTTCAAGTACGACCAGTTCCTCCGCAAGCAGTGGGAGATGGTCGGCAACGACCCCAATCACAAGGCAACCTGGACCTACGGCCGCGACCAGACCGCCGCCCACGGGGGCTTCGTGGAGATCATCGCCGCCTATCCCTCGCCGACCGCGAAAACCGAGCTGCTCAGCGCCGGCGTCAGTCGGACCACCACCTGGGGCTATCCCCCTCTCGACAGTGCCTGCCGGGATCTCGTAAGCACCGAGACAATGCCGTCGGTGGACACGCCGGGCAATACCCGCACCACCACATTCACCTACTCGAGTGACGGCAAGTGCTTGCTGCTGACGCGCGCCGAGCAGGGCTGGGTCGGCGGCGCCTCCACCACCTACACGACCTCCTACGGCTACGACGCCCGCGGGCGGCTTCTCACCGTTGACGGGCCGCGCACCGATCTCTCCGACCTCACGACCTACGCGTACTACCCCGACGCCGACGCTGACCTCGCTCGCCGGGGGCAGCTCAGCACTGTCACGGATGCTGCCGGAAACGTCACCACCTACGCCGCCGCTGCGGCGCCCTACAACACCTACAACCTGTTCGGGCAGCCGCTCAGCGTCGCGGATCCAAACGGCGTCGTGACCACAATGGCATACGACGGCTGGGGCCGCCTGACCACGCGGACGCTCAAAGGTGCTTTAGGCGACCCCGACCTCGTCACGACCAACCAGTACGACGATGCGGGTCGACTCACCAAGACCACCTGGCCGCGCAGCAACGGCTTGAGCTTCGCGTACGACAGCAGCAACCGGCTGACCGACACGATCCGCTTCGGAACGGACGCCAAGCAGTACGAGCGCACGCACGTCGCTTATGACGTGATGAGCCAGAAGACCGAGGAGGACCTCGACACCTGCACCACGCCCGCGACCACATGCGGTGCCTGGTCGACATCACGAAAGGACAGCTTCACCTACGACTCGTTCGGCCGGCTCCTTTCCGTCGTCCACCCCGACAGCACCACCCTCACGAACAGCTACGACGCCTTCGGCAACCTCTCGCAGGTCAAGGACGAGCGGCACACGGCGGCCAACACCCTGTACGCCTACGACTACGCCAACCGCCTCCTGTCCGTCACCCAGAAGCGCACCATCGTCCCCGGGGGCGACGTGGTGACGACCTACGCCTACGACGTGCATGACAACCTCACGTCGGTGACCGACCCGAACGGCAACGCAACGACATACGCGTGGGATGACTTCCGCCGCATGAAAAGCCAGACGAGCCCCGTGATAGGCACCACCACCTACCAGTACGACCCGGCAGGGAACCTCACTACCGTCACCGATGCAAACAGCGCCATCACTACCCGGACTTTCGACGCCCTCAACCGCATCACGAAGGCCGAGTCGGCGCGCACGGGATTGACGACGGAGAAGGTGACGTGGAGCTACGACTCGGTGTCGCCGACGTGGTTCGGCCGCGGTCGGCTCCGCGAGGTGGCTGACCCGAACGGCAAGACCACATTCACCTACGACCGGCGTGGCCTCGTGACACTGCAGACGCGCGAGCGAGCCGGGGACAGCACCGTGCTGGCATACGCCTACGACGTCAACGGCAACCGGACCTCGACCACCTACCCGTCCGGCAAGCAGGTCACTGCGTCGTTCGATTTCGCCGACCGACCGATCTCCGCGGCGATCCCTTCCGAGACAACCTTCGTAAGCGCCGCGACCTACTTCCCCGGCGGCCCACTCAGGTCCCTCTCACTCGGCAACGGGGTCACGCGCACCATGACCATGAGCCAGAGGTACCTGCCAACTGCCCTCAGCGTTACGCATTCCACCCTGGGCACGCTGGCGAGCTACACCTACGGCACCGACAGCAACGGGAACATCACGAGCATTACCGACGGTCAGTCGAGCGCCTACAACCGCAGCTTCGCCTACGACGACCTCGACCGACTCACTACCGCCAACGCTGGGGCGAGCCTCTGGGGTACCGGCACGCATTCCTACGACAGCATGGGCAACCTGACAGCGATGACGCTTGGATCGGCGACAAGGACGTTCACGTACGCGGGCACGACCTCGAAGCTTGCCTCGGTGACCGAGGCCTCCCCGATCGGCACTCGCACCGTGACGTACGACGCTGCCGGCAACGAGACCGCCGTCGGCGCTACCTCGTACACGTACTCCCCCCGCAACCTCCTGGCCACCGGTGACGGCCTTGCCTACCGCTACGACGGGCGTTCGCTCCGTACCGAGGTGGCGGCGCCGGTCGATCGCCCGGTCACCGTCCTCAGCCCGGCGAGCCTCGAGGTGGGGTCGGCCGCACAGACCCTGACCGTGACCGGGAGCAACTTCACCACTTCGACCCAGGTCTCCGTCAGGGGCACGACACGCGCCACGACCTACGTATCCTCGACCTCGCTCCAGGTGCAGCTCCAAGCGGCGGACCTCGCCACCCCAGGGACCTACCCGGTCCTCGCCGTGGAGCCCGGCAAGACCTCGAACCCCGCCCCTCTCGTCGTCTACTTCCACGACGTCGGCCCCAGCCACTGGGCGTACTCCTTCGTCAACACCCTCGCCTGGCGTGGCATCACCGCCGGCTGCGCCCCCGGCCTGTACTGCCCAACCACCACCGTCTCTCGGGCCGAGATGGCGGTCTTCCTCCTAGTCGCCGAGCACGGCGCCTCCTACGCGCCACCCGCGTGCACGACGCCTGTCTTCGCCGACGTCCCCTGCAGCCACTGGGCCGCAGCCTGGATCAACCAGCTCGCCGCTGAGGGGATCACGGGCGGCTGTGGCGGTGGCAACTACTGCCCGAGCAATCCCGTCACGCGCGCCGATATGGCCGTGTTCCTCCTCGCCACCAAGGACCGCGGCTTCGCACCACCGCCCGCCACGGGGACCGTGTTCACCGACGTCCCCAAGACCCACTGGGCGGCGGCATGGATCGAGGAGCTGAGCCGGCGTGGTATCAGCGCCGGCTGCGCCCCCGGCCTGTACTGCCCAACCACCACCGTCTCTCGGGCCGAGATGGCGGTCTTCCTCGGTGCCACCTGGGGCTTCGTCGCGCCGTCGGTGGACCCGACGCTGCGGCGGATCATGCACTACGATGAGGACATGCACCTCGTCGCCGAGACCGAGCTGACGAGCGGGTGGCAGCGAGCGATCGCGTACGCGTACGTGGACCTCGGCGACCAGCCGGTCGCCCAACGCGACCTCGGCGGCACGCCGACGACGACCTGGCTCGTTGGCGACCACCTCGGGACGCCGTTCATGCAGACGGCCAGTACCGGCGCCGTGCTGTGGCGAGTCGAGGCCGAGCCGTACGGGAGGGTTTGGGCCCTGCGCACGGGGTCCGACCGCCACCAGCCGCTCCGCTTCCCCGGCCAGGAGGCCGAGCAGCTCAACCTCGGCCTCAACGGTGCCACCGAGCGCAGCTACAACATCTTCCGTTGGTACCGACCGAAGTGGGGAAGGTACAGCCAGGCGGATCCGATCGAGCGGCACTTCCGAGTGAAGTCCAACCAGCCAGGGATCAAAGGGTTGAGGAGCGAGGGGTCGCTGTGGAAGGCCGACTGGGGTGGTTTCGCGTACGCTGAGGGCAGTCCGACGCGCATGACTGATCCAACTGGCCTCGCTGTGTGGGTCTGTACCCGGGTGACCGACTGGGGCGTTGGTCGTCATGCGTACTTCTGGGACGACCGACAGTATCTACCGCCTGGCCGTCCACGATTCTGCGGCACGACGGCGTCTTCTGGGAGAGGAAGGGGTACCGACCACCCGGAGCGTGGACCCGGCAAAAGCAAGGACCCATGCTTCAGGATCGACGGCAGCGAAGGCAAGGAGGACGCCCTCATGGGCTGTTGCATGGCGACCGCGAATACCGGACCCTATATTCCTTTCACCCCGTTGGATTGCCACGGTCATCTGCAGGGTTGCACCGAAGCGTTTGGCCTACATTTCCCTGGAGGACCTGGTGGGCGGCTCTAGCCCCTGCAAACAAGCTATGCCCGCGCACTCGGTAATCAAGGGGCGTTGCCTCAGCAATACGTCGGGCTAGGGGAGGTGGTGCAATGGACGGTTTCTCAGGCTGGCGGAATCGCTCCGTGATCCGTCTACTCAGGTGTCTGGTTGCGAGGAGGACCCAGCCCCGTCGCTGGGCAGTGTCCGCCACGGCCATCGCCTTTGTGGCGCTGGGGATCGCAGGGGGCGAACCAGCGGGCATCTGCCTCCTCGCCCCTCCTGCATTGCTCGCAGCAGTCCAGGCGCTCTACCCGACCCTCCTGGTCTGGCTCATCCTGTGCGGCACCACTGCCGTTGCCTCAGCAGCGTTTCTTGCGACTCTCGGCCTTGACGTCTTTCGGGCTCTCACCGACCAGACGCCGTACGTCCTCACGAATCCGACGGACTCCGCGTTCCTGGTTGGGCTTGCCGCGCTCTTCCTCTTCCTCGCGTGCGGCCTTATGTTCTCTGCCCCAACTGAGCAGACCGGTCTCCAGTAGGCCGAAAGGCTAGGAGCCCGACCCCGATGTGCTGTCGCAAGACAGGCTGCTTTGGCGACGACCTGGCCCAGACTGCGGCGGGGGAGGCATGGAACATCGTCTGTCAGTCGTCGAGCCGCGCTGGTGCCAACCCGGCTGAACAGAACAGGTCAAGGGAGCTGAGCAGTTCGCGGAATCAAGCCGTTCTCACTGTCGAGCGAGCCTGGACCTCCTGCCTTTCGCCGATGGTCAGACCGATTCGACGCTGGCTGCCGGCATCGGGAGCAGCCGCGGGATGGCGGAGAACCAGGCCCGCTCAGTACTGCCAGGACAACCCGGTGACCCGCGCCGAAATAGCGGTCTTCCTCGGCTCCACCTGGGGCTTCGTCGCGCCGTCAGTGAACCCGACGCGGCGGCGGATCATGCACTACGATGAGGACATGCACCTCGTCGCCGAGACCGAGCTGACGAGCGGGTGGCAGCGAGCGATCGCGTACGAGTACGTGGTCCTCGGCGACCAGCCGGTCGCCCAACGCGACCTCGGCGGCACGCCGACGACGACCTGGCTCGTCGGCGACCACCTCGGGACGCCGTTTTTGCAGACGGCCAGTACCGGTGCCGTGCTGTGGCGAGTCGAGGCCGAGCCGTACGGGAGGGTCTGGGCCCTGCGCACGGGGTCCGACCGCCACCAGCCGCTCCGCTTCCCCGGCCAGGAGGCCGAGCAGCTCAACCGGGGCCTTGACGGCGCCACCGAGCGCAGCTACAACATCTTCCGTTGGTACCGGCCGAAGTGGGGAAGGTACTCGCAGGTCGATCCTGCGTGGAACTACATTTCATCCGCGTTCAGCTATGCGGAGGACTCGTCACTCATGGCGGCTGACCCTGATGGACGGCAGGCCAGCTTCGGGCTGACGGACCGCGCGCGTCGTCTATGCACGGTCTACGGGGAAGCACCCGGGACGCCGCCCGCCTGTCAACGTGCCGTCGCCAGCGTGATCCTGAACCGCCGTGACGCCGAAGGTGGGTCGATTTGCGATATCGTCTTCCACTCGAGGTGCGGGCGGTTCGATGCTGCGGACTGGAGGAACGACAACTTCGGGCGCTGCGCCGATTGCTTCTCGCCCAAGAACGAGCCCGACCTGATCGCGACTGCCGGGAGCATCCCGCCGACCGGCTCCTGGGGTCGCCGGGAGCCCGTCTTCTTCTGCAAGCCCGGCACACGGTGCGTGAAGACGCGGACCAGTGATGGAAGGAAGCGTATCCCGATTCCCGACTGCAACCGACTCGTCTTCTTTGCACGGTAGGAGGTGCCATGACGGTGCGCAACGGATTGCTGTTGATTGCGTTGGCGGGGGCCACTACCCAGGCGACCCTCGGCAGGACGCAGCCGATTTCCGACCTAGATGCGGTCCGGCAGCTACTGGAGGCACGTGCTGCCGGTGGTGTGCAGGCGCCATCGGAGGTCGTTGGAGTAAGCCTCGCCGGGTACAACTTCCATAGACTGGTTGAGCCGGGGCAGGGCCTTCGCGTAGTTGTGATCTCTTGTACTCAGGGTGAAGGGGGAGGGCTCCTTGCGTTCGACCGCGGTGGCAAGCTGATCGCGAAGCGCGAAACCGGCGAGATCATTTCGATTCAACTCGTCGACCTCGATCACGATGGTGTGGATGAGCTTATCACCGAAGAAGTGGTCAACTGCTCAACTGGCAACTTCAATACGCTGTTCGGCGTGTACCGCGTCTCCGGCGGAACGATCAAACAGCTCTGGACCAAAGAGGCGGCATGGGACGACCACGTGCCTCCTTCTCCACATGAGCGCAGGCAGTGCTTTCTTCGAGCCGCTGTCACAGCTAGGGGTTGTGTGGTTCTGCCGCAGCTCGTCTATGTCGTCCTCGACCCTAGCTCGTGCTCATGGGGGAAGGAGACCTGGCAACTCAATGGCGACAGTTTCCAGCAAACGAAGAACGCTCCATAGGCTGGTTTGCGCGGATCGGAAGCCCAGATGTTGGCAACGGTCGGGATTTGACCCAGGGCAACGTTTGAGAAGTGACCCACCCTGGCGGGTCTGTGTGTACTTCAGTGGGGTTGTGGTTGGAGTTGTTGGTTCTCCCTTCGTGGTCTTTGTGCGGAGGCCGACTGAATGCGGACACGAATTCGGAGGAACGCGGACAGGGGGCCGGAGGAACGCGGACAGTGATTCGAGGGAACGCGGACAGATGAGGGTCGTGGTCGGTGGCGTGTCCGCGATCGTCGTTCGGGTGTCCACGATCGTCGGTGGCGTGTCCGCGATC
>ERZ1026814.856-NODE-856-length-13983-cov-5.257361_pt1 | contig 13983 bp, 14 predicted proteins | sample MGYA00520871_ERZ1026814 | MGnify/ENA primary metagenome ERZ1026814 (study PRJEB33270, sample SAMEA104284478) | anaerobic digester metagenome | biome: Anaerobic digester microbiome; feature: mesophilic sludge digester; material: Anaerobic digester biomass | place... | reverse complement strand
TACACTAATATCGTTGTATGGTTGCGTTATGTTTTTTTTCAAGCAGAGGACGGCATACGAGAGCTAGTACGGTCTCGGGGGCTCGGAGATGTGTATAAGAGACAGCGTCACGCCCCAGCCGGCCGTGAAGTCGATGTAGCGCCTCCCTGACTCATCCCAGACATAGATCCCCTCGCCGCGCTCGATGGACAGGGGGATTTTGGTGAAAAACGGCGGCATGTGACGGTCTTCGACGGCAAGGGTGTCGACGGGTTTCTTCATGGAGAATCCTTTCCATCGCCCGCAGCGGGCAGTACTCTACCGGTCCCGGCTTCCCGGGGTCTCCTCGAAGGTGAAGCGCTTTCCCTCGATGAGGGCCAGGCAGGCGTCAACGACATCGGGGTCGTACAGGACACCCCGGTTCTGCCGGATCTCGGCAAGCGCCCTGTCCATTCCGAGGGTGGGCCGGAAGGGCCTGTGGGAACCCATCGACTCCACCACGTCGGCCAGGCCGACGATCCGGGCCTCGATCCGGATCTCCCCGCCCTTCAGCCCCCGGGGGTAGCCCGACCCGTCGAGCCGCTCGTGGTGCTGCAGCACGATCTCCGCGACCGGCCAGGGGAAGTCGATGGTTTCGAGGATGTCGAAGCCCACCTGCGGGTGCGTGCGGATGATCTCCCGCTCGATGTCGCTGAGGAGCCCCGGCTTGCTGAGGATCTCGGCCGGAACGTAGATCTTCCCGAGGTCGTGGATCGATGCGGCCACGTGGATCGCCTCGACCGTGTCCGAGGGAAGCCCCATCTCCAGCGCGATGGCCTCGGCCAGGCGGGCCACCCTGTGCTGGTGGCCCGCCGTGTAGGGGTCGCGCGCATCGACAACCCGCTCGATGGCCCGGATGATCCCCGCCGTGGCCTTCCGGAGTTTTTCAACGGTGAGCTTCAGTTCCTCTTCGGCCTTCTTGAGCGCAGAGACGTCCGTCATGGTCTCCACGGCGCCGATCCGGTTGCCCCGCCTGTCGCGGACGACCGCCGAGGTGAAGTGGATCCACTTCTCTTCCCGGCCGGGGAAGGCCAGGGGCCCGGTGGCCTCGTAGGCCTCCTCGAGCAGTTTCGAGCGCTGCAGGGTCCGCCCGTACCATTTCCGGACCGTCTCGGTCAGATCGGCTACCCCGTCGACGATCAGGTCGGCGACGGTGGGCCGGTCCTGGCCGTAGAGCGCCTTCGAGTGGCTCACCGTGCCGGTCACGTCGTCGCTCCGGACGCCCGTCAGCTCCTCGAGCGCCCGGTTCCATCCGATCACGCGGTGGTGGTCGTCGATGACGAAGGTGGGCGTGGGCGAACCCGCCAGGATCGCCTGGAGCCTCTCCTCGCTTTCCTTCAGGGCCTCCTCGGCATCCTTCCGTTCCGTCACGTCCTCCAGGGTCTCCACGGCGCCGACCGGATTTCCCGCGGAGTCCCGTATGACGGCAGCCGTGAACCGGAGCCATTTCCCCCTGTCACCCAGGTAGGGGAAGTAATCCATGGCCTCGTAGGCCTCCTCGATGAGCTTCGAGGGGCTGTAGCGGTTCGCGTACCAGGTTGGGATGGATTCGAAGGCCCCATCGACGAGTAGGTCCGCCATACAGGGGCGATTCATGGGGTAGAAGGCCCGCCAGTGCCCGTCGGTGCCGACGATATCGGCAGCTCGGATCCCGCTCAGCTCCTCCAGGGCCCGGTTCCAGTACAGCACACGGTGGTCCCGCCCGATGACGAAGGAGGCGATGGGCGAGCCGTCGATGATGCGGTGGAGGCGCTGCTCGCTTTCCCTCAGGTCCGCCTCGGCGCACTTGCGCTCGGTGATGTCCTCGTAGGTGGCGACGATGCCCTTTTCCTGGAGGGTCTCGCCGATGCGCGACGTGCTGACGAAGCAGAGAATGTCCCGGCCGTCCCGGTGCCGGCATGGGAATTCCTCGCTGTACGTCCTCTGCCGCTCCAACACCGGGTAGAAGCGCCGCCCGATTTCCTCGTACTCGGCGTCGCTGCGGTAGAGAACCCGTGTGCCCTGCCCCGCGAGCTCGTCGGGCTTCCAGCCGAAGACCGTCTCCGTGGCCCGGTTGGCAAAGAGGATCGCCCGTTCGCGCAGCACGATCACCGCCACGGGCAGGGCGTCGAGAATGGAGGCGCCGACGGTTTCCGCCTCCTCGAGCCTCCTCCGGGTCTCCTTCTGCTCCGTGATGTCCATGTAGCTGCCGTGGACAGCCCTCTCGCCGCGGAACGACACGGGCGCCACGGTGCCCAAGATCCACCGCACCCGGCCGTCCTTCGTCACCGCCCGGAACTCGTAGGGCGTGTTTCGGCGGCCCCGGAGCATTTCGACGGCGTCCCTTCGGACCTGCTCCCGGTCCTCGGGGTGAACGATGACGAGCGAGTCCCGCCCCAGGAGCTCCGCGGCACGATAGCCCGTGCTCTGCTCAAACCGGGCATTGAGGAAGCGGAATCTGCCGTTCACGAGGAAGAAAACGCCCACCGGACTGCTGTCCGCCAGGCTGCGGTACAGGGCGCCCGTGTCGCGAAGCGCGGCCTCGGCCTCCTGTAGCCCGGCGATCTGGCCGCGTAGCGAGTCGAGCTCCTCGATGAGGTCCGCCTTGGTCCGGCGTTCATCCTTTTTCATGATCGGGGTTCCCAGTCTGGGTCCGTACCGCCCGCCCCGCAAGGGACGGTTACGATCCTGCGGCGCCGGCGCTTTTTCGCCTGTTTTTCTCTGTCCCGTTGAGGTAAACTATGTCCGGATGTTTCCCGGTTGTTCGCAAGGCCGGAGGCCTGTTGGATTGTCCGGCTGAATCACCCGCGCTCCCCGCCGGGAGCCGCCATCGGGAGTTCCTTCCCGGAAAGGACGGAGAGATGCCATGGACAAGCCCCACTTCTATTCTTTACCAAAACTGCCTTACGGATACAAGGAGTTGGCGCCGTTTATGTCGGAGGAGCAGTTACGGATCCATCACGAAAAGCACCACCAGGCCTACGTCACCGGGGCCAACGCGCTGTTCGAGAAGCTCGAGCAGGCCCGGAAGGCCGGGGGCGAGCTCGACATGAAGGCCGCCCTCAAGGAGCTGTCCTTCCACATCGGCGGGCACCTGCTGCACGGCCTTTTCTGGGAGAACCTGGCGCCGGCGGGCAAGGGCGGCGGCGGGAAGCCCGCGGGCGTCCTGGGGGCGGCCATCGACAAGGAGTTCGGCGGCTTCGAGCGGTTCCAGAAGGAATTCACCCAGGCGGCCGTGAGCGCCGAGGGCTCTGGCTGGGCCGCGCTGAGCTGGTGCCGGATGTCGAACCGGCCGCTCGTCATGCAGATCGAAAAGCACAATGTGGACGTGTGCCCCGCGCTCCCGGTTATCCTGGCGATCGACGTCTGGGAGCACGCCTACTACCTGGACTACAGGAACATGAGGGCGAAGTTCGTCGAGGCCTTCTGGAACATCGTGAACTGGGCCGAGGCGAACCGCCGGTTCACGGCCCTTCTCAAGAGCGCCGCGGCCTAACGGCCCCGCCGCGGAGCGCTCCGACGGACGGACGTCCGTCTGCGCTGCCCCGCACCGGACGCGGCAGTGAACGAAATCCGGAGGAGGCAGAACGTGGCAGGCAGGCCATCGGCTCGGGGGATGAACCGGCTCATCCGGGAGAAGAGCCCCTACCTTCTGCAGCACGCCCGTAATCCCGTGGACTGGTACCCCTGGTCAGACGAGGCCTTCGAGAGGGCCCGGACGGAGAACAGGCCCGTCTTCCTCTCCGTCGGCTACTCCACGTGCCACTGGTGCCACGTGATGGCCCGCGAGTCCTTCGAGGATGCCGAGGTGGCGCGCCTCCTGAACGAGCTCTTCGTCTGCGTCAAGGTCGACCGCGAGGAGAGGCCCGACGTGGACGGGATCTACATGACCGTCTGCCAGATCATGACGGGCGGCGGCGGCTGGCCGCTGACCGTTCTCATGACCCCCGACCGAAAGCCTTTCTTTGCCGGCACCTACATCCCGAGGGAGACCCGTCACGGCCGGATGGGGATGATCGAGCTGATCAGGGGCGTCCAGCGCGTCTGGAAGAGCCGCCACAGGGAGGTGCTTCGGTCTGCCGAGAAGGTCATGGAGGTCCTGCGGAGCGCCTGCGCGGAATCCCCGGCGGGGGATCTCCCCGGGGAAAGGGCCTGCCGTGCGGCCTTCGAATCGCTTGCCGGACGGTTCGACGAGCGATACGGGGGGTTCGGCGGGGCGCCCAAGTTTCCCTCTGCCCATCATTTCCTGTTTCTCCTGCGCTATTGGAAGCGCACCGGCGAGCCCCGCGCCCTCGAGATGGTCGAGAAGAGCCTTGAGGCCATGCGACGGGGCGGCCTCTACGACCAGCTCGGCCGCGGCTTCCACCGCTACTCCACGGATGCGCGGTGGCTCCTGCCGCACTTCGAGAAGATGCTCTACGACCAGGCCATGCTCTCCCTGGCCTATGTGGAAGCCTTCCAGGCGACGGGGAGGGCGCAGTATGCGGAGACAGCCGGGGAGGTCTTCGCCTATGTGCTTCGCGACCTGAAGGCTCCCGGGGGCGCCTTCTTCTGTGCCGAGGATGCCGACAGTGAGGGCGAGGAAGGCAGGTTCTACCTGTGGACGGAGTCCGAGATCCTGGAGACCCTCGATCCGGTCGAGGGGGCGCTTGTCAGCCGGGTCTGTGGTATCGAGAAGGGGGGCAACTTCCTCGAGGAGGCGTCGCAGGCCAGATCGGGGCGCAACGTCCTGTACCTGGCCCGGAGCCCCGAAGAGGTGGCCGGCGAACTGGATCTTTCCCCGGGGAGGGCCCGGGAGATCTTCGAATCCGCCAGGGAGAAGCTCTCCCGGCTCAGGGAGCGCCGCGTCCGGCCCGGAAGGGACGACAAGGTGCTCACGGACTGGAACGGTCTCATGATCGCCGCCCTGGCCAGGGGGGCGGCGACGCTCGGCCGGAAGGACTGGGCCGGGGCGGCATCGGAGGCCGCCCGATTCGTTCTGGAGCACCTGCGCGACGGCCGGGGTCGTCTCCTGCACCGGTACAGGGACGGGGAGGCCGCCGTTGACGGGATGCTCGACGATTACGCCTTTTTCGCCTGGGGGCTCCTGGAACTCTACGAGGCCACGTTCGAGCCCAGATTCCTAAAGACGGCCCTTGAACTGGCCGATAATACGATAGATCATTTTTACGACGGCAGGGAAGAGGGGTTCTTTTTCACCGCCGCCGACGGGGAGGTGATCCTCCTGAGGCAGAAAGACGGCCATGACGGGGCGATTCCGTCCGGCAACTCGGTCATGATGCTCAACCTCCTGAGGCTGTCCCGGATCACCGGCAGGCAGGACCTGGAACGCAAGGCGATCGGCGTTGCCCGGGCCTTCGCCCGAAACATCGAGCAGACCCCCTCGGCCTTTTCCCATCTCATGGTCGCCCTTGAATTCCTGGCGGGCCCGGCGTTTGAAATCGTCATTGCCGGGAATCCGGGGGCGCGGGACACGCAGGCGATGCTGGACGCGGTGAGGCGGGCGTTTCTTCCCCACCGGGTCCTGTTGTTCCGGCCGCAGGGGACCGGGTCGGCCGCCCTCACGGCGATCGCCCCCCGCGCGGAGGAGATGAAGACCGGCGGAGGCCCGGCGACGGCCTACGTGTGCCGGAATTTCGCCTGTTCCAGGCCGGTCCAGACCGTGGATGAGATGATGGGGCTCCTCGGGGTCCCCGTGGAATCGTGAACGAACGCAAGTGAAAGGAGTGTTCCCATGAAGAAGACGGCCGCCGCCCGTATCCTGGTCATCCTCGTTTCCGCCCTCTTTGTCCTCAGCCTGCCCTGCACGGGCCTGGCGCACAGCCCAGACAGGATGGAAGTGGTCTACGATCACAAGGCCCAGATTCTTTCCGTGCAGATCACCCATCCCTCGAACAACCCCGACAGGCACTACGTCAGGGAGGTGATCGTGAAGAAGAACGGCCTGGTCGTCTCGCGGGGCGAGTACAGCAAGCAGGCCGGGGACACCTTCGTCTACACCTTCCATGTGCCCGCCACGGGGGCTGACACGTTTGAAATCACCGCCATCTGCAACATCCGGGGATCGATCACCGTGAAGTACTCTCCCGGCGTGTAGGACCACGCAGCCGGGATATTCCTTATGTCGCTGCCGGAGCGCTGCGCGCCCTCGGAACGCATCCCGGCGGCCGGAGCCATGGCGGCCGAATCCGGGGATCCCCGCCCCCGTTTCCGCACGCCCGGTCGAACGAAGCCGCGATGCCCGCCCCCCCCGAGGCGCCGACCCCTTGTCCCGGGACCGCCCCGGCTCGCCATGCGCGAAGGAGCGGCGCGCGGCGCGGATCGTCCCTTCCGCCGCCTGTCTACCCCCAGGACGCCGATCCCCCCTTCGACACCCCCTCCGCATTGACGGTTGCAGAAGTCCTTCCCGATATGAGATCATTGCCGGTACAAGCCCCGATCGATGAGCCGACAGGCAAAAGAGCGGCCATGTCGGGCTCCCGGAGCCTGAGCCCCATGAAGCCCATCTACCTCGACTACAATGCCACGACGCCCATCGACCCGGAGGTCGCCGATGTCATGCTTTTCTGCATGCGCGAGGTCTTCGGCAACCCGTCGAGCGCGCACGCGTACGGTGTCGAGGCCCGCAGGGTCGTCGAAGCGGCCCGCGCGCAGGCGGCGGGGCTCCTGAACTGCAGCACCGGAGAGATTCTCTTCACGAGCGGGGGGACGGAGTCCAACAACCATGCCCTCAAGGGCGCGGCCCGCGCGAACCGCCACAGGGGGAATCACATTGTGACCTCCGCCGTCGAACATCCCGCTGTCTCGGAGGTCTGCCAATCGCTCGCGGCGGAGGGCTTCGAGATCAGCGTCATTGGCGTGGATCCGACGGGGCTCGTCGACCTGGCCGCCCTGGAGCGGGCCCTCGGGGAACGGACGATCCTCGTGAGCGTGATGCACGCCAACAACGAGGTCGGGACCGTCCAGCCCATCGGCGAGATCGCCCGAATGGCCCGCGAAAGGGGAATCCTGGTGCACACCGACGCGGCCCAGTCCGTCGGCAAGATCCCCGTCGATGTGGGCGCTCTGGGCGTCGACCTGCTGACGGTTGCGGGGCACAAGCTCTACGCCCCCAAGGGGGTGGGCGCGCTCTACATCCGCGAGGGGGTGCGGCTTGCGACGTTCATGCACGGCGCCGGTCACGAGTCGGGCAGGCGGGCCGGAACGGAGAACGTCATCGGGATCGCCGGGCTGGGAAAGGCCTGCGAGGTCGCCAAGCGCGACATCGGGGCGGCGGGGGACCGCATGAAAAGAAGCCGCGACCGGCTGCAGGAGGGCATCCTGCGGGATGTGCCGGATGTCCGCGTGAACGGCCCCCGCGACAGGCGGCTTCCGAACACCCTGAGCGTGGCCTTCAGGGGGCTCGATGCGGGGGCGTTGCTCGGCTCGATGGAGGGACTTGCCGCCTCGGCCGGGGCGGCCTGTCACGGGACGTCGGTGGAGGTCTCGAAGACCCTTCGGGCCATGGGAGTTCCCCTGGAGTGGTCCCGCGGGACGATCCGCCTGTCCACCGGCAAGTGCACCACCGACGAGGAGGTCGACCGGGCCATCGACATCATCGCCGGGGCTGTGAAGAAACTGAGGTAGCCCCCAAGGGCTAAAGCCGATAACAGACAAGAGTCTCGAGGATCAGATTCCTGATGCCTGGTGCCTGATGCCTGGAGCCTACATTCGACAAAGGAGAATGTGAGATGAAGGTGCTTGTCGTGTTCTATTCCCTGTACGGCCATGTCTACAAAATGGCGCAGGCCGTCGCCGAAGGGGTGAAGGAGGTTGCCGGTGCGGAGGTCGCGCTGCGCCGGGTGCCCGAGACGCTGTCGGACGATATCCTCGGAAAGATGGGGGCCCTGGAGGCGCAGAAATCCATGGCGGACATCCCGGTCTGCACCGTCGAGGAGCTCGGCGGCGCCGATGCCGTCCTCTTCGGCACGCCGACCCGCTACGGCAACATGTGCGGGCAGATGCGGCAGTTCCTCGATGCCACGGGCCAGCTCTGGGTGAAGGGCGCCCTCGTCGGCAAGGTAGGCAGCGTTTTTACGAGCTCCGGCACCCAGCACGGAGGCCAGGAGTCGACGATCCTCAGCTTCCATCTCACGCTGATGCACCACGGGATGGTGATCGTCGGGCTGCCTTACGCCTTTGCGGGGCAGTCGCGGATTGACGAAATCACCGGCGGCTCTCCCTACGGCGCCTCGACCATCGCCGGCCCGAGGGGGGACCGAATGCCCAGTGAAAACGAGCTGGCCGCCGCCCGCTGGCAGGGCAGACACGTGGCGCAGATCGCCGCCAAATTGATGAGATAGCGCTTCCGTGCGGACGTGGAGGATGCGGGCATTGCCGTTTCGGTCGCGCACTCAAACGCTTGTCCACCTGTCATGAACGATTTCTGGCTCTGTTTTTTCCCGATGTTTGTCGCCGTCGATGCCGTCGGCATCCTGCCGCTGTTCATGCACCTGACGGAAGGGTTCGATCCCGGCGCGGTCCGGAGGATCATCGTCCAGTCCATGGTCACGGCGCTGGCGGTGGCCCTGGTGTTTCTCGCCGTGGGGCAGTGGATCTTCCACTACCTGGGGATCACCGTGGCGGACTTTCTTATTGCCGGGGGGATCCTGCTGTTCACGATCTCCGTCATCGATGTGATTACCGTGGAGAAAAGGGTCGCCCAGGTGGACCCCGGCAGCCTGGGCGCCGTCCCCATCGGGGTGCCGCTCATCGTGGGGCCGGCCGTGCTGACGACGATCTTCGTCCTCGTGGGAGAATACGGCGTTGCGCCCACCGTGGCGGCCACGGTGGTGAACATCGCCGTTGCCGGCGCCGTCTTCTGGCTTGCGGGGCCGATCCACCGGGCCTTGGGCCGCTCGGGCTCGCGGGCCCTGTCGAAGCTGGCGGGCATCCTTCTGGCCGCCATCGCGGTGATGATGGTGCGCAAGGGGATCGTGATGATCTGGCCGGGGAATGCCGCGGGCCCCTGAAGGATAAAGGGGAGATCCCGCGAAGCATCGGGAATTTCTGCTATCTGCAAGCCGGGCCGCTCAGGCCATCTTCTTGATCTTGTTGCTCTCGTCGGGGTTGAGCCCCCTGGCGATCAGCTTCTGCCTCTTCTCCCGGCGTTTCCACTTGCGCTGCAGTTCCTTCTTCCTCTCGTGCTTCTTGTGGCTGCCCATGCATGACCTCCGTTTTTCTGGATGAGGGCGGAAGAATACAGGAAATTGCCGATCTGGGCAAGTCCAATCGCGTTTCCGATCCTCCAGCCGGCGGTTTCGCAATTGTCAACCATCCACACGTGGAAGGTTGACAATTGTTGCCGAGAGTGATATTTCATGTCGCCCTCTCCGACGGGGGCCTCTCTCGCTATGGAATCGAACGCCCGACAGCACATGCTCCGTCGCCTCAAGAAAGCGGGAGGCGGATGGGTGTCCGGGGAGGATCTGAGCCGCGAGCTTCGGATTTCCCGGACCGCCGTGTGGAAGCATGTCCGCAGCCTTCGCAGCGAGGGCCATGTCATCGAGTCTTCCACGCGGAAGGGCTACCTGCTCCGGCAGATGCCGGACCGGCTTTCCCCCTCCGAGATCGGGGCCGCGCTCCGGTCGGTTCGCATGGGCCGCCGGATCGTGTACGAAAGACAGCTGGACTCGACGAACCGGCTGGCCAGGGACTTGGCGATCGCCGGGGCCGCGGAGGGGACGATCGTCGTCGCCGAGGCCCAGACGGCGGGACGCGGCAGGAAGGGACGCAGCTGGTTCTCCCCCCCGGGTTCGGGGATCTACCTGTCGCTTGTGCTCAGACCGGGGTTTCAGCCGGCAGAGGCGCCGAAGACGACCCTGCTGGCGGGGGTGGCGCTGGCGGAGGCACTCAGCGCCTTCGTCCCGGTCCCCGTGACCATCAAGTGGCCCAACGACATCCTGGCGGGCGGGAAAAAAGTTGCGGGCATCCTGGTCGAGGCTGCCGCGGAGATCGATGCCATCGACTACATGATCGTCGGGATCGGGATCAACGTCAACACGCCGCCCGGGATCTTTCCCGCGGACTTGCGGGGAAGGGCAACCTCGCTTGCCGCCGGGTTCGGGCGTCCCGTTTCACGCGTGGATGTCCTCGGCGACCTCCTCGAGCGTTTCGAGCGAGAGTACGACCGGGCGGGCAGGGAAGGGTTCGGCCCCGTAATCCGGCGCTGGCGGGAACTCTCCGACATGGCGGGCAGGCGGGTCCGTGTGCACTCCTTCGGCAGACCCCTCGAGGGGGTCATCACCGGGATCGGCGACGACGGCGTGCTCCTGCTGAAAACGGCTGACGGGGACGTCGAACGGATCATCGCGGGGGATGTGGAATATATATAGAAGAGGCGAAAGGCGAAGGGCGAAGGGCGAAGGGCGAAGGGCGAAGACTCCAGAAAAATCTCCATGCACGGGCCCTGTGCCATAGGCCTTTAGCCATAAACCCTGCGCAGCGGAAGCACGACAAAAACAATCCCGGAAGGATGGAAGCAGCGGATGGCAACGGAACGGTTATCGACGCGTGGCATGATCTACGCCTCCCTGTTCGGGGCGCTCACGGCCATGGGGGCGCTGATCTCGATCCCGCTTCAGCCGGTTCCGGTGACGCTGCAGACGCTTTTTCTCTACCTGGCGGGCTCGCTTCTCGGGGGGGGACTGGGTGCGCTCAGCCAGACCGTCTACATCATGCTCGGCGTGATCGGGCTTCCGGTCTTTTCGGGCGGCAAGGCGGGTCTCGGCGTGTTCATGGGGCCCACGGGAGGCTACCTCGTCGGGTTCGTCGCAGGAGCCTTCGTGACGGGAAAGATCGCGAGGCTGCGCCCCGATGGCGGCCTTTTGTGGCTGGTGTCCGCCATGCTTGCCGGCACGGCGGCCCTTTACGCCCTGGGCGTCCTCCAGCTCGCCCTGGTCGGCAGGCTCTCCCCTGCCAAAGCCGCCGTCGCCGGCGTTCTTCCGTTTCTGCCCGGCGATGCCCTGAAGATCGCCGCCGCTTCGGTGATCGCCCTCAAGGTCAGGGACAGGATCCGGATATGATCAAGGCGCAGCGGCTGACCTGTCGATACGACGCGAAAGGGGCCCCCGTTCTGCAGGGGATCGATCTGGAGATCGCCGAGGGCCAGTACCTTGCCGTCATCGGTCCGAACGGGTGCGGCAAGACGACCCTGGTGAAGCACTTCAATGCCCTGCTCGTGCCGCAGGAGGGGAAGGTTCTCGTAGACGGACTCGACACGAAGGACCCGAAGGCGCATCGAGAGATCCGCCGCCGCGTGGGCATGGTCTTCCAGAACCCCGACAACCAGATCGTGGGGATGAGCGTCGAGGAAGACATCGCGTTCGGGCCGGGCAATCTCGGCCTCTCGTCCGCGGAGATCCGCGGCCGGGTCGGGGTGGCGCTGGAGGCGGTGGGGATTCTCCGCCTTGCCCGGCGGGCCCCCCACTCGCTCTCGGGCGGCGAGAAGCGCCTCGTGGCGATCGCCGGCGTGCTCGCCATGCGGCCGGCCTACGTGGTCCTCGACGAGCCCACCTCCTACCTCGATCCGGCGGGGCGCGAGCGGGTCCTCAACGTGCTGCGGGACCTGAGGCAGGAGGGCATCTCGATCATCCACGTGACGCACAGCATGGACGAGATCGCGGATGCCGACCGCGTCGTCGTCATGAACGGCGGCGGCATTCTCCGGGACGGCGCCCCGAGGGACGTCTTCCGTGATGCCGATGCCCTCCGGGCGGTCGGTCTCGCGGCGCCCCAGGTCACGGAGCTGATGGGTCGCCTTCGGGCGCAGGGCTGCGGGGTGAGGCCCGATGTCCTCTCCGTCGACGAGGCCTTCCGGGAAATCGCGGCCCTCCTGGGGCGGGCAGCGGGAGGCGGCCGGTGAAGGCTCTCTACCTGGGCCAGTATGTCCCCGGGGACTCTCCCGTGCACCGGCTCGACCCGAGGGTGAAGATTGTCGCCGCGCTGCTTCTGAGCATCGTCATTCTGAACACGGGTGCCGTCGAAAGCCTCGCCGTCACGGCGTTCCTGATGGCGGGGGCGGCCCTGGCCGGTCTCTCCGGCGGCCGCATCGCGGCGGCCCTGAGGCCGCTGGCCTGGTTCTTTTCGGCCCTGTTTTTCCTGCACCTGATCTTCACGGAGGGGCGGCCGATCATGGCCGCTCTCCCGGCCGTGACCTGGGAGGGCCTGTGGCGTGGCACGGCGGTGACCTGGCAGTTCGTCGCCCTCGTTGCGAGCGCCGCGATCCTGACGATGACGACGGACCCCTCGGGACTCGTGGGGGGGGTCGAGAGGCTGCTGAGGCCTTTCAACCGCATCGGGGTTCCGTCCCACGACATTGCCGTCATGGTCTCCGTGGCGCTTCGGTTCGTCCCCACCCTTCTCGAGGAAACGGAGCGAATGAAGGAGGCCCAGGTGGCCCGTGGAGCCGATTTCGGCGACGGCGGACCCGTCCGGCGGCTCCGGAAGATGGCCTCCCTCGTCATCCCCCTGATTCTCTGCACGTTCCGCCGCGCCGATGAGCTGGCCCTTGCCATGGAGGGGCGCGGTTATCATCGGGGGCCCCGGACATACCTGCACGAGCTGAGATTCCGCCGGGCCGACTATGCCGCCCTCCTGGCCGTGGCGGCTTTCCTGGCCGGTGTCCAGGCGCTTCGTTTCCTCCCCCTCTGAACCCCGGAGCGATTCCTTCCGCCCCCGCGGTCGCTTCTCTGGTTGCAGTTGCCGTAAAAGAGGTTTATATAAGGCCGTCACAATTCGAGCTGGGCGGGATGCATGAACGGCAAATGGCTGTGGGTTGACGCCGGGCAGAAGCTTTCGAAGGTCCGCGAGGACATCGAGACTGCCGATGTCATCGCCATCGACACGGAGTACGATTCGTTCCGCTATTTTCGGGAAAAGCTCTGCCTTCTGCAGATCGGGACGGAGCGGTGCATCTACCTCATCGACCCCCTCGACACGGCCACGGACCTGGCCTTTCTGGGAGGGGTCTTCGCCGACGCGAACCAGGTCAAGGTCATCCACGCCGGGGACAACGATATCCGGATCCTGAACCGTGACTACGGCTTCGAGTTCGCAAACGTCTTCGACACCCACCGGGCCGCCTCCCTCCTGGGCTCCAGTCACCTCTCCCTTTCCTCCGTCATCGAGCAGTACCTGGGCGTGCGCCTGGAGAAGCCGAAAAAGATGCAACGATCCCGGTGGGAGAAGCGTCCCCTGACGGAAGAGCAGCTCCACTACGCCGCCGAGGACACCCAGCACCTCATCCCGCTGTACCGCAGGCTCAACGCGGAGATCGAGGCCAGGGGGCTCCAGTGGCAGGCAGCGCGCGCCTTCGAGGGGATCGCGGCCGTACGCTGGGTGGAAAAGAAATTCAACCTGCGCGGTTACCGGGGCATCCCGGGATACGACACGCTCCCGGTCGAGAAGAAGCGGCGGCTGCGAGACCTCTACCGGTGGCGGTTCCGCAAGGCCAGGGAAACGAACATGGCCCGGTTCATGATCCTCTCGGACCAGGACCTCTTCGACATCGCGAAGAGCGACTCCCTTTCCCTCGACGGGCTCGTCCGCAACGGGGGCCTCTCCCCGAAAAAGGCGAAGCACTTCGGCAACGAGATCCTGGACATTCTGAAGTCGGGTGAGGCTGAAGAGAAATCCCGCTAGCAGGGTGTTGAAAATCTGACTTCTTTTTCTCGTTTGTCCTTTATTATCGGGTCAAACGAGTGTGCGGATGGCTTAAACTGTGTTTTTTGCTCTTTCACATGGCTGATTCATAGGGCCTCAGCTGCCCTTTCGGGCAGCACCGAGCCGCTCGCGGCGGCTCAGGAGGCAGCAATGCCCAAGGAGCGCATCCGAACCAGGTTGAAGACGCTCAGCCCCAGGGTGAAGTACCATGCGATCTTTTCCTCTCCGATGTAACGGAGCTTCCGGAACAGGGCGATGGTCTTGATCCAGCCGAAGATCTCCTCG
>ERZ1026814.853-NODE-853-length-14005-cov-6.235769_pt1 | contig 14005 bp, 17 predicted proteins | sample MGYA00520871_ERZ1026814 | MGnify/ENA primary metagenome ERZ1026814 (study PRJEB33270, sample SAMEA104284478) | anaerobic digester metagenome | biome: Anaerobic digester microbiome; feature: mesophilic sludge digester; material: Anaerobic digester biomass | place... | reverse complement strand
GTGATTAGAGTCTAAAAGAGAGAGATGTAGATATTGGTGTTGTGGTGGGTGTGACAGTATTCTATAGTGAGGTGTACAGTGCAGTATTGTGCGATTGAGGATATAGGAATTAGTACGAGGAGTGCGAGAGAGTAGGAGATTTGAAGGGGTTTTTTTTTTTTTAATGATACGGCGACCACCGAGATCTACACAGGGTAGATCGTCGGCAGCGTCAGATGTGTATAAGAGACAGATAGATCATCCTCGAAGAGTCGCGGGACCCAACTAGAGGGCATATATTTCGTCATGATATCGCCCCCTCACGCCACAGGGCCATAATTAGTCCCATGAGGGCGCGTTGGGTGGCTACGGCGTATTCGTGTTTAGTGAAGGGGTCGGTTGTATAGTCTTGCCCCTCCTGATGTTCCTGCCAGGACACTATGATATGCCTCCATCCCTGATCTCGTGCAGGCAGCGTAACGTAGAGCTGAAAGTCCGAGCGCACCCTGCATGCCTTGAGGGGGCCGGGGCGAACCGCACCTGTGACGCTGTCGGGCAGTGTAACCAACATGCCGTGCTTTAGGCGCGGAATCCATTTCGGGTCAAGATGTTTCATCATGGCCTCCATCCTGTGCGCCATTTAGCCAAGACGAGTGCAAGAGCAGCGCGTTGCGCCGTTATTGCGTTCTGATGCATCCCGAATTGCATCCAGCAAAGTTCCTCGCCCCTCCAAACCCATACGTAGCGGCGCGCGCGCAGATATCCTCTCGATAGCGTCACCAGCACGTCGACGTACGAAGCGCACGCCACGTCGCGAATCTCGATTGCTCTAGTTGTGTCGCCAGGTTGGTCTATGGCCCGGCTGGAGATGGTGACCGCATGAAAGTTACCACGGCGCTCAATCCTCGGAATTAGCTCTGGGTCTATCATTCCGGGCCCCCAGTGTCTCGCCATATACTTAGCATCAGCGCGAGTAACGCGCGTTGCACCTTAATAGCATCTGTGTGGCCTAGTAAGCATATCGCATTGTATCCTCCGTGGCGGTAATGCGTCCAGCCCAACAAAGCCTGCTCTGGGTCTATCATTACCTCGTTCACTTCCGCGGCTGCCCGTGGGGCAGCAGCCCCCCATGCTTCATTGGAAACAGCGCCGGTCGGGTACGGTGAGGGCGGGGTTATAAAATACGTTCCTTGCAACAGCGCGATGGGGCAGCATTTAATAGGGAACTCAAAGACTAGCGCCGAAGGTAGGCATATTAAGGTCCAGAATTCGCCGCGTGGCATTGTGCGTGGTATCCATTCTACAGGCAACAGTGTCATGTATTGTTAACCTCCCTCCACGCTATGCGGGGTATCATGTTTTCCGGCATGTATCTCATGATTTCTTCTCCTGCAAAGTGCGCCACAAAGCCAGCATCAGCGCCAATAGTTTGCGCTGACATGCGATGGCTATGTCTTGATTGATCAATGTGGCGGTGAATTTTATCTGCCTAGGATTATCATCGTTCCAGCGCCATCGCAAACAACGATACATCGCAAGGTGCATGATATCATCTCCTCCGCGGAGCATGCCCGGTAGTTCTACGACGAGGTTTGTCTCCGGGATGACCGCATACATCCTGGGCCTAATGTTAGCTAAAGCTACTACGGCCCCTGCGGAGACGCTTATTGTTGTGCCCATGGGCAGGTGGCGCCCGAGGCGCGGAATCCAATTCGGCGGAAACTCAGCCACGTTCTTCTTCCTTCCTATGATAATGCAAAGCCGCGGCGATTAGTGCCCGCTGCCACTCAATGGCGAAACTATGGCTGTTGGTGTGCCACGTCGTGTTTACGCATGGCGTGATCACCATTTCGGGGTCACGACCGGGGAGGAACAGCTGGATTAGTTTGTGGTCCCGACTGAAGGTGTTTCTTATGTGTGGGGCGATTTTCGTAATGCGGATTGAGTTGTTTGCGCTAATCTCAACCCTAATTATCTCATCCATAAAGAATGCGGCAGGGGACTGTCGCCTTTAGGCGACACGGGGAATACCGCGTCATGCGAAGCAGGACTGATCCCCGCCCCCGCCTTCCTCCTTCCTTTCGTTAGTTAGTTGACACAAACCTAATAGTGTGCTATACTTAGGGTATGGCACAGGCACGCTACCGGCGCAGTCCAGGCTGCGTCTACAACCTTCACCTGCACTTTGTATGGTGCCCGAAATACCGGCGCAAGGTATTGGTGGGCAAGGTTGCCGAACGCCTAGAAGCCCTGCTGCGCGAGAAGGCAGCGGCGTTGGACGTGGAAGTGGAAGGGCTGGAGATCATGCCCGACCACGTTCACTTCTTCGTCTCCGTGCCGCCTACAGACGCGCCGCAACACTACGCCAATCAGTTCAAGGGCTACACCTCCCGCGTCTTGCGGCAGGAGTTCGCCCACCTTCGCACCGGGCTTCCCTGCCTTTGGTCGCGCTCCTACTACGTCGGCGCGGCGGGGCACGTCTCCGTAGACGTGATCCAACGCTACGTCGCCTTGCAGAAGGAGCGTGAGTAGATGCGCCGCGCCTTCAAGTACCGGCTCTACCCAACGCGAGAGCAAGAGGCGGCGCTGGCCGCGATGCTGGAAACGCATCGCAGGCTGTACAATAGCGCCTTGGAACAACGCAAGAACACCTACGAGCAGGAGCAACGGTCTGTCTCCTACAAAGAGCAGTCTGGCTTGCTGAAGGGCAGACGGTTGGAAGATCCCTTCCTGGCGCAGACGAACTTCTCTTCCTGCCAAGCCACCCTGCGCCGACTGGACAAGGCGTTCCAGGCGTTCTTTCGCCGCGTGAAGGCGGGAGAGAAGCCCGGTTTTCCACGCTTCAAGGGGCGCAACCGCTTTGACACGGTGGAGTTCCCCTCCTACGGCGACGGCTGCAAGTTCGACGGTGGCAAGGTCTACTTCCAGCACATCGGCTGGCTGAAGGTGAAACTGCACCGCCCGGTTGACGGCAAGATCAAAACTCTCTCCTTCACGCGGGAACCGGACGGCTGGCACGTCGTCTTCTCCTGCGAACTGCCAGACCCCGAGGTGGAAGCATCCACCCTCCCCGCTGTCGGCATAGACCTGGGGCTGAAGGCGTTCCTGGTGACGTCTGACGGCGAGAGCATCGAACCACCGAAGTTCTACCGGAAGGCGCAGGCCAAACTGCGGCGGGCGCAGCGCCACGTTGCCCGCTGCAAGAAGGGCAGCAACCGCCGTCGCAAGGCGGTCAAGCGCGTGGCGAAGTTGCATCAGCACGTCGCCAACCAGCGCAAGGACTTCCACCACAAGACCGCGCTGGCGTTGGTGCAGACGCACGGCGTCATCGCGGTTGAAGACCTGAACATCAAGGGCATCGCCCGAACCCGGTTGGCAAAGTCTACGCATGACGCGGCCTGGGGCGCGTTCCTGGCGATTCTGCAATACAAAGCGGCAGAGGCTGGTGTTGCAGTGGTCGCCGTGGATCCCAGAAACACGACGCAGGCGTGTAGCAGGTGCGGGGCACTTCCCGACACGCCGAAGACTTTGGCAGACCGTGAACATAACTGTCCTCACTGCGGCTTCGTAGCGGATCGCGATCACAACGCCGCTGTGAACATCCTACTCCGTGGACTGCGGAGTCAGACGCTAACCGAGCCGTTGGGCGCGGTTGTCTGAGAAGCCTGCGCCTTTAGGCGCGGGAGTGGTCACTTACATACTCCTTTGCGTGAAATGCACGAGCTACACTCATGATCTTTATAACCCATAACGCGGGATATTGGCATTGACCCCCGCGGTCTGCTGCCTATACTAGATATTGCAAATCACTACATGGGAGGACATCAATTGCCCAAATACGGACGAGGTGCAAGCCAGCGTTCTGACTACGTTGAGCTGCTTAATGTCATACAACGCCGATTGCAAGAGCTATTTAATGTCGATGGTAAAACGCGCAAGCTACGTATTGAAAACATAGACGTAGGGAACGTTAACGTCGGCATGGCCCTCGAGGAGCAGCTAGATGCTAAATACTACAACCGCGACTTTACCAACCCTGTCCGTGCCGATTTTGTTTTATATGACAACGACGGCAAGGAAATCGAGCGGCTTAATCAGCGCCTTGTGATGCATCTCCCAGCCCTAACCGAGCGTGGCACCTTCATCATGGGCGGCAAGGAGTATTCCGTTAAGCGCCAGCTAAGGCTTAAGCCGGGCATTTATACTACCGAAGTCTCTGATGGCGTGCAGGCATTTATCAACACCTCCACGCGGCAGAATATGAAGGTTAAGTTCAATCCTGACACCTCGATGTTCTCGCTCCACGTCGGCGCGCGCAAGTTCCCCCTCATGGCCGTATTGGAAATGCTAGGCGTGCCCCGTGAGCAGTTCGTCAAGATGTGGGGCCAGGATATTGTTGATGACAATCACGCCTCTGATAAAACAAAGGCTACGGTGCTGAACAACCTATATGCTACGATGTTCTCCTACGCCCCTCAGGGCGTCCCCGCGGAAGAGAAGATAGCTAATCTAAAAGAAGCTCTTAGCCAAAGCTCTGTCGATCCATGGGTTACTAAGGTTACCGTGGGCCGCGAGGCGGAGTCGCTATCCCCCGAACTACTGTTCCAGGTGAGCAAGAAGATGCTTGATGTCAGCGCGGGACGCGCTAAGCCGGACAGGCGTGATGCGCTTTATTTTAAGGTCCCGCTGGGCATAGACGACATGGTAGATATAGCTATTGGCAAGCAGTCCAACAACATATCCAAGAAGGTCAGATTGCGTCTTGACGACCCCAACAGGGCTATTGAGTCGATAGTGAGTCGTCCGTTGGTTACGCTTGGCGGCACGGTGCGCATGAAGTTCTTGCTTGATGAGCTTTCTAGCACCCCAGAGCAGGTCAACCCATTTGACATCTGGTCTGCCCGCAGGGAGTTCACCGTAATGGGCGAGGGCGGTATTCCGTCAACGCATTCGGTGTCTCCGGAAACGCAGGGCATTGACGACACTTATCTGGGCTTTATCGACCCCATACAGTCGCCCACGGGCGGCAGGGTGGGGCTTAACATGTTCATGGCCCGCGCGGCTGATAAGGACGGCAAGCGCCTAGTTGCTCGCGGGAGAGAGGCTCAGACCGGCAAGCCGGTTAGCTTTTCACCTGAAGAGGCATATGACAAGGTAGTGGCCCTTCCGGGGTCGTTCGAGCTTAAAGACGGCAGGATGATTCCTAAGTCGTTAGTCGTGAAGGCCTTGGTGAGGGGCGAGATCAAAGAAGTCCCGGCTAAGTCTGTGGATTGGACTTATGAAACGCCGGAGGCCACTATTAATCAAGTGATCAACGTGCTGCCATTTCTTAATCACAATTCTCCAGTGCGAGCCAATTACACCGGCAACCAGATGAAGCAGGCCTTGCCGTTGAAGTATCGCGAAGCCCCCCTGGTCAAGTCATTCATCGGCCGCATGGATAATAAGGACCAATACGGCGAAGATGACATGTATGAGTTGACCAACCTGAGGGTCCCTAGCCATCTCGATGGGGCTAAAGTCGTATCTGTGGGCAGCGATTACATCAACGTGCTAACGTCTGATGGCAAGAAGGCCAACTTGCGCTTCTACAACGCCTTCCCTCTGAATGGCACTACGTTTCTAGATTACAAGCCGACGGTTAAACCCGGAGACGTGCTGCGCGATGGCGCTATCTATGCTGAGAATAATTTTAGCAAAGACGGCCAGCTAGCCTTTGGGGTTAACCTTAGGGTGGGGTACTTGCCCTACAAGGGCTTGAACTTCATGGATGGCTTAGTCGTCTCTGAGAGTGCGGCGAAGAAGCTCACTTCGGAGCATATCCACCAGATGCAGCACGGGGTAGCTCGTAGCGACATACTCTCCAAGAAGCGCTTCGTGGCGCACTACCCTGGAAGCTATAACGCTGCGCAGCTAGCAAATCTAGATGATGACGGTGTAGTCCGCGAGGGCGCGATTGTTGAGCCTGGCGATCCCCTGATGCTCAAAATGGGCGAGCGTGCCCTAACTGAGGACGACATCCTGCGCGGCAACATCTCGTCAGTCTTCAAGAACCCACTGACTCGCAATGATCACGCATGGGATCGTGATGTGCCAGGGCGTGTCGTCAAGGTGGTCCGTGGAGACGATTTTGTCAAGGTATGGGTGCGTACTGAAGAGCCGCTTGTGGTGGGAGACAAGGCTTCTACCAGGGCGGGCGCTAAGGGTGTTGTTGTAGCAATCATCCCCGACGACCAAATGCCACACGATGCCTCCGGGCGGCCTTTGGATGTGATACAAAACCCGGCGGCGGTGCCTTCGCGGATGAATATATCGCAGATCCTTGAGACTGCCGCGGGCAAGGTTGCCGAGTATGACGGCAAGCCCTTCAACGCCCCCAACCTACACAGCAAGATCGACGCGTCGGTGTTGAAGGAAGAGCTGCGCAAGCGCGGCTTGTCAGACACCGAGATGTTGTATGATGAAAACAATAAGCCTATTGGCCAGATATATGTCGGCCCGCAGTATTTTACTAAACAGAAGCAGCAGTCGTTTAAGGCGCTGCGCGCTAGGAGCAGAGAGGATCCATACGAACTAGCCTCACGCCGGCCGCACAAGGGGCCTAAGCAGGACCTGTTGGGCCTGTTCTCAATGCTGAGCCATGGCGCTAGCAATGTGCTAAAAGAAACCGCCACATTTAAGAGCGAGTGGAATGACGACTACTGGCGCGCGCTAGAGATGGGTCAACCCGTCCCGGCGCCCAAGACTACTTTCGCGTATAATCAGCTCATTAATATGCTTAAGGGGGCGGGGATTAACATCCGCGAGGAGGGCCCCGACCTGCGCCTAGTCCCCCTGACCGATCGAGACGTGCTAAAAATGTCCGGCGGAGAAGTCCCCGATCCAGGACGCGTCGTGCGCATAGGCGAGCCTGGCTCGCATGAGTTCCTCGCCCCTCAGCCTGGAGGGCTATACGATCGACAGATCTTCGGCGGGATGTCTGGGACTAAGTGGGGGCATATTTCGCTGGCTGATGGCTTCCCCAATCCGATGTATGAAGACGCGATACGATCTTTGCTCGATCTTAGCAAGCAGCAATTCATGGGCCTCGTTTCTGGCCGGCTAGGCATAGATAGCGAGGATAATATCAAGCCATACGGCCCTGGCGTTATGATAGGCGGCAATGCCATGGCTAGGCTGCTTAGCAAGATAGATCGTGACGATACCATTAAGCAGCTAGTCCCGCAGATCAAGACACTAAGGGGGGCTTCAAGGGATAAGGCTGTCAAGAAGCTCAAGTTTCTAGCGGGACTCAAGCGCGCTGGGATGCAGCCCACTGATTACATGATGAGCAAGCTCCCCGTTTTGCCCCCAGCTTACCGGCCGGTTTATATGACTAAGGACGACAAGCTGCGCGTGAGCGACTTGACTGTTTTCTATCAAAACATAGGGCGTATCAACAACTCGCTCAAGGACATGAGGGGGTTGCCGCGCCGGTGGATGTATTCTCTCCGAGAGGATGCATACAAGGCTATAGGCCAACTGCAAGGCGTGGAGAAGGGTGACGCAAGCCAGGCTAGGATGGCAAAGGGTATTCTGGAATATCTTAAGGGCGATACTCCGCGGACGGGATATTTCCAGAGCAAGATGCTAGCTAAGCGTCAAGCTCTGGGCGGGCGCGCAGTCATCATGGGCGATCCCAAGCTCGACATGGATGAGATTAGGCTGCCTGAAGAGATTGCGTGGACGATATACCGCCCCTTCATCATCAAGCGTCTAGTACAAAACGGCATGCCGGCGCTGAGAGCTAAAACGCTAACCGACAATCGCAGCAAGGTTGCGGAAGACGCTCTCGATCAGGAGATGGCGGAGCGGCCCCTCATCCTCAGCCGCGACCCTAAGCTGCATAAATATAACTACTTAGCCTTTAACGCCAAGAAGTATCCCGGCACGGCTATTTATCTACCTCCATTGGTGACTAAGGGCTTCAACGCCGACTTCGACGGCGACCAAATGTCGGTCACCGTTCCGGTTACTCCCGCGGCAGTGCGTGAGGCCAAGACCAAGATGCGGCCTTCGCAGAACGTGATCAAATACGGGCCGGACAGTGTTCTAGTTAAGCCGGAAGAGGACACCATCGCGGGACTATATCGTGCATCCATGGCGGGTGACGCAAGGCCGAGCAAACGCTACAATAACTTCTCCGACGCACTCGAGGCGTTTAGGGCTGACGAGATAGGGCTGACGGATATGGTTGCGGTGGGAAATCAAATCACCTCGCCAGCTAGGATTATGATCAACGAAAAGCTCCCCGAGGGGTTCCGCAATTACGACACCGTGTGGAGTGACAAGGCGCTGGTCGCAACCCTTAATCGCATCGCTGACGAAAGCCCGCAGGATTACAAGGCCACAGTACAGGGCCTTAAGGATTTGGGCGACATGCTCAGCTACAAGACTGCGATTTCCTATAAGCTAGACGATTTCATTCCCATCAAGAACAAGACCGAGATCAACTCCTTACCTACCATGGGGCAACCACCGGCTAATTTTAATGAAATCCGTGAGCGTGTAATAAACAAGCTCAAGGAGGTAACGGATCCAAAATCCGCCATGGCGGTGTTGGCTGATTCGGGTGCTAAGGGGAGTTGGAGCAATGTGCTTCAGATATTGTATTCCCCCATCTATTCTACGGGTTTCCAGGGCAAGGCCTATCCGCAGCTATTGCGCACTGGCTATGGCGAGGGCATGGACTTCCCTGACTATTGGACTGCCGCCAAGGGGTCTAGGGTTAGCGAGATGGGCAAGGCTATCGAGGTGAGGGATCCGGGATACTTTGGCAAGCAGCTAACCAGAGCGGCCCTGGGCGTGACCGTACGTCCAGGCAAGCCTGCTGTGGTTTCTGGTATTGACTATGAGGTGTCACATCCCACAGTGCTCTATCGCTATCTTGCTAAGGATGCCATTGCCCCTAATGGGATGGTTATCGGCAGGGCTGGTCAACCGGTGACGCAAGACATGGTGGTGGCTGCTCAGAAGGCGGGGTTGAAGCAGTTCAACGTGCGCTCTCCGCTTACCACATCAGCCCCCGAGGGGTTATATGCGGAAGACTTCGGGAGGCTCCCTGGTGCGGATAAGCCTGCTGTTGGAACCAACATGGGCGCCATTTCCGCACAGACCCTCAGCGAGCCGGCGACGCAACTGGTGTTGAAGTCGTTCCACCAAGCAGGAGCTGCAGGGGCGTCTAAGAAGATAGAGGGTTTGTATATGATATGGCCCCTACTCAACGGGAGAGCGCCTGCTGGGCAGAAGGCAGCCATGGCTCCGCGCGATGGGGTGATCAAGTCTATCAACACTCTCAAATCCGGAACGAGGATCTTGACCATGGATAATGGGCAAGAGATAGTGGCAAGCCCCGGATTGGACTTGTACGTCAAGGCGGGAGATGCCGTCAAGCGGGGTCAGCAGTTGCAGGATGGGTATATGGACCCGCAGGAGATGCTGAAGTATCGTGGGCTGCGCGAACTTCAGCGTTATCTGGTAGAGCAGATATCTACGGCCTATGGCAAGACCGCGCCCGACAATCGTTACATTGAAGTGCTTGTCGGGGCCCTTACTCGTTTTGCTAAAATAGAAGATCCCGGTGACGCCGATGACTTCGTGTATGGAGATGTTGTTGCGGCAAATAAGCTTGCGGCGATGAACAATCAACTTAAGGCCGCCGGGATGAAGCCGATCGTCTACAAACCGGTGTTTGCCGGCATGGATCAGCACTTACAGCAGCTAGAGCCTGACTGGGCCATGAAGATGCTAGGTGGCGACCTAGTACGTCAGATGAGGCGTGCCGCCGCGACGGGAGCTACCAGCAGTAGACGTGGGGCTAATCCCATTATGCCATTCCTGTACGGCATCAACTTCGGCGATACGCTTGAGGAAACGGGAGAGTATTAATGCAAATCAACACTCTTAGGCCGTCTCATAGATTTGTCCTACGTGCGCTAATAAGCGTACAGAAGCCTGCGCGTGTGATAGAATTCGGGGCCGGCCTTAATAGCACGCAAATGCTGCACGAGCTAGCTCCGTCTTTTACGTCATACGAAAGCGACCCGGAATGGCTTGATAAGATTAAGACTGAAGTCCCCGGAGTAGACATCCGGCCGCTGCCGCTGGATGTAGCGTCGTATCGTATCTATCCATATCAAGTCCCGCCGGAGACTCAACGCAGGATACAGGCCGATATTGCTAGGGTCGTGGAAGACGCTGATCTCGTGTTTATTGACGGCTTTGCCTGCATGCGCATCTACGCCCTGCTGGTCTTCTTGGGCCATTTTAACGTGTGTGTGTGCCATGATACCGAAAAAGCATTATATTGGCATCGTAAGGCTGAAAAACACATGGAGGGTTATGTCAAGGTGACGGTTATTCCGCCCAACAAGCACCCGTATATCGACGTTATATTTGCGCCGCAGAGCCAGGGGCTTATCCCGGACTTCATGGCAGCGCTGCAGCGGGAGTGTTTGGATGATTACGGTGACTATGCCGATGTCGTAGTAAAAAGCATTACCAAATCAAACGCATCGGATGAAGAGTAATGCCCACCTGGCAGCAGCATCAATCATTCTTGCGTCAATGGGGATGCGTAGTGTGCCGCAATTTAGGTCATCCCGACACGCCGGCTGAAATACACCACATTCGCACCGGGACGGGAGTGGGGCGCAAGGCTGATCAGTTTGATGTAATCCCTCTATGCCCGTTGCATCATCGGAATGGTAACCATGGCGAAGCGATCCACGCGGGGAGGCGCACGTGGGAGGCTAAATTCGGTACTGAGCTCGAGTTAATGGAGCAAGCCAAGCAAGCGGCGGCTAACCACTTCGCAAGATACGCGCCTGACTCTTTGACAGGCTAGGCTAGATGCTATACTAAGATAGCTAACCAGGAGGTCGTCCTATGATGTTAGAGGCTCTAAGAGATAACCTGAAAACTGCAGCAATTAATCCGCGTATGCTTATGGCTTTGTTGGGGGTAGGTGGCCTCGGTGCATTGGCCGCCTGGGGCATACCTAAGGCGCAATCTGCAGCTCAGGGCTGGAATACCAACATAGGCGGGCGTAATAGGGCGATGCAGGGCTATATGAACAACATGATGCAACCAACTGGAGCTCAGCCCATGGGTATGACCAACTTCCTGGGCCCGCTGCGTCAGCAGGCTAATCTAACGATGGGCGGACAGTAATGTCGCAATTGGCGGCGATGCTCAAGGAGGCCGCACTGCCCAAGCATGATCCGAAAGCAGCGCAGACTGTGGGTAAATTCCTGAGTCAGAGATGGCAGCGGGCACGCTACCCGCTGATCGCGCTGTTGAGTGTTTTCGGAGCATCTAGGCTGGGGAAATATTTAGGCAATAACGCGTTGAACTACAACTTCCCAGAGCGCGCTAGGGAGATGGCGGCCAGTGGGTCAGCTTGAGCATCTTCTGACTAAGCAAGCCGCTAACGTTGCGCAAGAGTCTTATGCCAACTTTATCAGTGGCTTGAAGTACAAGCCCAACGTGGCACATGCCGTGTCGGCGGGATTGGCCGGCTTAGGTCTTTGGGCGTTGCTGAGAGACTCTAAGCGCAAGCGGCGCGAATCTAACTGGGCTGAGACGCTTGAAGAGCTAGCCAACACCCCGCTGGGCGAATTGCGTGGGGAATTGGCCGAGCGGGCTAAAAATCTAGGCTCGCTAAGCGTTGCAGACCTAGCCTTGGCGTTGGGCGGTGGGGCAATTTGACAAAGGCGATGCTCGTCTATACTGATATATGCAAAGGAGAGAGTCATGGATCTAATACAGCGTGAATTAACCAAACTGGCAACAGCCGCCGTCATCGTAGATGAGGTGGTAAAGGCCGCGCAGACACAGGACGGCATGGCTAAAGAGGCTAAAATGAAGCCAGGCCTGATAGCGCTTTTGGCTGCCCTCGGCCTGGCCGGCGCTGGCGCAGGAGCCTATGCTGGCGGAGCGTTCGATCGCGAGAAGCTACCGCGCCCCGACGACATCAGGAAGGGCAATCGCGGAGGCACGCTTACTCCCCTGCGACATGCAATGGCCCGAGCAATGCGCCCCACCCCCGTGGAGTCTGCGGAGTCATTGCGTGCCAAGGCGGAGGCGGAAAAGGCATCTAATCCAGCTCCTCAATGGCTGCTGCAGCCGCCCGTAAGGCCTAACCGCGGCATTGCCGAAATGCAGCGCAGGGAGAGAATCAGAGCGCAGGCTGACGCAATCCGCGCGCGCCGTGAAGCCGACGCTAGGGAGTTTCTAACCGACAATATCAACAGGCTGTTGGGTCGATAACGGAAACCAATGCCCTATAGCGACCTGACCAAAACCGCCTCTGGGCGCTCTGCGCTGGCAATGATACTCGCTGCTTTGGCGGGCTTTGCCGGCGGCAGAGTGCTCGGCGATTCTCGCCTGCGTGGCGATATCGGGCAGGGCATGCAGTCGTTTTATCGCAACGACATTGCCCCGCTGGCGCGGTCAGGCGGTGCTGCGATATCAGATTGGTATCGCCAGGATCTCAGACCTGCATTGCGCAGTGGCGGCAATCGCGCGGTTGACTGGTACAATCAAGCCATTGCCCCACGCATAGATCCCGCAATCGGGCGTGTGCGCAATTGGGCTGAGCGTGAGATAATCCCACGAGCTAATGCTACGTGGACAACAATCCAGGAAGCCCGAGGCAGAGCATTCGGGCGCTAACTGAAGACCAGGCACAGTCGGAGGGGGAGGCGCGAGCTTCCCCCTTTGACGTTAGCGCTGATGTGTCATACTAACTAGGAGCACTCACTGGAGGCCGTATGCCCGTTTCGATATCAGTACTGCCAGCCCCGGGTAACGTTCAGGCGGACGGGGAGCCTGGGGGCTCGCTGCCGCCGGCGACGTATTACTACACTGTCGTGGCGGTCTATCAGCGTGCGGCTGCCGTCGTTTACTCCAATCAATTCAGCATCCCTAGCGCTGAAGTGAATGCCACTACCAACATCGACAAGGCGTCGGTAAGGCTCCAGTGGAGCCAGGTCCCGGGGGCGAACAACTACCTGATCTATCGCTCGACTTCTCCCGGGGTGGTCGACCCCATGGAGGGGGATAACTGCCTGGGCTTTGCCGGCAACACCAACAGCTACACCGATACTGGCGCTACGGCCCTAATACGGGTGGTATGGTATCCCTGGGGATTGCCAAAGGTTACCGTGACGGGTGGTACGGAGGCGGCGCCGAATACCGAGGCTGATATCTACGCTGCATTTGAGAGTTCGGGGCTGTCTGACAAGCTTTTCAACCGCCATTTCGACAGGTATGGCGTGCCGGATCAGTACTACTTCGAGTGCTATCTACACATCGACGGCGCGTTGAGGTTTCAGAAAGGCACGCAGATATCGCTGTGCGGCTGCTGGGAGTCGACGACGAACGCTATCTTCTTGATGGGCTATCTCACCTGGGGCGCATCCTATCAAGGCGCGGCATTCAGGCGTACCGGGCACTACTATTCGGCGATGAATTATGGGACCTGGAAGTGGTATGGTTCATTCATCCAAGACTATGGATACATGGATTATACAGGAAGCGTTAATGTTAGATTTACCCAAAACGTGGCGGGGCTTTGTGCCTATCACATCCAAGATTGCGTGACGGATGGAATAGGATTTGACGACACTGGTGGAAGCGGTATGGTGCGTGATACCTACATGTATAAGCACAACGCCTTCCACGCCGGCACTGTAGCTCGTGTGGGGCAGAAAATATCCGGAGGACGTGTGATCTACGCTTATTACGCCTGGCCTCAGACAAACGGCAATCCGTGGTGTAGGGGGATTAAAACAGGTGGAGACGTGAGCGATATGTTTTTCCACCTCCCCGCCGTTACCACCAAGCTGTCTCTTATACACATCTCCGAGCCCACGAGACCGTACTAGATCTCGTATGCCGTCTTCTGCTTGAAAAAAAAAAAAAAACACAAAAAACAACAAAACACACACATATCACATCAAGACAACGACAACTAACAATCTAC
>ERZ1026814.850-NODE-850-length-14027-cov-3.315180_pt1 | contig 14027 bp, 15 predicted proteins | sample MGYA00520871_ERZ1026814 | MGnify/ENA primary metagenome ERZ1026814 (study PRJEB33270, sample SAMEA104284478) | anaerobic digester metagenome | biome: Anaerobic digester microbiome; feature: mesophilic sludge digester; material: Anaerobic digester biomass | place... | reverse complement strand
GCTTAATGTTGTGCCGCCTCCCATTGGCACCGTGATTGGTGTTGACCTGCCCAGTAAGTTGAGGGCATCCTCAACGGTTTCCGGTCGGCGATATTCGATAATCATTGGGCACCTTTTATCTTTTTCCTATGTTTGCGAAAATGTGTCAATTAATAATTTTACATCACCGCCCACAGGATAAAGAATAGGACATGTGCATCCATTCTTTTTGTATTCAGCTACTTTCGCCCTTGCCTCATCCGGGGTTCCGGAAGCGGTAATTTTTAAAATCAAATCTTCAGGGACAAGATGTTTTGCTTTCTGAATCTGCTCATGGGTTGCCGGCCATCCAAGAATGGATTGAATCTTGTTGACAATTTCTTGGGAGACGCCGGAAGCCTTTGCAATATGAGGTTGTTGAGCCAGATATTGTGTTAAAAGTTCGCGGGTTGAGTCAATTGCCTTATCATGATCCATATCAACAGAACAGACGATCAGTTGTGGGCGATCAATCTGATCCAATGTACGACCGGATTTTTTGGCTCCATTTTCCAAAAGCTCAAGTGCCTTTTCATTATAAACCGGTGGTACACAATAATTCAGTACAGCACCATCAGCAATTTCTCCCGTCATTTCCATCATCAAATCACCGGTGGCGCCAATAAATATAGGCACATTTCGTGGTTCTCTTCTGCCGTGAACGACATCCAATTCAATTCCATCAACATGCACGAATTCACCATGGAATGTGACCCGTTCCATATTTAATAATCGTCGTAAGGTGGTCACAGTTTCTCGCATTGCCAACAGTGGTTTTCTGCGTTCAATCCCAACATTTTTTGCCAGAGGATCCCACCAGGCACCAATCCCACAAATAATCCGATTGGGAGCAAGATCATCCAAAGTTAAAAAGGTAGCCGCAAGCAAACCAATGTTGCGGGTCCAATTGTTAATCACTCCTGATCCAACTTTGATCCGCTCGGTGACTGCTGCATACGCAGCCATCGGTACAATGGCATCCCGGACCAGTCTGCTCTCCGCCTGCCATACTGCTTCAAATCCATGATTTTCTGCATACCGGACATAATCCAATCCATCCCGCAAATCATGAGCGTCCTGCAAGTAAAGTGCAACTCGTTGGTTCATGTTTATTGCCTTTCTGTTTACAAATCCACCCGCATAGCTTGAATTTCTTTCAATAATTCTAGATCCTCCGGCAGGTCAAGGTCAAGCGAAAGTGCCGGCAATTGACATATTTCCAGCCGCATTCCCTGTTTTTTTGCCTGGGCAATATGTTTTTGACAGGATCCAGGACCATAACTGTATTCAATTTTACCTGCTGGACTGACATATAAGGCATTGGTTCCATCCATCCTTCGATCTGGTGCGATCACCATGACCGGTGGAGGTTCAGCCAGTTGAATAATTTTCTCAATATCCTGTGAGGTAATAAGCGGGAGATCAGCTGGCAATACCAGTACATCATGCACAGAATGAATCTTGGCGACTGCAGTCGCCCTTTTTAACGCCGTATTTAAATTCGGTCGTCCGTCTTCCTGAACTGTACGCGCTCCATATTCTCTTGCCAACGATAAAGCGGCTGTATCCCGGCTGACAACCAAAATTTGATCAATCCTATCAATGCTCTTTAAAGTTAATAACATGTTCCCAAGCATTGAGTAATTGAGAACTGCCCTCTCATCCTCTGTCAACACAGACGATAATCTGGACTTGCCTCTTCTAAGTGGTTTTACTGGAATTATTGCCCAAAGGGTCATTGAATTTTTCTTGTTCTATTTGTTTGTAAAATTTTATTACCTCAGATGCTAGACGCGCCCGATCCTTTTCATCTCGCATCGTTATATCAGTCGATACAACCATTATACCCCAGCCCTCAATTGCAGCCATCTGATCACAATCTTCTTTGTCAATTACAATTCCTGTAGCGATATGTTTATAATGATAAGCTACTGCAGCTGCCGATGGATTAATCCCCATTTCCAGATACATTTTCGCCGCTGGTCCCCGAAATGCTTTGTCTCCTTTTACGGGCGATATGACAATTGTTATTTTTTCTCGAATGGCTTTCCTGATTCCAGGGACATTTAAAATTGGCTGAATGCTGACCCAGGGATTGGACGGACCAATAACGACAATATCAGCATCATGGATTGCATCCAATACGCCTGGCACAGGTTGGGATTTTTCAATGTTATGAAAATCAAATCCTGCCACAGCTGGACGACATCCCAAACGGACAAAGTAATCCTGAAAATTTAATACTTTGTCATCATTCGTTTTTACAAGGGTCGGTACCGGATCATTCGTCACAGGATAAACTTGATATGGAATATTATGATGTTTACAAAAATAACTGGTCACCTCTGACAAGGTCATCCCATCCTGTAACATTCTCGTTCTTAATAGGTGCCAGCCTATATCTTTATCGCCCAAGTGAAACCATGCAGGTCCTCCCAACCCGGATATGGTTTCAAGAGCATTCCAAGTTTCATCCTTTCTTCCCCATCCCGTTCCTGAATTTGCCAATCCTGCCAGTGTATAACAGACTGTATCCAGATCCGGGCAAATGGTTAACCCAAGAAACGAAAAGTCGTCACCAACATTTACAATAGTTGTTAATTCATCAGATGATAATATTTGAGACAATCCGTGAACAAATTTGGCCCCCCCCACACCACCAGAAAGAGCTACAACTTTCATTGATCCCCTCTTGATGAGAAATAATATTGACGATGTATTCCAGAAGATTCTTTCTCTGCGTATGCAATGGCAATGTGATTTACTTTTAATGTAAAGATAAATGGATCTTCAAGAATTATCTTGATGGCATGGACTACTTTTTTCTGACTGACGTCCTGGTAAGCTAATGTAATATGTGGCATCCACAGGTCAGGAGAATAAAACATATTGGGATTACATAAATAAGAAGACACGGAATTCCAAATCAATTCATGTAATTCCAACAACTTCCTATTTTTAACAATTGGTATATAAAGAACTGGAGTTCCGCCTGTAAATAGTCCTATTCCTGATGTTTGAATCTTAAAAGGTTCTATTGATGCCACCAATTTTTGTAATATATTGCCTGCTCCATCTATGTCCATGTCCTCTGCTCCGCACCAGGAAAAGTGCGGTATCGGTTTTTTCGATGGATCAATAAGCCCATAATCCAGTACCAATTCCTCCAGTAATCGATCATTATGAATATTTGTAATCAGATCCAGTACAGAAATCAGAGCAATCATATAAATGCCTTATCTGAATAAATCCTGATTTTCCGGTCGGATTAATTCACTTAAATATGAATTTCTCAATGGATAAGGGAATCCACGTACATGAACAGCCGGTACGCCCTCAGCTGCCTGCCCCATCATGAGTGATGCTGCCGCAGCAAGCTCATCTGCCGCAGCAATTTGAGTCACTTTTAATTTATAACCGAACAAATCAACTTCGCCCCTCTTATCCACCAACCCAGGTATTCCCGACACCCCGATTGTCGTTCCGACAATTCCCATTCTCCAAGCTCTGCCATGCGAGTCAATGATCAACACCCCCAGTTTTACATTCGTTTTTTCTTCCATCTCATTGCGAATGTTTTCAGCTGACCGATCAGGGTTTTTGGGTAATAATAGAACCCAATCCTCATTCTGTCCATAAGGTCCTTTTACATTTGAATGATCAATGCCTGCATTGGCACAAATAAATCCCAAATTGTGCTCCACAATCAGGATTCCGGGCCTGCACCTGATGATTTTTTTGCTTTCTCCAAGAACACATTCCACAAATCGGGGATCTTTTTCAACAATATGCGCAATTTCAACTGCTTTATCCGATGGGACAACCTCTGATAAATTAATTAATCTACCCTCCACTTTTGAAATTATTTTTTGGGCTATAACAAGGATGTCTCCGTTCAATAAATCAATGTTGTTATCCTTAATTGCCTGTAATAAATATGCTGTTAAATTATCCCCTTTTGAAAATATGGGTAATCCATAAATGGGTGTGATTATTAGCGTCAAGTCGATCTCCCAATAAATCAAGTAAACGAAATGTTATTCCTTATTTATCCCAGTAATTCGGATTCCAGCTGATTTTGATCCGTATCTTTTATTAATTCCAATCAGGATGGATGTCAATCCCTCCACAACGACTGCGTTCTCTATAGGTCCACCATCCCAGCCTTTTAATCCGGTTTTTTCCACCAATTTAATGACCACATCTCTGGCTTCCCGGTTACCACCACAGACAATGACATCACAATCCACATCTGTATCTTCCATCAGGTTCTCATAAGAGATATTTTGAAATGCAGCCACAACTTTTACCTCTGCGCCAAGAATCTCCTGTGCCTCCTGGGTTGCTGAACCGGCTGGCGGCATCTGCACTTTGCTCACCTTTGGCGGCACAAGCGGAACCGTGACATCAATAACTATTTTTCCTCGTAAATATTGGGCTAATTCCCGGCACATGGCGGCATGAGCATTGTATGGCACTGTTAATACGACCAGGTCAGCTTTTTGGGCGGCAATATGATTTTCCTCCCCGATTACTTGATTGTCATTTTTTAATTTTAAATTTACCTCATTTGCAGCAATATCCGCTTTTTCTTTATTCCGTGAACCAATAATGATTTTTATCCCTTTTTTTGCCCAACTGTATGCCAAACCTTTTCCTTCTTTTCCGGTTCCCCCAATAATTCCAATAATTAGTTGTGAAAATTCATCCATGTTGTTTTTATTCTCCTTTATTCATTATTAAATAATATCGTTTATATACATTCCTGGATAATTCATAAGCACGATTTAGAATTTCATTCTCGTCCAGAGTAATTAATTTTCTGTCCCTCATCAAGAATTTACCGGCAACCATGGTGTTTGTTACCATATCATCATGAAATCCAAACAAAATATGCCAGGGGATATTGCCAGCTGTCAGTTCGGTGAAAGGTTTATAATCCACAAAGATTAAATCCGCCTGAGCGCCTGGAACCAATACTCCGATCTTCTTTTTATATAAAGTAGAGACCAGTGATGAATTTTGATATACTGCCATGTCCACTACTGTATTTCCATTCATTCTCCGCGGATCCCGGTTCCACAATTTATGGACCAGGTAAGCAGTTTTCCACTCCTCCCACATCGAATTTGAAAAACCATCATTGCCCAAGCCTACTCTCACACCTGCCCGCAGCATGGACTCCACATCTCCCAGACCCACTCCATTATTCATATTGGATCGAGGTTGATGGGTGACCCATCCACCGGATTTTGCAATCAATTGAATTTCTCTTGCATCAAGGTGTACCGCATGTACCAGGATGGAATTGGTTTGTAATATTCCAAATTGATCCAATCGATCCACAACTCTTGTTCCACTTTTTTTTATGCTGTCATCCTGGTCAGATTCATGCTCTGCAATATGGATATGAAAACCTGCGGATGATGGAGCGGTGGTTGTGCAATACTCAAGTGTTTTATCTGAAAGGGTCAAACTGGCATGTAAACCAAATAATCCAGCCAGCCTGCCATTACAATCATCGCTGCGGGAAATCCTTTTAAGAAATTGAATGTTTTCTTCCACACCAGCCAGCATCCCATCCATTCCATTTCGATCGGTGACTTCATAACAAAGACATCCCCTGATGCCGGATAAACGAACTGCTTCCGCTATTTCGTTTAATGATCCATGAATGGCATTCGGAGATGCGTGATGATCAATCAATGTAGTTGTACCATGCCTGATGGCGTCGATAATGCATACCAGTGCTGAATATCTAACATCCTCGAGCGAAAGTGCCCGATCCAATCCCCACCATAATTTCTCCAATATTTCAGGAAATGCCTTGGGAGCATCCCCAGGACTTGCCAATCCCCTGCTAAACGTGCCGTAAAAATGAGTATGGGCGCATATATTACCCGGCATAACCAGTTGACCGCCCGCATCAACCTTTTCATCATCAGGATATTTTTCAATAACCTCATTTTCCGGACCGATTTCTGAAATTTGACTTCCGGTGATTCGGATTGAGTGTCCGTCAAATAGCTGGTTAGGCAAGTCCCAAGTATTTATCTTGCAGTTATAAATGATCATTTTTACACCTGCTTGATTTTGACTAATTCTAACATATTATGATTCCAATGATTTTTAAGGTTATCGCTTATAATCAGGTAATCAATTAAATGGAGAGTCTAATGGTTACACGCAATGCGGCGATTACATATGCATCAGAGCATTTTACTGATTTTCTGGATGAATTAAAATGTTTACTTGAATTACCATCTGTATCCACAGATTCAAAACATAGGAATGATATGGTAATAACCGCCCAATGGCTCTTTGAAAAACTGCGATCCATTGGAATGGAACAAGTTGAAATCATTCCCACCGAAGGTCACCCGGTTGTATACGCAGAATGGCTCAAGGCGGGGAATAATGCGCCTACAGTCTTGATCTATGGCCATTATGATGTTCAACCCCCTGATCCCATAAATATGTGGAAAACAAGTCCTTTTCAGCCTGTTGAGCAGGGCGAATTCCTGTGCGCCCGGGGATCTTCAGATATGAAGGGGCAAATATTGGCAACCATTTCTGCGGTTGATTCGATTCTTCGCCAGGGTAATTTGCCAGTGAATGTTAAGTTCATCCTTGAAGGAGAAGAGGAAATTGGTTCTCCGCATCTTGGTTATGTACTTGAAAAGTATAAGGATAAATTGGAATCCACGGTCGCGCTCAATATAGATGCCGGCATGATTAGCCCAGATATTCCCACAATTGTTTATGGATTGCGGGGATTGGCATATTTTGAAATCACCTTTCATGGTCCTGATCACGATCTTCATTCAGGTCAATTTGGCGGGGTTGTCCAAAATCCCGCGAATGCATTATGCAAAGTAATTGCTGGAATGCACGACGGTGGAGGACATATTACTCTTCCCGGCTATTATGACGATGTTCTGCCAATCAGTGAACAGGAGAAAAAAATAATTTCTGGAATTCCTACGGATGATATTTATTATCTTACCCAGACCGGCTCGAATACTCTTTGGGGAGAATCAGGCTTTTCCGTAGTGGAACGCGTGGGAAGTAGACCGACATTGGATGTGAACGGTTTATTATCAGGTTTTACTGCCGAAGGATCCAAGACAGTCATACCCTCCTGGGCTATGGCGAAAATATCCATGCGGCTTGTCCCAAATCAAAAACCTAAAAACGTGGAATGTCAGTTGAGAAAATATCTTGAAATGAATACCCCAAATGGCATCAAATGGGAATTGTCCTATTTGGGTGGGGGACCTGCCAGTATGTCGGATATGGATAATCCTGCTGTAAAAGCCATGGCAGAAGCACTTAATACCATCTGGAATCGAACGCCTGTTTTCAAGCGCGAAGGTGGAAGCATTCCCATTGTCGCTGATATGCAACGGATATTAAACATTGATTCAGTTCTTACCGGATTCGGCTTGCCAAGCGACAATATTCACAGTCCCAATGAACACCTGCATCTTCCAACCTGGAGGAAAGGGATTCTGGCATTAATCCATTTCTTTTACAATTATGGCGAGAACCTTTGCGAGTAAATAAATGATGCCTACAGATAAACTTCGGTTACCCACATATGGAGGTCAAGCATTATTGGAAGGCGTTCTTATGCGTGGTTCGCATTATGCTGCTGCAGCTTTCCGAAAACCTGATGGTGAAATTGTCATTCACGCTGAAGAATTAACCGGCATCTATAAAACCAGGGCAGCTAAAACTCCCTTTTTACGTGGGATTGTCATTCTTCTGGACGCATTAGTATTGGGCACACATTTTTTAGTGATTTCTGCCAATCATCACACTGGTGAGGATGAAAAAATTGAAGGGGCTGCTTTGTATGGAACGCTTGCTTTCTCATTAATCATAGGTATTGGGGTCTTTTTTGTCATCCCCGCGTTGATTGCCGGAGTGTTCGAAAAATATTGGGCTTTATCATCTTTCACAAGCAATATGATCGAAGGTGTGATCCGGTTGGCATTTTTCTTAATATATATTTGGGCAATAGGAAAACTGCCCGACATCTCCCGTTTTTTTGCCTACCATGGAGCAGAACATAAAACCATCAACGCTTATGAAGCAAATGTGGATTTAACAAGTGAACAGGTATCCCAATTTTCCTTATATCATCCGCGTTGTGGTACAGGCTTCTTGCTAATAGTAGTCATTATCTCCATAGTTATCTTTGCATTGCTGGGACCTTTATCAATATTATTTCGTATACTTACCCGCATAATATTTCTCCCGATTATCGTCATTTTGGCTTATGAGTATATGAGATGGACAGCCAATCATCTCGATTCCCCCATTATTAAAATTCTCATATCCCCCAATTTACTATTACAAAAATTAACTACCAGAGAGCCATCCAATGAAATGTTGGATGTAGCCATTACGGCTTTACGTCAATTAATCGAACTCGAAAATAATTATAGTGTAAAATCATAAATAATTATCTAATTGCCAATTAAATTTATTTGGGGTCAATCTTTTCAGCGATGAATGATTTAAAACCGTACAAGGGCTGGCAAATTTTATTGCTGAATGTTGTATTCACTTTTATCGCATCAGCGGTGATATTAATTATTGCCCGTCCTCCCAAGGGTTATCCCATCCACCTCTCCCCAACATATACTCCTTCTCCATTGATCATTTATTTATCTGGTGAGGTTCTAAATCCGGGCATATACACTTTACCTCAAGGAAGTCGCATACAGGATGTCATCCAACAATCTGGAGGATTATCAGGGGATGCCGATATATCATCAATTAATTTAGCGTCCCGGATCTATGATGGACAGCATATTATTATTCCATCGTTTACCCAATCACAAATTACGGATGAACGAAATGTTTTTATTCTTACGCCAGATGTCGGAAGTTTTTCAATCGATAATCCATTGGATATCAATAGTGCGACCGCTGAACAACTGCAACAACTTCCAGGTATCGGTCCAACCAAGGCAAATGCCATCATCGCATACCGTGAATCGATCGGGAAATTCCTTTCAATTGAGGATTTATTGTTTGTCAGCGGAATTGGTGAAAATACATTTTTGCAGCTGAAGGATATTATCATTGTCATCAATCCATAAGATCCGTTTTCAGCTCATTTTTTTGTTACAATTACATTACATTTTCTTGGAGACTGTATATGACTACAAAAGTAGACTTGGAATCTGCACTAAAAGATGCAATACGCTCTCATAACGAACCCGCCAAACGGACTATCCGCATGGTATTGACAAGTATAAAATTGATGGAAATTGAAAAAGGTCAACCATTGGATGAAGCTGCAATTGCATCTGTTCTGCAAAAAGAAATGAAAATCCGCCAGGAATCAATTACGGATGCCCAAAAAGCAAACCGGTTGGATTTGATATCATCCAATGATGAAGAGCTTGAAATATTGAAATCATTTCTTCCGGCTCAACTATCCGAAGATGAATTGAAGGAGTTGGCAATAAGGATTATTCAGGAAATCGGGGCAACTGGACCGGCTGATATCGGAAGAGTAATGAAAATAATAATCCCACAAATCCAAGGTCGCGCAGCCGGAGATCAGATCAACCGGGTCGTTCGGGAGTTATTGGTCTCTGGAGCATGATGATTAAAAAGGCAAAAATATTTCTCAAGTCCATACTCCCACGCGATGGGTGGTTATTGATCTTTTTTATAATAATTTCGGTCATTGCCTTCAGCGTATTGGCTTTTCCTATAGCTTTACGTCCTGCATTATTTACATTGAAGCAAGGTGACGTCTCTCAACAGGATATTCTCGCGCCTTATACATTAAATTATCAAAGTCAAATCCTCACCAAACAGGCACAGGAGGACGCTGTCCGAAAAGTTCAACCGGTTTACCTGATGCCCGACCCTGCAATCACTCGTGAGCAAATTGAAAATCTGCTTAATTCATTAAATTTCATTACAACCGTGCGGCAGGATAATAATTCAGCGACAACTCAAAAATTTACTGATCTTTCCAGTATGAAATTCATCAATATTGATACCACATTAGCCATAAAATTATTGGATTTTACAGATAATCAATGGCAAATTATTCAAAATGAAGCTGTACGCGTTTTAGGAGACGCCCTTCGATCATCTATTTGCGAAGACCAGATTGAACGCGCTCGCCAAAATATTCCATCGTTGATTGGTTACTCCATTCCTGAGGACCTGGCGGAGATCATACCTCAAATTGTTTCACCGTTTATTCGCGCCAATAGTTTATATAGCGAAGAACAAACCCGGTTGGCTCAAGAACAAGCCTTGACGAATACCGAACCAGTTGTCCGCACATATATTGCAGGTGAGATTATTGTCCGAAGAGGTCAAATTATCTCTGAGACAACAATGGAAGCTTTAAATCAATACGGATTCATTAGACCGGATGATACGTCCCGGGAAATATTGGCTGGTTTTATTTTAGTTTTATCTACCAGTGTCTTGGCGTTTCTTTATTTTTATTTTCGCAAGCCCCCATTATTAAAAAATAATCGCGGGATTGTTCTTTTCGGAGGCTTGTTTTTATTATTTCTAGTTTCCAGCAGATTCATAATACCAAACAGAACTGTCGTTCCGTACTTGTTCCCTTTGGCGGCATTTGGTTTATCCATAACAAGTCTTTTTGGTATAGAACTTGGTTTGGTATTTTCCAGTCTGTTAATTATTCTGGCTTCATACGGTTTATCCGGTGGATCTGAGCTGATCGTGTATTTCTTATTGATTACATTTTCCGGCAGCCTTGTTCTGGGAAAGGGATATCGAATAATTCAATTCTTATGGGCAAGTTTGGTCATGACTGCTGCTGGTGCAGCAGTCATACTTGCATTTCGGCTCCCCAACGCCATTACAGATTGGATTGGAATTGCTACTTTGATTGGCGCTGCAGCGATTCATGGGTTTTCATCTTCTGCGGTCGCTTTGGGTATCCAATCCATATTTGCGCACTTTATGGGACAAGTCACAGGGTTACAATTAATGGAGTTGGCTCGACCAGATCATCCATTATTAAAATATTTATTACAAAACGCTCCTGGGACATATCAACATAGTTTACAGGTAGCCAACCTGGCAGAACAGGCTGCTGAGATGATCGGCGCCGACCCCATGTTGACCAGAGTCGGGGCGATATATCACGATGTAGGTAAAGTTGATGATCCATCATTCTTTATTGAAAACCAAGTTCCGGGTAAATTGGATACCCACGACACTCTTCCGCCGGATTACAGCGCTCGAATGATCATAAAACACATAACAGATGGCATCATCCTCGGTAAAAAGTATAAATTACCTCAACGGATTATTGACTTCATCGCCCAACACCATGGGACTCTTCTTACCCGCTACCAATACAGCCGGGCATTGCATAAATATGAAAATCAACCCAATCTGGTGAATAAAGATGATTTTCGATATCCAGGTCCCCGACCTCAAAGCCGCGAAACTGCCATCCTCATGCTGGCTGATGGTTGTGAGGCTCGGGCGCGGGCTGATTTTCCTGAAAACGATGAACAACTTCGTTCCATGATCAATAGCTCAATTGATTATTACCGCAGTGAAGGTCAACTTGATGATACCCCATTGACAATGCGGGATTTGCATCGAATTTCCGACTCCTTCTTTCGAACACTTAAAAATACATATCATCCTCGGATTCAATATCCTGAGTACCCCAACAGAAATGGTAAAGATATTGAAACCGTGAAGGATAATCGCAATCAGGTTTAATATGATTTTTATTTCGAACCAAACAAAAGATCAAATTACGCTTGATGAAGAGTGGATTATCAACGTAGCAGCCAAAACATTAATGTCTGTTACCGATACGAATTCAGACATCACAATCGTAATTGCCGACGACTCACTTTTACATAATTTAAATCTGGAATACCGCGGCATTGATTCTGCAACGGATGTTTTATCATTCAATGTTGATGAGCTGGATCCGGAAACTGGTAATTTATATCTGGGTGATGTGATTATCTCTTATCAACGCGTCATTCAACAATCCGAATTAAGTGGGCATTCACATCAAGCAGAACTTGCTTTATTAATCGTACATGGCGTATTGCATTTACTTGGGATGGATCATGACACACCTGAAAATCAACAAGAAATGTGGAAATTTCAGGATATTATCTTATCCGGATTAGGTTTGGAATTATCCTCACCAAAATATGGATAAATTGATATGAATAAATATCTTAACAATCGTCATTTATCTTTTAAATACGCCTTTCATGGGTTGGGTTACATGATGCGGACTCAACCGAACGCGAGAATTCATTTAGCTGCCACTGTACTCGTGATCATGATTGCTGTATGGTTGCAAATTACCACTCTTGATTGGGCATTGCTATTTATCGCAATCGGTCTGGTTTGGTTGGCTGAAGGATTTAATACCAGCATGGAATCAATGGTTGATTTAGTCACAAGGGATTTTCATCCCCTGGCGAAAATTGTAAAAGATACCTCTGCTGCCTCTGTCCTGGTAGCATCATTTATTTCACTCATAATTGGTTTATTAATTCTGGGTCCGCCTCTCATACAAAAAATAACCGGATGGTTTCACTAACCATCCGGTTAATCATCTCGGTTGCCAATAATTTAAATATATTCTCGCAGATTATGTTCAACAGCATAAGCTGCCGCCTCGGCGCGATTACTAACCCCCAGTTTTGATAGAATGCTGCTGACATAATTCCGTACCGTGCCTTCACCAAGAAAGAGAGCTTTGGCAATTTCCCTGTTGGTTTTTCCTTCAGAGACAAGAAGCAATACATGCCTTTCTTGTTGACTGAGGTTGGCAAAAGCTGATGCTTCTTCTTCCTTTACAGCCCGGCGAACTTCTTGAAAAACCCGTTGAGTAACCGCTGAATCCAGTGAAGCTTCGCCCCTACCTACTGCTTCAATAGCCCGGATTAAATCTTCACCACCTATTTGTTTGAGAACATAACCTGAAGCTCCAGCTCGGATGGCAGAAAATAACATCTCATCTTCTGCATAGGATGTCAACATGATAACTTTCGTTTCGGGATAATTTTTGGTGATTTCTTCACAAGCCTCAATACCCGATGCACCTGGTAGCCTGATATCCATGAGAACGACATCCGGATGCGTCCGCCCCACCTGTTCGAGGGCTTCCTTTGATGTACCTGCTTCACCAATCACTTCAAATTGTGTATTTCTTTCCAATAAAGCACGCAATCCTATTCGAACGACCTCATGATCGTCCACAAGTAATATCCGCTGTTTTACCATCTTCAATCCTCCTCAACCAGTATATCATTGCCTAAGAAATTATTGAATGTCTCAATCATTCAAAAATAATGTAACTGGACAATGATCAGACCCCTGCACATCTTCATGAATTAATACATCCGACACGTTCTCCATCAACGCCTCGGAAACAAGGAAATAATCCAGACGCCATCCAATATTTCTGCTCCTTGCTCCAAAACGATAAGTCCACCAGGTGTATTGAACCCGATCCGGATATAAGACTCTAAATGCATCAAGAAATCCAGAATCCAGATATTTTTGGACCCATTCCCTCTCTTCTGGTAAAAAACCTGATGTTTTTGAATTCTCCTTTGGGTTAGCCAGATCTATTTCCTGATGAGCTGTATTAAAGTCGCCGGTGATGATGATCTTTCTTCCCTCTCCATGAATTTGATTACATATATCCAACAAGCGGGTATAAAAATTCAATTTATATTCGACCCTTTCCAATCCTCTTTGCCCGTTTGGGAAATAAACATTAAACAAAACCATATCAAAATAATCTGTCCGAATTACCCTGCCTTCATCATCAAAACGCTCGTCATTTAATCCAAAACTTGTTATGTGTTTGTCTACTCGGAGATATGTTGCTACTCCGCTATATCCAGGACGCTCAGCTGGATTCCAATATGCGTCATATCCCTGTCTCTTATACACATCTGACGCTGCCGACGATCTACTCTGTTTAGATCTCGGTGGAC
>ERZ1026814.848-NODE-848-length-14035-cov-3.108858_pt1 | contig 14035 bp, 17 predicted proteins | sample MGYA00520871_ERZ1026814 | MGnify/ENA primary metagenome ERZ1026814 (study PRJEB33270, sample SAMEA104284478) | anaerobic digester metagenome | biome: Anaerobic digester microbiome; feature: mesophilic sludge digester; material: Anaerobic digester biomass | place... | reverse complement strand
GGGAAAGGAAGAAGAGGGGGGTGTGAGGGAAGTAAAAAGAAAGATAGCAGGAAGAAAAGAGAGAGAAGAGAAAAGGAAGAGAGAAAGAAATGATAATAGGGAGTTTGTTTGTAAAGGAGAGGGGGACGAGGGAGAGCGAGACAGAGTAGATGGTCGGAAGGGTAAGATGGGGAGAAGAGACAGGTGGTGAGGTGCGCGGATGGTTGCGCCAGGTCGGACCGCCGCGAGGGCGGCGTGCTGCGCGGCCAGCGCCACGTCGTACACCGCCCGCTGCGGGCCGGTGAATCGACCGTTGACGGGGAAGGTGCGGGTGATGTCGGCGGAGGCCATGTCCATCTCACAGCCTGCGTCAATCAGTACCAGGTCGCCGTCGGCGAGCACGTCGGCGTTCTCGGTGTAATGCAACACGCAGGCATTGGCGCCACCCGCCACAATCGACGGGTACCCGTTGCGGGGCGATCCGTGGGCTCGCCAGACCCACTCCATCGCGCCTTGCAATTGGCGTTCGGTCACCCCGGGGCGAGCGAGGCGCATGGCCTCGCGGTGTCCCTCGGCGGCCAACAACCCGGAGCGCCGCAGCGAGGCGAGGTCGGAGGCGTCCTTGTGCAACCGCAGGTCGTCCAGCATGGGCGAGGGATCCTCCACCACCGTTGGGGTGACGTCGCCCAGACGGTCACGCAGGTTGCGACCGCCGACGATCAGGCCGCCGACCACCGAGTCCAGCCGTTCGCCCATGCGGTACAGCAGCCGGGACCGGCCGACCGCAAGTTGGGGGAGGCGTTCGGCCAGGTCGCCGACCGGATGGGCGGAGTCGGCGCCAAAGCGAGCCATGGCACCCTCGACCCCGGCCCGATACCCGTCCCAGGTTTCGCGCTCGGGGTCTCGGGGCCGAACGAACAACTGGTAGTCGCCCTCCGGGTGCCCGGGCACCAGCACGAGCACCGCGTCGGGCTCCGCGAAGCCGGTCAACCACCAGAATTGGCTCGCCTGACGAAACTCGTGATCGACGTCGTGGTTGCGTGGCGTCTCAACCCCGGCGGGCACCACCAGCACGGCGTCGCCACCCACGACCTGGGCCACCTGGTGTCGCCGCGCCGCAAACACCTCCGGGCCGGGAGCGTCTCCCGGCAGTGACACGGCGGCGCTGACGGCTGAGCTGTTCATGGCGCCCAGTTTGCCCCGTCGCCACCGAGAGGTGTGGAGGTGTGCCGGTGAAACTCACCGGCACACCTCCACACCCGGCCTGCCCGCCCCGGACCCAGTCCGGCGGGCAGCACCAGCCGGGCGCACTGAAGCGAGCAAGGCAGGCGCTGGTACCTTGGCGGGCCTATGACCGACGCCCCCCGACGCCGATCGGCCCCCGTTGTCCCTCCCAAAGCGGCCCTCGAGGGCCTGGAGCAGAAGTGGGGTGAGCGCTGGGAGACCGACGGCACCTACCGCTTCAATCCTGACGCGCCCGCCGACGACGTGTTCTCGATCGACACCCCTCCGCCAACCGTGTCCGGGTCGCTGCACGTCGGCCACGTGTTCAGCTACACCCACACCGACTGCGTCGCCCGGTACCAGCGGATGACCGGCCGCGAGGTGTTCTACCCGATGGGTTGGGACGACAACGGCGTGCCCACCGAGCGCCGGGTGGAGAACTACTACGGGGTGCGCTGCGACCCGACGGTGGCCTACGACCCGGGCTTCACGCCGCCCGAGAAGACGCCCAAGAACCGTCGCGACTTTGTGCCCATCGGCCGCCGCAACTTCATCGAACTGTGCGTGCAGCTCACCGGCGAGGACGAACTGGTCTTCGAAGCGTTGTGGCGCCGCCTCGGCCTCTCGGTGGACTGGAACCAGACCTACACCACCATCGACGAGCGCAGCCGCCGGGTCAGCCAGCGGGCCTTCCTCGACAACCTGGCCCGGGGCGAGGCCTACCAGGCGGATGCTCCGTCGATGTGGGACATCACGTTCCGCATGGCGGTGTCCCAGGCCGAGTTGGAGGACCGCCCCCGACCTGGCGCCTACCACGACCTGGCGTTCCACCTGCCTGACGGCGCAGGAGACATTGTGGTCAGCACCACCCGCCCCGAGTTGGTCGTCAGCTGCGTGGCGTTGGTTGCTCACCCCGACGACGAGCGCTACCAGCCCCTGTTCGGCTCCGTGGTGACCAGCCCGCTCTTCGGCGTCGAGGTGCCGGTGCTGGCCCACCGCCTGGCCGACCCTGAGAAGGGCACCGGCGCTGCGATGATCTGCACGTTCGGCGACCTGAACGACGTCATCTGGTGGCGCGAACTCGACCTGCCCGCCAGGGCGGTCATCGGCCGCGACGGCCGCTTTGCCTCCGACACCCCCGACTGGCTTTCCAGCGACGCCGCCCGCGGGGTCTACGACGGCCTGGCCGGGCTCGGCGTCAAGGCCGCCCAACGCGCCACCGTTGAACTTCTGGAGGCATCCGGCGAGCTGTTGGGTGAGCCGAAGCTCATCGAGCACCCGGTGAAGTTCTACGAAAAGGGTGAGGCACCGCTGGAGATCGTGCAGAGTCGCCAGTGGTACATCCGCAATGGTGGCCGTGACGCCGCAATCCGCGACCAGCTGATCGCACGCGGCGACGAAGTCACTTGGCATCCCGCCTACATGCAGGCCAGATACTCCAACTGGATCGAGGGGCTCACCGGCGACTGGCTGGTCTCCCGCCAGCGCTACTTCGGAGTCCCCATCCCCGTGTGGTACCCGGTGGGCGAGGACGGCGAGATCGACTACAGCTCGCCCCTCACCCCCAATACCGAGTCACTGCCGATCGACCCGCAGAGCGAGGCGCCGGTCGGCTTCGACGAGGCGCAGCGAGGCCAACCCGGCGGATTCGTGGGCGACCCCGACATCATGGACACGTGGGCCACCTCGTCGCTCACCCCCCAGATCGCCGGGGGTTGGGATCACGACCCGGAGCTGTGGGCCAAGGTGTTCCCAATGGATCTGCGCCCGCAGGCCCACGACATCATCCGCACCTGGTTGTTCTCCACCATGGTGCGCAGTCATCTGGCCGAGGACACGGCGCCGTGGCGCCACGCCGCCCTCTCCGGCTGGATCCTGGACCCGGACCGCAAGAAGATGTCGAAGTCCAAGGGCAACGTGGTGGTGCCCACCGCCCTGTTGGAGGCCCACGGCTCCGACGCGGTTCGCTACTGGGCGGCCAACGGGCGACCGGGCACCGACACCGCGTTCGACGAGACACAGATGAAGGTGGGCCGACGGCTGGCCCTCAAGGTGCTGAACGCCAGTCGTTTCGTGCTGGGCTTCGGCCAACAACGCGATTCAGAGGGTTCGGCCGACGGTCAGTCCAGCGCCGACGCAGCCGTGCTCCATCTGGGGCCAGAAGCCGTGACCCATGCGATCGACCGGGCGATGCTGGCCGAGGTGGCCGCGCTCGTCGAGGCGGCCACCGAGGCGTTCGACCAGTTTGATTACGCCCGGGCACTGGAACGAACCGAGGCGTTCTTCTGGCGCTTCACCGACGTGCATCTCGAGCTGGTGAAGAGCCGTGCCTACCGGGACGATGCTGGTGCCGGGTCCGCCCGGGCCTCGCTGCAGCTGGCCTTGTCGGCCCTCCTGCGGCTGTTTGCGCCACACCTCCCCTTCGCCACCGAGGAGGTGTGGAGCTGGTGGATGGAGGGATCGATCCACCGGGCCCCGTGGCCCAACGTGGCGGAGTTCGGTGACGCGATCGAGGGCGCCGACCCCGAGTTGGCGGGCTTGGCGGCACAGGTGCTGCAGGAGGTGCGCCGCACCAAGACCGAAGCTCGTACAGGCATGCGCACCCCGGTGCGACTTCTGCAGATCACCGCTTCGGCCGACGACGCCGAGCGTCTCGAACTGGTTCGCGACGACCTGACCGATGCGGGGGTCATCGAAGACCTGACGATCGCGGTCGAGGCCGACCAGCCTCAGCTCGTCGCCCACGCGGAACTTGTGGTTGACAAACCGCATTGACCGAGGATGCAGGTTCAGGTGTCAGTCCCAGAGGGCGGATTCACCATCACCAGAACCGCGGCCCGAATTGCGGCGACCTCCCTTGACGGAACTCGCGTTTCGCGGGGGTTCCGGTCGGCGATTGGGGCCGCTACCCGACAGGTCTCGCACCGGGTTGGCCCGGCTGGGACGGGCTTCGGCATCACCTGTCGGACCCGGAACCGTGGCGCTGCCCGCCGGCAAGGAGCCACCTCCAGCCCGGTTTCCGGGCTCGTACGGCGCCGCCAGCACTGCTGTGGGGTCGCCATCGTCCGGGTCGCCGTCGTCCGGGTCGAACCCGCGGGGGTCGTCGCCGTCATGACCCCCGTCTCCGCCACCGCCACCGCCACCGCCACCGCCGCCGTCGCCGTCATGACCCCCGCCACCGTCACCGTCACCACTGCCGTCACCGTCATCACGTGGAGGTGGCAGCCGGTACACGCCATCCAAACCGGCGATGCCCAGTTCGGCATGCAGGTCCTCTGGTGTTTTCACCTTGCCCTGCCGCTCGCTCACCATGTACACCAACACGCGCATCATCGTCCCGGGATGCGAGAGGTCCTTCATCTCCTTAAACGGTGATGCCTCGTTCGCGGACTCGATGCGCACCCGCCCGATGTTCTGGATGCGCTCTGTCCAGCCCTGGATATAGGACATGTCGGTGACCTTGGCCCATGGAATCCACTGGTGGGAGCGATTGATCACCCCGGACAGGTAGATCATGCGGGTACCGGTGACCACATAGCGGGTGTAATGAAACTGCACCGCTGCCTTCAACAGCACACCAGAGGCGAGGATGGCCACCACAAACATCGTCAGCTTTAACCCGGTGCCGGGTAAACCGATCGCGAGAAGGAGAGAAAGAGCCAACACAACGACCCAAGGAAACTTGCGCACGACCAACGCAATAGTGGCCGGGCCGTCCACCATGAAGATCTTCTCGTTGGGCAGCAGCCGGTCGTAGATGATCTCGTCGATCGTGGACGCGCCGACCAGCCGTTGCACCCACTGTACAAGTCGTCCGATCACAGCGTGGCGACCCCCGTCCCTGCGCGGTGGAAAGTCAGTCTGTCAACCCACCCAAGAAGGTGGCGATCGTGTTGGCCAACCGCTCGAGGAAGCGGCCGATTGCACCCATGACGTCGCCAAGAAACTCGGCGGAACCCGACGGGGACTTCCAGATCAAAATCAACACGATGCCGACGATGATCCCAAGTGGGAGAGCCTGCTGTGCCTTCATGTGAATACCTCATTCAGCCACTGGACCGCGCGCCACGGCCCAAGACTCCGCCCGCAGACATCGTACGACAGCGGCGTGACCAAGACGGGGACCCCACTATTGGACGGGTCGGATGGGTGCGCCGGTGGAGTGCGGCAGCACAATTCCAGCCTCCAAGAGCCGACCCCGGAGTCGGCTCCGCAGCTCGCGTTCCACCGCCCACTGGGACGCCGGCTCGGTGTCGACAACCAGCCGCACGGTGGTGCCAAGACCATCGAGCGCCTGCACGCCCAACAGGGTTGGTGCCCCCAACAACCTGCTGCCCCAGATCTCATCCTCGACCAGCTCGCTCCCCACCGACCCAACCACCTCCTCCACCTTGGTGAGGTCTGCATCGTTGGCGACGGTCACATCGATCAGCGCACGGCTGAAGCGTTGCGATTTGTTGCCGGCCCGAACAATCTCACCATTGGGCACGTGCCACACGGTGCCCGCCACGTCGCGTAGGCGGGTGGAGCGAAGCGTGACGCGCTCCACCGTGCCGACGGCCGGGCCAACATCCACCACGTCGCCCACGCCGTACTGATCCTCGATCAGCACAAACAGGCCCGCCAGCAGGTCCCGCACCAACGACTGGGCACCAAACCCCAGCGCCACTCCGGCCACCCCGGCGCCCGCCAACAGCGGACCCAGGTTGATGTTGAGTTCACCGAGGATCATCAAGGTGGCGATGATCACCACCACCGCCGAGGTCAGCGAGCCCAACACATCGGTCACCGTTCGGGCTCGGGCGTCGGCCCGGTTGGCCGCAACCACGGCCCCGTCACGCTCCGACCGTTCGTCGTCACGTGTGCCCTCCAGCGCGGCCAACCGTGCCCGCTCGGCGGCTCGGGTCACCCGGCGACGTGCGGTCCGGTTGGCCAGCCATGCCAACACGACGATCAGCAGGATTCTCAGCGGGGTGCGCGTGACCCAATCCACCACTTCCGCCGCCGTGGCCGAATTGGTCAGATCCAGCGCTCGTTCACACCACCAGGTTGGGGAGGTGCCGCAGGTCTGCATGGCCTCTCCCCTCCTCCGCTCGCCCGAAGCCGATGATCAACGACGACTCAGCGATCTCCGCCTCGCCGATGGGTCGGTCGCCGAAGCGATGGTACCCAAGCCGCGATGGTACCCACCGGCTTGGGGAGATCAGGTTGCGACCATCACGGACGACCGGAGCGCACAGGCTCGGCCGAGGGTGCGGACGTGCCATGGCCCAGCGCAACCTCGGCGATCTCGGTGGCCCAGCGGTAGTCAGCCTTGCCGTTAGGACCACGCTTCACGGCGTCCACCACCACCACGTGTCGGGGCGCCTTGTAGGCAGCCAGCTGATCTTTGACGTGTTCGCGAACCTGTCCGAGGAGGTCCGACGCTGCGAGCGTTCCCGACCCGGCGGGCGGCGAAGCCACCCCGGCGGGCGTGTTTGACCCCAGGGAGACGACGGCTGTCACTGCGCTGCCCCACTTTTTGTCGGGCACGCCGACCACGGTGGCATCGATCACCCAGTCGAGCGACTTGGTCGCCTCCTCCACCTCTTCGGGAAACACCTTCTCTCCAGCGGTGTTGATGCACACCGAACCCCGCCCCAGCAGCGTGATGGTGTTGTCGCTCTCGACGGTGGCGTAGTCGCCGGGCACGGCCCAACGCCGTCCCTCGTAGACCGGATAGGTCGCAGCGGTCTTCACCGGGTCTTTGTAGTAGCCAAGCGGGAGGTGTCCGCCGGTGGCCAGCATGCCGCGCTCTCCCGAACCGGGCTCCACCCTTCGGCCGTCTTCGGTAAACACCGCCGCATGATCACCCAGCTGAAACCGGGCGGTCCCGGCGCTGCGCCCCCGTCGGGCCACCGACGCACCAAATCCGTTGCCCTCCGACGAGCCCAGCAGGTCGATCAGCAGCGCCGGCGCCCGTTCCAGCAGCGCCTCCTTTTGGGCCGACGACCACATGGCGCCCGACGACGTCACCACCTTCAGCGATGCCAGGTTGTAGGGCGTCCCCGCAGCCTCGGCGGCTTCCAGTTCGGCGATCATCGGTCGACAGAACGCGTCGCCGACGATGCAGAGGTGACTGGCGGATCGGTCCTCCACCGTCGCCCACAGCCGAGCTGCATCAAAGCTGCGCGACGGCAGGGTGATGACGTGGGCGCCCGCGCTCAGCCCGCCCAGCGTCAGCTGCGACGAGGTGCCGTGCATCATCGGCGCCGCAGGTATCAGTCGCTGCTCGGCCGACTGATCACGAAGTCGTCGAGCGGTCGCTGCCGCCTCCACCGGGGTGGTTGGCAGCGGCTGCTTCAAGCCCTTCCATGTGGGGGCAAACACCCCCAGCAGCGAGCGATGAGGCCACATCACCCCCTTGGGCATGCCGGTGGTGCCACCGGTGTAGAGGAACCACAGGTCGTCACCGGAGCGCTCGATGCGGCGCGCTGGTTCAGCATCGGCCAACAGACGCTCGTAGTGGACCCAGCCGTCGGGTGGTTCGGGTGAAGGTGACGCATCGGTCTCGCCGCCCACCACCACCAGAAGCCGGATCGACGGCACCTGATCGCGAACGGCCTCGATGCGCTCCACCAACTCGGGGTGGGCCACCACCACCTCGCAATCGGCGTTGTCCAGCAGGTAGGCCAGCTCGGCTTCGCGATACCGGTAGTTCACGTTGAACGGCACCGCCCGGGCCTTGAACGCGCCGTAGGTGACCTCGGTGTAGGCCGGGCCGTTGTACAACGCCAACCCCACCTTGGCTTCTGCGCCGACGCCGAACGCGGCGAGCGCTCCGGCAAACCGAGCGGCGCGAGTATCCAGCTCGGCCCAACTCCGCGTCAGCGGGCCGTGCGACAGCGCCGGTGCGTCGACCAGTTCATCCGCAATCGCCTCCCACACGGTCGCAAAATTCTCGTTGAACCCCATGGGCCGACGCTACCCGGGCGGGACTTGTGCCGGGGAGGCTTCAAAGCCGAGCCTCCAACTGGTGACCCAGCGGCGGGTCTCCCCCGGGCGGATGGTGACGTCTACGGGGATCGGGCCGTCCGGGCCATCGATCGCTGTCAGGTTGGGCCCGTTGGGCACCTGCCCGGCCTCCAGGCAGACGCCACCGTGCTGAGGAATGGGCCCCGGCGGTCCAGGCTGCCCACCCAGATGGTTGCCGGTGTACAGGTGAACCGCAGGTTGGTTGGTGCGCATCTCCAGGCTTCGGCCACTGGCCGGATCAACCAGCATCGCCACCACCGACAGGTCGCTTCCGCACGCACCGCCCACCAGATAGGTGTGGTCGTACCCGCCGGTGTCTGCCAGGGCGTCCAAGCCCAGGCGGTCGCGCAGCGGAACATCATCGCGAAGGTCCCATGCACTACCGGCGACCGGCAGAGCCGCACCGGTGGGGATCTGACCGGCTCCCAGCTCCAGCACGGTGTCGGCCCGCAGTGTCAGGCGCTGACCGGCCACGGTGCCGGCTGCGCCGAGGTTCCAGTAGGTATGGCTGGTGGGCGCCACCACCGTCGGCCGGTCGCATGTGTACTCCACGTTCAGCGTGAGCGTGCCGTCCTCATGCAGGACATAGGTGGCCGTCACCTCGACCCGGCCGGGGAACCCGCCACTGCCGTTAGCGTCGATCAGGGACAACGACAACTGAGCTGAGGTTGCATCAGCCGACATCGACGCGATGTCCCAACGACGACGATCCCAGGTGGCCGACCCGCTGTGCAGCGTGTTGGGACCCTCGTTGGCCTCCAGCCGCACGTGAACGCCGTCGAGGTCGAACGCCGCGCCGGCGATACGGTTGGCGTAGGGCCCCACAATTCCGCCCAGGTGCGGGTTGAGCGCTGGGTCGGCGAGATCGCCGGGATCAGCCAGCGTGACCACGCAGTTGGCCAGGTGTCCGGCCCGATCCGGCGCCTCAAAGCTCACCAGCGCAGCGCCATAGGACAGCACCGACGCCACTAATCCTCCAGCGTGCAGGCTGACGAGCGACGCCGCCGCGGACCCGTCGGCCATCACCACATCGGATATCTCATAGCTCGGTGTCGGCGTCGGCAATTGGGGGTTCATGACGGTCCTCCGACACCACTCAACTCCGAGTCGTTGAGTCCGACTTCGGAGACTCCCCCGTTGGGCGTTGGTGCTCCGTGCGGGGTCTCAGGCAGCCGGTCCGGGTGGACCGTGACGTCTTGGAGCAGCTCGTCGAGCGGCGTCCTGCGCTCGTTCTCGTCGGCGTGTTCCCAGAGGTCTGAGACGTCGAGGCTCGTGAGGACCCGCTCGACTTGAACCTTGTTGTCATCACCCTGCGGGTCGCCCAACCCTGGGCAAGCTGCCCGATCGCGCTCCCCGTCGCGATGGCCCTCAACCGCAGAACGGGCCCGACACCACCACGGGGCTCGCCGAAACAGCCTGAGCCACCGGCGCATATCCCAACACCCCCGTCCCCAAGAATTGCGGCAGTTCATGTATTCTCAACTGGACTAAAGCCCGAGCACCGGTATCGGGGTCCACTGATCGTAGTGGTGATCCCTGGCGGCCGTGACCCCGGTGAGCCCGATCACCACGGTGGGGGTCGAACGGTTGGTGTGGTGCCGTCACCCAACTGCCCGTAGCAGTTGTCTCCCCAGCAGACGACCGTATGGTCGGCTTTGAGCGCACACGTATGTGAGTCACCTGCGACGATGGCGATCGGTGGGGCCGGCGGGCACGTCAGGGAGGCCGTGCGGTGCAGGCGATGTGCACGACGCCCCCGCCACAACCCCGGAACATTTATCCACACGATGCACAGTGGAGTCTTGCATCCTAAATGGGGTCATGAAGGTCTGATCGTTGTTCGACGGTGGGCTGTTGCAGCGACGTTGAACGGCACTTTGCGCAGCTACCTGCACGATCAGGTGTGCCACAGTGCGTCGGTAGGTTCGTCATCATGGGATTGCGCCTGTGTAGTTTGGGACTGACGAAGGCTGGCTGATGAGTTCCACCCGCCACCTGGCGCTCCTAGATGTGCCGAGGCCAATGCGAGAGTGGACCCCGGATCCAAGCGGTGAAATCGGCGAGGTCTTCACCCGCCGATGGGTCGTCGACCTGATGCTGGACTTGGTTGGCTACTCCCCCGACACGGACCTGGCGACCAAGGTGGCGTCGAACCATCTTGTGGTTGCGGGGCATTTGTGATGCCGATGGTTGAGCGGCTTATCGATTCGTGTCGACAGCACGGTGGGGCGTTGGCTGACGCCGAGCAGGCGATTCGCGGCTTCGACCTGTTGGAACACAACGCCGAGTTCACCCGCAAAGCGGTAGCGGCCAAGCTCCTTGAGAGCGGCGAGACGGTAGAGGTTGCCGAGTTCCTATCCGGTAAATGGATCACCACTGGTGATTTCCTGCTCACACCGCACCACGGCCGCTCGGCCGACTTCGTGATTGGCAACCCGCCCTACATCCGCCTCGAAGACGTTCCCAACGACATCAGCGATGCCTACCGCGCCGAATACGCGTCCATGCCAGGACGCGCCGACATCCACGTCGGCTTCTACGAGAAGGGCCTCGATCTGCTGCGGCCCGAAGGAAAGTGGCCTTCATTTGCGCCGACCGTTGCATGCGCAATCGGCACGCCGGTTGACGCCGGAGCATTCGAGGCGGTCGACCTGGTTCTCAGGTCACGGCCTCTGGCCGTCCGGATCACCCCACCAACTTGAGTTGATTGCCGACCTGGAGCGGCGGTTCCCGGCCCTCGAAGACCCACGGACTGGAACCCGCATTGGAATTGGCGTGGCGTCTGGATGTGACGACGTGTGCATCAGCTCCGACTCGCCCGACGCCGGGAGTGATCGGTTGCTGCCACTGGTGATGGCCTCCGACATCCAAGCCGGAACCAGCGAGTGGTCAGGCCGGTACCTGGTCAATCCGTGGAAGGACGGCAGGCTCGTCGAACTCGGCAATTTTCCATGGCTCGGCGCCTACTACGAAGTCAACGGTGACCGCCTGTGGGGCCGTCACGTTGCCAAGAAGCAACCGCGCTCCTGGTACCTGACGATCGACCGGATAGATCCCGGGTGCTTGCGAAACCGAAGTTGCTGCTCCCTGACATGAAGGCAGCGGCACACCCCGTTCTTGACCCCGGCGACCACTATCCCCACCACAACCTCTACTTCGTGGTCTCGGATGCGTGGGATCTTGAGGTGCTCGGCGGCATTCTCTTGTCGGACATCACCAACCTCTTCGTCGGCGGCTACTGCGTCAAGATGCGGGGCGGCACCTATCGTTTCCAGGCTCAGTACCTGCACAGAATTCGAGTCCCGGACCCCTCAACCAGCCAGGCCCGAGTTCGCATCCTTCGAGATGCATTTCGTCTACGCGACACCGCCAAGGCAACAACAGCTGTTGCGGCCGCCTACGGGATCGATGCGTCATTCTTCACCGGCGGCTGAAAAATCGACCGCTCTCCATGGCGCCCATGACGAGGCAAGCTGCGTCGAGCAGCCGTTCCCGTACCATCCGCTCGAAGACGATGAGGTAGCGGTCGGCGTCAGTGGCTCCTTCAAAGACGGCCCCTCACGGTGGTGTTGAACGCGTCGTTGTCTTCCAGGAGCATGAACTAGCCAAGCCACGGGCGCAGGGGGCCGTCGACAATCTCGCGCTCGGCGGCCTTCCAGGCATCGAGCGCCTGGCCGAGCGCCGAGTCCGGCCGGTTGTTGTAGTTCTGCCCCGGGCTGTTGCCTGCCATTGACACCGTCGGAAGTACCCGGCGATCGGCCGCTTTTCACGTCGATGAGATGTGCAGGAATGCCTGCGTCAACGAACACGCTGACCACCAGCTCCTGAAGCGCGTCCAGGTGGCGGCCACCTGTCACCTCCGCCCTGTCCCGGTGTTCAAAACGCCCGACGCCCGCGAGCGCTTGGCCTGGGACTGCCGCACACTCCAATAGTTGCTGACCGCAGCGTCAACCTGGTTTTGGTAGCTGGGTAGATCCGTGCCCGGGTCAGACCTGCTCGTCGCGACCGGACATATCGGCATTTGGTCGGGCAGCAGCCACGATCTCCTCGACCAGCGGGCCGACCCGAGTTGGATCGTCGGTGGGGTCGACCGTTGGGCCCCGGTGCCAGCCTTCCGACACCGACATGGCTCGACCGGTGATGTCGAACACCCGGCCGGTCACACCTCGGCTCTCCTCGCTGGCCAACCACGTGACCAGCGGGGCGATCCAATGGGGCGACATCTGCGCCTTGTCCTCCTCGGACGCCTGCCCCATGCCCAGGTCCTCGGTCATGCGGGTGAGCGCAGCCGGGGCGATGGCGTTGGCGGTGACCCCGTAGCGAGCCAACTCCTTGGCAGCGATGACCGTGAACGCCGCAATGCCCGCTTTGGCGGCGCCGTAGTTGGTCTGGCCGACGTTGCCGTAGATGCCCGACGGCGAGGTGGTGTTGATGATGCGTGCGTCCACCTCCTCGCCGGCCTTGGAGCGCTCGCGCCAGTGCTGGGCGGCGTGGTGGGCCGGGCCAAACGTGCCCTTCAGGTGCACGGCGATCACCGCATCCCACTCGGCCTCGGTCATGTTCACCAGCATCCGGTCCCGCAGGATGCCCGCGTTGTTGATGACCACGTCCAGGCGCCCGTAGGTGTTGATCGCCAGGTCGACCATCGCCTTGGCCTCGGCGAAATCGGCGACGTTGCCACCATCGGCGATCGCCTCGCCGCCCGCCTCGACGATCTCGGCGACCGCCTGATGCGCGGGACCATCATCCTCACCGCTTTCGCCCCGGCGGTCGGCGCCGAGGTCGTTCACCACCACCTTGGCGCCGTGCTCGGCCAGCATCAGCGCATGCTCGCGCCCGATGCCTCGGCCGGCACCGGTCACCAGACAGACGCGTCCCTCACACAACTTTGCCATGGGCTCCCCTCCCGTCGTTATGTCGCGCTACGCCGCCGAGGCTAATCCCAGGCTGACCCCTCGGGCACGCAGTTCAGTGGAGCGCCAGAATCGATCGCAGGATGTCATAGATGGCATGTCGGTCCTCGACGCCGAGGCGGCCGAGACGCCTGACGAGTCGCCGCGATGACACCGCCCGCACCTGCTCCGCCTGAAATGCCGATGCCTCGTCGAGTCCATTGTCGGCGTTTGGTTGCACCACCGCGTGCAGCGACAGCCTCCGCAGCCGAGATGTTGCCGGCACGACGACGACCATCCGGAGCCGAGGGTGATGCAGCGCGTCGTCGCTCACGATCAGCGCCGGGCGCATGAAGGCTTGCTCGGGGTCCGACGGGTCGTTGCCGAGGTCGACCAGCCAGACGTCGCCGCGCCGGTGCGTGGGTTCAGCGCTCACGAAGCCCATCGGCGGTAGTGACGTCGAGCGTCTCGGCATCGGCGTGATAGTCCGCCAGTTCGGCGGACGTCATGGTTTCCAATTCCTCGTGCACCTGCGCCCACCATTGGTCTCGCTTCAAGTGAGCCACCGCATCGGCCACGGTGGATTTGCCTGCACCCACCGGGCCGTCAATGGCAATGGTAAATATCTTTTTCAATGACACACCTATTTCGCCATGTTTTGCGTCAAATCCCAGCCTGCCAGGATGGCATTCTGGTGGGAAACAGCGTAGGGACCTGTTGCCATGGCATCCTCCATGGAGCGTGGGAAGTGGATGCAGATGTGGCCGGTCAGGCCGTTGTTGCTGTTGTGATCCACCTCATGCCCATGGCTGTGCGTGGAAGCCATATATACACGGCCGTCGGAGAAAATAACCCACACCGGGCGCGGTGTCCAGTTATTGTAACCCAAGGCTTTTTCCATGGTTTCGGTGTCCTGTCTGGTGACA
>ERZ1026814.843-NODE-843-length-14082-cov-3.768470_pt1 | contig 14082 bp, 22 predicted proteins | sample MGYA00520871_ERZ1026814 | MGnify/ENA primary metagenome ERZ1026814 (study PRJEB33270, sample SAMEA104284478) | anaerobic digester metagenome | biome: Anaerobic digester microbiome; feature: mesophilic sludge digester; material: Anaerobic digester biomass | place... | reverse complement strand
ATCTAAACAGAGTAGATCGTCGTCAGCGTCAGATGTGTATAAGAGACAGTCATAAAGTTGCCCTGACTGTGAAAGATATGCTTTTTTAGCAAAATAATCAAGCTCAAATAAGCTTCCAGCACCTTCTGGCGCACGGGCTCAATGTTATCCCAAGCAAAGCCAACCCGGGCGGCACGGTCTGAATATTGGTAAGCCAGTGACAGGGCGGGCAGGACCACGGGGACGCTGTCGAGCATGCCCTTTTCGGCCTCGCCATTGGCGGCGCGCTCCTCGGCTTTCAACCGTTCCCAGTTGACCAGCACACCACCAACCCCATCCACCTGCACATCGCCAAAAACGTGCGGATGACGGCGAATAATCTTAGCGGTTATGCCCTGCAGAATATCTGCGAGCCGGAAGGTGCCTGCTTCGCTGGCAACCTGGGCATGGAGGACAATTTGAAGCAGCAGATCGCCAAATTCTTCGGCCATTTTATCAACCTGACCGGCATCGAGGGCAGCCAGAGCTTCGTAGGTTTCTTCCAACAGGTAGGGGCGCAGGCTGGCATGGGTTTGCTTGCGATCCCATGGACAGCCATCCGCTGCCCGCAGGTGGGCAATAACCTCCTGAAAGGCTTCAAACGAACTGCCTGCCGGCAGGGGATGAACATACAGGTTGCAGAATCCATCAATGTCTGCGATTGACTCCAGGGATTCCAATGTGGACGGATGTTTTATCCCCTCTTGAATGACCTCAACCGGATGGTCAAGTGGATAGGATGTTTTCAAAACATCAACCACCCTGGAAAGGCTGGCGCCATCCACATCCAGGATAATCACCGGGGCATCCATCGGAAATGGGGGCACATGAGCTTCCTGCAGGCAATCCACTTTCACCAACATCAAGCGGTCCGGTAATTCTCTCAAGATGGAATTTAAATCAACCATGGCATTCTCCCGCTGGAAACATAAAGACTGTCTCCGATTTTAAGTTGGGATGAAAAGTGCTTGAAGCAATCCTTCCAACCAAACTCCCCAAACCGTTGACAGTCTCCAAAGATCATTATCAATTGACATTCCGGGGGAAAAATATATCCATCCCGAAACAGTTCAAATTGCTGCCGCAGCCAGCGGCAATCCACTCTACCGTTTGGTGTAGGTGGGGGCTTTCCGGGCACGCTTGAGACCGGGCTTCTTCCGTTCCTTGATTCGGGCATCCCGGGTCAACAAGCCCAGTTTGCGCAGCGATGGAGTATTCTCGTGGTTCATCTTTACAAACGCACGTGCCAGTCCCAGCTTGACAGCATCCGTCTGTCCACTGACACCACCGCCCGAAACGACCACTGTGACATCGAAAGTGCCGCGATCCTGACCGGTGGCTGTAAAAGATTGCAGGATGCTTTCCAGGTCTCCGACCCGCGGGAAGTATTCCTCCGCTGGACGATCATTGACCAGAAAAACTCCTGTGCCACTCATCAGACGCACACGCGCTGTGCTTTCCTTGCGACGCCCAATTCCTTCGTAGTATTGCACCGACATATTTTCCTGCTCCTTCTAAGCAATTGGCTTTGGGTTCTGAGCCTGGTGAACGTGTTCTGCATCCGCAAAAATACGCAGCCGCTTGATCAGCTTGCGACCGATTTTATTATGCGGGAGCATTCCCCATACAGCAGACCGAATGACACGATCGGGGCGGATTTCCATCTGCCGCCGCAACATGACCGTCTTGAGTCCGCTGGGATAACCCGAATGCCGGTGATAGGGCTTCGAGTCCAGGCGTTTCTCGGCAAGTGCCAGATGCCTTGCATTCACCACAACCACATTTTGACCCATGTCCACACCCGGGGTGTAGGCAGGATTGCCTTTACCCATCAGGTGATAGGCAATTTTTGCAGCCAGGCGACCCAAATTCTGATCCTTGGCATCAATCAGGATCCATTCACCTTGCGGTTTACCTTTGATTACATACGTCTTGTCCACTATCATCTTCTCCACGAGACAAGGTCTCTCACTTATCCTCAAACTCATGCCCATCCGACGGGTACTGCACTTCAACCAGGGTTAATCCCTGGGGTGGTGCCAGACCGGGCATTTGCGGTTCAACCCGCTCCACGCCCGCCTGCAATTTTTCCAACGACCATTGCCCCAGTCCCACCATCACCTGCAGGTGAACAATCCGCCGCACCATGTGGTAGAGGAAGGCGTTGGCAGTCACTTCAAACCGCCAGCCCCCTTCCTCTACCATCCACCCGGCTTGAAATATCTGTCGGGTGGTGCTGCCGCCCTGTCTGGGCGGTCTGCCAAATGCAGCGAAGTCATGCGTCCCCACCAACAATCTTGAGGCAGCATGCAACCGGTCAATATCCACAGGGCGGGAAACCCTCCAGGCATACCGCTCTTTCAGCGGATGTCGGATTGGGTCATGAAAAATACGGTACTGATACGTGCGGCTGATGGCATCAAACCGGGGATGAAATCCACGGTCTGCCACCCGCACCATCCGAACCGCCACATCCTCAGTCAGGTTGGCGTTCATCGCCTGCAGGAGGTCATCACTGGAGTGTTTCCACTCAAGATCAACAGCAATTACCTGCCCTGTCGCATGAACTCCGGTATCCGTCCGTCCAGCCGAAAGGATGGAGCGACCCTGCCAGCCAATCCGGCGGAGGGCATCTTCCACCTCACCCTGAACCGTACGGTCACCTTCCTGGCGTTGAAAACCCTGGAAGTTTGTGCCGTCGTAGGCAAGAATAATCTGGTAACGTTCCATACCCCGGTAGGGGTCCGAACAACAAGTCAAAAATTACTCAACCAGTTCCAACAGGACCATTTCAGCAGAGTCACCCTGCCGCAGTCCCAACCTGGATATCCGTGTATAACCGCCGTTGCGATTGGCAAAGCGCGGGGCAATATCATCAAACAACTTTTTTACCAGTTGGGGATCTCCCAGGCGGGCAGCTGCCAGCCGGCGGGCGTGGATTTTTGCCAGATCATTGCCCTGGGCGCTGTTGCGCGCCAGTGTAATCAACCGTTCTGCATCTCCACGGATTGCCAACGCCCGTGTTTTTGTGGTTTTAATACGTTCATGATCAAAAAGTTGTTTGATCAATGTCTTGCGCATGCCTGCGCGGCGGTCTTTACCTCCACCAGTTTTAAATCCAGATACCTGATGCCGCATAGTCTCTTACTCCGATTCTTTTTCTTCTTGCAGGTAACCCTTTTCCTGCATTTTCTGGCGCAGCTCTTCAAGGCTCTTTTCGCCAAAGTTGCGAATGGACATCACCGCTTCATCACCCTTCTCCAAAAGCTCCAGCACATCACCAACAGTGGTGATGCCCGTGCGCTTGAGGGAATTGAAAACCCGCACCGAGAGATCCAGGTTTTCAATTGGGGTTTCAGCAGCTTCACTCGTCAACCGGCTGCCCGGTGTTTCCTTTTCAACACCCATCATCAGTGTTTCTTCGTTGATGCCTGAAATGAAACGCAAATGGTCCATCATAATCTTGGAAGCTACGCCTAGCGCTTTTTCCGGTGTGATGGTCCCGTCTGTCCAGATTTCCAGTACCAGTTTGTCGTAATTGGTGCTTTGACCAACGCGTGCGCCTTGAACTTCGTAGTTCACGCGCCGCACCGGGCTGAAAATGGCATCAACCGGCAGATCACCGATCGGTAGTTTCCCACTGCGATCCGCAGCTGGAGAATATCCCCTGCCGCGTTCCACAGTCAGGTCGATCTCCAGTCGGGTCTGGCTGTCATTCACCTGGAAAAGATACAAGTCCGGATTGATCAATTCCACCTCTGCCGGAACTTGGATGTCGCCAGCAGTCACGGTGGATTCACCCCGCACTTCCAGGTGCAGGTAGGTGCTGTCCACATCGTGAAGGATCATCCGCAGCTGCTTGATTTGAAGCATGACCTGGATGACATCCTCACGCACTCCCGGGATATCGCTGTACTCATGCAGCACATCCTTGATTCGGATGGATGTGACAGCCGCCCCCTCCAGAGAGGAGAGCAGAATCCGGCGCAGCGAATTACCCAGGGTGACCCCATACCCGTTTTCCAGAGGGCTGATGATAAATTTGCCATAATTGCGAGCTTCTGCTTCACGCTCCACTTTTGGCGTTACCATGTTACTTAAGGCACACATGTTTCACCCCTTTCCATTGCAGGTGAGTGGTTGCACTTAGCCATCATCATTACCGTGAGTAGTACTCGACGATCAACTGTTCGTTCAGGTTGCCGTCAATCTCAATCCGTTCAGGCTGGCGTACAATTCGACCACTCAGGGTTTTTAAATCCCTTTCAATCCAGGGGGCGCAGGTACGCTTTTCGGCATAATCAGCCATTTCTTTGAAGAAAGGTTGCTTCTTGGCCGTTTCTTCAACCGCAACCACATCCCCCGGTCGAACCAGCATGGAGGGAATATCCGCCCGTTTGCCGTTTAAATTGAAATGACCGTGGGTGACGAGTTGACGAGCCTGAGCCCGGCTGTCAGTCAGCCCCATTCGGAAGACCACATTGTCCAGCCGCATTTCCAGCGTCTGCAACAAATTCAGACCAGTCAAACCGGTTGAGCGTCGTGCGAGCATAAAATAACGGCGGAATTGCCGTTCCAGGATGCCATACACCCGGCGGGCTTTTTGTTTGGCGCGCAGTTGTTTGGCATAAACGGATTCTCGATCCTGTCGGGCATGGATACGACCATGCTCACCCGGGGCGTAGCTGCGCTTTTCAAAGGAACATTTATCAGTGAAGCAGCGTCCGCCCTTCAAAAATAATTTTTCACCTTCTCTCCGGCACAATTTACATGCCGGACCTGTATATTTCGCCATAACTTCCCTCTCTCTATGAAATTACACGCGGCGTTTCTTGGGGGGGCGGCATCCATTGTGTGGTACCGGTGTGATATCAGCAATGGAGCGCACCTTGATGCCTGCTGCCTGCACGGCACGAATGGCATTTTCACGTCCGGGTCCGGGACCCTTGATGATCATGTCCACTTCCTGAATTCCCATGGAAACCGCTGATTTGATTGCCTGTTCAGCAGCCAGACGGGCGGCAAATGGAGTGCTCTTGCGGGAACCTTTAAATCCAGCCGAGCCGGAACTTGCCCAGCACACTGTATTCCCCTGGGGATCAGTTATCGTGACAATTGTATTATTAAAAGAAGCGAATATGTGAACCTGTGCAGATGACAGGGTTCGCTTCACTTTGCGGGCAGAAGCTGTGCGCCGCGCCGAACGTACATTTTGAGCCATATTCCCTCGCAAATCTTTCGGTATTCAATGAAATGGCAATCATTTTCATCCTGCACAGAGAGCGTTGGTCAGGCAGCCGCGGGGAGGGAAGTTCCCCATTCCCGACCAATGCTCTGACGGCAGAATTATTTCTTGGTTGCCCCACGGCGGCGCCCACGACCAGCCACAGTCTTCTTGGGACCTTTCCGGGTACGAGCATTTGTCCGGGTTCGCTGACCATGTGCCGGCAGATTCCGGCGGTGGCGTAAACCCCGGTAACAACCAATTTCAACCAGCCGCTTGATATTCATCTGAACTTCGCGGCGCAGGTCACCCTCCACCTTGTAGTTCTTGGAGATGAATTCACGCAGAGCATTCACATCCGTTTCGGACAAATCCTTGACGCGCGTGGCAGGATTGACGCGGGTCGCGGTGATAATATTCCGCGAACGAGTCAGACCAATGCCAAAAATATAGGTCAAGGCAACATCGATGCGCTTATTGCGCGGAAGATCAATACCTTCAATTCTCGCCATCGTGTTTTACCCTTGTCGCTGCTTGTGTTTTGGATTTTCGCAAATCACGTACAACACGCCGGAGCGTTTTACAATTTTGCACTTTGAGCAGCGCTTACCAATGGATGTTGTTACTTTCATTCCTGCATTACTCCTTAGATGACTGCATTATGACAGCCAAAGTTGCAATTATACACGTAGTTACCCGTTTCGTCCAGAATTTCACTTTTTCCATCACGGAAGGGTTAAAATGACCGGACCATTATCGGTGACTGCCACCGAATGTTCAAAATGTGCTGTCAGGGATCCATCCAGTGAACATACCGTCCATTGGTCCGGCATTACCCGGGTTCGATATGTTCCCACCAGCACCATGGGTTCCAGGGCAATTGTCATCCCGTTGCGCAGCAATAATCCGCGTCCCGGGGTGCCGTAATTGGGAACCTGCGGACCTTCGTGCATCATCCGTCCCACACCATGCCCGGTATATTCGCGCACAACCTGGAAACCATAGGATTCAGCACAGGTCTGGATTGCTGCTGAAACATCACCCACCCGGTGGCCGGGGACCATTTTCTCAATCCCGGCTTGTAACGAGCGTTCAGTGGCTTCAAGCAGTTTCCGGGCCTCTTCCGAGATGGACCCCACCCCAAATGTGATGGCTGAATCAGCCACCCATCCTTCATATACCGTGCCGCAATCCACTGAGACAATATCACCTTCCCGCAGTTTGCGATTGCCAGGTATTCCATGCACCAGTTCTTCATTCAGACTGATGCAGGTGCTGGCTGGGTAGGGGTAAGGACCTGGATAATTTTTAAAGGGCGAATGGACACCATGTTTGTTCAGAATTTCTTCTGCGGCTGCATTTACATCCGCCGTGGTGGCACCAATCTGGGCTGCATTCCTTGCTGCAGCTAAAGCCTCCGCGTTAATGCGTCCAGCAGCTCGCATAATTTCCAACTCCCGGGCAGTTTTAATTGTGATTTGACGATCCCAGGACATAATCCTAGCACTTCCCTTTCAAAATTGCCTTCAACATGTCTTCTGTCACAGCTTCAATGGGTTGTTCTCCATTAATTTCCACCAGCAAGCCGCGCTGCCGGTAGTAATCAATGAGGGGTGAAGTCTGTTCCATATATACACGAATTCGGCGGTTTACTGTTTCGGGTTTATCATCATCCCGTTGATACAGATCAGAGCCATCCACATCGCAGATACCTGCCTTTTGAGGTGGATTGAAAATGGTGTGGTAGACATGACCTTCAGCCCGGCATGTCCACCGACCGCTCAACCGTTCAATCAGCACTCCGGCAGGAACCGAAATGTAGGGCACACAATCCACAGCCGATTTGAATTCAACCAGCATGGTCGATAGAGCATCCGCTTGTTTGGGGGTGCGGGGAAAACCATCCAACAAGGCACCATTGACACAATCCGGACGGCTTAACCGTTCCTTGATCATCGCTATGGTTACATCATCAGGCACCAGTTCGCCCCGGTTTATATAACCCTGGGCAAGCACACCCAGCCTGGTTTGCGCTTTAATATTCTCCCGGAAGATATCCCCGGAGGATATATGCGCCAATCCCAGCCTCTCTGAAATGACTTCAGCCTGTGTGCCTTTGCCGGCACCGGGTGGTCCCAAAAGGACGATATACCGTGGCATCCTTAACCTCGAATCAAACTATCGTCATAACCGTGTAATTTCAATTCGGCTTCGATGATATTGAAGGTGTCTTTCACCACACCAACCACAATGAGCAATCCAGCCGCAGAGATGAGGAACAATCCAGCCTGGCGGGCTGCCGCGGGCAGGAACAGGTTGAGAATGAACGGCAACACCGCAACTGAACCCAGGAACACTGCACCCGGCAATGTGATCCGTCTCTGCACCTTGGTCAGGTAACGCTGGGTGGGTTCACCAGGATGGACATTTCCCAACTGGGCTCCCTGCTTTTTCAGGTTGTCGCCATAGTTCTGTTGTTGGAATAGAACATCGGTATAGAAGAAGGTAAAGCCAACCACCATCAGGAAGTAAAACAAGGTATACCAGCCGTTATTGCCATTAAACAGGTTGTATATGCTTGTGTTGAAATTTGCCCACCATTCGGTTTTGGAATTCATAAAGAATTGGGCAACAATAGCCGGGAAAGTCAGCAATGATTGGGCAAAAATCAACGGGATCATGCCCGCCATGTTGACCATCAACGGCAGTGTGCTGCGCACCGGCATCGACATCCGGCTGCCTACACGACGACCCGGGAAGAAAACCGGCACATTCCGGCGACCTTGGGTAACATAGACAATGGAAAAGATGATCACTGCCAGCAGCGCAAGAATGACGAAGATCAACCACCAATATTGTGCATCACTCAACAGACCACCAAGATTGGCAGGAATGCGGGCGACAATACCGGCAAAGATGATCAACGACAGCCCCTGGTTGGGAATGCCGAATTCAGAAATCAACTGCCCCAGCCAGATGCCGAACATGGTACCGGCGAGCATGCTGATCAATGTCGCTATCGTCGGCAAAAGCGATGCGCCAGTGAAACCATAGGTATATGTCAGCACCGATTGACCCGTTTGGGCTGCCATGGAATTAAAAATATTAATTTGACCAATGGCAGAGAGTAATCCCATGGGGACAGTCAGAATAATTGTCCAGCGTTCCATCCATTTCTGACCTTCACGCGGATTTTCCTTCAGCTTGCGTTCCAGTGCCGGGATGATTGGTGTGAGTAGCTGAATAATAATCTGTGCGGTAATGTAGGGATACACACCCATTGCCAGAATGGAGAATTTTGACATGGTTCCGCCTGAGAGCAGATCCAGCAAGTTAAACAAAGTTCCTGCCGCCCCAGGGTTGGCGAAAATCCCCCGAATCACATCACGATTAATTCCCGGAACGGGAATATTGGCAGCCAGGCGGAAAATCACCAGCAGCAACAACGTGATCAATAATTTTTTACGAATATCCTGTGACGTCCATAAGTAGCGCCATGCGGATCTCTTCATGCCTGGGTCTCCTTAATTGTCTTATCGGTTAACCAATCAATTCAACCGAACCTCCAGCCGCCTCAATTTTCATCTTGGCGCTTTTGGTAACACGGTGCAATCGCACCTTCAGGGCAACATTTACTTCACCGCGGCCCAACAAAGCCACCGGGTTCGCTGGTTTTGAAATCATTCGCTCCTTGATCAGAACTTCCGGTGTAATTTCGGCTCCCGCTTCAAAACGGGCAAGCTGATCCAGGTTGATCTCGTTGTATTCCACGCGATTCACCGGGGTGAAGCCTTCACCACGTATAAATGGCAGGCGGCGGAAAAATGGCAGGTTTCCGCCCTGGCGGTAGAGTTTACCTCCCGTGCCAGCTCGTGAGGACTGACCTTTGGTTCCCCGTCCGGAAGTTTTACCCTGTCCGGCGGAAATGCCATGTCCGACACGCTTGCGGTTCTTTTTTGCGCCCTCATTGGGCATCAAATCATGAAGTTTCATCAGTCCACCTGCTCTTCAACATGTACTAAATGGCTCACCTTGCGCAACATGCCCTGCAATGCAGGAGTATCCACCTGCACCACAGACTGGTTTATCCTGCGCAGTCCCAGTGCCCGCAAAGTTGCCTTGTGCTCCTCCGAATAACCGATGGCGCTATGGACGAGCTTGATGCACAATTTTTTGGGAGTGGGTTTTTTGGCTTTAGTCATTTTTCCTCCGCTCCCAGAAGGGCATCATTTCGCGGGTGGATTTCCCGCGCCGGGCTGCTTCCTGCTCTGGCGATTTTAATTGTTCCAACGCGGCAAATGTGGCTTTTACCACATTGAGTGTGTTGGAGCCGCCAAGGCATTTGGTTAATATATCGCGCACACCAGCTGCCTCCAGAACGGCACGCACACCACCTGCGGCGATGACGCCTGTTCCGGGGGATGCCGGTTTGAGCAACACAACCGCTCCACCTACCTTGCCGGTAACCGTGTGCGGGATGGTAGTTCCCATTACCGTCACCGGAACCATGTTACGGTGAGCCTGTTCGGTTGCTTTGCGCATGGCATCGGGTACGGCATTGGCTTTGCCAATCCCGATTCCGACCTTGCCATTATTATCACCAGCCACCATTGTAACGCGGAATTGGAAGCGGCGTCCGCCTTTGACCACCTTGGCAACGCGCGCAATCTCAATTACTCGTTCGTCAAATGCCGGTTCTAATGGTTGATATTCCGTATCCATCATAAGGTACTCTCTCTCCGTAAACCTTAGAAGTCCAACCCGGCTTCGCGAGCTGCATCCGCCAGAGCCTTGACACGACCAATGTACTTGAACCCGCCCCGATCAAAGACCACCTGGGTGACCCCTTTATCCTTGGCGCGTTCTGCCAACAGCCGACCGACTTCGCGGGCTTGTTCGGTTTTCTTCATACCCGCCACTTTCTCACGCAGCGCATGATCCACTGTCGAGGCGGACGCCAGTGTGACACCCTGATCATCATCGATCACCTGAGCATATATTTCCGCCAGACTGCGGAACACACTCAAGCGGGGGCGATCTGCGGTACCGCTAATGTACTTGCGTACATGCTTGTGTCGTCGAATTCTTGCTTCAGTACGATTTAACTTAGCCATTCGCTCTCACCTTACTTCTTTCCGCCTTTTGCTTTTCCGGCTTTGCCAGCTTTGCGGCGAATTCTTTCACCCAGGTAGTGAATACCCTTGCCTTTGTATGGCTCAGGCGGGCGAATCTTCCGTATATCAGCGGCTAATTGTCCCAGGACTTCAACATTGTATCCATGGATCTTAACCTGTCGGGTTTTTGTATCCACTTCAAAGCTGATGCCCTCGGGGGGTTCAACAATAACAGGGTGTGAAAAGCCCAAATACAGCACCAGTTTGGGACCATCCATCTCAGCGCGATAACCCACACCATCGATTTCCAAAAATTTGGTGAAGCCGGTACTCACACCAGTCACCATGTTCTGAATGACTGCCCGGGTTGTGCCGTGCAGTGCCCGAATCATGGGTTCATCAGAGCTGCGTTGGACAAGGATATGTCCTTCCTTCAGTTCAATCGTCACCACATCTGAGAAGGTACGTGCAAGCTGTCCTTTCGGACCTTTTACACTGACATCCGTCCCGTTAATATCCACCTGAACACCGGCTGGTACGGTGATAGGCATGCGACCAATTCTCGACATGACTGCTCCTCCTACCAGACCTTTGCCAGGATTTCGCCGCCAACACCCAGTTGGCGGGCACGCTGCCCCGTCATGACACCTTTCGGAGTGGACAAAATTGCCACACCCATCCCCGAAAGCACCCACGGGATATCCTGTTTATGGGTATACACCCGACGACCCGGTCGGCTGACTCTCTCCAACCCTGTAATCACAGGGCGGCGCTGCCGCCGTTCTCCAACATATTTCATCCGAATTCGAAGCGTTTCCTGCACCGAATTCTCATCCGAGACCACTTCGTAGCTTTCGATGAACCCTTCTTCTTTCAGAATCCGGGCAATCTCAACCTTGATCTTCGAGGTGGGCATTGCAACGACAGAATTACCGATGCGGGCGCCATTCCGGATGCGGGTTAACATATCAGCAATAGGATCATTAAAACTCATCCAATACCTCCAACCTGGCTTACCAGGACGATTTCGTCACACCAGGAATTTCACCTTCCAGAGCAAGCTCGCGGAAGCAAATTCGGCACAGACCAAAACGGCGCATGTAGGCACGCGGGCGCCCGCACATCTTACACCGATTGCGCACGCGCACAGCATACTTACGATGTGCTTCCTTAATGACAATTGACTTTTTGGCCACAGTTTCTCCTCGTCCTCACCGGTCTTCCCGACCGCCGACCCCGTCCAACCCGCCTTCGCGCGGTCTGCCAGGGATACTACTGCGAGCGAAATGGCATACCGAACAACTGCAACAGTCGGCGCCCCTCATCGTCCGTCTTGGCCGTCGTCACGACGGTGATTTCCATCCCACGTACACGGTCAACCTTGTCGTAATCAATTTCCGGCCAGATCAGCTGCTCACGCAGTCCCAGGCTATAGTTGCCACGGCCATCGAAAGCGTCGGGTGACACACCGCGAAAGTCACGCTGACGCGCCAGCGCGATATTGCACAGTCTGTCCATGAATTCGTACATGCGAGTGCCACGCAGCGTCACCTTCACGCCGATCCAGTCCTATTCGGCATCGACGACCGGCAATGCCATCCTGATCGACGGCGTCCCGCTGGCCACGGGCCAGGGCGCCAACACGTCGGCCGACGGCAGCCTCGCGGCGATGCTGCAGCTTCGCGACCACGTCGCCGGCCTGGACGGACTCGAGCGCACGCGCGCGCTCCGGCGCATCGCGACGCAGTCGCTCACGGGTGATGGTCGCGGCGGCTCTGTACGCCCTGGCGCGGATGTCGTCTCTCATGGTCTCCCCCTTCTGTCGACTCGACTCCCGTGCGAGACGCGCCTCAGCGCATCTTGCGGCGCCGCGCCCGCTCGCGCGGATCGGCGATGCGCCATGCCGCCCCCGTGCCGCCGGCGTCGCGGGCGTGGTGGTCCGCCCGGGTCTGGCCCTCCGCCCCTCGAGCGTCCCCGGTGCGGAAGAACGCGGCGTGCACCACGTGCCCCCTGTAGACGAGCACGGACCCGAGCACGCCGTCGCCCTCGAAGCGCGCGTCCCAGCCCAGGCCCGGGCTCTTGTGCCGACTCGCGGACAGAGCGGCGATCCGCTCCAGGAACTCGTCGGCGACGGCCCGGTCGCCAGGCTCTCCGTCCCGGACCAGGGCCTCGAAGGCGTAGCTGCTGAGCAGCCGCTCGTGCAGCTCCGCGTACTGAGCGGCGCGCGAGACCAGGTCGAGGCCGACCACGTGGGCGCCGTGCAGCACGAGCATCCCCTGCTGCCCATCCTGCAGCGGGAAGGCGGCGAGGTACGGGTCGAGACCGGGCCTGCGATTGCGATACGCGTCGCGCATCGCCGCCGTCGGCGATGCCGTCCCGTGACGGGCGTGCAACGCGGCGACCTCATTCCATACCCGCCCCTGGTCGGAGCGGTGGCCCGCCCCGGCGACCAGGGCGTGTGCCACGCTCTCGCTCATCGCGTGACGCACCGAACGGTCGGCCAGGAAGTCACTGGAGGCGAACTCCCGTGTGGTGTACGACCAGCGGCCCTGCTCCGTGCAGCTCACCGGGACCACGATGGTCTCATGCTTGTCGACCAGGATGCTGGTGTTGAGGATGCGGTTCTGCCGGGCGCCGTGGAGCTCCTCCCCATCCAGGACCAGCACGCGCTGGTCGCCCTTGTTGACGAGGCGCAGCTCCGGCACAGACCCGTCCTCGTCGACCTCCGTGGCCACGACCGTGCCCTCGGACAGCGCCCTCCGCAGAGTGACGTAGCTCGGCCCGTCCTCACTCCTCATCCACAGGGGGAACACCGCCAGTGGACCGTGGACCTGACGCGCCCCCAGTCGTACTGCCTCCACTACCTCTGACCCACGCAGTCCCCCATCGATCCCTGCCATCTCCCACCTCCGTATGCTGACCGCCCCGCGGACCACCTGCTCTGCCGACCGGTGATCCCCGTGATGCGAAATGAATGATTCGATGTCTCGTTCTTACCACTTGATGATGCTATTCTAACATATAGCGCATCCGGTCACTCCCGTCCGGGGAAGGAACCGGGGAACGGGCCCCGTATGACTGATGCGATGATGCAGGGTGGAGGTGACAGAGAAGATGCCGTATGAGCATCAGCGAGCGGTCGGCGCCCTGATCCGTCGCCTGCGTCAGCAGCAGGGCTGGAGCCAACGCGCGCTCGCGGATTGGGTGCATATGGACCAATCCGCCGTGAGTCGCGTCGAGACGGGGCAGCGGAGCGTGACGGCGGAAGAGCTGGGGCGTTTCGCCGATGCCCTGCACGTCTCGACCGACGCCCTGGTACGCGGAGCGCCGCGCGCCTCCTCCCGGCGGCCGGCGCACGACGACCTCGCCGCGCTGCGCCTGGACGCGCTCATGGAGGCACGCACGGACGCCTCCCTGCTTGCGGACTACCAGGGCGACGACGTCGAGGAACCTCTCATGATGCGGATGGAGTCGTCCTTGGACCTGTCCGACAGCCCTTCCGCGTCGCTCCGCGCGCGTCGGGAGGCCCTCCGGCAGGCCTTCGCGACGGAGGACGACGTGACCGCCGAGCCCGCGACCGTGCCGCCGGCGCTGGAGCGCGGCCGCCTTCGCCTCCCGGACGCGGTCAATGCCGTCGTGCGCGCCTGGTTCACGCTGCTGCCACTGGCGACTGTCCAGACCCCCGTCGCCGGACGCCGACGCGCGCCACGGAGCGCGCTTCCTCGC
>ERZ1026814.836-NODE-836-length-14185-cov-8.423887_pt1 | contig 14185 bp, 20 predicted proteins | sample MGYA00520871_ERZ1026814 | MGnify/ENA primary metagenome ERZ1026814 (study PRJEB33270, sample SAMEA104284478) | anaerobic digester metagenome | biome: Anaerobic digester microbiome; feature: mesophilic sludge digester; material: Anaerobic digester biomass | place... | reverse complement strand
GTTGACATGTGTAATTGTTTGAGGTGTGTCTTGGGTACACTCTATGTCTTTGTGTCAACCGGTTATTCGGATTTTTTATTTTTTTATTTTTTTTTTCAAGCAGAAGACGGCATACGAGATCTAGTACGGTCTCGTGGGCTCGGAGATGTGTATAAGAGACAGGGTATGGGTGGCGCGTAGGTGCCGGGTAGCGCGGTGATCGTCATCCCGGCCGGCACGACGAGCGCCTTGGCGCCAGGGTAAAACTCCTCGAACTGCCTGCGGATCGCGGCAGCAGCGCGACCGCCGGCGTCGACGCCGTCAGCAGTGATGATGTACCGCGGCTCGCCGAGCAGCTTCTGCGCCCACGCACGCACCGGACCCACATCGAGGCCGCGCGCCGCGGCGACGCGCAGCGCACCGGGGTCGGCCGGCACCGGAACAATCGAAAACTCGATGAGATCCTGCTCTTTGAACGCGATTTCCCACCCGCCATCTTCGAGCTCGACGAACTCGTAGTCGATCGGCACCCAGCCGCATGAGACGGCGTTGAGAAAGCCGCCGGCGAGCAGCTCGAAAACGCTGTCGTTGAAGCGCAGCATGCCCTCCGGCGTGAACTCGGCCTCGGCGAGCAGCATGTCACCGTCCGTCCACAGCCGGGTGCAGCGCGCCACGGGCAGGCTCGTCTGATCGTGCGCCCACAGCACGACGGGGTTCCGCATGTAGTTCTCAGTCCGCCAGCCGCCGGGGTTCGTGCGGTAGCCGTTGCGATCGGTGTCCTCGCCCGAGCGCAGGACGAAGATCATGCGTCGCGAGCCGTCGACCGGCGGCTCGATTGCCGCCGTCATCGCCGCGCGCACGGCGAAGCTGCCGGCAGCCGGGATGCTCTCGGCCTGCGCGCGTGCCGCGTGGCAGCGCCGCGCCAGCTCGTCAATGCTGAGGATAGGTCGCTCACTCATTGTTCCCTCCTGCGCCGGCAGGGGTACCGATCGGCACCCAGTTGGCCGGCCGGCAACGCTCGCTGCCTCCAGCCCCGCCGACCAGCGGTAGGTTTTCTTTGGCGAGGATGTCGTCGACGCTGTAGGCGCCGATCTCGCGCATGACTCGGTAGAACGCGCCACGCGCCGCCATGTCGCCGCGTAGCAACACCTCGACGGTGAACTCCGGGTAGTAGCCGGCCTCGATCTCGGACTCGTCGAACAGATCCAGCAGCATCCGTTGTTCCCAGTTGATCAAGTCAGGTTGCATGCAATACAAGAGAAAGGCTTGGTTTGTCTGCTCTATTCCTGAGCCCCACGATGTATCTTTAGAGTGCTCAAAGAGTAACCACGGCGGGATGCCCCAGTATCGGCCGATGTCGATGACCTGGTGCTGGCGGCTCTCGAGGCTCTGCGCCTGCTCTGGCGTCACGCCGAGCGTCTTCCAGTCGAGATCTTCCTCGAGCACGGCGACGCGGTGCGCCTCGCTGTTCGGCCCGTAGGCGGCCTGCCACGCCTCTTTGAGCCGCGCCTTGGCCGCGTCCGACAGTGCCGGCCCCTTGTGGACGAGCGCACCACGCTGCGCACCGCCCGAGCTGTAGACGCGCGCGGCGTACTCCTCGCCGGCCTGCGCGATGCCGATCGCCTCAGCCGCGTGCTCGATCGGCGAAAGGCCGATGAAGCCCTCGAGGCTCGGCCCGGTGAGATGCAGGCATTCCATCCACCCGAGTCTCACCGGCCGCTCGCCGGTGCGCATCGCCACGTCATACCGCGGCATGCCCTGGTCGTCAGTGACGACGCGCACGCGATCCGGGTGCAGCGGCACAAGACTACGCACGGTGCCGCCTCGATCGCGGATGATCGCCACGTACGCATTGCCCCTCGTGATCCGGTGCCCCTCGACCATCGCCCGAAACTGGTACGGCGTTTGCCACGGGTTCGGCCGCCAGTGCAGCAGCCGCGTGTTCGGGTGCTCGCTCGCGAGCCGCCGGCTGCCGTTCGGCAGCTCTTGGTAGACGCGGCACGGAAACATGCCGAGCAGGCTGCTCTTGAGAACGACGGCGCGCCACACGGCGCTGTTACGTAGCGCGTTGTCGAACGTCACCGTCCGGCCCGAGGCGGTGCTCGCGCCGGCAACGAACGGCCCAACGCTGCCGACGGATGTCCACCCACGATCGCCGCGCAGCAAGTCGGCGTCCACCGCGGCTCGAAAAACCTGCGCGAATCGGCCCATCAGCGAGCCCTCCGATTGCCAGCCTCACCACGGACGCCGGCGAGAAAGACCACGACGCCGACGACGATGAGCGCCGCCGCCGGCATGAGCCACCAGAGACCGACGAACACCATGCCGAGGCCGCCCACCGTCAACAGATCGAACCAGTCAAACGGCCGCATCACAGTACCGTCAGCCCTTCGGACTCGTACAGCGCCACCACGGCCGCGCCGGTGTCGAGCACGAGCGCTCGGCCACGCGCCATCGTCGCCGCGACAATCGGGTCGATGCGCTTGCGACTCGCGGCCTTGTGGAACTTCCGGTTGCCGTGCGCGTCCTCCTTCGTCACGGCGTTGAGCGCACACCACCGCACGAGCGGGTTGCCGTCGTGGCGCATGGCGCCGGCCCGGACCTCGTCCAGAAAGTGCATCACCGGCGCGCCGAAGCTCGGCAAGTCCTGCGTGAACTTGACGACGGTGATGCCGACTTCCTGCAGCCTGTTGGCGAGCTGCACGGCGTGCCACGGGTCCACCGCCCACTGCGCCACGTGATACCGCTCGCTGAGCTCGAGCACGAGCGCGGCGATCGCACGGTCATCGATCTGGTTGCCTGGTGTCGTCAGTAGGTGGCCTTGCGCCGCCCAATCGGCGTACGGCACGAGATCGCGGCGGCTGTTCTCAGCCAGCAGCTCGATCGGCAGAAAATTCCACCATCGGTAGACGATCCCGCCGTCCCCGCGAACGAAGCACAGCGCCACCGAGGTGAGATCTTGGGTGCTCGAGAGGTCGATCCCGCCGTAGCACGTGGCGCCGTCGTACTCGCTCCAGTCGATGGCCTCGGCACACGCGTCCCAGTGCTCCGGCGCGATCGCGCGTGCCGCAGCGGCAGCTCGGCGGTTGCAGTGGTAGCGCAGGAAACTCGGCATGAATGCGCCGTCGTTCTCGGCCTTCTGTGCCTGCTCGGCGAGGTACTCGCGCTTCACACTGACGCCGAGGTTCGGGTTGGCCTTTTCCCACACGTCGGAATCAAACGGATCGTCGTCTTCGTCGAGTGCAAAGATGAACACGGCGAGCGCGTCATCGTCGAACCCCGAGGCGAAGCCTTCGAGCACGTTGACCGCGTAGTCATGTAACTTGGCGTACGGCGTCTCGGGTGTGTCATCGCCGGCGGTGGTGACGACGATGAGCATCGGCTGCCGCCGCGCACCCATCCCGGTTTCGAGCTTCTCGTACGCCGTCATCGTCCGATGCTCGTGCATCTCGTCGAGGATCGCGCCATGCACGTTGAGCGCGTCAAAGGTGCTGGACTCGGACGAAAGAGCCGTGAAGGTGCTCTTCCGCGCCTCACACACGAGGTGCACCGGCCCCCCCTCGATGGTGCGGGTGCACTCGATACGGTCGCGCAGTAGATCTGATTGCCGGCTCATTTCCCACGCGTCACGCATGACATACCGGCTCACTTGCGAGAGCTTGGTGGCGGTTGCGAAGATCTCGGCCCCTGGCTCGCCGTCGGGGTCCATGAGGTAGAGGCCGAGGCCGGCCGCGAGCAGTGTTTTTCCATTCTTCCGGCCAACTTCGAGCCACACGCGCCGGTACCGCCTTGCGCCATCAGCGCGACGCCACCCGAAGAGCACCCACAGCACGAACTGCTGCCACGGCTGTAGCTCGAGCGCCTGGCCGGCCCACTCGCCCTTCCAGTGCCGTAGGTTGCGCTCGAAGAACCGGATCACGCGGCCGGCCTTTTCTTCGTCGAAGACGAACCCCTTCGGGTGCCCACCCTTACGACGCGTCAGCGCGAGGTCGTGCATGTGCCGTTGCACTGCGAGCGTGACGAGCCGGCCGGCGACCTGCTTGCCGGCGAGCACACGCCGCGCCCAAAACATCGCCGGGTGCACGACCGCCGGAGCTTTCGCCTTTGCCACTACCCTGAGCCCTCAAGGAATTCCTGGTACGGATCGTCCGCCTTCTTGGTAACGTCGGCCTTGAGACGCGCCCGGCTCGTGGGATCAAGGCCAAGGCATGTAGCCGCACGGCCGAACTGTTCCCACGCCCGCGCCTCCTCAATCGCCCACGGCCAGCGCTTCGCCACGCGTTCGCCGGTGACCGGGTCGATCCTGGTTTCCCAGTAGCCATGTTCGCGGATCGCCGCTTGGCACTCCTCGGCCTTCGCCAACGCCACCGCGGCGTCAGCGATCCGGCCGAAGTCGCACGCAGCAAGAATGTGCATGGCCTCGAGCTCGCGGCACAACACGACGAAGTGCTTCTTGGCGCGATCGGTGAGCCACGCCGGACACCGCGGCTTACCCGGCCGCGGCTTCGGCTCAGCTAGATTGAGCGGCCGCCGACCTGGGTTGCCGCGCAATTGGACGAGCGCAAGCGGCGTTTTCTTCCGCCCCTTCATGGCCACATCCCCTCGGTGTTGAGTTTGATCGTTGCGAGGATCTCGCTCGCCGCGTTGCGCACCTTGAGGTACGGGTTTTCGAGCGGCGCACCTGTCCGCGGGTGCGCCGTAATGATGCCATTCCGCGCAAGGTTGTCAGCCGCCTCGTGGTACTGCGCAAAGGCGTCGGCATACCTCACCAGTACCTCGACCGGCCGATCCGGGTTGAGCGCCCGCAGTCGCAAGAGCGCATCGGCCGCCGTCACTTCGCCCACGTCCGCACCCCCGCAAACGGTTGCAACTCAGAGGCCGAAAACGCGTTGTGAATCCTCGCCGAGGCCCACGTCTCTGGTGTCGAGCAGTCATCGGCGAGGATCGGTAACTCGCTCTCGATGCGCCGCACGAGATCGAACCCACCACACCCCTCACTGATATCGAGCTGCTCGAAGCGCGGGTTGTGGTTGAGGTTCATCGATCCACGCAGCAGTAGCCGCAGTCCGCCACCTTCCACCGTCGCAATCTTCGCGTGGTTCACGGTGTAGCGCACCGAGGACTCGCCGTAGCGATCCCGCCACTGCCGAATGCTGGCGCCGTTTTTCTTCCTCGCGCCGCCATCGATCACGAGCAGCCCATCCGTGACGCGCTGATCCATCCGCAGCCGATCGAAGCACTGCACCTCGTATTCGGCGATGCACCACGTCCACACCGAGACACGCGCCGGCCCGACCTCGTCGAGCACGTGTAGCAGCGCGTCGATCATTGAGAACTGCCCGCGCGTGACCGCAAACAGCGCCATCCCCGCCGACACCGGCCCGATGCACTCGGCGGCGTTGCGGAACGATTCCACAGCGCGCCGAGCCCGCGTCGCTGGCGCTGAGCATATGCTCACGGGCACCTCAAAACTGCGCACGCGTGCGGAAAGGCTCGCTGCCGCTTGGAACGCGCTTCCCGCTGAAGTTTCGATGGCGTTATCCCCTCTCGCTCGCTCGCTGTCTTCCGGTTGTGGCAATGGTGACACAACGGCTGGAGGTTCTCCGGATCGTACAGCGCGCCGCCTGCCGTCGCCGGCGTGATGTGGTCGACGACCTCGGCGAGCGTCCGCAGCCCGTGCTCGGCACAGATTCGACAGAACGGCTCGCGCGAGAGGATCGCCCGCCGCACCCGTTGCCAACGCGCGGTGCCGTGGAAGTCACCGGCCATCCGCTCAGGGAAGCGCCGGTTGTAGCCGCGCATCTCGGCAGCCTTGGCCAGCGGCGCGCACGTCGGACAGTAGCCGTGCTTCTCGCGTGTGAGCCCGACACGACAGCGCCGGCACACACTCGGGCTACGGCTCGGCACCGGCCGCCTCTCGATGTGCGGATTTTTTTGACACGTGTCCCATACGTCCGAGGGCAAGGTAAGGCACCGCCCCCGGTTCCGTCAAGCCTCAGACCCGAAACTTGCGCTGGAGGTGCATCCGCCTGGCTGGGAGGGGATGATCCGGTCGAAGTACCTCCGGAGCTGGAGCCACGCGGCGATGCTGTCCTTGCCACGCGAGAAGCTCGGGAAGCATATCCCACCGGTCTCCTCCGCCATTTGGCGGCAGAGCGTGTCGGAGTCGGGCCACTCAGCCATGGATGTGCTCCGCTCCGACCACCAGCCGCACCGACTCCTCGCGGCTGATCTCGGCCGAGAACTCCCGTGCCCACCACCGCTCCACCGCGCCCCCTCGGCATCTCACTCATGCTGGCCCTCGCCTTCCTGTATAGCGCCAACCACAACCTCGATCGCCTCATCGACACTCGAAACAAGCGCCGCGCGTGCGCCGGCGGCGTCCCACTGCGAGAGCCGGTGCGCCTGCAGTGCCGTCGGCCGCATGCCTGGTTGCTTGACCTCGAGCTCGAAGTGCCGGCCGTGGTAGCACCCGTAGATATCCGGATCGCCGGCGACGGCGTACACGTCCCCGTGTCGCTTCCTGGCGACGCACCCAGCCAGCTTGTTAAGCCGGCCGAGGATCGCTCGCACGATGGCCGATTCACGCGGCGCCATCATCCCACCGGCATCCACTCGACGGCGCGACCAGAGCTCGGCGCACAGAGATAGCAGGCATGACGTGCACGCGTGATGCCGACGTAAAACGTCCGCAGGACGTTGTCACGAGCTGCGCTGTGGTACTCCTCGGCGCCGGCCTGACTGAGGTCCGGCCACATGTACACCACGTCAGCCTCGCCGCCCTTGACGCTGTGGATGGTACCGACTGTGATGCCTCGGCCTGGTACGCCCTGCACGTCGTCGCGGTGGTGACGCAGCACCTCGATGCCGTGACGCTCGGCGATCGCGAGCGCGAACTGGTGGACCTTCTTCTTCGCGTCGAGCAACGAGACTCGGAACCACTCGAGATCGGCACGCCTTGCGGCAGCCACCGGCTCGTGCCCGAGTAGGCTGTAGATCTCGTAGTCGGGCACCATCTCTGGCTTGTCACGCAGCTCAGCCACACGCGCCTTGGTACCCCGCGGGAACACGTCCGCTCGCATCACGTCCACCCACGCGTGCAGCTCCGGCCACGTCCACGGCGGCGCGTCGCTTCGCGCTGCCTGTGTATAGGCGAGCACACGGCTGCTCGCACCCCATCGCCCCTCATCATGCGCGCATCCGTCCCCACCCAGCGGATTCCACTTGCCGTTGCGGAGGCGGTACGGGTTGTGGAACGGCATGCCGTGCTCACGCAGGCATGCAACAAGCTTGTCAAGCATGTAGCCGCACGAGGCGAGAAGCATGACACTGCGTCCGGCCTGCATGTGATCCTCGAGCTCCGGCAGCACGCTCTCAGGGTATGTCAGCACGTGATCTCGCATCACCACCTCGCCAGCCTCATCTCGCGGCTCGTAGTCCTTGGCTTGCCGCACTCTGATCTGCGATACCCACCGCTGTGCATACCTGTGCACGGCTCGCGGTAGGCGGTACGAGCGAGTGAGCACCCGCCTGTGCTCGTCGTCGCTGAACGCAAGGAAGTCCTCGATGCTCGCACCACGCCAGCGGTACAGCGCTTGATCGTCGTCGCCGGCGATACGCGTGTGATCCGTGTGTGCGGCCCACTGACGGATCAACGCGAGCTCAAGAGCGCTGCCGTCCTGTGCCTCGTCGTAATAGATCGCTGCCGGATCACCGATCGCACGCTCATACTGCGCGAGTGTCCGCTCGATCATGTCCGTGAAGTCGATCGTCCCCGTGTACGCCTTCCACGCGTCCCACTCATCGGCGAACCGTCGGACACTCGCATTCCACAGCTCGCGCGGCACCATCCTCGCGCGTAGCACGTCCATCTCTTCCCGCAGCTTGTCACTTCCCGTCTTCTCGGCCGGTGCATCCGTGGCTAGGTCGTCAACATCCGGGTTGCTCGCCGTGACGTTGCGGTGGTAGTGCTCGTTGAACTCGCCGATAGTTTTGTACACGAGCTCAGGCTTGCCGAGCATCCGGTGGCAGATCGCGTGCAGTGTCCCCACGTGCTCTCGGTTCACCTGGATCCCTCGGCCGATGATCTCACTGGCTGCCGTCTTCGTGAGCGAGGCGACGACTACACGGTTCGCACCGAAGCGCTTCACGGCGCCGTCAATGAGCTTCGCGAGCTCTGTGGTCTTCCCTGTGCCTGGCGGTCCGAAAATCGTCACAATATCAGACACACTACACCCCCGTTCGGTTTGACGCGTATCTCCGTATAGAGCCAGTCACAACCTCGATCGCCTCATCGACACTCGAAACAAGCGCCGCGCGTGCGCCGGCGTGGTCCGAAAATTGTCACAATATCAGACACACTACACCCCGTTCGGTTTTACGCGTATAAACACTAGTAATACGCCATTTGCACTAACTATTGAAATCATTGAAAACAAACAACTACACCACATACGCCTGTTGATTTTGAAAATCGTTTTGAAAAAATTTTTTTCGACTGTGTTTTCCCCTGTATAGAAGGACTGATTCATGGTGCACTCCAGAACACGAGCTTCGCTCGCTTCCCACCGCGCAACAAATTGTCCATCACGCGTTTGCGTGATCCGATGGCCGTCAAGAGCGTCGGCAGGTTGCGGAACCCCGCGCGAACGCCTTTTCGGATCCGGCACCACTCGGCGAACCGTGAGAGCGAGAACCAGAGCGCGCCGTCCATCTGCAGCGCCATGTGGCCGTCGTACGCGTGCACCGGGTCTTCACACACCCCCATGTGCTCGAGGTACTCGGCGATGTGTTGGCGCACCTGCTCGTACTCTGAGGTCTCGATCGGCGCTTCTACCGTCACTGCGACAGCCAGCAGCGCCTTCGCCACAGCCGGCCAGTCCTTGGCGCTGATCTCGACGTACCGCTGCAGGTGTCCGGCGATCCGGTTGCGGAAAATCGTCCGTGAGAGCAGCTCGTCCGCCGAGTCGAACCGCACCGCTCCAGCTTCCGTGTACAGCATGTAGCTCGGGTCCGTCGTCGCGCCGCTCGGGTCGAGCACGAAAAACCGCACGAGTCGCAACACTCGGAACCCGACCATCTCGGACAGCACCGCGAGCATCTCATCAGGCTCAGCAGCTTCTTCGAGACGTTCAGCCGCCGCGCGCGACTGCGCCGGCGCCAGCTGCGTCTGCCGTGCCTTGCCGAGCGTGAGAGCATACCACCCCGCCGGCTTGGTCTTCGCGCCGGCCTGCGCGCGCCACGCCGCGAGCAGATCGGCGATCTCTTGATCCGTCCACCCCGCGGTGGCGGCGATCGACGCCAACGCCATGCACACACCCGACGGCGAGCTGTCCTTGAGATCCTTGCGCCGGCCGTCCCAGGTGTCGCGGAAGCGCCGGTCGTTCTCACGCAGCGCCGCGAACTTCAACGCCGGCGGCTGAGCGTCCGCGCGCAGCGTGAACGCCTGCAACGTGTCCCGCACCTGTGGGCTCTCGTACTCGGCGAACTCCTCGAAGTCACTCGGGTTGTACCTCGGACCGTCCGTCCACAGCGGTTGCACCGGCACCGGCCTGCCGTTCTTCCGGTTCCACGTGCCGGCCGGCCTCAGCACCCGTGCCAGATCGTGCGTGTAGTCCACCGCGTAGCCCGCGGCCTCGGCGCGTGAGCGGATGAACCCCTGCCAGCCACGTAGCAACGCCGCCGCGTAGTCACGCTCGTCGGCCTCGAACTCCCACAGCTCACGGAACAGCCAGTAGGCGTGCAACCCGCCGCCGCTGTCGACGATCGCCGATGGCCTGTGTGGCAGCGCATCGAGAAACGCGCGCGCGTCCTGCTTGCTCGGAAAGTACGCCTTCCCTGACGCGTGGACGCCGGTCGCGCAGTCAACCTCCACCCACAGCCCTGGCAGCGTGCCGACATCCTGCGACGTACCGCGCTGGCCGTCCGCGAGACGCTCGCGCCGCAGTCCCACGCCGAAGTAGACGTTGTACTCATCGGCGAGCGCCTCGGCGCGCTGGCCGGCGCGATCAAGCGCCGACACGTGCACCCACTCAGTCAAAAACGGGTCGTTGAGATCCTGCCTCGTGGCCGCGTCGCGCTTGTAGGACAGCGTAATCCACCCGGCCTCGGCACCTGGATAGAGCACTTTGAACCATTCGAGCGGCCTCATATCTCGTCCAGGTAGGGGCGGAACCGAAGTCCCGCCCCCGATCACCTAGTGAATCTCCGCGTCGACGGCGTCGACGCGCACCTGACGGAACACCGGCAGCAGCGCCTCGCGGTAGGCCGCAATGCGCGCCGCCTCGTCGGCGCTGAGCCGCTCTTTGAGCGTCGGCACGATCCGTGAGTAGACGATCCCCGTCTCGCTCTTCGTCTTCTCAAGTCCGAAGCCCGTGACAACCTGGTGGTACGCCGTGGCGCCGCTCGCGAGCCGCAGCATGTACTGCCGCACCGCTCTGAGGCTCGATGGCGGCACGACGAGCACCATCGGTAGCAGCGACTCCGGCCGCAGCAAGAACATCAGCCGCATGAGCCGGCACGCCTGCCCCTTACCTTGGCCACTGCGCGCCGAGCCGAACGCCGCCATCGGGCACGTGGCGCACGCACCCCCAGGGTTGCCGTAGCCGATCTCGCCGTCCGGGCTCGCGCAGTCCGGCGGCGCGTTGCCGCCGGTGAACTCGCTCGCCCAGTACGCGCGTACCTCCCGCTGCTCGACAATCACGCCGCAGATCTCTTTTTCCTGCTCGACGCCATCGAGCGACGGGATCTCCCACGCCAAACCACCGCCGGCCGGCACCCGCACCCGGTCGAGATCCGCGGCAGTGATCGTGCCGACGTTGTCTCGGATGATCGTCGCAATGCCGCGTGTGTCCGTGATCTGCGCGAGGTACCGCGGCGCGTGCTCGATCGCTTCCAGTGCTTTTTTCGGGTTGCTCATCTCTCCTCCTACGCGGATTTCCGCATCCGCAACGCGTATTTTTCCGTGATCTTGATCGCCGGCCGCAGCGCCTCCGGCAGCAGCGCCTTGAGGTCATCCTGCCGGCCAGCCGCACGCTCGAGCTCGCGCACCCACGAGCTGAGCTGCTGGACGTTGACGCTCGGCCGCACGAAATCGCCGAGCCCCTCGGCCTCGAGCGCCGCGCACGTCGCGGCCGTGTCGCCGTTCTCGGCGCCGGCCCACAGCTTGCGGTCGAGGTACACAGTGTGGCCGTCCATCGACACGCGATCGACGCCGCGGTCCATGAACGACGCCATGAGCTTGGCCTCAAGCTCGGCGATCTGCTGTCCGAGCTCCTCGGCCGCATCCTCGTGCTGGCGCTTTTTCAGCGTCAGCCGGATGAACTTCTTCAGATCCGCGTCACGCATTCTCGTCCTCCGTTTCGTCGCATCCCCGCAGCCGCAGCAGCACCGCCTCGATGGTGTCGCGCTTCCGCTCGAGCGCTTTGTACACCACCTCATCGACCGTGCCCTTGGCAGGCAGGTGGATGTAGATCACCGGCCGTTCCTGCCCCGGCCGGTGGACGCGCGCGAGGCTCTGCTCATACTCACCGAGGCTCCATGAGGTCGAGAAGTAGATCGCGTACCTCGCTCGCGTCAAGTCGATTCCCACGCCGCCACTTTGTATTTGCACCGCCAGCACATCAGCGCCGCCGTCCTGCCAGTGTGCGAGCTCGTTGCGCCTCCCTGATAGCTCGGCGCACGAGCGGCCGGCGTCCCGGCACACCTCAGCGATGCTGTCGAGGTCGTGCCGGAACCGGCAGAACACTACGAGCGGCTCGCGCTGTGGCAGATCCTCGAGCACGTCGGCGAGCATCGCGCGCTTCGATGTGCCGACTTGCACCTCGCGGCCGTCGTCCGGGTCCACGTCACTCGGATCAACCCTCACGTAGCCACTGCAGACCTGCTGTAACCGCAGCAACCGCACGAGCGCGTTGCTTGCCGTCACGGTCCCCTCGCGCACCTCCGCGATTAGATCGGCCTCTAGGCCGGCATACACTTTTGCTTCCTCGACGCCCAGTGCGAAGGTCCGTGTGATGTGCTGCACCGGCGGCAAGTCCAGCACCTCGCCGGCCATCACACGGTACGCGATCGAGCCGAAGCGCTCGGCGAGCTCGTCCTGATTCTGAAACGCCACCACCTGATGCTGGAGATAGCCGCCCATCACGGCATACCGCATCCGGAACCGCTGGTAGCTCGTGCCGAAGATCCCCGGATCAAGAAACCGATACTGTGCGTAGATATCCAGCGGCGAGTGCGGCATCGGTGTCCCCGTGAGACACCCACGCCGCGCGGCGCGATCTCGCAACCTCGCGAGGTACAGCGAGAGCTGGCCGCCTGGCGCCTTCGCTCTATGGCTCTCGTCGACGACGACAAGATCCCACTGCTGCCGCAGTGCGAACGCGCCGAACGGCTCGCGCCACAGCGACTCGTGATTGATCACCAGCACCACGGGTCCAGACCACCGGGATAGCTCGCTCTCGGCGTGCTGCGCCTTCGCTCGCACCCCGTTGATCTCGTTGCCGAGCAGCACCACCCGCACGTCGTCGCGGCCGGCGTGTAGCTTGAACTGCTTTTTCCACGCCGGGACGACGCTCAGCGGACACGTGACGAGCACACGCCGCAGTGCGAGCGAGCACACGAGGTCGACGACTACCTTTGTCTTGCCAACGCCCATGTCGAGCGCGAGCATCCACGCATGCAAGTCACGGACGAAGTGGTACGCGCGAAGCTGGTGCAGCCACGGCCGCGTTGCTGTGCACGGGATCGGCGGCAACTCGTCGGCCTCACGATGCGCCTGCGCCTCGATGGCGAGCTTCGCGGCCGCGAGCAGCCGCTCGACCTCGGCGTCTGTGTCGGCGGTGCCGAGCACCTCGACGAGTGTCTGAGCGATCGTCGGGCTCGCCGGGTACGTCCACGCGCGCGCGTCCGGCGCCCAGCGAGCGCCGGCGATCGCCTTGAGCCGCTCTTTCATTGCGAACGGTGCCCGCGCGTGGATGCGGCCATCAACGAGGTGTAGCGTTGCTGCCATCGCCGCCTCAGTTGACCGTGTAACCCGGATCGCGGCCATCCGGCTCGTGGCGCGTCACCGAGCGATCCGGCAGCACGTCGGCCGGATCTTCTGCGCGCAGCTTCCACCCCCGCCGGCGCGCGAGACACTCGACGTGCCACACCTGCCCCTCCCACATGATCCACGACGCATCGCCTGCGATCCTGCGCCGGCACACCGGACACTCGGCCGCGAGCTCGAGGCTCACGACGCGCGCCGGATGCAACCGCGCGAGCGTCCACGCCTTGACGCGCCGCCAAAATCGGCCGATACTACCCTTGTACACAGCACACCTCCCTCTCCGCCTCGGTTGCCGCCGAGGCTAGTCTGTCTCGGCCGCTGGTGCGGCGCGAGAATGGTCCCGCCGCCCCGGAGCGGCGGGTGCAAGGTGAAAGTCCAAGCGGGAGCTATGGCGAACCCCTTTCGGGGTGGCATCGGCCGTCCGGGCGGCCAGTTGCGCAGGCTGGTCCTGCGCGCCCGGTGCCGGCACCCCGGCACCACGACTCAATTCTGCCGCGAGCAGCGCCATGTCCTCACGTGTCAGCGCCGCGGCGCTGCCGCGCGCCGCGATGAGCTCACGGTAGAGCGCCACCCACGCCGCCGCCTGTGGCGACTGACGCGGGATCGGCCTCGGGTCCTGCTCTCGCATGTGGCTACTCGTTGACGGCCGCCGGCAGCTCGGCGCCGTACAGATCTTCGAAGGTGATCGCGGCGTCGTACTTGCGCAGCGCCGCGAGGATGGCGACGAGGCTGCGAGAGCTTGGCGCGTGGTGGCCGCGCACCCACTCGCTGACCTGGTCGTCGCCGACGCCGAGCTCGCGTGCCAGCGCTCGCTGTGATACCCCGAGGCGCTGTAGGATCGGTCCTAGGTTCACGCTGCCGTCCTCCTGCACCCCAACGTAGAGCACCGCGTCCAGTTTGTCAAGTTTCCCAAACCGCACCCCGTCGCCGAGCGTCCGCCGACACGCCGCGTGCATCTCGCGCACCAAACCCCTTGACAATTTCTAGGCATGGGTTTATATTGTTTCTAGGAGGCGACAATGAACAAGAACATCAACGACAAGTCACGGGTTAGGCGACAGACCATGAGGCCGCTAGCAGCAGTGGCCAGGGAGTACGACCTGTCTCTTATACACATCTGACGCTGCCGCACATATACTCTATGCATATCTAGGTGTT
>ERZ1026814.834-NODE-834-length-14212-cov-4.218388_pt1 | contig 14212 bp, 12 predicted proteins | sample MGYA00520871_ERZ1026814 | MGnify/ENA primary metagenome ERZ1026814 (study PRJEB33270, sample SAMEA104284478) | anaerobic digester metagenome | biome: Anaerobic digester microbiome; feature: mesophilic sludge digester; material: Anaerobic digester biomass | place... | reverse complement strand
AGAAAAGGATGCTGAACCAGTAAACGAAAGCAGCTACCCTGACGGCTATTTTTTCCGGATTGCTGAGTGCTATGGTTTTGGGAACCAGCTCGCCAATGACTATGGAGAAATAGGTGATCACGATTACCGTAAGTGTCAGGGAGATTTCCTGTGCTGAATTACAGGTGAATTCAAATTTCCTGAAAAAGGGAGCAATGTCATCTGCGATGCTTATACCGCCATAAACACCGGTAACAATCCCGATAAGGGTTATCCCGACCTGAATGGAGGACAGGAAATTCTCCGAATCTCCAAGAAGTTTCAACGCGGTATCGGCTCCTTTTCTGCCTTCATCTTTCATCTGTTCAAGTCTGGATTTACTGCTGGAGATAATGGCAATTTCCGACAGTGAAAAAACGCCGTTCATAAGAATAAGCAGAGATATGATCAGTAATTCCATAACAACAGAATAGCAGGCCTGGTCCGGCTGATTTCAAATAATGTCATAAAGATATTGCAAATATGCCAACTGTAGTTGTCTCGCGGTCTTGCAGTCTTGCAGTCTCATCCTATTTATTTAACTATCAGAAACAAGGCCCGGGATATGTTATAACATTGTTATAACGGGATGATACACGGCTAACAGCGTTCTTTTGCTGACCCTGTGCTCTGTGCCCTGTGCCATTTACAAATTGCCAATTGCCACACCATCGCTTATAATACATAATACATAACACATACATTTCCTGTTAACCTGTTCATCAATAAGACAAGTTATCCACTCCCGTCATCTTCCTTGTCTGAACAGTGGAACTGAACAGCGTTCTGAGTTCTTGGGCTGTTAGGCTTTGTGAGGGATTGAAATTGCCGGATGACATGTATTTCAGTATACTGCTGTAAAGCTGGCGGGCTTCAGGTTTATCCTGAACCGATCTCAGATCCGACATGCAGACAAGCAGTTTCCCTTTCCCGACGGCAAATTCAAAGATAAGGCCGAGCTTGTGGTTTCTTTCAAAATTATCAACCACCTGCACCAGGGGAAAATAATCCTTTGGCGCATTATCGAGTATGAAGGGCCTGCTGTTTTTAACAATGGGCCACCATTGCCAGTTTGTATGGAATTCGGTTGGAAAATCATTGAACAAGGGCAGGGCGGGATCTGTCAGGATCGACATTGTTCCGGGTGAAACAGGCTTATTATTGTTTTCAGAAATTGACTTGAACATCCTGTAATTCCAGTAGTCAGGTATATACAAACCCCCCACGCTTTGTTCCATGTAGTCTTTATGACCGGGAAAGAACAGAACTCTGGCACCCGATGACAGGTCCTCCAGCATTTTACCGTCGAGTTTCTCAGAAACAATTATATCAGCCGGAACATTTGTATCGACATCCGCGGGATAGATCCAAAGTGAATAGGAGTTCTCATAGGGAGTACCGCTGAGCTTTATTGACAGGGTAAGTTTCTCAGCTTTCGCGATTCCAGAAAAGTCAGCATTTAGCGGAATAATTTCAGATAAACCGCCCTGAGCGATTTCCATTGTTGTCCTGCTTTCAGCTATAGTTTCTCCGGCTGAATTTTTTATTTCCCACAATATTTCCTGATCGAGCAGGTTCCATCTTGAATAATTTGCAACTTTAATATCTGCCGCCAGCGTTTCATTGTTTGTCCAGCAGAATTTGTCAATCATGAGCAGTGGAACAACCCTGTTGTTGAAATGGCTAAATTCTTCAGGAGTGATAAGTCCTTTGCTGTCCATAAAGGCATCGAGTATCCCGACAAGGGCTGTTCCCTGACCGGGAAAATCCTGAAGGTCCAGCAGATGAAATCCCGCGAATCCGGGTGTTCTCAGGGCCATTTCAATATCTGCCCTGTAGCAGATAACGCTTGATGCACCTGAAGCCCTGAAAAAGTCATTTGCCTGACCGCTGAGATTATTTTCCTCCAGACGTTTCCTGAATATTTCAAGATTCCAGGGCTTAAGCACTCCGGTGTACTTCTTTATCTGATTGTAATCGGGATATACCTGGTACTGGCCAACCTCAGTACCGAGGGCCGGGACCGAGCAGTTCGCGATTGCTCCTGAATAATCAAGCCTGGTCGAAGGGTATCTGCCATTGATATAGCCGCCGTCAAATGCATCGGCAAACGAAAATGAAGCACGTATGTGGGTTTTATATGAATCGTCGGTATCCGGGCCTATCCTGCAGCCTGCGAAATAATCCTCGCCGGGAGCCTGTCCTCTGTAGCCAAGGTAATTATTTGATCCGTAAGCCATAAGCGGACGGTTGTCGATAGACCTGAAATGATTTAGAAAATCATTCATCACGGTCTGGTCGCCCGAAAGCTCATTCCCCAGGGCAAACATCACGAAGGAGGCATGATTGCCGTATGTTTCAAGGATTTTTTCTCCCTGTTTCAGAAGATAGTCATTCAGATCAGTGTTCCTGTCCCTGCTGAAACCGCCCCAGAATGACAGTTCGGGCTGCATATATATACCTTCGATATCGGCTGCCAGGAATGCTGCTTCCGGAGGGGTCCATGAATGGAACCTGAAGAAATTCATGTTGTAGGATTTGGCTGTCCTAAGCAACTCTCTCCAGCTTTCGACATCCATCGGCGGATGGCCTGTCAGTGGAAAAATGCATGCATCATGCTTTCCCCGCAGAAAAGTTTTCAGGCCGTTAATCGTGAACTGCGTTCCGCTGGTTGAAAACTTTCTCATCCCGAAATCCGTCGTGACGGCATCAAGAACACCATCTCCCATTAAAGCCAGCTCCAGTTTATAAAGAACAGGATCAAACTCGCTCCAGAGTTGAATTTCTTCGCCCAGGTCATAGCTCAGCTCAATTTTATTATCCCCGGGCTGAAGGTTGATACTGAAGGATCTCTTTTTCACCTTAACAGGACTTTCCGTATTCCATGAACCTGCCCTCATTACGACCGAAGCCGGCATTTCTGCTTCAGCAGCATTGAAAACAGTAAGTTTGACAATGACTTTCCCTGCTTCCGGATCAGGAAAGGTTTTAATATCTTTTATGTATGAGCTGTTAGTTGCTTCTAGGAAGAACTTCCCGATGATCCCGTTCCAGTTGGTCTGCGTATGTTCAGTCCAGGCATGTGAACCTGTAATCCCGTCCGGCACCGAGCCACGCCCATTGTTGACAAGGATTGTTATTGTATGCAAGCCCGGAGTCAGTAAAGCTGATAAATCATAAACCTGCGGCGTGAGAATATCGCTGTTTTCACCCGCAGGAGCAGAATCGATCCACACCCTGGTCGGCTTTGTCCGCTCCATGATAAGCCTTATATTAAGACCATCCCAATTTTCAGGAATATTTACCTCTTTCTGATACCAGGCCATCCCGGAATACATCAATTCGCGCGACAGCCTCATTGTTTCTGTGGTATCCCGGTTTACCAGGCCCTTCCTGTTTTCATCCATCGTACCCGGAAGGGATACCGAATCATTCAGCTTCAAAGCAAACCATTGCTTGTCGATACCGGTTCCTGAAGTATCCATGGCAAAACGCCACGATCCTTCGAGGGAGATAGTCTCCCTTGGCTGTGCAGAAAATTTAGCCTTGCAGGATGCCAAAAAGAGCGACAACCCTGCAAACAGGGGAAAAATGATCCGGAACATAATATTTGTTGTTTAATTACTTGCTAAATAAGACCGATTGCTTTTAACCATTTTATGCACAGTTCGGGCCATGAGGATTCGGTGCCTCCTTTTGCAGAAAGTCCATAACCGTGTCCTCCTTTCTGAAATACGTGGAGTTCGGCAGGGATCTTGTATTTCTGCAAACCCATGTAGTAATTAATGCTGTTCTTTACCGGAACAACCTCATCATCAGAAGAGTGAACAAGGAATGCAGGAGGGGTATCGCCGTTTATCTGTTTTTCGTTTGAAAAACGGAATACATTTTTCTCGGTCGGATCAAGTCCGATGAGATTATTCCTGGTTCCCCTGTGGGTAAAGGTGGTATCCATTGTAATTACAGGATAGATAAGCAGGGAGAAATCAGGCCTGGCACTCACATTGTCCTTCACTTCGTACACCTTATCGGCATAATGGGTTGAAATAGTGGATGCAAGGTGTCCCCCGGCAGAGAATCCTATAACACCCACTTTTTTCGGATCTATTTTCCATGCCGCGGCATTTCTGCGGATCACTCTCATGGCTTCCTGTGCATCCTGCAGTGGGCCGACCGTCTTATCGGTCATTATTCTGTCGGATGGAAGCCTGTATTTAAGTATTATCCCGGCTATACCATTGTCGTTTAGCCATTTTGCAATCGCGTTACCCTCGTGGTCGAAGGCAAGCGTTCCGTATCCGCCGCCGGGACATATCAACACGGCAGCCCCGTTTGCTTTTGCCGGATCGGGAAGACATACAGTGAGATCGGGTGTTACCACGTTGTTGGCACGTGTCACCCTGCCGTCGGTGCTTATGATGTTCTCAACGTAAGCCGGATCGCTCTTTGATCCGGGAATGCCGTCAGGCCAGAGTTTCACGACTGTTGGCTGAGCAAAGAGATTAATGGTCAGGAGCGCTGACAGGATCAACGCGATGCTTTTTCTGGAATTCATTTTACTTGATTTTAATGTCATTCTGCAATGATGAGAAATTATTTTTGTTACCAATACAAGAGGAATCCTACCAGGGTACTCTGGGTGATTTGTAATAGTTGATACCCATTTCCTCGAAGAACCTTGCATGATCTGCAAGACGGAACTTGTATTCATCCCAGTTTCTCAATGAGACCGGAGTCCATCCTATTTCAGCAACTCCCGGGAGCCTGGGGAACATCAGGTACTCGATATCTTCAAGTTTTGAAATGGTTTCAGCCCACATAGGGGCTTCTATACCAATGATGTTTTCCTTTGTCACTCCGGGCACATAGCTTGCAGGATCCCAGTTATAGTTGTCATCAACTTCTATAAAAGCAGCCCAGTGAAGACCGATATGCGTAGCAGAGTCATACTTCATATCGATATAGGTTTTTTTGGCCGGTGCCATAAGGACCTTAGCTCCCTGCGCAACAGCCTTTTTCGCATTCTCCTCGTTCGCCCAGCATTGGGCAACTGAATTCGGTTTTAATGTCGAAAGAGCTATCTCATCCCAGCCAACAACCCTTTTTCCATATTTTGCCACGATATCCTGTACCCTGTTGACAAAATAAATGTAGTCATCAACTTTTGTTGAATGTGATTCATCGCCTCCAATGTGGAAAAACGGACCGGGGGTAAGTGCGCAAATTTCCCTGACAACGTCATCTATAAACTGATAGGTGATCTCCTTCCTGGTGCAGAAGGAACTGAACCCCACTGTTGTTCCGGTGTAGAGATCCGGGGCCTTTCCGTCGCAATTAAGTTCGGGATAGGAAGAAAGGGCAGCATTCGTGTGCCCCGGCATATCTATTTCCGGAACTATTGTGATGTAACGGTCGGCTGCGAACTTCACTATATCCGAATACTGCTCCTGGGTATAGAAACCGCCTTTTCCGCCTCCCACCTGCGTACTTCCTCCATGGATTGTGAGGTTGGGCCATGATTTGATCTCAATTCTCCATCCCTGGTCGTCGGAAAGGTGCATATGAAATGTATTGATCTTGTAGAAAGCCAGGTATTCGATCACCTGCTTGACATCCTCAACTCCGAAAAAATGACGTGAAACATCGAGCATCATGCTCCTGTAGGAATACTCGGGCTTGTCTGATATTGTACCTGTAGGTATCATGAACAACCCCTTGGCTGATAAAGTGTCTTTCAAAGCTATCTGCCTGATTGTCTGAATGCCCCTGAACAGGCCGGCCGGATTTACAGCCGTCAGTTTCACCTTCTGCCTGGTGATGTCAAGGGTGTATCCCTCCTCTCCGAGGCTCTGGTCAGCCCCGGATAATGTAAGAAAAATGCTTCCTTTACCGGGTTCAGCCTGAGCTTCACTAACGGAAATTGCCAGTCCGGTTGTTGCATTCAGTTTATCTGCCAGATACTGACCGGTCCGTAAAATTTCATCCGATCCGGCATCTACAAAAATGGCCGTTTTGGTATTCAGGCTAAAAGCTTCACCTGTAGCGGTCACTGAAACAGGTTTGGGAATGATGCTGGTCTTTACCAGATCTGTAGGTTCCTTGGGTTTGCATGAAGCAGTTATGATCATTGCTGCAGCTATTGCCAAAACAATAAATATTAGGTTTTTCATCTTTTTATATATTATTTCGTTTAGTTATTCACCGGGTCATCTGCTCTTTTGTTAAATTCCTCCTGAAGTTCTTCGATTGTATTATTTGTTTTCAGGTATCTGATCAGTGTTGCAAGCTGTCCGGCTTCACTGTCGAGCAAGAGTTCCCCCAGTCTCTTATTAGGTTCGGCCACATCGCTCGCGTAATGGTTGGGATAATCGGCATACCACCAGATTCCCGTGTATCCGAAAGGCAATTTATCGAGTTTGCCCTGAGTCAGTCCCGACTGTGATTTTATGGCACCCTGGTCAACAAGGTCAGGCCTGATGACGAACATCATTGAAGTCTCTTCCTCACCCGCGTGTCCGTCGATCCTGGCTTTTTTCAAAGCTTTTATTTCAGGACCGGCCACCGGATCGGTTCCATCCCTGAACAGCACTACAATATAATCCTTGCGGGCGGCAAGCTGCGACTGGCAGAAATACTGAAGAAAACTTGTATTTCCCCCATGTCCGTTCTTTAATATTATCTTTTTCAGGCCATTCCTGGAGAGTTCTTCACAGGTTTCCTCAAGCATTTTCCATAAAAGTTCATTACTATATGCTATTGTCCCGGCCTGATGCCGTGCTTCAAAAATCTGCCCTGCGAAATAGGGTGGGAACACGATCGCGTATTCTTTTTGGGCCGCTCTGAATGCCGTTTCCCTCGATTCAAACATGTCGGTGCCAAGAGGAAGGTGGGGCCCGTGTTTTTCAATTACACCCATTGGAATCACGCAGACACCTCCGGCAAGGGCAACAGCCTCGCTGAAACGGGGTGATGTGATTTCCTCCCATTTATAAGGCAGTGAAGACTTTCCTGCCTGTTGTGACATAACAAGGCAAACAGGGAACAACAAAATGAATAATACGCACGCTTTTTTCATAATACTATAGTTTTAATTTAAATTTTAAAGGTATTCCCCTCACGCGGGTTAACCCGCGTGAATCAAGATTATATAAATGTGTATTTGTTCATTTTATACAGGCGATTCTCAGAAATTACGGTTTTACAATTAATTATCAAGAATTTACCTGTGCAAGCCTGTATGGTCTTATATCGATTTTCTGCCACACACCGCCTGTAATGTAGGGTTCATCCTTCAGGTATTCGTCAAGAGCCTTCCTGTCGGGGAATTCATAGACAATCATCGAGCCTATCATAGTTTGCTTGTCATCGAGGATAGCACCTCCGAACAGAAAATTTCCCTGTTTTTTCAGAACAGCTACTTTTTCAAGGTGTTCCGGACGTATTTTCATACGTCTTTCGAGAGCACGCGGATCAGTTCCGTCATAAGCAACAAGAAGAAACTGCATAAGTGAATGGTTTTTAGTGAACATTCCTTCAAAATTAATCATTAATCGCAAATACGCCGAAGAAGCTCTCACTAAAATAATCATTGACTATATTTGTACTGCAGAGTTTAAAATGAAAAGGAAGAAATACAGGATCGGCGTTGTTTTGAGCGGAGGCGGGGCCAGAGGTTTCGCGCATCTCGGTGTTATGCAGGCGCTTAACGACGCTGGCATTTTTCCTGATATTATTTCGGGAACCAGTGCGGGAGCTCTGGTTGGAGTTCTCTACGCCGACGGATACACTCCCGAAGAGATACTGCAGATAATGAATTCGTCGAGTATGCTTCATTATGTCAGGCCGACTATTCCCCGCGAAGGACTGCTTCAGATCTCCGGTATAGAAGGCATTCTCAAGGATTACCTCAAGGCATCACGATTCGAAGAACTTGCCATTCCGCTGTATGTCACAGCCACCGACCTCAACAATGGTCAGGCCACATATTTTTCAAAAGGAGAACTTATAAAACCCGTGATTGCTTCGGCGAGCATTCCGGTTCTGTTCAAGCCTGTAATAATTGACGATATATATTATGTCGACGGCGGAGTCATGGACAATCTGCCTGTCAGCCCTATTGAGAATAAATGCAGTTTCATAATAGGCTCATCCGTCAATCCTACCGGTTACGAAAAGACTGTAACCAGCATGGTCCAGATAGCTGAACGTTCCTTCATGCTTAACATGACCAAGGAGGTCGTTCTTAAGGCATCGAGGTTTGATATCTTCATTGCCCCCGAAGAACTCAAAAATTACAAGATCCTCGATCCTCAGAAAGCTATTGAAGTTTATAACATTGGTTACAAGGAAACCAAAAGGATTCTGGAAGAGCCTGAGACGCAGAATGTCATCAGGGAACGGCTTTCATGAACTGCATGGCTTAAAAATACCCGCTTCCGTCCCAGCAGTGGGTACAGAGTTTTTCCTTTGGCAGCCCGATTGCTTCTATAAGATCATCAAGCCTTTGGTACATCAGGCTGTCGAGACCGAGCATTTCAGCTATTTTTTCGACCATTATGGCGTATTTTTCCGAATCGGGATCGGAATATTCCTTCAGATCGGTGGTATCGCCCTCAAGTTCGTAAATAGCTTTTCTTCCAGCCAGTTCCATCGGTGTACGCGATTGCGAGAAATTAAGGAAAGCGCAGGGATAAAGAAGAGGCGGGCATGCAATTCGCATATGGACCCTGGACGCCCCCGACTTTCTGAGGTTAACGGTATTGTCTTTCAGCTGGGTTCCCCGCACTATGCTGTCGTCGAGAAAAACCATCGTCTTTCCCTCGATAACCTCTTTATTGGGAATAAGCTTCATTTTGGCCACAAGGTCACGTTGTTCCTCGCGCTGAGGCATAAAGCTCCTCGGCCAGGTGGGAGTGTACTTGGTGTAAGCCCTCTTGTACGGTATTTTTTTTTCGTTGCTGTATCCCATGGCATGGCCGACGCCTGAATCGGGAATACCGCAGGCAAAATCAGCCTCAACATCGTCTCTTCGGGCAAGGGCAGCACCGCATCTCTGACGGCATTCGTCGACATTTATACCTTCATAATATGAAGGCGGGTATCCATAATATACCCAGAGAAATGCACATATCTGCAACTGTTCGCCCGGTTCTTTAAGCCTGGTATATCCATCTTCGTTGATATGCACAATTTCACCCGGCCCGAGAAAGTATTCGGTTTCATAACCTGTGTTGGGAAAGGAACATGTTTCAACAGCAACAGCATGACCGTTTTCGTTACGGCCTATTACAACCGGAGTTCTGCCAAGCTTGTCCCTTGCAGCAATAATTCCATTTTCTGTAAGAATGAGAAGTGAACAGGATCCCTTAATGTTGTCAAACACGTTCTCTATACCCTCTATAAAATCATCCTTTTCACATATAAGGTTAGCCACAACTTCGGTGGGATTTATATTTCCCTCAAAATTCCCGGTGAAATGGTTCTTCTTTTTCAGAAATTGTTCTTCAAGTTCTTCAAGGTTAAGCAACCGGCTGACCGTAACTATTGCAAATTTTCCGAGGTGAGAATTGAACAAAATGGGCTGCGGGTCGGTGTCGCTAATGATCCCCATTCCGTAATTTCCCGAGAACTCATCCAGGTCATCCTCAAACTTGTTTCTGAAGTATGAATTTTCAATACTGTGTATCGAGCGGCGGAATCCTTTTTCCGGCACTATGAAAACCATTCCGGCTCTTTTTGTACCCAGATGTGAATGGTAATCAGTACCGTAAAATACATCTGAAACGCAGTCTTTCCTGGAAACCACACCGAAAAATCCACTCATAGTGTTGATAATTAATTACTTACTAATAATTAAAATCAGAGGTAAAATTAATCATTGGAATGGATTTTTATAATTATTTCAATGATATTATTATTTTTGCATTATTATTTATTCAAATACAGGGTAATAAATGACAGACACTAACACTTTCACTCCGGTAGAACAGCCTCAGAAAAAGAGTGCGCCCATAGCTATGATCTTCACTACGGTCATTCTTGCTGTAGCTCTTATTTTTCTGGTTGTAATGTATTTTGATCAGAAGAACAATATGGTTGAAATAGAGACAGTTCTGACGCAGGAAAAAGACTCTCTTGCCAATGAACTGAGACTTATGGTTCATGGTTATGACACTCTGAAGACAGACAACGACACCCTGATGGCAAATCTGCAGAAGGAAAGGGAAAGAATCGTTCAGTTATTGTCGATCAATGCCTCCAACGTTCAGTTGCTGAAGAAATACAGGGCAGAAATCGGCACAATGCGCGACATTATGAAGGGTTACATCGTTCAGATAGACTCCCTCAACACTCTTAATCAACAGCTTATGGCTGAGAATATCGGTTTCAAGCAGCAGATAACCGAAGTTCAGAACACTAATGTTGAGCTTACAAAAGCCAAGGAGGAACTGACATCGAAAGTCACTGTAGCATCAGTGATCCAGGCCAAGGACATCAATGCCGTAACACTTAACAAGAAAAGAAAGGAAACCACCAGGATAGCAAACATCGACAAGCTCAGGATCTGCTTCACCCTGCGCGAAAATCCCTTGGCTACAGCAGGCGAAAAGGAAGTGTTCATGAGGATTATCAGACCCGATTCACTGGTGATTACCACAAGTCCCGACAATCTTTTCGACTTCAACGGCGACAAGCTAGTTTATTCAGCAAGCCGTTTGGTTGATTATATGAATCAGGATATTGAAATGTGCATTTTCCTGGATAACACGGGAGATTTTATCGAAGGCACCTACAGCGTGGAGCTTTATCTTGAGAACAACATTATCGGCCGGACAAGCTTTGCAATGTCAAAGAGATAATCAATTGCCGACAGGAAGCATCAGCTCGGAAATAATATTATCAGATATCATTTTACCCTGGTTCGTAAGGACCAGGGTTTGTTTTTCCTGTCTCATCAGGCCGTAGTCTATAAACTTGCCCGACAAGTTTCTTATATAATCATAGCCTTCTTTATCAAATACATCTTCCACATAATCGAGATTGATACCCCACATTGTCCGGAGCGAAGTCATTATGTATTCATTGAATCTTGTTTTCCGGTCAAGTTCCTCCTTGTCGAAAAGCAAAGAATCCGATTCGATTGCTTTGATGTATTTATTCACGTCCCTTATGTTCCATTGCCGGGAATAGCCGTTGAAGGAATGGGCCGAGGGACCAAGTCCAAGGTAACTGACCTGTTTCCAGTAGTTGGAATTATGGATTGACAGGAACCCGGGCAAGCTGAAATTTGATATTTCATATTGAATGAACCCGGCTGCTTCTGCTTTTTCGATAAGCAGCTGAAACTGGGCAGTGCTTTCGTCCTCATCAATTTCCGTCAGCATCCCTTTTTGTTTCATCCTGTTGAGCATTGTTCCCTCTTCAATTGTAAGATGGTAAGCTGAAAGGTGTTTTATTCCGTAGGAAAAACTAATATCGAGGTTTGAAGCCCAGTCGGCAGTTTTCATGCCCGGAATTCCATACATAAGATCAATAGTGACATTTTCATAAGCTGCATTAAAAATCTTTTCAAGTGCCATGGCCGCAGCGGAAGCAGTATGGCGCCTGTTCATTAAACTGAGATCCTGATCCCTCCACGACTGGATACCTACGCTGATCCTGTTTACCATTGTCTTTTTCAGTCCTTCAAGGAATTCGTCGCTGATATCGTCGGGATTCACCTCAATTGTAACCTCAGGGTTTGTGTCGATTTTGAAATTATCAACAATATTGTCGAGTATGCTTTTTATTTCATCCGCCTGCAAAACCGAAGGGGTACCCCCACCGATATATATTGTAGATACAGACTGCGCTCCAAGATAATTCCTGCGAAGCCTGGCTTCATGGTTAAGAGCATTGATATATTGCTTATTGTCCGATTGAGCCATTACATGATAGAAATCGCAATATGAACAAATCTTCTTGCAGAAGGGTATGTGAATATAGATGCCTGCCATTTTAATTGAATGAAATACACATGTATCAAATACACAAACACAAATTTATAAAATTTTCAGTCATGCAGATTCCTCCTCTTGAAAGGGTATGGCATCAGATCATTAAAACAAATTCTATCTGATGAACGTTTAATGTTATTAAGAAAATATCATTTCATTGTCTATTTTTGAACCAAAGTTTTAAAATGATAAAGAAGAATAAATTTTCGATCCTGTTTTCTCTTATTATTTTGTATCTGAGCCTTGCCAATGCGAGTACCTTTGAGAAAGCCGGTTTATTCGATATAAAATATCTCGATAAATTTGTTCACTTCGGTCTTTATTTCGCGTTCATGGGTGTGATCATTCTTGAGCATCGCCGGCTGTTTTCAAACACGCGCCAGATAATAATCGTAGCTCTGATCCCGGTTGTATTCGGTGCAGTCATTGAACTTATGCAGTCGGGGCTCACCAACACACGAAAGGCCGATATACTTGATATAATGTTCAACACGGCAGGAACCGCCACCGCAGTTTGCATATGGCTGTTTTACGAACCTTACTATAAAAGGAAAAATTCAGATCACGACCATAGCTGATCCTTTTGCAGCATTTTTGGCCAGCTGCCGGAAAATCAAAGCATATCAATACACTTTCAAAGGTATTTTGTCAATCCTTCTTTTGTGCCTTCCTCCATCAAAGTCAGTATTGATAAATTCCCTGACTATCAGAAAGGCTTCCGATTCATTGATGAATCTTGCCGGCAGTGCGCATATGTTCGCATCATTATGTTTTCTTGCCAGTCCAGCTATTTCTTCATTCCAGCAAATAGCGCTCCGGATAGCCTGGTGCTTGTTGACGGTCATATTAATGCCATTACCGGCACCACATATCGAAATTCCAAGATCACATTCTCCGTTTGCCACAACAATCGCGAGAGGATGTCCAAAGTCGGGATAATCATCTGATTCCTCATATTTATGATTTCCAACATCTCTTATTTCAATATTATTCTTCACCAGGTAACTGATTATCTTCTCTTTCAGATAAAAACCTGCATGATCGGATGCGATGGCAATTTTCTTCTGTTTCACACCATGTTTTATTAAGTGAGTCAAAAGCACTAAATTAACATAATTGAAAGCATAAAAGAAAATAATATGATTTAATCTTAGTCTAAACCCACCCCTGTTAACAACCCGTTAATTTCGAAATCAAATTCAACCCTAAATTCCAAATCAAATTCACTCGTTAATCCCCCATTCAAATTCACCCCTAAATCCCCCATAGGGGGACTTCAAATCCCTGACAACTAGAGAATTTGTGCCTTTAAAAATACAAAACCATCATTACATGTTTCTTTAAGCCCCCTTGGGGGTTTGGGGTAAAAGCCCTCTATGGAGTTGGGGGTAAGCCCCCTGAAATCCTCCTTCTGGTTTCATCTTCAATTACTTTTACCACTTTCTCAATGTTATTTACAATATCTGAATTATTGAATCTTATTACTTTTATGTGATATTTCTCCATTTCCGCTGAACGACCGTCATCATATTCTTTTTGTTGGTCATGAATTTCCCCATCCACTTCTACAACTAATTTTGCTTCATGACAATAAAAATCAGCAATGAAAAAATCAATCGGATGTTGCCTGCGAAACCTGATTCCACAAATCTGCTTGTTTTTTAGTCTTTCCCATAACAATTGTTCAGAATAAGTCATATTTTTCCTTAAAATCCTGGCCGCTTGTAACGTAATGGATTTTGCACCATAATACATTGACTTATCAAGTTCCCTCATTTCAAGACTTTTTTATAAAATTACTAAATACAGAAAATTCTTCTTCCGTTTGCAAAAAATTCATTACATGGTTCTTTAAGCCCCCTGTGGGGGTTTGGGGTAAAGCCCCTTTTATTAACAACCCGTTAATCCCCAATTTAAACCCACCCCTAAATCCCCCATAGGGGGACTTCAAATCCCTGACAACTAGAGAATTTGTGCCTTTAAAAATACAATACTATCATTACATGGTTCTTTAAGCCCCCTGTGGGGGTTGGGGGTTAAGCCCCCTATGGGGGTTTGGGGTAAAGCCCCCCTAGTGAGTTGGAGGTAAAACTCTCCCTGTTAACAACCGGTTAATCCGACGTTTTTTTTTATTAAAAACATACCAGTTATTAACCACCTGCAGCTATTATCTCTTCAAAACATATTTTTTTCAAAAT
>ERZ1026814.831-NODE-831-length-14272-cov-14.276493_pt1 | contig 14272 bp, 9 predicted proteins | sample MGYA00520871_ERZ1026814 | MGnify/ENA primary metagenome ERZ1026814 (study PRJEB33270, sample SAMEA104284478) | anaerobic digester metagenome | biome: Anaerobic digester microbiome; feature: mesophilic sludge digester; material: Anaerobic digester biomass | place... | reverse complement strand
ATGGCAGGTAACGATACAGAGGGTGTCAGGTATGGTGTCATTAACACCCCGGAGAAGTATTACCTGAAATGGAAGGAAGAGAGTGATGTTGCGAATTTACTTGACCGCCATTTGCTTCAGATGTGCAATAAAGAGCGATTTCTGGAACTTATTCACGACTTCATAGTGTTTGATGCCGGAATAAAGAAAATATGCCGTCACAATCAGTATTTCGGGGTTAAGGCATTGCAAAAACGTGTAAGGGAGCGGGAAGGTGGCATCATCTGGCATACGCAGGGAAGCGGTAAAAGCATGATTATGGTCTGGCTGACCAAGTGGATACGGGAAAATATTCAGGATGCCAGAGTGCTTATAATTACCGACCGGGATGAACTGGATAAACAAATTGAAAAGGTGTTCAAAGGTGTTGATGAGCAAATTCACCGCACAACCAGTGGAAGGGATTTGGTTGAAAAACTTAATCTCTCGCTGCCTTGGCTGATGTGTTCGCTGATACACAAATTCGGCAACAAAGAAGAAGCCGACTATGAAGGGTTCATTGAAGACATCTCCCGATACCTTCCCCGTGATTTCAGAGCCAAAGGGGATATATACGTCTATGTGGATGAATGTCATCGCACACAGTCCGGTGAATTGCACAAAGCCATGAAGAAAATTCTTCCCGATGCCATGTTCATTGGTTTCACCGGAACACCCCTGCTGAAAGCAGACAAACAGAGAAGCATCGAAATCTTCGGGAGTTACATCCACACCTATAAATTTGACGAAGCAGTAAAAGATAATGTGATACTCGACCTGCGCTATGAAGCAAGGGATGTTGACCAGAGAATTACCTCACAGGACAAAATCGACCGCTGGTTTGAAGCCAAGACGAGGGGTTTGACGGATTATGCTAAGATGCAACTGAAACAGAAATGGGGCACAATGCAGACCATACTGAGCAGTCAGTCACGGCTTGAGAAAATCGTTGCAGATGTTATGCTGGATATGGAAACCAAAGACCGTCTGGAAAGTGGTCATGGCAATGCGATGCTGGTTTCCGGCAGCATTTATGAGGCATGTAAGTACTACGAATTATTCCAGGGTGCCGGGTTGAAGAAATGCGCCATCGTTACCTCTTACGTTCCCACCATCAACGATATACGTGGAGAGAGTATCGATGAGGAGAGCATCACCGATAAACTGAAGAAATATGAGGTTTATCAACGCATGCTCAACGGGAAATCACCGGAAGTTTTTGAAGATGAAGCAAAGAAAACCTTTGTAAACGAACCGGGTCAACTGAAACTTCTTATTGTGGTTGATAAACTGCTTACCGGATTCGATGCTCCTTCGGCAACCTACCTGTACATTGATAAGAAAATGCAAGACCACGGTCTCTTTCAGGCGATATGCAGGGTGAACAGACTCGATGGTGATGATAAGGATTACGGTTACATCATCGATTACAAAGACCTGTTCAAGAGTCTTGAATCATCTGTAAACGATTACACTTCAGGTGCACTTGAGGGTTATGACAAAGAAGATGTTGCCGGATTGCTCTCCGACAGGCTTCAGAAAGCAAAAGAATTGCTGGATAATGCACTGGAGAGCATACGTACCCTTTGCGAACCTGTCAGGATGCCCAAAGAAACCATTGATTATATCAGGTATTTCTGCGCTGAAAACATTGAAGACAAAGAAGAGATAAAGCGCAACGAACAAAAACGGCTTGCTTTCTACAAACAGGTGTCACATCTTGTAAGAGCGTATGCTGCAATTGCAAATGAGATGGAAGAAGCAGGATACACATCTGCCAATGCTGAAAACATCCTGAAAGAAGTGCGTCATTATGAACATGCCAGAGCAGAGGTAAAACTTGCAAGTGCCGATTATATTGACCTCAAGGCTTATGAACCTGCCATGCGCCATCTGATTGACACGTACATCAGTGCAGAAGAGAGCAAAGTAATCAGTGCGTTCGATGATATGTCGCTGGTTGAACTGATTGTAGAAAGAGGAAAAAATGCGATTGAAAAACTGCCTTACGGCATTCGAAGGAACAGACAGGCAGTAGCAGAGACTATCGAAAACAACCTGCGCAAGGTCATTCATGATGAGCGACCCATCAATCCGAAGTACTACGAAAACATGTCACAACTGCTGGATGAACTGATTGCGCAAAGACGGCAGGAAGCATTGGAATATGAAGAATATCTGGCGATGATTGTGGAATTGACCCGGCAGATAAAACGACCCAACGAGACTAAATACCCAAAAACCCTCGATACAAGAGCCAAAAGGGCACTGTATGACAATCTTGACCAAGATGAAGAACTGGCAATAGTCTTGGATTATGAAGTAATTTACAACAAGAAAGATGACTGGCGAGGCAACAGGATAAAAGAGAAAGAGGTTCTATTCGCCATTAAGAAACATATCAAAGACGAGGAAAAACTGAAGCAAATTTTTGAAATCATCAAGGACCAACCTGATTATTAAGATGCATCAAATCGTTGTCAACGGGATACCAATTGATGTGGTGCGAAAAGCCATCAAGAACCTTCATCTGGCTGTTTACCCGCCCGAAGGCAGGGTCAGGATTGCCACACCTTTGAATGTTGACGATGAAGCGGTCAGGTTGTTCGCCATTTCAAAAATGGCGTGGATTAAGAAAAATCAGGCAAAATACATTAATCAGCAGCGGCAGCCGAAAAGAAAGTATATATCAGGGGAGAGTCATTACTTCAATGGTCAGCGTTATATTCTGAATGTTGTTCATCACACGGGAAATCCGAAAGTTTCAATAAAAAATAAAAAATACATCGAACTTCTCGTAAAACCAGACTATACGCAGGAACAGCGTGAAAATGTCCTGACGAACTGGTATAGGAAAACCCTGAAAGAACAAATTCCGGCATTAATTGAAAAATGGCAGAGGGTTATCGGAGTGGATGGTGTTCAATGGGAAGTTAAAAAGATGAAAACGAAGTGGGGTACATGTAACCGGGAAGCAAAACGAATATGGCTGAATCTGGAACTGGCGAAGAAACCTGAAAGGTGTCTTGAATACATCATTGTGCACGAAATTATTCATATCCTTGAAAGAAACCATACAGAACGGTTTGTAGCTATTATGGATAAAACCATGCCACAGTGGAGAGAGCATAAGAAGGAACTTAATCAGTTTCCTCTGGCACATGAAGTGTGGTCATATTAATGGGGAATTGTTTTATTATTCCTGTTCACAATTCTTCGAGAATTAGCTAAGTAATTGGTTTACAGAGATTGAGATTGAATCAAATTAAAAAAAAGAGCCTGTGAAAATTTTTGTGTAAACGAGTAGCCGCCGGGTTTAAAGAACACCACATCTGTCACCAAATTTAATGATTAATTGATTAATAATAGACCCGCAGTCTCTTACAGGGAAAGTCCATTCCTTTTCAACATTAGCAATAGCCAGATACAGCCTTTAAGGCAGCCTGATCATCAGGGAAGACCGTTTTTGCTTTAGTATATTTGCGGATAGTGCTGTTCAAGCTCTCGATGGCGTTGGTAGTGTAGATGATCCTTCGGATCTCCTGTCTTGTGCGAAAGACACCCAAAACTATGCTCTTATCGAGTCTATGCTGTTAAGTGCCTTGTCGGCATCATCAATGTTGTTGAAAACATGAAATGAAACCCTGATAGCATTGAGACCGCTTTCATTGACTACCCTGACCTTGATGCCTTTCTGCATCATCCTTTCTGAAATCTCACCCGCCTTCAGACCTGGTATCCTGAATGAGATCATTGATGTACGGTAAGCCCTCTCCTTTGGGGAGACAGTTTCCACATGCGGCATTCTGTTCAGTCCTTCATAAAAATACTCTGACAACATCTCATCATACTCCTTTATGCGATCCAGACCCAGGTCACTGATCAGTTTCATTGACTCGTGAAGACCGAAGAAGAGCAGGGGATTCTGGGTTCCATATTCAAAGCGACTGGCTGTATCGAGCAATTCCAGCTTACCCTCGGCCAGATTATAGCTCTTGCTGCTGAACCCGCCAATTGTCACTGTTTCTACCGTGTCAAGCAGCTCCTCCCTGACATATAGTACCCCTGTACGTTTCGGACCGAGAAGCCATTTGTGAGCACTGAAGGTATAAAAGTCAGTCTTCCAGTCAACTATGTCCATGGGTGCGCTACCGGGAGCCTGAGCACCATCAAGACCATACCAGATGCCGTTTGCCCTTGCAAATTCGCCAATCTCCTTCATCGGGAACAGCTGTCCATTCGTGCAGGTGCGATGACTGAAAATGATCAGCCTGGTCTTTTTGGTAGTCAGATTCTGAATGTTGTGAAGATTATTCATCCCGTTCTCTATATCGGGGACAAATGTCTTTACCACAATACCCCTTCTTTTTATGTTGTTTATCAGTGGCAAGTATACTGCAGGATGCTCATGGGTAGAGGTGATCACCTCATCGCCCTTTTTCAGGGGGAGACCATTCAGGATAATGTTGATCCCTTCAGTTGCACAACTGATAAATGCCAGTTCTGAATGTTTTATCCCCTTGCCAAGCATAGGCGCCATATCGATCTTTACCTGTCTCCATCTGTTTGAGTCATAACCGGCTCCGGGATCTCTTTCCATCTGATTCCACATATCAGCATAAAGACTTCTGACGTGAAGAGGAACCGTCCCTATGCCACCACAATTCAGGTAGATATAGCCCTCAGGGAACAAAAACTGCTGCCTGATAACCGACCATACATCACCACCCGGAGGCAGGTCGAGGTAACCGACTTCATCAGGTGATGGCAGGCTGCTTCCCCTGAGGCCTGTGAGGACTCCTCCTGTCAGAAGCCCGAGTGCTGTGAGAAAATTTCGTCTTTCCATAAATGTTGGCAATTGGCAATGAACAATTAGCAATGAACAATTAGCAATGAACAATTAGCAATTAACAATGAGCAATTAGCAATTGGTGAGGGTTACAGATTTGCCGGATACCGTCAACCGTTTGCCGTCTACAAGTAACTATTTTTATTCTTATAGAGGCATTTCATTTCATAAACTTTTAAGCTTATTTAATAAAGCGACCCGGATAAGCCCTGGTCTCTTATTCATTTTTGGGGCAACTACTGCCATAATCGTATTAATTACCGGCATAATTCGCATAACAACATTTTCATTTTTAATTCTATTTTTGTCTTCAATACACGCTGATTAGCGTGTTCTGTTATGACAGAGAAACGAGACCTTACAAGAGCTCTTGGACTGGGATATGTGATAATCATTGTTATCTCCAATATCATCGGTTCAGGTATTTTTAAAAAGATAGCCCCAATGGCTGCGGAGCTGCACTCGGGCGAGTGGATATTGATCGTCTGGCTCGCAGCAGGATTGATAACCCTTTTCGGGGCGCTGAGCAATGCTGAGATCGCCGGCCTGCTTGCCGACACCGGCGGTGAGTTCATATATCTTCGCACTATCTATGGCCGCTTCTTTTCGTTTCTGTATGGATGGTCACTCTTCATGGTCATCCAGACAGCTGCAATATCAGGCATAGCATACGTCTTCACCCAGTCACTCAACAGTATCATACCCATCCCTGACCTGCTTCCGTCAATGCAGCACCTCAACATTGGCGGTATATTTTATCCTTTTCAGGATTTCGGAATAAAACTGACCACCATTCTGCTTATTCTGTTCCTGACATTCCTGAATATGTCAGGACTGAAGAGCGGGGCATGGGTCAACAAGGCAATCCTGCTCATTGTAGGTGCTGGTCTCCTGGTGATTGTCATTGCCGGACTAACCGGCGGTCAGGAGCATGCCGCAGGGAGCATGGCAGTGAATCAGTCACCGGTTCGCAGCACCGTGACCCTTTCATCGTTCTACACTGCAATGCTTGCTGCATTCTGGGCGTACCAGGGATGGGTGTCGGTAGGGTTCATCGGAGGGGAGGTAAAGGATCCCCACAGGAACATACCCAAGGGAATCATCTGGGGTGTAGCCATAGTCATTATCGTCTACCTGGTGGTTAACTATACCTACCTCCGGCTGCTCTCCATCCCTCAGCTTGTAGAGATCAACAATTCCGGAAACCAGATAGCCGGCGTGGAAGCCATCAGGAGCCTGTGGGGCAAAGGAGGGGTGTTGTTCATTTCGCTTCTCATACTCGTCTCAACCCTGGGTTGTACCAATGCCTCCATACTTACCGGGGCGCGTCCCTACTATGCCATGGCCCGGCGGGGGCTTTTCTTCCGGGGAGCGGGAAGACTGAACAGCCATAATGTGCCATCTGTATCATTGCTGTGGCAGGGTATCTGGGCATCTGTCCTGGTTCTGTCGGGTACATTTGACCAGCTGACTGACATGCTGATCTTCGCGGTCTACATCTTCTACGGAGCCACCGTCATGGGAGTATTCATCCTCAGGCGCCGCATGCCCGATGCCCACAGGCCCTATAAAACATTGGGGTACCCAATTGTACCTGCAATTTTTGTCCTTTTCTGCGTGGGACTCTTTTTCAATACTATCATTACTAGGCCCCGCGAAGCGGGAATAGGCCTCTCCCTTATTATGCTTGGAATACCTGTCTATTTCCTTCTGCTGAGAAGAGGCAGGAACAGGGATGATTCCCGGGATCACTGAGCTAATGGAAAGTCATTTTGCTCCATTAGTGATAAAGTGGAACCTTCTACCGCACTAATTGTCACAAGTCAGGGAATCCTTCAGAACTGAATCTTCATTGACAGGCCACCGTACCTGATTCTCAGGTTCATGCTGGTGAGATCCTTTACCGGTAATTGCACAAAAGGTTCAAGGAGCAGATGAGTTCCCCTGCCGAATGGCATTGAGTATCCGGCAGAAAAATTGGCAAGCCCCAGGAAGTCGACCCGGTTCAGCAGATGATGCTCGCGCTCAACCTGTACGGTGGTGGTCTTTGTTGCGTATGTGGTACCGCCATATGAGTCTGCCATGGTTTTTGTATAGGTGTTATTGAAGCTTCCGGTCATGTGCTGGCTCAGATAGAGCATAGTCGACGCACCTGTAGATATAAAGAAGTTTTTCTCCGCCCGCCTCCAGAGCGAGAAAACGAAATTCACAGGCACCTCCATTAAAAGCAAATCGATATCTGCTTCATATGAGGAAGTGGTGCCTGACAGGCCATTCAGTTCGGGCGCAGCATAATCCATGATCGTGTTTGCTCCTGCGAGAACTTCTTCAGGTGTGCCTTCCATTCCGTAACTGTGTTTTGCCATGGCCAGTCCGGGACGAACAGAGATTCTTCGTGTCAGCTGGCGCTCCACATAGAAGCCTATTGAAACTCCCTGGGCAGTTGTCGTTGCATTGTCAATACTGGCCATCAACCCTGACAAGCCTGTCATTAGGGTGGTGGTCATCTTCTGACGAGGCTGAGCACGATAATCATCAAGGACTTTTACTGGTGGCAGGTTCAACCTGGAATCAGCTTTCTCAGTCAACCTTATCTCTATCGGATTCAGAGCAAGATTTACCCCGGCATAAATATCGTCCATCTTATCGCTTTCAGTCACAACAGCAATAGCAGGTTCATTGCTTTGTCCTGCAGCCAGGCTGCCAGTTTCCCTCACCTGCCATGTCCGGCTGTCAGTTTCCCGGGTTCGCCCGGTGGCCAGGTTACCGGTTTTTCGGGCTTGAGCATCTCCGGTTTGCTCTGCAGCCAGGTTACCGGTTTTCCGGGTTTGAGCATCTCCGGTTCGCCCGGAAGCAAGGTTACCAGTATCCGGAGTCAGACCGTCCAGACCACCAGTATCCGTCGCCTGCCGAACCCGCCTGCCACCATCCCCGGTCTGCCTGGCCCCGCTAATTGTTTCCCGGGTAGAGAGTTCATTGTCTGCGATGACCGGAACTGATGCGGTGGTTGCGGTTCTTGCCGCACTCGTGTCAGCTTTGGCTTCTGTTGAATCACTCATTTCATTCCCGCTCTGATGAGCTGTCAGACCGGCCGGTTCTTCGGGATTCCGGCTGATAAACCGGTTCATGAACAGAATGCCTGCAGTAACCAGAATAATTATTGACGCAGCCCTGGCCCATAACGGGAACACAATCGTCCGCCTCCGTTGCTTCCCGTACCTGGAGGCAAAAGAGTTCCACCCATCCCCCGCGAGATGGTCGGCATTATAGTTTTCAAATGCCTCCTTCGCCTTCCGGCTGAATATGTCGTCAAACTTACTCATTACTCTTTCTGGCCAAAGAAAATTGTCTGTAATAAAGTTCCCGGAGCATCTTTTTCGCCCTGGCAAGATTCGCCCTGGATGTGGAGGCTGTCACTCCCAGCATCTGACCGATCTCATCATGTGAATATCCTTCTATCTCGAACAGGTTGAACGTTACCTTGCAGCTTGCAGGGAGATAGCTGTAGAGAGCGAGAATATCATTAGCGGAAAGCTCTGCCTCTATCTCCGGCTCATTCTCCTCTGTCTCCGTTATTGTGCTAATTGACAGGTAATCACTGTATTTCTGGTTTTTCCTGTAATTGTCAATGGCCGTATTCACCAGAATTTTTCCGTACCAGTTTTTAAACGCCATGGAAGGATCGTACTCCGAGATTTTGTCAAGGACTTTCATATAGCTGTCATTTACTATTTCCATGGCTTCATTTTCATCTCTGGTATACCTGATACATATTGACATGGCGAATGAGAAATATCTCCGGTAGAGAATCTCCTGCGAGCGGATATCGCCATCGGCGCATCCCCTGACAAGCTGTGAGTCTGAATATTCATGACCGTCACGGATTCTGTTTCTCATTCTACCGTCAGGAATCAAGTTTTCCCGAAATAACTCAATTCGGACGATATTATGGTTACTGTTATCATTTTTATTTTCCTACATAAAAACAAAGCCAAGATGGAACTCCATCCTGTAATATTGTGTTATGGTATGCCTGACTGTTTCGCCTCTCCACCAGTAATAAGACTGGTTTAAGGTGACCTTCTGGTACCTGTATCCGATGCCAACGTTTACTGCAGTTCTGTTCCATGTAAACATGGAGATGCCCACCCCTGCATTGAAGAGAAATCCGCCATCAGTACGCTTGTCTGTTGAAGATTCGCCGTAATATGATCTGTCCTGATCTGACAGGGCGAAGCTATAACCTGTTTTTATCCAGGTATATGGAGATAAACCCGTATTCAACGGTGTGAATCTGAAATCTGCATAAAAAGGTAACAGAGCCGTTCCTAACTCTTCCATTCCTGAACCTATCCCTACTGCAATACCGTTCCTGAACTGAAAACCGTTTGAAAGTTGAAAGCTCATACTTCCCTGGTTCCCGCTTTCATTTTTCCCGAACAGGAAGCTGGTGTTAAGCCTTACGTAATAGCCGGAGGTTTTAAGGTTCTTTTTTATCGGAAAGGTTGCCTCTTCAATCGATGAAACCTGCCCTCTGCCAATCTTGATGATCCGTGGCTTAATAACCTTAATATAGAGGTAATCAGTGGAATCGCTAATGATGGTTCCCGAGATAAGGGAACCATCATTTAGCGTAACAGTAGATTTCCTGTGCTGGCCTGTTGCGGATAGTGTCAGCAGAACAGAGACCGCAATTGCAGTAAGTCGGTGCATATATCTATTCTTCCTTTATCGTAATGTGGCTGATCTGGATTATGTTTTCCGGGTCACTATAGTCATACTGATATATACCTCCCGAACCCACAAGCATAAGAATGCCATCCATCGGTATTACATCGTAGGTGTCAAAATCAGGATAGTGTGCTACCTGGCTGGTAATGATTTCCAGCGGATTTGATTTATCGTAGATTTTCAATCCCGCTGCACCGTCGCAGACGAAGAGCAGGTTTCCATCGGTACCAAGTCCGTGAGGATTGAACATCGGGTATGATTTCACCAGGTAAGGATTCGTAATGGAGGATATGTCTACTACCTCCAGCAGGTTCCTTGCATTGTTGCAAAAGTTTCCGGAGCGCAGTGTCACGTATGCATACTGGCCGTCGACCACTACCGGGTCACAGGCTGTAATATGGTCATATGATGATATCTGGACAGGTTTTTCAGGATTGACCAGGTCAAAGATCAGCATTCCTGTTGTGGTTCCCACGAAAAGGTTATTCTCAAGGCGGAACAGGGTTTCCATCATACGGGGCATATCCACACTGTCAACAACCGTCATCTCTGATGCCGTGCTGATATCAACCGTTTTCAGCCTTGTTGGTACTGCTATGACATACAGGTAGTCTTCATTCAGCATGAAGCGGGCCATGGATCCGCCGGTGCCGCTGCCGGTGGTGCTGATGCCTGTCCATTTGGCAGCTCCGTCGGTGTTCATCATAAAACTCATTTCTCCATAGTAGATATATCCGCCGTTATTGTATTTTGCAACTTCTTCGGTAATCTTCTGCACTTTCCAGTCAATTATCACTCCCTTCGATTTGTCAACCATCGCGTACGGGCACCATACATCTCCTTCAGGGACAATTTCCGGGAAAACATTTTCAATGCGGTCAATCTCGACAGGATTTTCGATATCAGTTATATCAATTGCGAGGAGGTCAATAAAGCTGTCAGCAAAGAGGATATTGCCTTTGATAGCCATGTCAACGTTGCCCAGTATCTCATAGAAAGCAATCTTTTCAGGATTCGAAGGGTCTGTGTTATCAATCACGTGGATGCCTTTCCCATACTCATTGACAAACAGATAGCCATCCTTGAAATACATTTTCCCGGGATGGGAAATCTCTGCCGGGGCACTCTTCAGAAAACTTGCCCGGAATTCATCAAAAGGCATGTAGACCGGTACATTGGCTTCATAGGTAATCATTTCTGTTGTTCTGTCCTTGCAGGCAGTCAGACCAGCGATCAGGCCGGCAATCAGAACTGTTAAAAACAGTGTGGATTTAATCAGGTTTTTCATATCTGGTTGATTTAATGATGTTTAAAATTCAGTTATTTCTTTCTTTAAAGGTTCTTTGGATTAATCGTCAAGCGGATTTACAACCTGCCCGATGAAAAGAAGGGTGTTTGTGGTCCGTTCGCGGATGGCAAAGACAAATGGCTTGTCAATTGTGAACATCCGCGGCTGCGGCTGAGTGCTTGTATATTCAATCCCTATTGTGGTGACGGCAGCGGCTTCGGTTCCCTTCTCGTCCACTTCCACAAAGGTGTTCTGCTTGACGAAACTGACAAATATTGAGGCATCTGAAATACCGGAGAGGTCTGCCAGATAAGGATTGAATGCATCAATCATTCCCATGCTCTGCAACTGGTCATTGAGCTGCTTCTCGTATGAAAACTTGAACTTCGGCATGTAGACAGTCAGTTCGCCATACTCTTCCTGGCTGTCAAACCCTGCTGTGATAGTGTTCCACTTTACCACGTCAAGTGATGCCGTGAAGTCGGCTAGTGTGCCTGTCGGCACGATGACAATCATTGTAAAGTTGGTCTGGCCATAGGGTAGTTCGATTGCATTGTATCCTGCTCCGCCGGTCACTTTTGATCCGACATCCCCGTTCATGGTGCTTACAATGACAGAGTTTGATTCATCAGTGTAAAACACTCTGTCAGATGTCAGATTCTTATCGAACTGGTAGCTCCAGTCGCCCTTGAAGTAAAGGGCATTCATGATAAACATGACCGCATCACCGGATATTTTTTCGAGCACCTTCGGGATTTTACCGTTTGTATTGTCGCTGGCCCATTTATTAATTGTTGTCAGCGCTGATGGCAGAGAAAAATCAAGACCGTCAATTTCAGCATTAAAATCATTTTCCATAGTGCTGAGGAACGGGGGCTTGACGGTGAATCCCATCCTGTAGAAAATTGCGTTTGCCAGGGCCAGTTTTACCTTTGGGTCAACAACCAGCAACTGCGAGACAAGGCTTTTATATACCTCGTTTATTTCACTGATGGTCAGCTGTTCGGGATATTTCAGCGTGCTCTTCAGCTGGTCATAGGTATCTCCCCCACAGCCGTTGAGCAGCATGGTCAGTGCGGCGCTTGCGCTCAGCGGTGAGAGCATGAGGTTTTTGTTTTCGGCAAGAGCAACTTTTGAAAAGAGGTCGACTCCGAATTCATTGCTATAGGTAATGACTTCGGAGCTCTTGGCTGTCACTTCAATATTCTTCGGGGTAAGATCAGGCTCCTCTCCTTTGTCCTTTGAACATGATGATAGTCCGGCAAAAACCAGGAGGCACAGAGTTATCAATACTGAATTTTTCATACAATTCTTTTTAATAATGGTTAAACAAAATTTAAGTCTTTTATAACCTATTACGAGATGAAACGCCAAAACGCTGCTATGGCAGAGAAAAAAATCATGCAGTGACCCGGATTGGGTTCTCCCCGATGCCTGAAAAGCTGTCTCAATTGTTTTTGCCATCTTTGTTGAGCAAAGACAACAGTGTTAATAATAAAAGGTTACGATTCTATAAAAGCACTTGCCACCAAAGTGTGGTTCACAAGGGATATGCTTTATGTGCTGCTGCAGGATGGCAGAGAAGTTGGGGTACCTCTACTTTGGTTCCCCTGACTGAGAAGGGCAACTGATGAACAATTAAGTAGCTGGCGGCTTATTGGTGATGGTACAGGTATCCACCGGGACGATATAGATGAAGATATATCAGTCGCAGCTCTGCTTTAAATTAAATGACGAACCGGTGAATTGCTTTCGGGCAATTCAGAGACGGGTACCCGATGATGTCCGGATTACTTGATTATACCGCCAACTACCGGAATTGTAACCTCCGTACCGTCAAGATCAACAGTCAGTTCCGTTCCGGGAACAGGATGAAGGGTAAACTCCTTGTCACTTGAGAAGATCATGAGGCCTATTTGTTTTCCGGCAGGTATGATCTGGTCATCGGGCTCGAGCCCGAAGCTCATCTCATAGAATTTGCCGGGCACCAGCGGTTCACTCTCGGTCAGGGAGCGATGGTTCTGCAGGTCTGCCCAGCCCCGGGTGATGATGCTCTCGGTCATCCTCGTCATGCGCCCATCTTCCCAGGGCAATGCCACCATCCACACGGAGAGGTTCACTGCAGGCTTGCTGGAAGCTGCCCTGATCTTTACCTTAACCACACCCGAGATGTGCACGGGCTCAGTCAAAACGGGAGTCAGGTACAGGAGACGATGGTTGCTGTATTCAGCCTGGGCAAGGGAAGAGCCGGTGAACGAATAATTATCGACAAGGGTTTCCTTCTCCTGTTTTGCCTGCTTCGTCATCACAAGGCCGCCTGCCTCCGGGGCACCCCCGGTGAGATACAGGGTAACAGGCCTGGCATCCGGATGGGGATAATCAGTATATGCTGTCGGGCTTAGTCGTTCAGCTCCTTCGCGGACGATCCATGCTTTCGGATCATTTTCAACCCCGTTTTCAATCCCGAAAAGGTAACGGGTGAACCATCTGTTCATCATCTTAAACGGAGGCTCGCCGCCATGACCTCCCTGGTGATAGTATATCTGCAGCGGTACCCCCATCTCCTTCAGCTTTTCGATGAAACGGTAACTGTGGCTGGGCACAACGTTCCAGTCGTTGAAGGCATGTGCCATCAGCGTGGCTGCTTTATATGGCTTCATGTAATTCATCAGGTCACGTCTGGCCCAGAACTCATTGTAGTCACCGGTGACACGATCGAGGCCGGCAGCCATCTCACCATCTCTTACCACACTGTCACAGTAATTGCAGTTATCAGGATTGGAGAAGATGAAATCATACAGGACATCGGCATCTTCACCCAGGTATCCGCCCGGGCTCCTGACCAGTCCGTTTGAACGGTAATAGTGATAGTATGATGTATTGGGTGCTACAGGTATGATGGCCTCCAGTCCTTCCACCCCTGTGGTGGCAGCGGCGAAGGGGATGGTTCCGTTGTATGATGTACCTATCATTCCCACCTTGCCGGTGGCCCAGTATGCCTTTACCTCCTCGTTCCCGTCAGGGGTGGTGTATCCTTTGGCCCGTCCGTTGAGCCAGTCTATCACAGCCTTGGGTGCCAGGGCTTCTATACGTGTACCTATTGTGGGGCATCCCTGCGAGAGCCCTGTTCCGGGTGCAGATGAATGAACCACGGCAAAACCGTAGGGCAGCCATGCCTTGACCTGCGAGTTGGAGATAACAGGCCGCTCGCCTCTCCGTTTAATCTGCGGGGGATGAATATGCGGTTTGGGTACGGTATTGAGCTCATGCCTGACATTCCAGAAATATTCTTTATTGTTGCCGGCGGTGCCTGCGAAGTAGGGGCTTGACTCATACACCACCGGAAGCTTTATCCCTTCAGTGTCAGTCTGCTTCGGGCGGGTGAC